>ULQE01013603.1_pt1 | contig 346692 bp, 340 predicted proteins | sample 1954171 | NCBI WGS metagenome assembly ULQE01 (sample SAMEA4835647, study PRJEB28245) | human gut metagenome | biome: gut microbiome; material: fecal sample | place: Denmark | collected 2008
ATTACGGCGACATAGCCAAGCGGTAAGGCAGAGGTCTGCAAAACCTTTATCCCCGGTTCGATTCCGGGTGTCGCCTCCATATTCATGCCGGAGTGGCGGAATTGGCAGACGCAAGGGACTTAAAATCCCTCGGGGAGTGATCCCCGTACCGGTTCAAGTCCGGTCTTCGGCACCAATGGTAAATACACAGCAGTACTCGAAAGAGTGCTGCTTTTTTGTATACAAAAAGCCCGTGGAATTTGCTCCATGGGCTTTTGTTGATGTTATGGGGACTTTTAGGTTGTAGAGTTAACAGGTTTTAACGGGACAACGGCAAGAGTTTTGCCGAGCGGGGCGAGTAGTTTTAAAATAGTTGCTATTTGCGGATTGGTAGTACCTTTTTCTATTCTGGCAATGACAGGCTGTTTTATACCCGTTATATTTTCCAATTCTTTTTGGGTAAGGCCTTTTTCGCGGCGGGCTTTGATAAGTTCACCGATAATGGCGACACGTAAGTCACTGGCAGCAATTTCTTCGGGTGTAAAATATTCTTTTTCAAATTCTTCCCAGCTCATACCAATGGCAGGATTGTTTTTGAGCAAATCTTTTTTCATTATTCAAGCCCCCTTTGCCTGATTTCAGATAATTCCTTTTTAGCTTTTTCAATTTCTGCTTTTGGTGTTTTTTGAGTCTTTTTCATAAAAGTATGCAATAGCACAAAACTGTTATCAATCCAAGCGGCAAATAAAATTCTGTCGCGCAGTGGGCGGAGTTCCCAAATTTCACCTTCAAGGTGTTTTAAATACGGTTCACCAATTTGTGTTCCGTATAGGCTTAAAGCTTTTATATAATCTCGTATTTTAGTTGCTTTAATACGGCTGTCTTTGTTGTTTTGGGCAGCTAAAAGATTAAAATAGTCAGCAACTGGCTGATTACCCTTGCGGTCTTTATAAAAATAGATTTTATACAAATTTGCAGCTCCTCTCGCAATTATTATAACTTAAAAGTTATAAACAGTCAATAACTTAAAAGTTATTAAATATAATAGAGCAAAAAATAAGGCTTTACCGCCGGTATTGACAGTAAAGCCTCATAACTGAAAATATTTGAAATTATTGAAATGTGTAAAAATACATGAAATTAATAAATGTTTATAACGCACTTATCTGCCATGCGGGTCAAAATCCAAAAAGCTGTCGCCGCCGCAAATGGGGCAGACTGGATTTTTAAATAAAAAATAATAAATGGCGTAAAACAGCAGCCAGCTGCCGCCTGTAAAAAATGTCAGCAAAAGCAAAATAAAGTAATTAACTTTCTTTTCGGGTTTTATCATGCGGTGGCAGTAGTTGCAGTATTTCAATATAATCACCTCATTTGGTTTAGGGTTTGTCCGGTTCATAATTCTAACTTTATCTTACACTAAAATGGTGTAAAAATAAATGACGCTATAAAATTTTTACCTTGTGATTTTAGTAACATACTAAATTTTGTTTTGCTGTTTACTGCGCTTTTACAGCTTCTTTACTGCGTTTTGTTGACATTGCTTTTTAAAAATAATATAATAGATTAGTCGCATAAGAAGCTGCGGCGTTATTATTTTTTTAGCATTACCCTGCTGCCGTGAGCAGCCAGCAAGAGAGGAAGAAAGACTTTTATGATAAGAAATGATTTGCGTAATATTGCAATTATTGCCCACGTTGACCACGGCAAAACAACCCTTGTAGATGCTATGCTGAAACAGAGCGGCGTTTTCAGGGCCAATGAACATGTTGAAGAACGCGTTATGGACTCTAACGCACTGGAACGTGAACGCGGCATTACTATTTTGGCAAAGAACACGGCTGTAATGCACAACGGCACTAAAATTAATATTCTCGATACCCCGGGCCATGCCGATTTCGGCGGCGAAGTAGAACGCGTGCTCACCATGGTTGACGGCGTGCTGCTGCTTGTAGATGCTTACGAAGGCCCTATGCCGCAGACCAAATATGTTCTGCGCAAAGCGCTTGAACGCAATTTGAAACCTATTGTTGTTATTAATAAAATCGACCGCCCCGATCAGCGCGTAAACGAAGTTATTGACGAAGTTCTGGATTTGTTCATTGAACTGAACGCAAACGACGACCAGCTGGAATTCCCGGTTGTTTTAACTTCTGCCCGCAACGGCATTGCTAAACTTTCCATGGAAGATGAAAGCGACAACCTTGAACCCTTGTTCCGCGTAATTTTAGAGAACATTCCCGCACCGGACGTTGATACAGAAGCTCCGCTGCAAATGCTTGTTAATACGCTTGACTACGACGATTATGTAGGCCGCATTGTTGTAGGCCGTGTTGTACGCGGTACCATTCACAACGGCGAAAATATTATGCTGATGGACAATAGCAGCAACCGCAAGGCTAAAATCGGCCGCCTGTATACCTATCAGGGCTTAAAGCGCGTTGAAGTTGACGAAGTTGCCGCAGGCGATATCGTTGCTTTAATCGGCCTTGCCGACGCTAATATCGGCGATACCATTGCCGACGCCGAAAACCCCGAAAAACTGGAAGGCATCAGCATCGACGAGCCTACTCTTTCCATGGTATTTTCCGTTAATACCAGCCCGTTTGCAGGACGCGAGGGCGAATTTGTAACAAGCCGCCATCTGCGTGAGCGCCTGTTTAAAGAAGTTAAAACCAATGTAGCCATGAGGCTTGAAGAAACGGAAAGCCCGGATTCTTACATTGTTAAGGGCCGCGGCGAGCTGCACCTTTCCATTTTAATTGAAACCATGCGCCGCGAAGGCTATGAATTACAGGTTGGCAAACCGAAGGTTATTACCCACCGCGACGAAGAAGGCAATTTGCTTGAGCCTATGGAAGCGCTGACCATTGACGTGCCGCAGGACTTTATGGGCGCCGTTATGGAAGGCCTTGGCCTGCGTAAGGCAGAGCTTCAGAACATGACCGAAATGGCTGGCTACCTGCGTATGGAATTTTTAATTCCGGCGCGCGGCCTTATCGGCTTCCGCAATCAGTTCTTAACCGATACCAAAGGCAACGGCATTATGAACCACGTGTTTGCAGGCTATGCGCCTTATAAAGGCGATATTCCGGGCCGTACCCGCGGCAGCCTTGTTGCTTTTGAAGCCGGCGAAACCACTTCTTACGGCATCAGCAACGCACAGGAACGCGGCACCATGTTTATCGTGCCGGGCGAACAGGTTTACGAAGGCCAGATTATCGGCGAAAACAGCCGTGAAGATGATATGGACGTTAACCCCTGCAAGAAAAAACACGTCAGCAACATGCGTGCTTCCGGCAGTGATGAAGCAATCCGCCTGATTCCGCCCAAAACCTTCTCTCTGGAACAGGCTCTGGAACACATTAACGATGACGAACTTGTAGAAGTAACACCCAAAAGCATCCGTATGCGCAAAAAAATCCTCGACAGGGTTGAACGCGGCAGACTGCGTGCGCGCAACAAACAATAATTTTTTGCCAAAAGCAGGATTTAAAAAATTTTTGTAGAAGTATTAACAGTACATTAGCTGAAATATGAATTTGAATGGAGGCACAGGAGATGGATTTAAAAAACACTGCTTTAAAGTTTTGGCATACAGATACTGAAGAAGTTGGCTACGGCGGGCCTTGCCTTGTAAAATCCGGGCATATGGATATTCTGGTGCGTACCCCGCGCCAGTTCAGCGATGTGCGTGAATATGCAGATGCGCTGATGAGCGGCTCCACGCTGATGATTTCTTTTGAAGCTGTGGACTGCGTAATGCGCAACCGTATTTTTGATTACCTTAACGGTGTAAGCTATATTATCGGCGCGCGCGTATCCAAAGTGCAGGACGATATGCTTTTGTATGCTCCTTCTTCCGTAGAAATAAACAAAGAAGCAGGTAAAAAATCTTCCCGCTCCTGGCTTGGCAGATAATAAATAAAACTTTTAACGCCTGACGGTTAATGCCGCCAGGCGTTTTTATGTAGGCTTGTTTTTGTAAAGTTTGTAACTGTATGCGGCAGCTTTTGGCGGCGATATGCAAAAAAATTGCCGCTGTTTATGGCTGAGGCAGGTATTTTGCATAGTTTAAGCGAATAATATACTTTATAAGTTTATTTAAATTTTTGATGGGAGATGATGATATGCCGTATTTGCTTTTTACATTAATTATCAGTATTATTGTGGCGGTATTTGCAGTGCAGAACGCTGCTGATGTAACGGTTGGCTTTTTGATGTGGACGGTGCAGACCAGCCTTGTTGTGGTAATTTTGGGCGCTGCGCTTTTGGGCGCGCTGGCCATGGGCTTTTTTACGCTGATGCTGAAAGCCAAGCACTATTTGTATAACAAGAGCCTGAAATTTGAAATTGACCAGTTGAAAAAAGAAAATGCCAAATTAAAAGAAGAAAAAGAAATGCTTATGCACAGCCAGCGCAATAAAGAACTGGAAAAACCTGCGGAAGAAGCTGTTAGCAAAGCATGAAGAAATATAAAATATGGCAGTTTAACGAATTTAACAGGGAAGAAGCGGAAAAACTGGCGCAGCAGGCGGGCGTTTCGCCGCTGGTGGCAGGCATTTTGCTGAACCGCGGCATAAAAGATGCCAAAAGCGTGCGTGAGTTTTTATACGGCAGCGCCGAGCCTTACCACGACCCGTTTTTAATGAAGGATATGCCCAAAGCGGCAGAACGTATCCTGCGCGGCATTGATGCCGGCGAGCGCATTACGGTTTACGGCGATTATGATGTGGACGGCATCAGTGCAAGCTCGCTTTTATATTTGTTTTTAAAAGACTGCGGAGCAGATGTTAATACTTACATACCGGAGCGTAAAAGCGAAGGCTACGGGCTGAATATTGACGCGCTGAACCATCTGGCCGAAGCCGGGACGACGCTTGTGGTAACGGTGGACTGCGGCATCAGCGCGTTAAAGGAAATTGCAGGCGCGCCAAAAACGCTTGATATTGTGGTAACTGACCACCATACGCCGCCGGAGGTTTTGCCGGAGGCTTACGCGCTGGTAAATCCGCATCAGAAGGACTGCAATTACCCGTTTGAGCATCTTTCCGGCGTGGGCGTGGCCTTTAAGCTGTGCCAGGCGCTTTACAAAATGCGTTTTCCGGATGAGCCGTTGTGGGACGGCAATACCGAGTTTGTGGCTTTGGGCACGGTGGCCGATATTGTGCCGCTGTGGGGCGAAAACCGCGCGCTGGTTAAGCACGGGCTTAAAAAGATGGAAACAACGGAAAACATTGGGCTGAAGGCGCTGATAGAAAAGAGCCGCTGTCCGGTTAAGGATATAACTTCCGAAAATATAGGCTTTATACTGGCGCCGAGGCTTAACGCCGTTGGCAGGCTGGAGCACGCGCAGCTGGCGGTGGAGCTTTTAACGGCGCAGGATGAAGCGCGTGCGGCGGAAATTGCCGAAGCGCTGAACGAAGAAAACACGCTGAGGCAGAAAATAAGCCGTGAGATTTTTATGGATGCCGAAAAAATGCTGGCGCAGTATGAACACATTGATACGGCGATTGTGCTGGCAAAGGAAGGCTGGCACGCAGGCGTTATCGGCATTGTGGCGTCGCGCCTGGTAGATAAGTACCATTTGCCGGTAATACTTATAAGCATCGACGGCGAGGTTGCCAAGGGCAGCTGCCGCAGCATACCGAGCCTTGATTTGTACCGTGCCATTGATGCGTGCAGCGGGCTTTTGGTGCAGTTCGGCGGGCATCATCAGGCGGCGGGGCTGACGGTAAAAACGGCAAATATTGAGGAATTCAAGCGGCAGTTCCGCACGGAGGTGGCGCGTACCTTAAAGCCGGAAGATTACCTGCCGGTGCTTAACGTAGACCTTTTGGTAGATAAGGATTACGTGCTTGATGTGCCGCTTTTAAACGAACTTAAGCTGCTGGAGCCATACGGCAGCAGCAACCCGGCGCCGCTGTTTGCGTTTAAGGGCGCTGCGGTGCGTTATGCCAAAATTTTCGGTGCGGAAAATACGCATCTGCGTTTTTCTGCTTTGTACGGCGGGCAGCCTTACCAGTGCCTGATGTGGGGCGGAGCGGAAAATTACCCCTGCATGTATAACGGCGCGGAGGCAGACCTGGTGTTTATGCCGAAAATTAATGTATGGCAGGATAAGGAAAACGTTAATTTGCAGGTTGTTGATTTTGCCCAGAAGCTGGCAATTTACGATTACCGGCACGAAGAAATTAACAAGCAGGCCTTTGTAAAAAAACTTTTGCAAACCGAAAGTGATATACTTATTTATGTTGACGATAAAAAAGCCTTTTTGGAAAATACGGATATAGATGCAGCGTTTGTAAGGGAATACGGCAGCGGCGAAGCAGCGCGCACCGTGGTGCTGTATGATTTGCCGGAGTGCGATGTTGCCGGATTTGCAGCATCGTTAAAAAAAGGCAGCCTTGGTTGCAGTTTATTTCTGTTGTATAATAATGTTGATTACGATAATGCGGTTGAAGCGCTGTTCAGGCGCTGCCCTAACCGCCTGCATCTGGCGGAAGCCTATAAAAAAATGGCCTGCCGCCTGAAAAAAGAAGTAATTGCTGATGAAGCCGTGCTTATTGCCGAATGCGGCATGGAAGAAATTTATTTAACGGTGTTTGAAGAACTGAATTTCATCAACCGCAGCGGCGGCAAGGTGAGCATGGCCGCCGTCAGAAAAAATAATCTGGAAAATTCTCCTGCCTTCAGGCAGGCTGAAGAAACCGGCCGTAGGATTTACAGGCAGTACCGTGCCAATATGCTTGCCTCTCCGCAGGTAATAGCGGGCGGGCACGGAAATTGATTGGGTAAGGATGTGGTTATATGCCGGAAACACATGTAATTAGCGTCGAAGAATTCTTCGAAATGATAAAAAAATATCTTAATGATAACCAGGTGGCATTTGTACATAAGGCCTATGACGTAGCTGCCAAAGCCCATGCCAATCAGCGCCGTAAATCGGGCGAGCCGTATATTATTCATCCGCTGGGCGTAGCTACGATACTGGCAGAGCTGCAAATGGACGAAACCACGCTTGCCGCAGCTTTTTTGCATGACGTTGTTGAAGATACCGAAACCACGCTTGACCAGTTAAAGGAAATGTTCGGCGTGAAGGTGGCAGACCTTGTTGACGGCGTTACCAAGCTCGGCAAAATCGAATACATCAGCAAAGAGGACCAGCAGATTGAAAACTACCGCAAAATGTTTTTGGCCATGGCCAAGGACATACGCGTTATTATGATTAAGCTGGCCGACCGCCTGCACAATATGCGCACCATGAAGTATATGCCGGTGCATAAGCAGCAGTCCATCTCGCGCGAAACAATGGAGGTTTACGCGCCGCTTGCACACCGCCTCGGCATTTACACCATTAAGTGGGAGCTTGAGGATTTGGCCTTCCGTTATATGGAGCCGGAAATTTACTACGACCTTGTGGAACAGGTTAAAGTAAAGCGCCGCGAAAGGGAAGCCATGATTCACGAGGCAATGGCGGAAATTAAAGAGCATTTGGACGAGCAGCATATTAAGTGCGAAATTCAGGGCCGCCCGAAAAATTTTTACAGCATTTACAAAAAAATGCAGCGCGACCATAAAGAGCTCAGCGAAATTTACGATTTGCTTGCCATCCGCGTGCTGGTTGATACCGTTGCGGACTGCTACGGCACGCTGGGCGTTGTGCACAGCCTGTGGCGCCCGATTCCGGGGCGTGTAAAGGACTACATTGCCGTGCCGAAATCCAATATGTACCAGTCGCTGCATACCACCGTGCTGTACCATAACGGGCAGCCGCTGGAAATCCAAATCCGTACTTTTGAAATGCACCGCATTTCTGAGTTTGGTATTGCTGCGCACTGGCGTTATAAAGAAAGCGGCGGCAAGAGCAATATGCCGTCCGGCGGCGACAAGGACTTTGAAGCCAAACTTTCCTGGCTGCGCCAGCTTTTGGAATGGCATAAGGATATGAGCGATTCGCGCGATTTTGTAAACACGGTAAAAATGGACGTTTTTGCCGACGAAGTATTTGTGTTTACGCCGCGCGGCGATGTTATCGACCTGCCTGTCGGCAGCGTGCCGATTGACTTTGCTTACCGTATTCATACGGACGTAGGCAACCGCTGCGTAGGCGCAAAGGTTAACGGGCGCATTGTGCCGCTCGATTACAAATTAAGCAACGGCGATATCGTCGAGGTTATCACCTCCAAGCAGGCTACCGGCCCGAGCCGCGACTGGATGAACATTGTCGGTTCTTCCGATACGCGCAACAAAATCCGTTCGTGGTTCAAAAAAGAGCGCCGCGAAGAAAATATCGCCAAAGGGCGCGAGATGCTTGAAAAAGAAACCAAGCGCCTCGGCTACGATATTAAAGTGCTGCTTAAGGCCGATAAGCTTAAAACCGTGGCAGCTTCGTTCCGCCTGGACAGCGAGGAAGCGCTGTATGCCAGCGTGGGCTATGGCGGCGTAACGCTTAACGGCGTTATGAGCAAGCTGGTTGAACTTTATAAAAAAGAGCAGAAGCTTACAGTTACCAAAGACCTTTCGCAGCTGCTGGCCGAGCTTAAACCGCGCCGCAGCAAGGCCAAGGCCAGCCACGGCATTCTCGTTAAAGGCGAAGAGGGCATTATGGTTAAGCTGGCGCGCTGCTGCAACCCGATTCCGGGCGACCCGGTAATAGGCTATATTACGCGCGGCAGCGGCATTTCCGTACACCGTACGGACTGCCCCAATGTTTTAAGCAACAATCCGGACGAGCAGCGCCGTTTGATTGAGGTATCGTGGGATATTACTACCGATGCCGTTTATAAAGTTAACATTGTTATCAACGCTTCCGACAGGCCCGGCATGATGGCAGACATTATGCAGGTTACAAGCGAAGCCAAGCTGAACATTAACGCGCTTAACTGCCGCACCGACAAGCATAAAAACGCTTACATCACCATGGGGCTGGATATCAGCAATCTGGAGCAGCTTGATAACATTATGAATAAAATAAAACGCATGAAGGGCGTTTACAGTGTTGAACGCCAGGTTTCTTCAAGCGTGCACCACCTTTAATAACCGCTTTACAGGAGGATTTAGATGAAAATTATCGCAATGGAGGTTGGCTATATTGCCACCAACTGTTACATTGTAGTTAACGAAGAAACGCACCACGGCGTTATTATCGACCCGGGCGGAGATGCAGCCCGCATTATGGAAACGGTGGAAAAAGAAAACCTTACCGTTGACGCCATATTTTTAACGCACGGCCACGGCGACCATATTATGGCGCTGGCAGAAGTTGCGGAAAAGACCGGCGCGCCGGTGTATATCAGTAAGGAAGATGCACCGATGCTGACAGACCCTGTAGGCAGCCTTGCCGCTTATATCGGCGGTGGAGCGCTTAAAAAAGCAGCCGATAAGTTTTATGCCGACGGCGACGAAGTGGAAGCAGCCGGCATTAAGTTTAAAGTGCTGGCAACACCGGGGCATACTCCCGGCGGCGTATGCCTTTTAACCGGCGGCGTTGTGTTCTGCGGCGATACCGTATTTGCCGAATCAATCGGCAGAACGGATTTCCCCGGCGGTTCATACAAACAGCTTTTGCAGTCCATTAAAGAAAAAATTCTTCCGCTTGACGACGACGTTAAACTTTTGCCGGGCCACGGGCCTGCTACTACGGTAGGATGGGAGAGACGCAGAAATCCGTTTCTGCAGTAACAGATGATTAAAGATTTCAGCACATTACGCAACAGCACCGCTTTTAAAGTGGCTGTGGCGGCATTTATATCGTTTATATTTTACCTGTTGGGCAACTTTCTGCTGCCGATACTTTTGGCGGTGGGGCTGGCGTTTTTGCTGCACCCCGTTACCAAATTGTTCGGCAAAATTACGCTCGGGCGCGGTACAATCCATCTTTCGCGCGTGGTAACAATTTTAATGGCGTTTGTGGCCTTCGGGGTTATTGTGTTCTGCGCCGTAACCTTCATTATTTTGCCGCTGTTCGGGCAGATTAACGCCCTTGTAGGCAAAATACCTGACTATACCACCAAAATGGATGCCGCAACTTTTGACTGGCTTTTGGAAGACCCTGCCAATTACCCGCGCCTGCCGCATAATATAGAAAGCCTTTTCGATTATATTACCAGCTGGCTGATGGGCTTTGTGGCAGCGGTTTTGCGAAACCTGTTAAAATCGACGCTTGACATTATTGCCAACCTTGTCGGCCTGATTGTTGTGCCTTTCCTGGCATTTTACTTTTTAAAAGACTGGCGCGACCTGCGCGCAATGCTGATTAACTTTTTCAGCTACGAAGCGCAGCCGCGTGTAGCGCATATTATTGATGAAATAGGCATAACCTTAAGCTGCTACATTCAGGGGCTGGCACGTTTAAGCCTTATTGCAGGCTTTTGCATAGCCGTCGGCACAACGATTTTGGGTATTCATTATCCGCTTGTTTTTGGCCTGCTTGCCATTCTTGCGGAAATGGTGCCGGTTGTGGGGCCGCTTATCGGCGCCGTGCCTGCGGTGTTCATAGCGTATTCGCAAAGCCCGCAGTCGGCCTTTTATGTGGCGCTGTTTTATCTGGTGTTCTACCAGTTTGATGCCAATGTTTTAATGCCGCGCATTATCGGCAAAAAGATTGATTTGCACCCGGTAATTTTAATTTTAAGCCTTTTAATCGGCGCCAAGCTGTACGGCATTTTGGGCATGCTGTTTGCCGTGCCGGTTGCCGCTGTGTACCGCGTTTTGTATAAAGAACTGTGGCACAGCACTGACGAAGCACTGGAAGAAGCAACTCCCGCGCAGTTTGACGAAAGCCGCAGAAAATAAAATTACGGTCTTAACGGGCCGTATTTTTATTTTTAACCTTATTTTTACACCGCAAGCCAAAGTTTTTGCTGTTGGTGTTGAATAATGCGCCTTAATTGTGGTACAATATTTAAGTATGTAAACTTATGGATTTGCCGCAGAAGGCAGTGAGGAGGAATCAGCTTGCTTACTACTGCGCCAAGAGGCACAAAAGATATACTGCCGCAGGAAATTGAAAACTGGCGGTATGTAGAAGCCGTTATGCGCCGTATTTGCGCGCAATATGGCTATAAAGAAATAAGAACGCCGGTATTTGAGCATACCGAGCTGTTTAAACGCGGCATTGGCGATACCACCGATGTTGTTGAAAAAGAAATGTATACTTTTACCGACCGCGGCAACCGCAGCATTACACTGCGCCCGGAAAATACGGCGTCTGCCGTGCGCGCTTTCTGCGAACACAAGCTTTATGCAGAGCCTGCGCCGACAAAGCTGTATTACATCGGGCCGATGTTCCGCTACGACCGTCCGCAGGCAGGGCGCTACCGCCAGTTCCACCAGTTTGGCATTGAGGCGCTGGGTGTGGATACACCGGCGATTGACGCCGAGGCAATTTTACTTGCCGTTACCATTTTAAAGGAACTGGGCTTAAAGGATTTGCACTTGAAAATCAATTCCGTGGGCTGCCCCAAATGCCGCCCTCAGCACAGAGCCAAATTGCAGGATTATTTCCGCCCGCATCTGGAAGAATTGTGCGACGACTGCAAATCGCGCTTTGAGCGCAACCCGCTGCGCCTTTTAGACTGCAAAGTACCGCATGACCACGAACTTGCAGCCGGTGCGCCGAGCCTTGGTGACTGCCTGTGTGAAGAATGCCGTGAGCATTTTGAAGGCGTAAAAAAACTTTTAACTGCCGCAGGCATTGATTTTGAAGTGGATAACACACTGGTACGCGGGCTTGATTATTACACCAAAACCGCGTTTGAAATTCAGTATGTGCCGCTGGGCGCGCAGAGCGCTGTATGCGGCGGCGGACGCTATGACGGCCTTGTTAAGGAAATCGGCGGACAGGATGTTTCCGGCATCGGCTTTGCCATGGGCATGGAACGCATCCTTCTGGCACTTGAAAGCCAGAACCTTTTGCCGGAGCATAAAGATGGCATCGACGCTTTTATAGTCTGCCCCAATCAGGATAATTTTGAACTGGCCTTTAAAACCGCTATCGCCTTAAGACAGGCGGGGCTTAAAACCGAGTTTGACTTTATGGCGCGCAGCATGAAAGCGCAGATGAAGCAGGCCGGGCGCCTGAACGCCAAATTTGCCGTTATTTTTGGCGACGGTGAGCTTGAACGCGGTGCCGTAACCTTAAAGGATATGGCAAACAGTACACAAACAGAAATTCCTGTTGATGAAATAGTAACAATTTTACAAACAGAGGTGCAAAAGTATGAGTAATTTGAAACGCAATCATTATTGCGGCACGCTTGCCAAAGCCGACAACGAAAAAGAAGTTGTGCTTTGCGGCTGGGTTGCCAAAAGACGCGACCACGGCGGATTGATTTTTATTGACCTGCGCGACCGCAGCGGCATTGTGCAGGTAGTGGTTGACCCCGACCACGCCGGTGAAGATTTTGCCAAGGCAGAAGCTATCCGCAGCGAATATGTTATTAAAGTGTACGGCGTTGTACGCCTGCGCAGCGAAGAAACCATCAACCCCAACCTTGCTACCGGCGAAGTTGAAGTTGTAGCCAAAGAGCTGGAAGTTTTAAACAGCGCCAAAACTCCTCCGTTCTACCTTCAGGACGGCATTGATGTTGACGAAAACCTGCGCCTTAAATACCGTTACCTTGACCTGCGCCGCCCGGAAATGCAGCGCAATTTAATGCTGCGCCACAAAGTTACCAAACTGATGCGCGATTATATGGACAATCATGATTTCTGCGAAATTGAAACTCCGATGCTGACCAAGAGCACTCCGGAAGGCGCACGCGATTACCTCGTACCGAGCCGCGTAAACCCCGGCAAGTTCTATGCTCTGCCGCAGTCCCCGCAGATTTTCAAACAGCTTTTGATGGTAGCAGGTATGGAACGCTACTTCCAGATTGTACGCTGCTTCCGCGATGAAGACCTGCGTGCTGACCGCCAGCCGGAATTTACCCAGCTTGATATTGAAATGAGCTTTGTTGATGCCGACGATATTATGGATATGACCGAAGGTTTAATACGCCACGTATTCAAAGGCGCGCTTGGTGTTGACCTGCCGGAAAAATTCCAGCGCATGACCTGGGACGAAGCTATGGACAAATACGGCAGCGATAAGCCTGACCTGCGTTTCGGCATGGAGCTTATCAACATGACCGAAGCCGTTAAAGGCAGCGAATTTAAAGTATTTAACGATATTATTGATAAAGGCGGCATTGTTAAAGCCATTAACGTTAAGGGTGATGCCGGTATTCCGCGCCGCGAACTGGACGGCCTGGTTAATTTTGTTGCCATTTACGGCGCCAAAGGCCTTGCCTGGATGCAGATTCAGCCGGACGGCAGCGTAAAATCCCCGATTGCCAAATTCTTCAGCGAAGAATACCTTGCAAACATTCTTAAAACCGCTGAAGCAGAACCGGGCGACCTGCTGCTCTTTGTTGCCGACAAGCCTTCCGTTGTTGCAGCCGCTCTCGGCGCACTGCGTATCGAAATGGCAAAACGCCGCGGCCTTATCGACGAAAACAAACTGGCCTTCACCTGGGTTGTTGACTTCCCGATGTTTGAATACAGCGAAGAAGAAAAACGCTATGTTGCAATGCACCATCCGTTCACCTCTCCGCGTGAAGAAGATATTCCTCTGCTTGCCACCGACCCCGGCAAAGTATATGCCAAAGCCTACGATATGGTACTTAACGGCACCGAAATCGGCGGCGGTTCCATCCGTATCCACAGACGTGATGTGCAGGACGCAGTATTCCATGCTATCGGCCTGAGCGAAGAACAAGCACAGGAAAAATTCGGCTTTATGATGGGCGCGTTTGAATACGGTGCTCCCCCGCACGGAGGACTTGCTTTCGGCCTCGACCGTTTGGTAATGATTATGGCAAAACGCGATTCCATCCGCGACGTAATTGCCTTCCCGAAAACCCAGAGCGCAAGCGATTTGATGTGCCAGGCTCCGAACGACGTAGAAGAAAAACAACTGCGCGAGCTGCACATCCGCACCGTGCTTGTAAAAAAATAAGCTGATTTGCTTTAACGTGCTGTAATTTACGGCAGCGCACAAGCAAATTAAAAAATTAAAACAGCAAAACTAATAAATACCGGCTGCTTAACGGCGGCCGGTATTTTGCGTTATGGGCAAAACTTGCTTTTATGCGTATTAAGGCGTATAATATAACAAAAGGAGGGAGCACATGAAAAGGCGCGAACTTCTTAAGCTCTTTGAAAAAGCCGGTTGGTATTTAAAACGTAATGGCGCAAGTCACGACATTTACACCGACGGCATTAACAGCGAAGCGATTCCGAGGCATCCTGATGTTAACGAGCGTTTGGCTAAAGAGCTGATTAAAAGATGGGGGCTGAAATAAGCCCCGTCTTTTGAAAATAAGGAGGGTAAACTATGAAAAACACTGCATACCCTGTTATTTTTGAAAAAGAAAAGGACGGTTATTTTGTAACTGTGCCCGATTTAAACAAAAACACGCAGGGAGAAGATTTAGCTGACGCGATAGCTATGGCCCGCGATTTAATTTGTTTATGGATTGTAGATTTGGAAGATGACGGCAAAAAAATTCCTGCACCGGGAAGCGTAAAATTCAATTTGCCGGAAGGCGCATTTATTTCTTTTGTAGATGTTGATGTTGAAGCCTACCGCAGAAAATACGGCACAAAAATTGTTAAAAAGAACTGTACCATTCCTGCGTGGCTTAACACCAAAGCAGAAGAAATGAACATTAATTTTTCGCAAACTTTACAGGAAGCCTTATTGGCAAAAATAAACGCATAAAAAGGAGAACACTATGGTAAGCTGCGCATTGCTTTATAATTTTACCGGCAAAAAAGCCGAAATGACAAAAATGGTCTGCATGATGATGAACATCCGCTTTAAAAGCGTGGGGCAGGAGGATTACCACCAGCCGCTGGGCGCATTATTAGGCATGGAAGATGTACCGCTGAAGGAAGCGAAAGCTGATAACGCGCCGATGGCGGAAGAAATGCTTTTGCTGCACGGCTTTGGCGCGGACAAGCTGCAAAAGTTTTTAACGGCTTTGCAGCGCGTGGGCGTTGGGCGCATTGATTTAAAAGCCATGCTTACGGAAAACAACCGTACCTGGAGCGGGCTTGATTTATACGAAGAATTGTGTCAGGAGCGCGATTATTTTAAACAGAAGGAAGAAGAAAAACGCAGGCAGCAGGCCGAAGATAAAAAATAACAGCGCAAAAAGCAAAAATCCCTGAAGTTCGTTGGAATTTCAGGGATTTAGTATATTTATAAAGAGTACTAATAAATTTTACACGCCGGTGCCGTCAAATTTGGGGATGAAATCTTCGCAGGCAGAATCATCCTCCTGCACAAAGCCGTCCTCAATGCCGCTGTCGAACAGGTACTGCTCAACTTCCTTATATTCGTCTTCCGTTACGCGGCGGTTAATTTCGGAGTAATCGGCGGCGCGCCCGCAGGGAATGTACTGGTGCATTAAGCTGAACATTACTTCGCCGGGCTTAAAGGTTTTGGCAACCCAGTCGATAACGCCTTTGGTGTTTTCAACCATGCCTGGCATTAACAGGTGGCGGATGATGACGCCGCTTTGCATAATGCCGTTACTGTCAAGCTTGTAGGGGCCAACTTGCCTGTACATTTCTTTAATGGCATCCGTGGCAATGCGGAAGTAGCTGGGCGCGTTGCTGTATTTAATGGCGGCAAGGTCGTCGCTGTATTTTAAATCGGGCAGCCAGATTTGCACTTTGCCTTTTAACTTGCGCAGGGTGTCCAGCGTTTCAAAGCCGCTGGTGTTGTACACAACCGGCACGGGCAGCGGTTCTTTAAGGCTTTCCAGCACGGCGTGGGTAAAATGCGTGGGCGTAACAAGGTTAATGTTGTTTGCGCCCTGGGCAATAAGTTCAAAGTAAATTTCGCGCAGGCGTTCCACGGTAATTTCTTTGCCTTTGTTCATGCTGCTAATTTCGTAGTTCTGGCAGAATACGCAGTGCAGGTTGCAGCCGCTGAAAAACACAGTGCCGCTGCCTTTTTTGCCGCTGATGCAGGGTTCTTCCCAAAAGTGCAGGGCGGCGCGGGCAACAATGGGCTTAATGCCGCAGTGGCACGAGCCGAAAATTCCTTCCGCGTGCATATCGGCAGGGCGGTCAACACCGCAGCGGTGCGGGCAAACATAACATTCCATTTATAACACTTCCTTTTAATTGCTGCTTTTTTATATTGTACCACAGAATGAACGGGTTTGTATGTTTGTTTAACAGCGGCATAGACAAATCTGCGCCCATAAAAACTATACGGCAGTTTAATTAACAAAGCAGACACTTGCTTTGCCTGCGGAACTCGCTGCGCTCAGACATCCTCGGCAAATGCCGCAAGTGCCTCCGATTTTGTGACTGCCTGTTTTTATGATGTTGCAGTTTTGCCCATGCCGCTTTTTTTACAAAATAAACTTCATTGACAATCTTAAGTTTCTGTAGTACAATGTACTACAGAAAGGAGCTGTTATTATGAGCTTTTCTATTAGGTTGACTCCGGAAGAAAAAATTCTTGCCGAAAGCTATGCAAAACTGCACTCCTTATCTTTAGGAGAAGCTTTTAAAAAAGCGCTTTTTGAACGTATTGAAGATGAATATGATATTACCGCAGCTGACGAAGCTTATGAAGAATATGTAAAAAGCGGTAAAAAAAGCAGGCCAATTTCTGAACTTTGGAAGGAATTGGATATATGAGTTACAGTGTAGAAACAACGCCAAAGTTTGAACGTGAATTTAAAAAACTTGACCGTTATACACAGCGTATGATAAAAGCATGGATTGAAAAGAATCTTGTTGATTGCGAAAATCCACGTCAGCATGGCAAGGGATTAATTGCTAACCGCAGTGGTCAGTGGCGGTATAGGATTGGTGATTACCGTTTATTGTGTTGTATAGAAGATGATGCTTTAATTATACTTGCGCTGTCAGTTGGGCATCGCCGTGAGGTTTACAATTTGCAGCAGCTATAATTTGACAAAAAACAACTGCAACTATATAATTTAAATATAAAGGCCATATAACTGACGGAAGTGGGTTAACCACATGGAGTATGGCCGGATTGAAGCCGACCGTCTGGGCAAACATAGTCCGGAAGTGCCGGCATTTTTAATTTACAGGGAGGAATTAACGTGAAGGAACTGCAATTAAAGTATGGCTGCAACCCTAACCAGAAAAAGGCACGTATTTTTATGAAAGACGGCGAGCTTCCTATTGAAGTGTTAAACGGCCGCCCAGGATATATTAACTTTTTGGACGCATTCAACAGCTGGCAGCTTGTAAAAGAGCTGAAAGAGGCAACAGGGCTTCCCGCAGCGGCTTCTTTTAAACATGTAAGCCCCGCAGGCGCAGCAGTTGGCCTGCCTTTAAGCGATACCCTGAAAAAGATTTATTATGTTGACGACCTTGAACTCAGCCCGCTGGCAAACGCTTATGCCCGTGCGCGCGGTGCGGACAGAATGTCGAGCTATGGCGATTTTGTAGCACTCAGCGATGTTTGCGACGTGCAGACTGCCAAAATGCTGGCACGCGAGGTTTCCGACGGCGTTATCGCTCCCGGCTACACAGACGAAGCACTGGAAGTTTTAAAAACCAAACGCAAAGGCACTTACAACATTATTAAAATTGACCCCGATTACAAACCGGCACTGACTGAAACCAAAGAAGTGTTTGGCATTACTTTCGAGCAGGACCGCAACGAAGCTAAAATTACGGCAGAACTGCTTGAAAACTGTCCGACCAAAAATAAGGAAATTCCCGAAAGCGCTCAGCGTGACCTTTTAATTGCCCTTATTACCTTAAAATACACTCAGTCCAACTCCGTTTGCTATGTTAAAGACGGCCAGGCAATCGGCATCGGTGCAGGCCAGCAGTCCCGCGTACACTGCACGCGCCTTGCAGGCAACAAAGCCGATATCTGGTGGCTGCGCCAGAACCCGAAAGTTCTGGCACTGCCGTTTAAAGAAAACATCCGCCGCCCGGACCGCGACAACACCATTGACGTGTATATTTCCGACGATTACGAGGATGTACTGGCAGACGGCGTATGGGAAAACTTTTTTACCGAAAAGCCGGAGCCTTTAACCCGCGAGGAGAAAAAAGCATGGATTGCCCAGCTTAAAGGCGTATCGCTCGGCAGCGACGCATTCTTCCCGTTCGGCGACAATATCGAACGCGCGCAGCGCAGCGGCGTTGAATATATCGCGCAGGCAGGCGGCAGCATCCGTGACGACAATGTTATTGAAACCTGCGATAAATACGGCATTGCCATGGCATTTACCGGGCTCAGGCTGTTCCATCATTAATTTAAAATTCAGCAAAAATTTAGATAACGTTGTTAAAAGTTGTTGAGCAAAAGCCGATTTTGTGGTACAATACTGAAAGTGTAATGTCAAAAAAAGCTACAGCTTTTAACATAAGGAGGACAAAATGGAATTTGCATTAACCGAAGAACAACTTGAACTGCAGGAAATGGTAAGGGAATTTGTTGCCAAAGAAATTACCCCTTACGCTGCTGAAATGGACAGAGAAAACCATGCCAGAGAAGGACTGATGGAAAAAGCTGCCGATATGGGGCTTTTGAACGTAGTTGTTCCTGAAGAATATGGCGGAATGGGCCTTGACAGCGTTACTGTTGCCGTTATTTACGAAGAACTCGGCAAAGGCTGCGCAGGCGTTGCTACTTCTATCGCTGCAAATTCTCTTGCGTCCTATCCGATTCTGCTTGCAGGCACCGAAGAACAGAAAAAAGTTCACTGCGACCTTTTGAACGAAGGCAAACTTGCAGCTTTTGCTCTTACCGAACCGGGCGCAGGCTCTGATGCAGGTGCGGTTTCCACTTCCGCAGTTAAAGACAAGGAAGCAGGCACCTACACCCTTAACGGCGCCAAAGCATTTATCACCAACGGCGGTATTGCCGATACTTACCTGGTATTTGCCAATACCCGCAAAACTGGCGGTATCCGCGGCTTAACCGCGTTTATCGTACCGAAAGGCACCCCGGGCTTTTCCGTTGGCAAAAAAGAAGACAAAATGGGCATCCGCCCGTCCAATACCTGCGAACTGATTCTGCAGGATGTTGTAATTCCCGAAGCTAACCGCGTAGGCCGCGAAGGCGAAGGCTTCCGCATTGCCATGAACACTCTTGACAATGCACGCCCGTTTGTTGGTGCTGTTTCCGTAGGTTTGGCACAGGCTGCACTTGACTGCGCAGTTAAATATGCCAAAGAACGCAAACAGTTCGGCCAGCCGATTGCTTCTTTCCAGATGATTCAGAACATGATTGCCGATATGGCAATGCGCATTGAAGCTGCCCGCATGCTGGTTTACAAAGCCTGCTGGATGCGTGACCAGGGCATGGAATTCAGCAAGGAAGCTGCTATGGCAAAATGCTATGCAGCCGATACCGCTATGGAAGTAACCACCAACGCTGTACAGATTATGGGCGGTTACGGTTACAGCCGTGAATATCCGGTAGAAAAAATGATGCGCGACGCAAAAATTATGCAGATTTACGAAGGCACCAACCAGATTCAGCGCCTCGTTATCGCAAACAAAATTATATTCTGATTTTAAGCATACTGCCCGCTGCCGCTATGACAGCGGGCTTTTGTAATTTATGGCTGATTGAAAATAATTAAAGAGTAGTTTATAATAAGCATATAGCTTTATGTATAAATAAACAGTAAAGGTGAAACTATGTGGCTTTTTGTACTGCCGCTTGCGGTAGTTATTTTAGACCAGTTTTCCAAATATATCGTTGTGGAAAACATGGCGCTGGGAGAAAGCATTCCCATTATTGAAGAAGTTTTTCATTTAACGTATATTTTAAACCCCGGTGCGGCATTTGGAATGTTCGCCCATAACCGCCTGTTTTTTATTGCCATTGCCGTTATCGTAATCGGCATCATTATTTGGGCGCGCAGGGAAATTTTAGCGTCGCCGTGGGAAGTTAAAGCCGGCTGCGGCCTGTTTTTGGGCGGAGCAATAGGCAATTTAATTGACAGGGCGCGGCAGGGGCTGGTTATCGACTTTTTCGATTTCCGCATCTGGCCGGTGTTTAACATAGCAGATATTGCAATTTGTATTGGAGTTGGATTGATAATATGGAATTTACTGAAGACGGAATTGAAGCGGGATTAGAAACCGTAACGGCAGAAGCGGAGGACGCCGGTACAAGGGCTGACGTGTTTCTGGCGGCAAAACTCGGCGTTTCGCGCAGCAATATGCAGAAGCTTTTGGAGGATGGGCGCGTAAAACGCGGCGAAAAAATTATAAAAGCCAATTACAAAGTACGCGCCGGCGAAATGTTTGTGGTGGATATTCCCGAACCGGAGCCGATTGAAGCCGTACCGGAAAACATTCCGCTGGATATAATTTATGAAGATGACGATGTGGTAGTGCTTAACAAGGCGCGCGGCATGGTGGTGCATCCTGCGCCGGGCAACTACACCGGCACGCTGGTAAACGCACTTTTGTACCATTGCAGCAACCTTTCGGGCATTAACAGCGCTATCCGCCCGGGCATTGTACACCGTTTGGATAAGGATACCAGCGGCATTATGATTGTTGCCAAAAATGACGCGGCGCATATTTCGCTTTCGCAGCAGATACAGAGCAAAACCGCTGTGCGTACTTACCTTGCCGTGGTGCGCGGCAATATTAAAACCGACAGCGGCACGATAGAAACGCAGATTGCCCGCGATAAAACCGACCGCAAAAAAATGGCTGTGGTTAAAGAGGGCGGGCGTGACGCCATTACCGATTACGAAGTGCTGGAGCGCTTCGGCAAGTATACGCTTGTGCGCTGCAAGCTGCGTACGGGGCGCACGCACCAAATCCGCGTGCACATGGAATATCTGGGCTATCCGCTTGTGGGCGACCCCAAGTATTCGCCCATGAAAACGCCGTTTGGCATAAAGGGGCAGGCGCTGCATTCGCACACGCTGGAGTTTACGCATCCGCGCACCGGCGAACGCATGAAGTTTGAAGCGCCGCTGCCTGAGGATATGCATAAAATAATTACCCGTTTACATAACGGTCAATTTTAAATTTGGGGTGAAAACAATGAGCAATATTGTTAAGAAAAATGTTATTATGGACAGCGAAGCCATCAGAAGGGCGCTCGTCCGCATTGCGCACGAAATTATCGAGAAAAACAAAGGCGTTGAGGACATTGTTATCGTCGGCATCCGCACACGCGGCGTACCTTTGGCGCAGCGCATTGCCGCCGAAATTAACGCTATTGAAAACTGCGAAATGACGGTAGGCATGCTTGACATTACCCTGTACCGTGATGACCTTTCCACGCTTGGCTACAACCCTGTAGTGCATGGCACCGATATTAACTTTGACTTAAGCGGCAAGCACGTTGTGCTGGTGGATGACGTTTTATATACCGGCCGTACTATCCGCGCTGCTCTGGACGCCGTTATCGACATGGGCAGGCCTAAAACAATTCAGCTTGCCGTGCTGGTAGACCGCGGCCATAAAGAGCTGCCCATCCGTGCGGATTATGTTGGCAAAAACGTGCCTACTTCGCAGAAAGAAACCATTGAAGTTGTGCTTAACGAAATTGACGGCACCGATGAAGTGTACATTGGTGAACGCGTAGATTAAAGGCAGTTAGTTACAGAGGAGGGGTAACTATGGCTAAAACACCGTTTGAACTTCGCAATGAAGTACTGGCACAGCGCGTTGTAAAAAATTTGCAGCACCGTGCTTTTGACGCCTGCTATTGTGCAACGAAGGAAGAAGCACTGGAAAAGGCTTTAAGCCTGATTGACAAAGAGCAGTGCGTATCCTGGGGCGGCAGTATGACTTTGGAAGAAATGGGCCTTTTGGAAACTCTGCGCACGCAGGGCTACAACATTATTGACCGCGATACCGCAAAAAGCCAGGAAGAACGCCTGGAGCTTCTGCGCAAAGCTCTTACCTGCGATACCTATTTTATGAGCACCAACGCCATGAGCGAGGATGGCGTGATGGTAAATATCGACGGTACCGGCAACCGCGTGGCGGCAATGGTATTCGGCCCTAAAAGAGTAGTTGTTATTGCCGGCATCAACAAAGTGGTAAAAAGCTATGAGGACGCTGTGGCACGCGCACGCAACCTGGCAGCGCCGGTTAATGTACAGCGCTTTGCCAATTTTAACCCGCCGTGCAAAAATAACGGGCACTGCTTTAACTGCACAGCGCCCGACAGCATCTGCAACTTTATTTTAACCACCCGCAAAGGCAGCACCATGAACGCTCCTGCGCCGCGCATTAAAGTAATTCTTGTCGGCGAAAGCCTTGGTTACTGATAAAAACAGCATAGGGTAATTATAGAATCCCTGCATGAAAGTGCGGGGATTTTTTGCTGAAAAAAATTAAAAATTTTTGTAAAAAAGGCTTGCATTTTTGATAAAGCTGTATTATAATAACTCTTGTGTTCAGGAGAGCTGAGCACAAGGTAACTCCGGGATAGTGTAATGGTAGCACAAATGACTCTGGATCATTTTGTCTGGGTTCGAGTCCTAGTCCCGGAGCCATTTTTTTACGGCGCTATGGTCAAGAGGCTAAGACGTCGCCCTCTCAAGGCGAAATCACGGGTTCGATTCCCGTTAGCGCTACCATCGTACTATATATTTTAATTTTAAAATCAAATGATAAATTTCCTTGCTTGACTTCTATTTTGCGCACAAATAAGTCAAACAAGGTTTTTTTATCGGCAATATCAAGCGTTTTTGCTGCGACTTCATCAAGATATTTTTTTACCATTGCTATATCAATACCGGCCTGTTGATTTTGCAGGTCGGATTTTTCTTTTTTAGGCAAAAGTAAAAGCAGTGCCGCAATAACGGTACTGCTTTTAAAGTTTACTCTGGTTTAAGTTAATGTATTTTTAATTTGGCGGTATTATATTTTATTTATTCCAGTTCCTTTAAAATATCGGGAAAGGGCTGGAGCGTGCGGCGCAGGATGCCGTTAATATAGGCAATGGCAATACCGTAGTTGGTAATGGGCACGCCCTGTTTTTTGGCGCAGTTTATGCGGTGCTGCATTTCTTTTTCGTTAAGCATGCAGGCGCCGCAGTGGATTATCATTTTATATTTTGTTAAGTCTTCGGCAAAGGCGGTGCCGCTTGTCCATTCAAATAGAGGTTCTGCACCGGTAAATTTCCTAATCCATGCCGGCAGCTTTACGGTGCCGATATCATCGCACTGGCGGTGGTGCGTGCAGCCTTCGCTGATTAAAATGCGGTCGCCGTCTTTGATATGCTTCAGCATGTTTACGCCGCGTACTGCTTCTTTTAAATCGCCTTTGTAGCGTGCAAATAAAATGGAAAATGATGTCAGTAAAACGTCATTTGGCACCGTTTTGGCAACAAAGCCGAAAACCTGGCTGTCGGTAATGATGATTTTCGGTTTTTCTTTCAGAGCGGCAAGGCAGCTTTCGAGCTGTTTGTCCTGCGTTACAAAAGCCGTTGCCCCTGCGTCCAAAAGCCCGCGTATAACCTGCTGCTGCGGCAGTATAAGCCTGCCTTTTGGTGCGGCGCTGTCTACCGGTACAACCAGTACGGCGGTATCGCCGGGGTTTACCAGGTCGCCTACAAGCTGCTGCGTACTTTTTTTATCCGGCACAAGGGCGGCAAGGGCAGTGCGCAGTTCTACAATATTTCTGCCGCTGACGGAACTTACGGCCATACATTTTACGCCGAGTATTTTTTCGTAATTTGTCAGGTCTGCTGCGGCTTCTGCTTTGGTAAAAACAGCTATAACCGGCAGCTTTTTTTCTTTAATGCGCGCAAGCAGCACCGTATCTTCCTTGTCAGGCCCAAGCGTGCTGTCGATAACGAGAATGGCAATATCGGTTTTGTTAAGCACCTGTACTGCTTTTTGTACACGCTGAGCGCCGAGCTCGCCTTCGTCGTCAATACCCGGGGTATCAATAATCATAACGGGGCCGAGCGGCAGAATTTCCATGGCTTTGTAAACGGGGTCGGTGGTAGTGCCTTTGGTGTCGGATACTATGGCGAGGTTTTGTCCTGTAATGGCGTTAATAAGGCTGGATTTGCCGGCATTGCGCTTGCCGAAAATGCCTATGTGGATGCGTTCCGAGGATGGGGTAGCGTTTAAATCCATAATAAAAGCCTTCTTTCTTACAAAAAAAGCACTGCATGATGCAGTGCTTTGGTATTAGTCAACAAGTTCCAGGCGCGGATTCGGCAAATGCCTGCGTCCCTGTTTGGCACATTCTTTGCCGTCTACCATAACGATGTCGGCCGTAAAGTTAATGTTGCCGTCAAACAGGCTGCTGCCAACCGCATAAGTGTCAACCGGTACGCCGGCTGCTTCAAATTCGCGGATGCGTGCCGGGTTAAAGCCGCCGGAAACGATAATTTTCACATAATCAAAGCCTTCGGCGTCAAGCGCGCGGCGCACGTTCCATACCAGCTCCTTGCATACGCCGGTGGGGTTAAACATGCCAAGCTGTCCAAGCAGGCTTTTGTCTACCATTGTTCCGCTGGTATCAAGGCGTACGCCTGCAAGGTTTCTGCCAAGTTTGCGGGCAACGGCAAGGGCGGTGTTCACGCAGTCGTTGTCAAAATCAACCAGTGCAATGCGGGCAATTTTCGGGTCAACATATTTGTCAAAGGCTTCGGTTGCGGCAACGGTATTGCCGTTGTACGAAGCAATTAAAGCGTGGGGAATTGTGCCCAGCCCTTTGCCGCCGCTGGCAAGAGCGTTTGCATCGGTGGAAAAGCCTTTAATGCCGCCGATTTTGGCTGCATAGCCATCGCATTCCTGGGTCTGCCATGTATCGTAGCGCGCGGGGAAGAACAGCACGGGCTTGCCGTTGGCTGCTTCTACCGTGCGGCGCACATTGGTGGCAATGCGGCTCTGGCGTGCCAGAATGCCGAGGTAAACAGTTTCTAGATGGGCAAAGTCGGCAAGGTCGCCTTCAATGGTCATCAGGGTTTCCCAGGGCTTAACCTCGTCGCCGTCATGCAGGGCATGAATGGTAATGTTTTCGGGATTGTGTGCGCAGGTTTTAATCAGCGCTATAGTTTCGTCAATGCCGCATACAACGACATTTTCGCGGGTAAACACCTGCATCATAACGCGCGGGTGATGGTTGTCGCCGTTTAAAATTTCTTCGGTACGCAGAAAATAGGCGTCCGAATAATAACCGGATTTAATTTTTTCAACCGGAAAATGAAAATGTTCAACAGGTAAACGTTTTTGCATAATAGCCTCCATTTAAAATTACAAATATAAAATTATGGTTAATTTCTTTACTAATTGTTATTTATGATATATGATTTTGATAACAGGTTCAAGTTTTTTTACAAAATTTTTTCAAGAGGTTCGTTAAATGGCTGCATCAGCATGCAAATATACAATACTCCTGCTTTCGGCTCCGCTTGGCAGCGGCCATAAAATGGCGGCCGAAGCGCTGGAGGAGGCGTTTAAAAAACACGGCAACGTTAAAGTGGTAAACGGCAGTGCTTTCGATTTCTTCCCGAAGTGGCTGGGCAACATTATTTTGGGCGGCTACATAGGCATTTTAAAGCACATTCCAAAGCTGTACGATATAGCGTACCACTGGAGCAATACCGGCAATAATTCTTTCTGGCTGCGCGATTTTTTAAACCTGCTGCTTTCTTATCTGGCGCAGGGGTTCATTAAAAAAACTTCGCCGGATGCGGTAATAGTAACGCATCCTACGCCGGCGGGGGTTATGGCGCAGTATAAAAAACGCTGTGCGCCCGGGCTTTGGCTTGGTGCGGTAATAACCGATTTTAACTTTCACCACTGGTGGATTTACAAAGGGCTTGATGTTTATTTTACGGCGGACGAATCAATCCAGCCGCCGCCGGAACTCGGCATACCTGCCGTTGTAACTGGCATACCTGTGCGCAGTGCCTTCAGCGCGCCTTTTGAGCGCGAAAAGTGGCGCAGCAGGCTCGGCTATGCCGCCGATGATACCTTGTGCCTTGTAATGGGCGGGGGCGACGGGCTTTTGCCGATGCCGGAGCTTTTGCGCGCGCTTACGGAATGCCGCGATATTAAAGGCTTAAAAATAGCCGCCGTAACCGGGCATAACAGGAACTTAGCCGAAAAGCTGAAAAAAATGGCGCTGCCCGGCGTAATGGTGCTCGATTTTATTGCAGAACTGCCCCAGCTTCTGCGCAGCGCCGATATTGTAATAAGCAAGGCCGGCGGGCTTACTGCGGCAGAAACCCTTGCTATCGGCACCGAATTTATTTTATATGACCCATTGCCGGGGCAGGAGGTGCGCAACGCCGGTTACCTGTGCGAAAAATGCGAAGCAAAAATTGCCGCAACGCCGCAGGAGGTTTGCGGCTTTGTAAAAAAATATGCGGAGCTTGGCACGGAAGAAAAAAACAGCCTGCGGCGCAGGCGCAGGGCGGCTTACGGCAAACCCTACGCGGCAGACGCAGTGGCAGATTTTGTACTGAAAACGCTTGACGGGCTTGACCATAACTGATTTAGCAATTATAATGAAGTGAATTTGCGGATACAATACAGTATGGAGTGTGCTGCTTGGATAAATACTATTTTGCCGCGCTGTTTGCAGCCTTTGGCTCGCGCAGCGCAGAAATTGCAGAAGCGGCGGCGAAGTTTAAAAGTCCTGCCGAAGCATATATGGCTCCGCCGGAAGCATGGGCGGAAGCCAGAATTGATGAAAAAACAGTTAATAAATTTATTGTCAGAAGGGATTTTAATTATCCCGCCTGGCTGAAAAATTTTTGTTTGAATAACGGCGTAACAATTTTAACGCCGGAAGATGATGCTTACCCTTACAGCTTAAAGCAAATCGCATCGCCGCCGCAGGTGCTGTATGTTAAAGGCAGCCTGCCCGATTTACGCGGCAGCATCGGCATTGTCGGTTCGCGCGAGGCTTCGGGCTACGGCCTTAAGGCTGCCGATGCCTTTGCGGCAGACCTTGCCGCGGCAGGCGTTGTTATTGTAAGCGGCGGCGCCAGAGGCATAGACACGGCTGCACACAGGGGCGCACTGGCGGCAGGCGGCATAACCGTTGCCGTTTTGGGCTGCGGCATTGACATTGCCTACCCGGCAGCCAATAAAAATTTATTTGCACAAATTTGTGAACGCGGCGCGCTTGTTACGGAATACCCTCCCGGAACACCGCCTGCTGCGTATAATTTTCCGGCGCGCAACCGCATAATTAACGGCATGACGCACGGCATACTCGTGGCGGAAGCCGCTAAAAAAAGCGGCGCCATGATTACCGCCGAATATGCTCTTGAAGAAGGGCATGAAGTTTACTGTGTGCCCGGCAGCATCTTTTTGCCAACGAGCATTGGCTGCCACAGCCTTATAAAAAGCGGGGCGCAGCTTGTAGACAGGCCGGAGGACATACTTGAAAGCCTCAAACTGGCAAGCTTCCCTCAGCAGCCGGCGTTGTTCGGCAGCGGGAACGGGGAAGATGAACTTGATGATAACGCAAAAGCGGTTTTGAAAATTTTAAGTTTTGAACCGCTTTCGCTTGAAGAAATACTTGAAAAAAGCGGCCTTGGGCTGGCGGAAGCCGGCATGGGGCTTTTGGATTTGGAGATGCGCGGCAAGGTGGCGCAAACCGCCGCCCGCAGTTATTACCTGCTTTAGGAGGACGTTTAATGGCTAAAAACCTGGTTATTGTGGAATCTCCCGCCAAATCAAAAACAATAGAAAAATTTCTGGGGCGCAATTATACTGTGCGCGCTTCCATGGGGCACCTGCGCGATTTGCCGAAAAGCATTTTCGGCGTGGATGTTGAAAACGGCTTTCAGCCCAAGTATATCAATATCCGCGGCAAGGGCGAACTGATTAAGGAATTGAAAACGGCAGCCAAAAAGGCTGATAAAGTTTATATCGCAACTGACCCTGACCGCGAAGGCGAAGCTATCGGCTGGCATCTGGCATATATTTTGGGGCTTGACCCTGAAAGCAGCTGCCGCATTGAGTTTCATGAAATTACGCCGGGCGCTGTAAAAGAAGCATTGAAGCACCCGCGCAAGATTGACCTTGACATGGTTGACGCCCAGCAGACGCGCCGCATTATCGACCGCATTGTGGGCTATCAGTTAAGCCCGCTTTTGTGGCGCAAAATACGCAAAGGGCTCAGCGCCGGGCGCGTGCAGACCGTAGCCGTAAAAATTATCTGCGACAGGGAAAAGGAAATTGCCAACTTTGTGCCGCAGGAATACTGGACTATTACGGCACGCCTGCGCGAGAATGACAAAGCGTCTGTTTTTGACGCTGACGTTATTAAATTTAACGGCAAGAAGCTTGAAATAAATAATGCAGAAGAAGCTGCCAAAACGGAAGCGGCGCTGAAAGAAGCCGCCTACGTTGTTGAAAAGGCAGATAAAAAAGAACGCAAGCGCAACCCGCTGCCGCCGTACACTACCAGCAGCCTGCAGCAGGATGCCGTTAAAAAACTGAACTTTTCCACCAAAAAAACCATGCTGCTGGCACAGCAGCTTTATGAAGGCGTAAATGTCGGTAAGGGCGGCGCCGTTGGCCTTATTACGTATATGAGAACCGACTCCGTGCGACTTTCGGATGTGGCTACGGCCGAGCTGCGCAGCTTTATAGGCAGCACTTACGGCGCAGAATATGTACCGGCAGGCGTTAATGTTTACAGCAGCAAAAAGAACGCGCAGGACGCGCATGAAGCCATCCGCCCGACATCTGTGGAACGCACGCCGGAAGCGGTGGCGCAGTACCTTACCAAAGACCAGCTTAAACTTTATACCTTAATCTGGAAACGCACCGTTGCCTGCCAGATGAAAGCCGCCGTGTACGATGTTACAACTCTTTTAATCGGCGCGGCAGGCTACCAGCTGCGTGCTGGCGGGGCAGTGCTTAAGTTTGACGGCTTTTTAAAATTAAGCGACAAAAAAGAACTGGCAGGCGAAAAGGAAAAAGAAGTTCCGTATCTGCCGGAACAAACGCCGCTTAAGCTGCATAAACTTATGCCGGCAGAGCAGCACTTTACCGAGCCGCCTCCGCATTTTACCGAAGCAACGCTCGTTAAGGAGCTGGAAGAAAAAGGCATAGGCCGCCCGAGTACCTATTCGCCTACCATTCAAACCATCCTTGACCGCGGCTATATCGTTAAGGACGGCAAAAAGCTCGTTTCCACAGAGCTTGGCGAACTGATAGTCAACATGCTGACTACTTATTTTAAAGATATTATCAACATTCCGTTTACGGCAAACCTTGAAACCGAGCTTGACGAAATTGCCGAGCACGAAGCCAATAAGGAAACAGTGCTGGAAAACTTCTACGAGCCGTTTTCACATCTTCTGCAAAAGGCGGATAAAGAAATAGAAACCGTTGAAGCGCCGGTGGAAGTAAGCGACGTAAAATGCGAAAAATGCGGGCGCATGATGGTATATAAACAGGGCCGCTACGGTAAGTTTCTGGCGTGCCCCGGTTTTCCGGAATGCCGCAATACCAAGCCGATACTGAAAAAAATCGGCGTAAAATGCCCGGACTGCGGCGGCGATATTATCGAGCGCAAAACCAAAACGCGCAAGGTATTTTACGGCTGCTCCAACTATCCGGAGTGCAAATTTACCTCCTGGGACAAGCCGACGGAGCAGCATTGCCCCAAATGCGGACATATTTTATGTGAAAAAACAGACAGAAACGGCAACAAAAAGTTATTCTGCACTAACGAAAACTGTGAAGATGCCGTAAAAACTTATAAAGGAAAGGCGGCAGCCAATGCAAAGAGTAAATGAGCCGGTACACGTTATCGGCGCAGGGCTGGCCGGGTGCGAGGCTGCATGGCAGCTTGCGCAGCGCGGCGTGCCGGTTATACTGTACGAAAAAAGGCCGCTTAAATCGGATGCGGCACATAAAACCGATAAATTTGCAGAGCTTGTGTGCAGCAATTCGCTGCGCGCAGGCAACATAGAAAACGCCGTCGGGCTTTTAAAAGAAGAAATGCGCCGCCTTGATTCCGTTATCATGGCCTGCGCCGACGAACATAAAGTTCCGGCAGGCGGGGCTTTGGCGGTAGACCGCGAAGGTTTTGCGGAAGCCGTTACTCAGAAAATTAAAAACCATCCGTTAATTACGGTTAAAAACGAAGAAGTTACAAGCCTTGCGGCGCTTGAAGGCGTTGTAATTACCGCTACCGGCCCGCTGACGGACGGCGTGCTGGCAGAAGAAATTGCGCAGCTTGCCGGTGAAGATTACTTTCACTTTTTTGATGCGGCAGCGCCGATAGTAACAGCCGATTCCTTGGATTACAGCAAGGTTTACCGTGCTTCGCGCTACGATAAGGGCGACGCCGATTACTTAAACTGCCCTTTTGAAACAAAAGAGAAATATGTTGCCTTTTGGGAGGCACTGCGTACGGCGGAGCTTGCTCCCGTAAAGGATTTTGAAAAAGAAGTGTTTTTTGAAGCCTGCATGCCCATTGAAGAAATGGCGCGCCGCGGTGAAGACACCATGCGCTTCGGACCGTTAAAACCGGTTGGGCTGGTGGACAAGCGCACCGGCAAAGAGGCTTATGCCGTTGTACAGCTGCGGCAGGATGACGCTGCGGCTTCGCTTTATAATATCGTCGGTTTCCAGACTCACCTTAAATGGGGCGAGCAGAAGCGTGTATTCGGCATGATTCCGGGGCTTGAAAATGCAGAGTTTGTGCGTTACGGCGTAATGCATAAAAATACCTATATTAATTCACCCAAACTTTTAAATGCCGATTTCAGCCTGCGCACTCAGCCGCGCTTATTCTTCGCAGGTCAGTTCACCGGTGTGGAAGGCTATGTTGAATCGGCAGCGTCCGGGCTTATGGCAGGCATCCATGCAGCACGCAGGGTGCTGGGTCAGCCGCCGGTTGATTTTCCGCCGGAAACGGCACATGGGGCACTGGCGCATTACATCAGCAGCCCGGAAATTAAAAATTTCCAGCCGATGAATGTTAATTTTGGCTTAATTCCGCCGCTCGGCAAGCGCGTGCGCGGCAAAAAGATAAAAAATGCAATGATTGCCGAAAGGGCGCTTGAAGCACTGGCAGAGGTGCAGAAACAATTAAATACCGGGCTTTAAAATGCGGTAAAATATGAGGCAGCGGCTTTAAAACCGCTGCTTTTTGCGTTTTTGGGCATTGCAAAAAATAAAAACGCAGAAAATTTAAAAAATATGGATAGCAATTATTGAAATTGTTTAACAATTATGATACTATAATTTTACTTTAAAAGAGGGATATTTATGAAAGAAGCAGCAAACGCATATCCGGAAGTGCATAAATTTTTGCAGTACCTTGCAGTTGAAAAAAATACTTCTGCGCTTACGGTAAAAAATTATGCGGCAGATATAGACATATTTGCCGGATTTTTAAAAACACGTTATCCCGGCGGCTTTAACTGGCAGGAAATAAACGTGCTGGATATCCGTTCCTATCTGGCTGACATGAACGGCAAAAAATATGCGCGCACAACCATTGCCCGCAGAATATCAGCCCTGCGTTCTTTTTATAAATACCTGCAAAGAGAAAACAAAGTAAAGCAGAATCCTTTTGTAAAAGTGCGGACGCCGAAGCTGGAAAAGCACCTGCCCGTATTTTTGGAGGAATTTGAAGTTAACGAGCTTTTGGAACTGCCCGATACAACAGGTGAACTGGGCCTGCGTGACCAGGCAGTGCTGGAACTTTTGTATGCCACCGGCTGCCGTGTTTCGGAGCTGGTAGGGCTTACGCTTGATACGATTGACCTTGGCAATATGTTTGTGCTGCTGCATGGCAAAGGCAACAAAGACAGGCTGGTGCCTATTGGCCATACCTGCCGCGAAGCCGTAGAAAAATACCTTAACGGGGCAAGGCAGGCCTTAATGGCACGCTATAACGCCGCACCGCACGATAAACTGCTGGTTAACCGCCTGGGCGGGCCGCTTACGGACCGCAGCGTACGCCGCATACTTGATAAATATATTAAAAAGCTGGCCTTAAGAAAAAATGTTTCGCCGCATACCATACGGCATACCTTTGCCACTCATTTGCTGGACCACGGTGCGGATTTGAGGGCGGTGCAGGAGCTTTTGGGCCATGCTAATCTGTCAACTACTCAGATTTATACGCATGTAACGACGGAGAGGATTACTTCTGTTTATGAGAAGAATTTCCCGCGCGCGTAGATTGGAGGGGCTATTGTGGAACTTTTAGAAAAAACAAGAAAAATCAACAAATTGCTTCAGCGCGGTGAGAAGGTGGAATTTAATGCCATTGCCCGCCTGCTGAAAGACGTTATAGTGGCCAATGTCTATATTGTCGGCCGTAAGGGCGGCATTAAAGGCTATGCGCTGCTTGACGATTTTGAATGTGATATTATGCGCGAGCAGGTGCTTGATGTAAAGCGTTTTCCTCCGTCTTACCTTAATTTTATAATGGAAACAAGAGAAACTGTTTCCAATATCGGCCATGTAAACGAGGAATGCTCCTTTTTAAAGGGCACCAAATGCTATTTTGGCGACAAGCGTACAACAATTGTGCCTATTTACGGCAACGGCGAGCGTATCGGCACTTTAATTGTTGCCAAGTATGACCGTGAATTTAATGACGAAGATTTGCTGCTGGCCGAATACGCGGCGGCTGTTATCGGCGTTGAAATTCTGCACGAGCGTGCGGCGCGCGTGGAAGAAGAAGCACGCAAAAAAGCCATGGTGCAGATAGCCTTTTCCACACTTTCGTTTTCGGAGCTGGAGGCCATTAACAGCATTATGGAAGCGCTTAACGGCACGGAAGGGCTGCTGGTTGCTTCCAAAATTGCCGACAGTGTTGGCATTACGCGTTCCGTTATTGTAAACGCATTAAGAAAGTTTGAAAGCGCCGGTTTGATAGAAACAAAATCCCTCGGCATGAAGGGGACTTATATACGCGTTAAAAACGAGTTTTTACTGGACGAACTGAAAAAAGAACATAAATAACAGCAGTGGTAGTATGCCAAAGGAGGCTGAAAATATGGAAGAAGCAGTTTTGTTTAGTGTTGAAAACCATGTAGCAACCATTACGCTGAACCGCCCGAAAAGCCTGAACTCCATGAATGACAAGCTTATTGACGGTTTGCACGAAGCTCTTGACAGGGCAGAGCAGGATGAAGAAATCCGCTGCGTAGTGCTTACAGGCAGCGGCAAGGCCTTTTGCGCAGGCGGCGACCTACCGTTTTTGGAAGCATTGCCCGATGCCGGTGCGCGCCGTGCTTTTATTATTAAAGTTGGCGCAGTTGCCAAACGCATTACAACTATTGACAAACCGTTTATTGCCATGGTTAACGGCGTTGCGGCCGGTGCAGGCGTTAATTTGATGCTGGCCTGCGATTTGGTATATGCCGCTGATACTGCCCGTTTTGCGCAGAGCTTTGCCAAGGTTGGCCTGATACCCGACTGCGGCGGCCTGTACTTTTTGCCGAAAGCAGTTGGCGTACACCGCGCCAAGGAACTGATGTTTACCGCCGATTTGATTGACGCCGCTGCGGCAGAACGCTTCGGCATGCTGAACCATGTATGCACTGCGGAAGAACTGCAGGGCGCAGTTTATAAAATGGCGGCAAGGCTTGCTGAATCGGCACCGCTTTCGCTGGCGCTGATTAAAAAGTATGTTAACAACACTGCCATTAGCCTTGATGATGTGCTTGATACGGAAGCCGTTGCCCAGACGCTCTGCATGGCAACGGAAGACTGCCGCGAAGGCATAGCCGCTTTTAAAGAAAAACGCGCACCGCGTTTTACCGGTAAATAAAATATTTGCAAAAAACGGGGCTGCCTGTTACAGTCCCGTTTTCTTTTTTACAAAAATACGTTATAATAATATTATTGTTTAGTTTGTTTTAGTGGAGGGTTTTATGTTTGATTTTAGTTCGATGATTTATACGGTACCGGCACTTTTAATTGCCATTACCATACATGAATATGCCCATGCCCTTACGGCAGATGCCATGGGTGACCCTACGCCGCGTTATCTTGGGCGTTTAACCTTTAACCCTCTGGCGCATCTTGATATTTTGGGCGCAATCATGCTTGCCTTGTTCCATTTCGGCTGGGCAAAGCCGGTTGCTATTAACCCCAATAATTTCCGCAACAGGCGCGAAGGCATGATAAAAGTATCACTGGCAGGGCCTGCGGCTAATTTGTTTTTATGTTTTCTTGCGGCGCTGATTATGGTTTCCATGCAGAGAATGCATGTTTTAACCCCGGGCGTCAGCGCGTTTTTGCTGTGGACTATGCAGTACAACGTATGGTTTGCCTTTTTTAACCTGCTGCCCATACCGCCGCTGGACGGTTCACGCCTTTTGGATGAATTTTTGCCGCCGCAGACTGCATACAAATATAACAGTTTTGTAGGGCGTTACGGTTTTTACATTCTTATAGCCCTTGTGGCAAGCGGGCTTATCAGCTATATTATTACGCCGTTTGCTTTGGCTTATTTAGAGCTCGTCAACACTGTTTTAGGAATATTTTTCTGATATTAACGAAGGGATTGCCGCCATATTGGCAGGGCTTAAAGGCCGGGCAGTATAATTTATGGCAGATTTATCTTTAAAAGTCAGTGATTTTGAAGGCCCGCTGGACCTTTTAATGCACCTTATCGAAAAAGATAAAATAGATATTTACGATATTCCCATAGCGGAAATTACAGAGCAGTATATTGCTTATTTATCCGCCATGGCGGAATTTGACATGGAAATTGCCAGTGAGTTTCTGGTAATGGCGGCAACGCTTCTGCAGATAAAATCGAGGATGCTTTTGCCGAAGCCTGCTCCTGAAACTGATGAAGAAGAAGCAGACCCGCGCACCATGCTGGTGGAGATGCTGATTGAGTACAGGCGCATTAAAGCGTGTGCGGCAAAACTTACCGAAATGAAAACGGCGGCGGAGCGTTACGTTTACCGCAGGCCGCTGGCAGAAGGCAGGATAAACCGCAGCATTGCGCAGTATCAGGCGGGCGATTTGGTGAAAAGCCTGCTGGCGCTTTTGGCTGCCGGGCACGAAACCACAGCTTTTATTGAGCGTCAGGAGTTCAGCGTGCAGGAAAAAATGGCAGAAATTGTCAGCCTGCTTAAGCGCCGTTTAAACGGTGTGGAATTTAAAGAAGTTTTCAGCAGCACCGGCTCGCGCAGTGAAAAAATAGCCGGATTTTTAGCGCTTTTGGAACTGCTGAAGCTGAACATTATAAATATAACGCAGACGGAGCCTTTTGCGCCGATATACATATTCCTGCACCGGGAGGGCGAAAACAATGTTTCATGAATATTTGCAGGGCTCTCTGGAGGCTTTGCTGTTTGCGGCAGGTGAGCCGCTTACGGTAGCACAGATTGCCGGTATTATGCAGCTTGACAAGCCGCAGGTGTGGGAACTTTTAACCATGCTTGAAGAAAGTTATAATGAAGAAAACCGCGGCTTATGCCTGCGCAAAGTGGCAGGCGGCTATCAGCTGTGCGCCAAGCCCCAGCATTATGCCCTTTTAAAACAGCTGGAGCGCGTGCAGGAAGTAAAATTATCGGCAGCGGCAATGGAAACTTTGGCCATTGTTGCGTTTAAGCAGCCGGTAACGCGCGGCGAAATGGAGGCCATACGCGGTGTTAAGGTGGACGGCGTTGTAAATACGCTTCTGGAATACGGGCTTATTTGTGAGGCAGGGCGCAAGGAAGCGCTCGGACGCCCGATTCTTTACGCAACGACAGATAAATTTTTGCTTACTTTCGGGCTTAATTCACTGAAGGATTTGCCTGCTTTGCCGGATGAGGACAGCAGCGGGCCTGAACAGATTTCGCTTTTGGACAGCCTGAAAGATGCAGACAGCAATACACAAAACGACGGAGTATAATACATGGAAGAACGATTGCAGAAAGTGCTGGCGGCAGCCGGCGTTGCTTCGCGGCGCGAAGCAGAAAAATATATACTTGGCGGCAGAGTGAAGGTTAACGGCAAAGTCGTTAAAGAACTCGGCACCAAGGTTGATGAAAAATGCTTTATTACCGTTGACGGCAAGCCCATTAAACGTGAGCGCAAGGCCTATTATTTGTTTTACAAGCCGCGCGGAGTGGTAACAACCATGAGCGACCCGCAGGGCAGGCGTACCGTGGCCGATTATGTTAAAGATTTGCCGCAGCGCGTGTTCCCGGTTGGCAGGCTTGACTATAACACGGAAGGGCTTTTGCTTTTAACAAATGACGGCGCGCTGGCGCAGGGGCTGATGCACCCGAGCCGCGAGGTAAACAAAACTTACCGCGTGGGCGTGCCGGGCATTGTGCCGCAGGAAAAGCTCGATTTGCTGCGCCTTGGCGTTAAACTTGATGACGGTATGACGGCGCCTGCCGTTGTAACGCTTCTTGAATATGACCACGAAAGAAATATGACATATTTTGATATTACCATACATGAAGGGCGCAACCGCCAAATCCGCCGCATGTGTGATTATATCGGCTTTCCGGTGCGCAACCTTAAACGCATTAAGTTTGGCACGCTCAGCTTAAAGGGCTTAAGCAAAGGCAAAATGCGCGAACTTAACGAGGACGAGGCAGAAACTTTAAAAAAGGCGGCAAAGCTTAATGGCTAATGTACTTGTTATCGGCGGCGGGGCTGCGGGACTTTTGGCAGGCATTGCCGCAGCACAGAGCGGCGCCCAAACCGTAATTTTAGAAAAAATGCGCCGCCCCGGCAAAAAAATACTTATTACCGGCAAGGGGCGCTGCAATATTACAAATAACTGCGATTTGCAGGAAATTATTAAAAACATACCCGGCAACGGCCGCTTTTTAAACAGTGCGCTGCGCCGTTTTACCAATCAGGATATTGTGCAGCTTCTGGAGGATAACGGCCTGCCTACCAAGGTTGAACGCGGCGGCAGGGTGTTTCCTGTAAGCGACAAAGCTGCTGACGTTGTTGACACTCTTGTTAAAATTTATAAAAACTATGGCGGCAGGCTGCTTACAGACTGCAAAGTAAAAAGCATTACGGCAGAATTCGGCAAAATAACCGGCGCTGTAACTGCCGACGGGCAGAAATTTACGGCCGATGCCGTTATTCTGGCGGCAGGCGGGGCATCTTACCCGGGCACCGGCAGCGACGGCAGCGGTGTAAAACTTGCCAAAGCGTTGGGGCATGCCATTGTGCCGCTGGCACCGAGCCTTGTGCCGCTTGAAAGCGATTCGCCTTATATTGCAGGCCTTCAGGGTTTAAGCCTGCGCAATATAGAAGGCACCGTTTATGCGGACGGCAAAAAAATAGGCTCGGAGTTCGGTGAAATGCTTTTTACGCATTTCGGCGTATCGGGACCGATAATACTTTCGCTTAGTAAATGTGTGGCGGAAGCCTTTGCCAGAGGCGCGCAGGAGGTTGAACTTGCCATTGATTTAAAGCCTGCGCTTGATAAAGACAAACTGGACGCACGGCTGCAGCGCGATTTTACGCAGTACAGCCGCAAGCAAATGCCCAACGGAATGAAGGATTTGCTGCCGCAGAGGCTTATTGCGCCGGTGCTTGACCAGGCGTTTATTGATGAAGAAAAATTTGTTAACCAGCTTTCGCGCGCAGAACGCCGCCGCCTTGTGGATGTTTTGAAAGCATTTACGGTGCCCGTTACCGGCACAAGGCCGATTGCGGAAGCTATTGTAACGGCAGGCGGCGTAAGCCTGAAGGAAATAGACCCTAAAACAATGGAGTCCAAATTAATAAAAGGGCTGTTTTTTGCGGGCGAAGTAATGGATATCGACGGTTATACGGGCGGCTACAATTTGCAGGCGGCGTTTTCCACTGGTTATGCCGCAGGCACCTTTGCCGCACAAATATAAAAACAGGTGGGGATAAAATGAATGCACAAAAACCGGTAATTGCCATCGACGGCCCGGCCGGTGCCGGAAAAAGCACCATAGCCAAACTGGTCGCGGGCAAACTTGGTTACATTTATATTGATACCGGGGCCATGTACCGCTCCGTAGCGTGGAAGTTTCTGCAAACGGGCAAACCGTTCAGCCCGGAACTGGTAGAAAAACTGGCGCAGGAAATGGTAATTACTTTTAAGCCCGAAGCAAACACCAACCGCGTTTTCGTTGACGGCACGGAAGTTACGGAAGCAATCCGTTCTCCGGAAGTAACGGCCGTTGTTTCCAAAGTATCCGCCGTGGGCGGCGTACGTGCGGAAATGGTAAACCAGCAGCGCCGTATGGGCGAAGCCGGCGGCGTTGTTATGGACGGGCGCGATATTGGCACCGTGGTATTTCCTCATGCACAGGTAAAAATATTTTTAACGGCCAGCGTTAAGGAACGCGCTATGCGCCGCTATAAAGAAATGCTTGCCAAAGGCGAAAAGGTTGATTTGGCAGAACTTGAGAAACAAATCGCTTTCCGCGACAAACAGGACAGCGAACGCGAAATTGCTCCGCTTAAACAGGCTGATGACGCTGAGTTTTTAGATACTTCCGATATGACGATAGACGAAGTGGCAGAGCATATTTTAAAAGCAGTACAGGAGAAATAAGATGCTGTATTCATTTTTGGATGTTGTACTGGGAATTTTGTTTAAAATTTTTCTGCGGCTTGAAGTACACGGCGCGGAAAACATTCCCAAAACAGGCCCGCTTGTTATAGCAAGCAACCATTTAAGCCTGCTCGACCCGCCGGTTATAGGCGTTGCGGCGCCGCGCAAGGTGCATTTTATGGCCAAGCGCGAACTTTTTGTGCCGGTGCTCGGCTACATTTATAAAACTCTGGGCGCGTTTCCCGTTAACCGCGGCGGCGCGGACAGGGCAGCAATCAAGCACGGAATTGAAATTCTGCAAAGCGGCGAAGTGCTGGCTATATTCCCGGAAGGGACGCGCAGCAAAACCGGGCAGCTTGGCAAACTTGAGCCGGGCGCGCTGATGATGGCCGGAAAAACCAGCGCCGTTATTGTGCCGACGGCAGTAAGCGGCACGGATATCAAGCGCTGCGGCAGGCTGTGGCCCAAGGTTGTGGTAAAATTCGGCACGCCGGTTCCTTTTCCGCCGGTAGGCTTAAATAAAGAGGTTTTGCAGGATTTGACAGATAAATTAACGGCAGACATAAAAGCTCTGCAGGGAGTGAAGTAACATGCAGGTGTTTGTGGCAGAGCCTTGCGGCTTTTGCTATGGAGTTAAGCGCGCTGTGGATATGGCGCGCGGAGAGTGCGGCAAAGAAACGCACGCGGCAACTTTGGGGCCGCTTATACATAACCCGCAGCTTACGGCGGAACTGGCAGCAGGAGGAGTAAGCTGCCTTGACAGCCTTGACAGCTTTAAAAAAGGCGATACGGTTATTTTCCGTTCGCACGGAGTTGGGCCTGAAGTTTACGCCGCGGCGGAAGAAAAAGGGCTGAATATTATTGATGCAACCTGCCCGCATGTGCGCGCAGCACAGTTAAAAGCAAAAAAACTTGCCGATGACGGATATTTTGTTATAATTATCGGAGAAAAAAATCATCCTGAAGTAAAAAGTATCTCGGCATGGGCAGGAAAAAATGCTATAATAGTAGAATATAATAAAGATATTGCCGGTATACCCGTTGCAGATAAATATGGAGTTACGATTCAGACTACTTTTGAGCTGGCAAAATTTGAAGAACTGCTTGCCGGAATTCAAAAAGAAAGGCCGGGAGAGTACAAAATAGAAAAAACTATCTGTACGGCAACAAGCGAGCGTCAGAATGCCGCGGGGGAACTTGCGGGAAAAGTTGATGCATTTATTGTTATCGGCGGTAAAAACAGCGCCAACACAAGGCATTTATATGATATTGTGTCTGCACGCTGTAAAATTGCATACCACATCGAAACGGCTGCGGAATTAAAACCGGAAATGTTTCGTGGTTGCACCAAAATTGGCATAACGGCCGGTGCTTCGACGCCGGACCGATTAATCAAGGAGGCTTTATTTGTAATGGAAAACATGGAAAACATGGAATCTTTTGAAAGTATGCTGGAGCAGAGTTGGGAAAACAACGACATTTATCCCGGCAAAATCGTGAAGGCCACTGTTATTCAAAAAGATAAGGATGAAGTTTATGTAGACTTTGGCTATATGAAAGAAGGCGCCATCGCTTACAGCGAATGGGCTGCCGGAGATCCTGAAGAAGTAGCAAAAACAATTAATGTAGGCGACGAAGTTGAAGCAAAGGTTATTCCCGGCACTTCCAAAGATGATTTTGTACGCCTTTCCAAAATCCGCGCCGAGCAGGACGCAGCATGGAAAAATGTTCCAGAACTTGCTGAAGGCGAAAAACGCCCGGCAACCGTTAAAGTTCTGCGCGTAATTAAAAACCGCCAGAAAAACATTGTAGGCCTTGCCGTTGCAGTTGAGGGCGTTGAAGGCTTTATGCCCGCATCCCACGTTGAACTGAAACGCGTTGAGGACTTCACTCCGTATATCGGCCAGGAACTGGAAGCAGAAATTATTGAAGTTGACACTGCTAAAAAACGCCTGGTAGTTTCCCGCCGCGATTTGCTGCGCGCTGAACGCGAAGCAAAAGCACAGGCATGGCGCGAAGCTAAAGCTGCCAGAGCTGCAGAACGTGCAGCAGCACGCGAAGCTGCTGAAGAAGAAGCATACAACAGCGTTGAAGAAGGCCAGATTGTACCGGGCAAAGTTCTGCGCATTGCTGATTTCGGCCTGTTTGTTGAAGTAGGCAAAGGCCTTGTTGGTCTTGTTCACAATACCGAACTTTCCTGGGACCGCAACGTAAAAGCAAGCGATTTCGAACCCGAAACCGAAGTTACCGTTCTTATTAAGAAAATTGACCGCGAAAACAAACGCGTTGCACTCAGCATTAAAGCTACTCAGGAAGATCCCTGGGTAACCGAAGCAAACGCACTTCCGGAAGGCGCTATCGTTAAAGGCATTGTAACCCGTTTCCTGCCTTTCGGCGCTATTGTTAAAGTAACCGACAGGGTAGAAGGCCTTGTACACGTATCCGAAATTGCCGATACCCGCGTTGAAAAACCGGAAGACGTTCTTGAAGTTGGCCAGGAAGTTGTTGTTAAAGTTATCAAAAAAGATATGGAACACAAAAAAATCGGCCTGAGCATTGCCAAAGCTGCCAAAGAAAAAGAAAAAGCAGAATACAGTGCTTACCTTAACAACAAACCGGAACTGACTCTTGACCTTTCCGAACAGCTTGAAACTTTAAAATAATTTTACGGTGGTAATTAATGTCGCGTGAACAGAGGAAACTTGACCATATCAAATATGCGCTGAAGCTTGGTGACGGACCGCTCACCAACGGTTTGGAGAATGTACATTTTGTACATAACTGCCTGCCGGAGCTTAACCCGCAGGATATAGTCCTTTCCTCACAGTTCGGCGGCATTTTCTTTTTATCTCCGTTTTTAATCAACGCCGTTACAGGCGGGGCAGACGCCGTTACGGAAATTAACAGGCGGCTTGCGCGTGCAGCAAAAAAAGCGGGTGCGGCAATAGCGGTAGGCTCGCAGTATGGTTCGGTAAAAAACAAAACCAACTACCAAAGCTACGAAGTTGTACGCGAGGAATACCCGGACGGCATTGTTTTTGCCAATACCAGCGCGCTGGCCACTCCGGAAGAAGCGCTGGAGGCTGTGCGCATGCTTGACGCCGATGCCTTGCAGATACATTTAAACCCTGCACAGGAACTGATTATGCCCGAAGGCGACAGGGATTTTAAAGGCCTGTTTGCCAATATGCAGTGCATACTTGATAAATGCCCTGTACCAGTAATAGTTAAGGAGACCGGCTGCGGCATGGCGGCGCGGCAGGTTAAGCAGCTTTTAAAAGCGGGCTTTACTTGTTTTGATGTCGGCGGTGCAGGCGGTACAAATTTTCCGGCTATTGAGGCGGAACGCTACGGCGGCACGGCGTTTTTAAACGGCTGGGGGCTTAATACAGCCCAATCGCTTTTGGAAGCGGGCGGTGTATGCGGTAGCGAAGGTTATATTGCAGCCTGCGGCGGCATACGCAGCGGCTTGGACGCGGCAAAGGCACTGGCGCTTGGCGCGGATATAGCCGGCATGGCCGGTAATGTGCTGGAAGCGGCTGTAAACAAAGGCGAGGACGCGGCGGCAGAAATAATTTTGCAGGCCGAAGAAGAACTGCGCATGCTGATGCTGTTAACGGGTTCTTCCGATATAAAAAGCCTGAGGGCAAAGCCGCTGTATTTTACAGGCAGCCTGCTTGATTTTATGCAGTGCCGAGGTTGGGAACCTGCGGAAGTTGCCCGCTCAAGAAGATAAAAAATAAAACGGTATAACATTTTGTTATACCGTTTTATGTATTATAGTTTTAATTAAGATACTTTTATTAAAATTTAGATGTAGTTGCAGCATTTAGGTCCGTAAATTTTGCTCATTATTCAATCGCAAAATTTGCGTAGCTTCGCTGGCACAATTATTGCCATCGTTATCACTCGGCACTAATTGGCGCTCAGCTAAATAAAAAAGAAGCCGAATACCAAGGTATCAGGCTTCTTTTATAATCCGTAACAATCAGATAGCGCGGTTAACTTTACCGGAACGCAAGCAACGGGTGCAAACGTTAATACGTTTTACAGAACCGTTTACAACGGCTCTTACTTGCTGAATGTTCGGTTTCCAAGCGCGTTTAGAATGTCTATTGGAATGGCTGACGTTACAACCAGCTTGAATACCTTTGCCGCAAACTTCGCAAATGGATGCCATGAGTCCCACCTCCTTAACGTAATTCCAGCATCAGTTACAAATTTAACAGAAGTATCATACCATAGAATGAAATTAAAAGCAAGTTATTTTTAGATTGGCAGTGTGATTTTATGTGGTGGCAGGAGCCAATTACAAAATTAAAGGGTATCGGGCCTAAAAAAGCGGCAGATTTTGCCAATTTAAACATTTTTACCATTGGCGATTTGCTGAACCGTTACCCCCGTACTTATGTAGACCAGAGCAAAGTTAAAACTATAGCGGAGCTTACAACAGACGGAGAAAAGCAGCTGTTTTGCGCTGAGGTTTACCGCGTGGCGGAAAGAATATCGGCAAGGCGCATGCGTTATACGCTGGTAACTCTTAAAGACGCTACCGGCTTTGCCGAGCTGTATATGTTTGCGCATCAGCGCTTTCAGACGCGCAATTTTAAGCCGGGCACGCAGCTTTTGGTGGACGGCAAGGTGCAGCCGGGGCGCGGCGCAAAAATGGTAACGGATGCTTACGTGCAGATTTTAAAAGACGGCGAAAGCGCTTCTGCACCCGGCATTTTGCCGGTGTATGCTTTAAGCGGCGCTCTGACGCAGCAGAACGTGCGTACAGCCGTTAAAACGGCTCTGGCCATGGCAGAAGACTACCTGCCGGAATCGCTGCCGCAGGAGATAATTGACGCCAAAAAACTGCCTCCGCGTTTTGAAGCCGTTAAAAACATTCATTTTCCGGCAAGTTTTGCGGAACTTGCCCGGGCACGCAGCCGTTTTATTTTTGAAGAACTGTTTTTATTGCAGTGCGGGCTTTTGTATTACCGCAGTAGGGTAAAAAGCACGCGCAGCGGCATAAAAATGGCGCCTGACGGCACGCTTTTGCAAAAAGTGCTGGCGCAGCTGCCTTTTAAACTTACAGAAGCGCAGCAAAAAGCCTGGCAGGATATAAGCCTTGATATGCAGGATAAAAAGCCCATGCACAGGCTTTTGCAGGGCGACGTTGGCAGCGGCAAAACCGTTGTATCGGCGCTGGCGCTTGCCAAAGCTGCGGAAAACGGGTATCAGGCCTGCATTATGGTGCCGACGGAAATTCTGGCCCAGCAGCATTACGAAACTTTGCAGGCGTTTCTGGAACCTGCCGGTATCAGCTGCGGGCTGTTAACCAGTAGCGTTAAAGGCGTGCGCCGCCGTGAACTATTGGAAAACCTTGCAGCAGGCAATTTACAGGTGCTTGTCGGCACGCATGCTTTAATACAGGATGATGTTATATTCGATAAACTCGCACTCGTCGTTACGGATGAACAGCACCGCTTCGGCGTTGAGCAGCGCGCCAAACTGGCAAATAAATCGGCTTACGAGCCGGATGTTTTGGTTATGACGGCAACGCCGATACCGCGCACGCTGGCGCTTACGGTGTACGGCGATTTGGATGTTTCTGTTATGAAGGGTATGCCGCCGGGACGTAAGAGCATAAAAACGCTGTGCTACACCGGCGACAAGCGGCGCGAGGTTTACGCAGGCATGGTGCGGCAGATTAAAGCCGGGCATCAGGCATATATAGTCTGTGCGGTTATAGAGCCGGGTGAAATGCCGGGAGTGCGTGCGGCAGCGGAAGTTTATGAAGAATTGCAGCGCACTTTTTTAAAGGATATACCCTGTGCACTGCTGCACGGCAAAATGAAGCCTGCCGAAAAAGAAGCGGTGATGGAAGATTTTGCAGCCGGTAAAATAAAGGCGCTTATCAGCACCACGGTTATAGAAGTTGGCGTTAACGTGCCAAATGCCACGCTGATGATAATTGAAAACGCCGACCGTTTCGGCCTTGCCCAGCTGCACCAGCTGCGCGGGCGTGTAGGGCGTGGCGAGGCGCAGTCTTTCTGCGTGCTGCTTACTGATTCTGACAGCCCGGAAACACTGGCGCGGCTTAACGTACTGCATACCTCAAACGATGGTTTTTACCTTGCCGAGCAGGATTTAAAACTGCGCGGCGCGGGTCAGCTTTTTGGCCTGCGGCAGCATGGCTTGCCTGATTTATATATTGCTGATATACTTCAAGATACAGATGTTTTGATAGAAGCGCGCGCCCTTGCAAAAAAAACGCTGGCAGACGCAGGACAGACGGCAGAAATTACCAAAGTTCTGGACGCGCAGTTTGACGAACGTTTTAAACGTATATTCAATTCGTAACGGAGGCCCCAATGCCGGAAGAAAAATGGTATCAAAACCCGGAAAAAGCTTCACAGGCGGCTGCGGTAATTATTTTAGCCCTGGCCGCTTTGTTAACGTGGCTGTTTGCCGGTGAAGAAGTAAAAAAAATGTTTGCCCTGGCCGTCAGCGGCGATGTGGAAGCGCTGGCAGCGTATTTCCGCTCTTTTGGGGCGTGGGCAATGCTTATCAGCTTCCTGCTTGATGTATTAATCAATGCGGGCAGCATTTTCCCATCCATCTTTATTTCTACCGCCAACGGGCTTATTTTCGGTTTGCCGCTGGGCATTTTAATTTCGTGGCTTGCAGAAACAACGGGCGTTGTTATCAGCTTCTGGTTGATGCGTTATCTGTTCCGCGGCGCTGCTGAGAAAATGATTGCCAAAAGCCCGATGCTGATGAAAATTGACGATTTGAGCGGGCGTAAAGGGCTGCAATGGATGGCGGCTGCAAGAATGCTGCCGTATTTTCCGTCCGGAATTTTAACGGCGATTGGCGCGGTAAGCAAAATTTCCACGCGCGATTACATTATTGCCAACCTTATCGGCAAGTTTCCTTCAACGGCGCTGGAGGTTGTTATAGGGCACGACATTGTTAATTTTCAGCAGCACAGCGAACGCCTTGCCGTGCTGGTAACGGTGGCAATACTTATTTTTGCCGCTTACAAATATTACTACAAAAAATAATTGTTTTCTTTTAGCACTCTGTTGTGTTTTCTTTGGCTGTAAGGTATAATTAAACCAGCAGTTATTTTAAAGAAGATTCAAAAGGAGGCAGCTATGAGCAAACACCAATTTACGGATATCCGCGTTGCTATCGAGCCGGATAATCCTTCCATTCAGCGTCTGGAGTTTAAGTGCATTAAATGCGGAAACTGCAAAACCGTCTGCACCGATTATATCGGCGTATGCGGAACTTATGACCTTAAGGCAACGGGTGATAAGCCTATCTGCATTAACTGCGGGCAATGCGCCAATGTTTGCCCGGCAGACAGCATTACTGAAAAAATAGAAGCGTATCAGGTAATGGCAGAAATCCGTGATGAGGATAAAATTGTTATTTTCAGCACTTCGCCTTCCGTGCGTATTGCTTTGGGCGAAGAATTCGGCATGCCCGACGGCAGCTTTGTTGAAGGCAAAATGGTTGCGCTTTTGCGCAGGCTTGGCGCAGATTATGTGCTTGATACCAACTTTGCCGCCGATATGACGATTGTGGAAGAAGCAAGCGAGCTTTTACAGCGCATTACCGAAGGCAATAAGCCGCTGCCGCAGTTTACCAGCTGCTGCCCGGCGTGGGTTAAATTTGCAGAAACGTATTATCCCGAAATGTTGCCGCATATTTCCAGTGCCAAAAGCCCTATCGGCATGCAGGGGCCAACCATTAAAACCTATTTTGCCAAAAAGATGGGTATTGACCCGCGCAAAATTGTTAACGTGGCAGTTACGCCCTGCACCGCCAAAAAGTTTGAAATCCGCCGCGGCGAGATGAATGCGGCCGGGCGTTACCTTGGCATTGAAGATATGCGCGATATGGACTACGTTATTACCACGCGCGAACTGGCAATGCTTGCCAAAGACGAAGGTATTGATTTTGCTGCGCTTGAGGATTCGGCCTATGATGATTTAATGGGGCAGGCTAGCGGCGCAGGCGTTATTTTCGGCAACACCGGCGGCGTTATGGAAGCGGCAATCCGCACGGCTTACTGCTACGCAACCGGCAAGGACGCACCGCAGGCTTTGTATGATTTGCAGCCTGTGCGCGGTATGGACGGCATCCGCGAGGCGGAAGTTGATATTGAAGGAACTAAAGTTAAAGTGGCTGTTGTTTACGGAACTGCCAACGCCCGTAAACTGATTGAAAAAATTAAAGCAGGCGAAGCAGAGTACCACTTTGTGGAAGTTATGGCATGCCCGGGCGGCTGCATCGGCGGCGGCGGACAGCCCAAGGACAAGGAGTATAAAGGCGACGCTCTGCGTGCGGCACGCATTGAAGGGCTTTACAAGCGTGACAGCAGCATGAAGCTGCGTTTAAGCCACGAAAACCCGGAAATTAAAGCCTTGTATGCAGACTTTTACGGCAAGCCGCTGAGCGAACTGGCGGAACAGATGCTGCATACCGTATATTTTGACCGCAGTGAGGATTTGGGCGGCGTATATATCGCGCCCGGAGCGGAAAAACAGCCTGCGGCAGAAGAAGCAGCACCGCAGCAGGAAGCAGGCATGCATAAATGGCGCTGCAAGGTTTGCGGCTATATATATGAAGGCGAAGCTTTGCCGGAGGATTATAAATGCCCTCTGTGCGGTATGGGCGCCAATATGTTTGAAAAAATAGAATAGTTTTGCCAAAGCCTCTGCCGTAAAAACGGGCAGGGGCTTTTTGCTGCGTAAAAAAAGCAAAAAAATTTAAAAATTTTGTAAAAAATAGTGAAGGAAAATAAAAAATGTTGTAGAATATATGGCAGGTAAACCAAAAATGAGAGAAAATTAGGAGGACAAAAAATGCATAGTTACAGCATTGAGCTTGGCGGCAGAACGCTGACGATGGAAATCGGCAAAATTGCCAAGCAGGCCAATGGCGCAGTATTGGTGCGCTATGGCGACACTGCGGTAGTAGTTGCTGCTACCGGTACCAAAACACCGCGTGAAGGTGTAGACTTTTTCCCTTTGACTGTTGATTTTGAAGAAAAAATGTACGCTGTGGGTAAAATCCCCGGCGGCTTTATTAAACGTGAAGGACGCCCGGCTGAAACCGCTATTTTAACCAGCCGCCTTATCGACCGCCCAATACGCCCGATGTTCCCGGAAGGCTACCACAACGACGTGCAGATTGTTGCAACCGCCGTTTCCGTAGACCCGGACAACGCACCGGATATTCCGGCAATGATTGGTGCTTCCTGCGCACTTTCCATTTCCGATATTCCGTTTGAAGGCCCTATCGCCGGTGTGCGCGTAGGCATGATTGACGGCCAGTACATTATTAACCCGACCATTGAACAGGCTAAAGTAAGCCGCCTGAACCTTGCTGTGGCAGGCACCAAAGACGCTATTTTGATGGTTGAAGCAGGCGCCAAGGAAATCAGCGAAGACGAAATGCTGGACGCTATCTGGTTCGGCCACGAAGAAATTAAAAAGCTGGTTGAATGGCAGGAAAAAATTATGGCAGAAGTTGGCAAACCCAAAATGGAAGTGCCTGTTTACGAACCTCCTGCCGAACTTGCCGCAGAAATTGAAGCTTACGGCGCTGAACAGCTGAAAGCAGCCCTGATGGATGCCAACAAGCTGGAACGCGAAGAAAACGTTGCCCGCATTAAAGCTGAAATCGCCGACGCATTTATGGAAAAATATCCTGACAATGCCAAAGACGTTGCTTATATTACCCAAAAACTCGTTAAAAAGATTGTACGCCGCACCATTTCCGTGGATAAAATCCGCCCGGACGGACGTGCACTTGACGAAGTACGCCCTGTAACCTGCGAAGTAGGCCTTTTAGCCCGCCCGCACGGTAGCGCGCTCTTTACCCGCGGCCAGACCCAGATTCTGAACGTACTGGCACTGGCTCCGCTCAGCGAAGCACAGACCCTGGACGGACTTGGCGTAGAACTTACCAAGCGTTATATTCATCATTATAACTTCCCGCCGTACAGTGTTGGCGAAACCAAACCGCTGCGCAGCCCGGGCCGCCGCGAAATCGGCCACGGCGCACTGGCAGAACGCGCTCTCTTGCCGGTAATTCCTTCCGAAGAAGAATTCCCGTATGCAATCCGCCTGGTTTCCGAAACTCTGGAATCCAACGGTTCTTCCTCCATGGGCAGCGTCTGCGCAAGCACCCTTTCCCTTATGGATGCAGGCGTGCCTATTAAAGCACCGGTTGCCGGCGTAGCAATGGGCCTTGTAAAAGACGGCGATTATTTCACCATCCTGACCGATATTCAGGGTCTTGAAGACGCTCTCGGCGATATGGACTTCAAAGTTGCCGGCACTAAAGACGGCATCACCGCTATCCAGATGGATATTAAAATTGACGGCATCAACAAGGAAATCTTCCAGCAGGCGCTGGCACAGGCTAAACGCGGCCGCGAGCACATCATGGGCATCATGATGGACTGCATCTCCGAACCGCGCAAAGAGCTGTCCAAATACGCTCCGAAGATTACCACCATTCATGTTGACCCCGAAAAAATCAGCAAAATTATTGGCCCCGGCGGCAAAACCATTAAAAAGATTGTTGAAGAAACCGGCGCCAAAATTGATATCGAAGAAGACGGCCGCGTATATATTGCCGCAGTTAACAGCGAAGAAGCTGCAAAAGCTATCGATATGATTAACGGCATTACCGCAGAAGCAGAAGTTGGCAAAGTTTATACCGGCAAAGTTACCCGCCTGATGGCGTTTGGTGCTTTTGTTGAAATTCTGCCGGGCAAAGAAGGCCTGGTTCATATTTCCCAGCTTTCTACCGAGCGTGTAAATAAAGTTGAAGACGTTGTTTCCGTAGGCGATGAAATCGTTGTAAAAGTTACGGAAATCGACCAGAAGGGCCGCATTAACCTGTCCCGCAAAGCAGTGCTGGCAGGCGGATTAAGCAAATAATTTAAGTGAAAACTAAATCCCGCTGAATTATTTTCGGCGGGATTTTTTATAATGAGGTGTACTATGAAATTACGTGGTTTTGAAAAAATTACTTCCTTTAAAGAAGTTGAGTTCCCTATGCCGGAACGCAAAACAAAAATGGCGGCGGGGTACGATATCTGCCTGCCGCAGGACGTTACCATTAAGGCGCATACGCTGCAAATGGTGCCGACAGGCGTGAAAGCCTACATGCAGGATGACGAGTTTTTGGGCGTGCATATCCGCAGCAGCATGGCGGTAAAAAAAGGTCTGGCGCTGGTGAATAACGTGGGCATTATCGACGCCGATTATTACAACAACGAGGACAACGAAGGGCACATTATGCTGGGGTTGTATAACACGACGGACAGCGATGTTACCCTGGCAAAAGGCGAGCGCGTGGCACAGGGCATTTTTTATAAATACCTTACGGCTGACGGCGACAGCGCCGGCGCAACCCGCAGCGGCGGCTTCGGCAGCACGGGCGAGAAATAAACTGTACCCTTAAAAATTAAATAATACTAAAATTTAAATTACCGGTTTTAAAAGACTGTTTGTAAGTGCAAACGCGCTTGCAGACAGTCTTTTTTTGGGTATTGTTTTTATTTGTAAATATAGTATGTTTTATAAATAGTGTTAAAGAATTCTATTAACTTATATGTTTATCTGTAATCGGGATTTATATCTTTTAATTAAAACTTCCTTTTAAATGATTATATTTAGTTAGTTTTTAATGCTTTAGCTATTTTTTGTTTATGTGTTTTTATTAAAGAATTTGTTTCTGGATCATTTAAATTTAATATTTTTTTAGCTTTTTTAGCATAATCAATAAATGTTTGGGTATGTTTGCTTTTAGATTTTTTATTGTTAGATGCATATACTCGATATAAATTTTTTGCTGAAATGTGATGACCTTTTGAAGAAATCCAGTTGCAACGAACTATATTGCGTGCTTTTCGCTGCATTCTATAATAATATTTTGTAATAGCCTTAGGGTTTATTTTTATGTTTGTGCCATCAAAAATAAATCCTAAATATTTTAAATAGGTTAATTGATTTTGTGAATGCCTATAAATACATTTATTCTTATAAATATAAAATTTAGTTTTATCTTGTTGTAATGTGACTAAGTCTGATTTATTGTTAAAATGTTCAACAATAAATTTGATAAATTCATTTATTTCAGATTCTATTTCAAAAGGCAAAATAATAATGAAATCGTCAGAATAACGCATATATAAACCATTATTTTGTGTTACAAATTCGTTTATTTCTTTATCAAATTCAATCATATAGATGTTTGATAATACTGCGCTTATTGGTGAACCTTGTGGAATACCTTTAATATCTTCATTTTTATGTATTAATTTATGTTTATGAAGTTGCTTTAATTGTGCTTTTGTTATAATAAGTTCTTTAGAATTTAATTTTTTCCTAATACCTGGAGTTGTTATTGTTTTTCCATTTTTTTGTATAATATCTATCCAGTTACAATATGAAAATTTTGTAATATTTTTAAAAACAGCATAAAAATCATTAGGAAGTTTTTCACAATTAAGAATTTTGCAAATTTGTTGTTTTAAATATTTGTGATCGAGATTATCAAAAAAATCAGTGAAATCGCCAATTATTATAAATGCATTGTATAATACTTTAATTTTGTCAAATGCTGCTTTTGCAAAATGTATGTTACTTTTGCCTTTGAAACAACTTCGATAGGCGACAGGTATATTGTTAATATTATTCTTATTAACCCATGAATTATAAGCTTCGTTTAATAAAAAGCTGTATCTTTGATAAACACAGCGATCAAGGTGTGAACAATAATGAATTTCTCGTATTTTAGTTTTTGTTTCTTTTTCTTGTAAATCTTTGTTTTGAATATACTTTCTTTGCTTGTACTTATAATGAATAAATGGATAAAAGCCATGATGAACTATTTTATTTTTGTCCATTACATAGTGGCGTATTGATGCATTCCGCAAAGATGCAGATTTTTTATCAAAATGAGCATAAAGTTTTAAATCACTATGTTTTGTTACAAATTCTCGCCAGTGTAAACAATGGTTATAATTTATACATGAATTACAAGAAACAGCTTCATTACATTCAGCATATTTTTTTAATTCTTCCATATCAAAATCCTCTTAAAATGCAATAAGCCTGCCAACAGGGGGGCAATATCCCTACGCTGGCAGGCAAAAACATAAACTAAATTGCCCAAAATCTAACATTGCATTCCATGTTATAATAATAACGATGGAAAGGAGTGGTTTCGAAATGTTAATGTTTATTGTCAGAAACATCTTGAAACGAGCCAAGCTAACGTTAGTTCAAGCTATTCTTCTTTGGGTAATATTATTACACATAGAAGAATTGCTTTACGCCAACTTGACAGAAATACTCCGCCCAATTTGCCAATTGCAAATGGTATAATTATAATAACTCATATTAAACAAAAAGTCAAATTATGAGGGTTAACCCATGAAACTCATCATTACCGGCGGGGCCGGGTTTATAGGAAGCAATTTTATATATTACGAGCTTAAGCATCATCCAGAAGACGAATTTATTTGCTTGGATAAGCTGACGTATGCTGGTAATTTAAGTAGTTTAAAGGGGGCAATTGAGCAGCAAAACTTTAAGTTTGTTAAAGACGATATTGCAGACCGAGATTTTGTTTACAGCTTGTTTGAGGCAGAAAAGCCTGATATTGTGGTAAATTTTGCAGCGGAGAGCCATGTTGACCGCAGCATTCTAGAGCCGGAGCTGTTTTTAAAAACCAATGTTATCGGCACAGGCGTATTAATGGATGCCTGCCGTAAGTACGGCATTAAGCGTTATCACCAGGTTAGTACAGATGAAGTGTATGGCGATTTGCCGCTGGACAGGCCGGATTTGTTTTTTACGGAAACAACACCGCTGCATACCTCAAGCCCGTATTCTGCCTCTAAAGCCGGTGCGGATTTATTAGTTTTGGCGTACCACAGAACGTATGGTTTGCCGGTAACAATTTCTCGCTGCAGCAACAACTATGGACCGTATCACTTCCCTGAAAAGTTGATTCCGCTAATGATTATCAACGCTCTGCATGATAAAGCATTACCGGTTTATGGTGATGGTGCTAACGTGCGCGACTGGCTGTATGTTGAAGACCATTGCAGTGCGATTGATTTAATCATTCGCAAAGGGCGCGAAGGGGAAGTTTATAACGTAGGCGGGCATAATGAAAAGAGCAACTTGGATGTTGTAAAAATTATTTTAAAGGCATTAGGCAAAAGCGAAGATTTAATTACTTTTGTGAAAGACCGCCCGGGACATGACAGGCGTTATGCAATAGACCCGACAAAAATACATAATGAACTTGGCTGGCTGCCGCAGACGAAGTTTGAGGACGGCATAGTCAAAACGATTGAATGGTATTTGGCAAATAAAGACTGGTGGCAGGAAATTATCAGCGGTGAATACCAAAAATATTACGAAATAATGTATAAAAACAGATAAAATAAAAAGCTCTTGTTTCTACATTAAGAAACAAGAGCTTTTGTGTATTATTTTGTTTCACCTTATTTTACTAGGTATTATCGATTCTAAAAACGCACGGACAACGTTGGGGTCAAAGTCGGTACCGGCTTTGTCGTTCATTTCTTTAATGGCTTCCATAGGCGTTTTTTGCCAGTAATGGGTACATGGGTTTACAATGCGGTCGTAATAATTGGCTACGGCGATTATACGCGCTCCCAGCGGTATGTTTACGCCTTTTAAACGCTTGGGGTAACCGGTGCCGTCCCACTTTTCATGGTGGCTGTAAATAATGTCGATAATATGCGCAAATTCCGGAATATTTTCGAGCATACTGGAGCCTGCCTGGCAGTGGCGTTTATAGGTAGCCATCTCGCGCGTGCTTAAATAGGGCGATTTTTTTAAAATCGTGTTAGGCACGGAAAGATGCCCTATATCGTGCAGCAGCGCGGCACTTTTAATGGAAGCGATTTCTGCGGCGGGCAGGCCGAGCTTGGCCGCAATGCATGCCGAATAGTTGGCAACCTGCTGGCTGTGCATGTATAAACCCGTATCCTTTTTTTGCAGCAGCGTTAAAAGCGAGTTGCATATTTCACGTATGTTATTTTCGCGTGGAAAATCCAGTGTCTGGGGTAAAGCAATCATAAAACAACCATCCTGTTAAAAATCCGTCCAATCAAATCTTGCACATAGTAGTATACTACAACGCGGCAAAATATCAAAGAGCATTTTATAAATTTTTTAGCCGCAGGTATTGCAAAAAATCTATTAGCCGCTATAATTAAAATGCAGCTCAGGTCTGTGGTTGAAAGTCGATGCCAGTTGCGGGCAAAACGATCCACGTAAGCAGTAAAAATTACTGTGAGCACGGCGCAGCTTAGAAGTAAGTCCTGCCGCGAAAAGCGAGAGGAGCAGTAGTGGGGAGCACGTTGCTTAGGAGCGAACCTCCCAGCAGGCGGGTGTGGGGGCGAAGACCAGGTCAGCTGAGTTGCTTTATTTTATAAAAATTAGCCTTTTTTGCATATTTTTGCTTGTACAGAAGGGATTTTAGTTTTATAATATACATTATTATAACCTGCCTGTTGGCAGAATATTGGAGGGAGATAACCTGATGAAAAAGATTTTGGCATTATTAATGGCAGCCATGCTGGCAATGGCGCTTGTTACGGCCGGCTGCGGCGGCAATGATGAGAAACAGGCGGGCGGTGAAAAATTACTGCGTGTCGGTACTGAACCTTCTTTTGCGCCGTTTGAAATGCAGGCAGAAGGCAGCGAGGAGCTTACCGGTTTTGACATGGATTTAATCCGTGCTATCGGCAAACATCTCGGTTATAAAGTGGAAATCAGCGCCATGGGTTTTGACGCTTTAATTCCTGCTTTGCAGGCAGACAACATTGATGTTGCGCTGGCAGGCATGAGCATTACTGAAGAACGCAAGCAGCAGGTAATTTTTTCTGACCCGTATTATAAATCCGGTCTTTTGGTAATGGTGCCGAAAGACAACAACGATATTAAGAGCATTGATGATTTAAAAGGCAAGCGTATTGCCGTGCAGATTGGCACTACCGGTGCTTTCCGCGCAGAAAAAGTTGAAGGCGCCAAGGTAACTGCGTTTAACGATAACGGCAGTGCTGTGCTGGAAATGAAAAACGGCGCGGCTGACGCTGTTATTAACGATGCTCCGGTGCTGAAATACTTTTTGGCGCAGGGCGGCAGTGAATACGCTAAAACCGTCGGCGAAGTTTTGAATGCCGAAGATTACGGTATTGCCGTTAAAAAAGGCAACGACAAACTGGCTGCCGATATTAACAAGGCTCTTAATGAGCTGAAGCAGAACGGTGAATTTGATAAAATTTACAATAAATGGTTCGGCGAAGCTAAATAATGGTTTTTTATGCAGGTTTTTTGAAAGTTTTTGTTGCTTAACCTGTATTTTAGAGCTATAATATTTTAACAGATAAAAGTTTGTAAATTTATGCTGTTGGAGGTTATGTTTATGAAAAAGTATTTGGTGTTTTTAATGGCTGCTTTAATGCTTGTGGCACTGGCAGTTGCAGGCTGCGGCGGCAGCAAGGATGAAGCTAAGGCTCAACCGGAGAAAGTTTTGCGCGTGGCAACTGAACCGACCTTTGCTCCGTTTGAATTCCAGAAGGAAGGCAGCGATGAACTGGCAGGTTTTGATATGGATTTAATCCGCGCTATCGGCAAAAAACTCGGCTACAAAGTTGAAATTGCCAACATGGGTTTTGATGCATTGATTCCTGCTCTGAACACTGGTAATATTGACGTTGCCATTGCTGGCATGAGCATTACCGACGAAAGAAAACAGGCCGTAGGCATGAGCGACCCTTACTATACTTCCGGCTTGATTGTAATGGTTAAAAAAGACAACAACGACATCAAGAGCATTGATGACCTTGCCGGCAAACGCATTGCCGCACAGATTGGCACTACCGGCGCTGACAAAGCAAACAGCGTTAAAGATGCCAAAGTAACCCTTTTCAATACCAATACCGAGTCTGCAATGGAACTGACCAACGGCGGCGTTGACGCTGTTATCAACGACAGCCCGGTTATCGGTTATTATCTGGCACAGGGCGGCAGCGAAGTTGCCAAAACCGTTGGTGATGTTATGGAAGCAGAACAATATGGCATTGCCGTTAAAAAAGACAACACCAAACTGCTTGAAGACATTAACAAAGCTTTGGCAGAACTGAAAAAAGACGGCGAATATGACAAGATTTACAAAACCTGGTTCGGTGAAGTGAAAAAATAAGCATTGCGCCTGAATGCGGGGAACATCAACGGCAACGAAGGTGTGCCCCGTATTTTATTTATTAAAGCGCAGGCTGACTGGAAGGAAAGACAAGCCTAATGGAACTGAATTTTAAACTTATTGAAGATGCGATACCGCTTTTGCTGGCCGGTGCCGGAATTACCCTTGAAATAACCGCCATGAGCGTAGGCTTTGGCTTATTGATAGGTATGATTATCGGCGTTGCAAGGCTTGCCAGCATTAAACCGGTGCGTTATGCAGCTAACTTTTATGTAGATTTTATCCGCGGCACGCCGCTTTTGGTACAAATCTTTCTGGTATATTTTGCGCTGCCTACTATTATCGGCCAGCGCATTGACCCGTTTTTTGCGGCTATCTGTGCCTGCTCCATCAACAGCGGTGCATACATTGCCGAAATTTTCCGCGCTGGCATTCAGTCCATCGATAAAGGGCAGATGGAAGCCGGGCGCTCTCTGGGTATGACCTGGTACCAGACCATGCGCTATGTAATTATGCCGCAGGCCTTTAAGCGTATTATTCCGCCGCTGGGCAATGAATTTATTGCCATGCTGAAGGATTCTTCGCTGGTTTCCGTTATCGGTTTTGAAGAACTGACAAGACGCGGACAGCTGATTATTGCGCGTACCTATGCTTCTTTTGAAATCTGGCTGGCAGTTGCCGTAATTTACCTTATTATGACCTTTACGGTTGCGCGCCTGGTAGGGCTGATGGAGCGGAGGTTTGAAACAAAATGAGTACAGAAATGATTAAAATTACAGGCCTAAAAAAAAGCTACGGCATCCTTGAAGTTTTAAAGGGCATTGACCTTACCATTGCCGAAAAGGAAGTGGTGGTAATTATCGGCCCGTCCGGCAGCGGCAAAAGTACGCTTCTGCGCTGCATGAACTACCTTGAAGAACCGACCGAAGGCACGATTGTTGTTGACGGCATTAAGCTGGACGGCGAAGCCAACATTAACGAAGTGCGCAAGGAAGTAGGCATGGTGTTCCAGCGTTTTAACCTGTTTCCGCACATGACGGTGCTTGAAAACCTTGTGCTTGCGCCGATGAAAGTGCGCGGCATTGACCGTAAAACCGCGGAAGCAACTGCAATGGAGCTTTTGGGCAAGGTTGGCCTTTCCGATAAGGCGGAATCTTACCCGGACCAGCTGAGCGGCGGCCAGCAGCAGCGTGTTGCTATTGCGCGTGCGCTTGCCATGAAGCCGAAAGCACTTTTGTTTGATGAACCGACATCTGCGCTTGACCCGGAAATGATTAAAGAGGTTCTGGACGTTATGAAACGCCTTGCCCATGAAGGCATGACCATGGTGGTTGTAACACATGAAATGGGCTTTGCGCGCGAAGTTGGCGACAGGGTGCTGTTTGTTGACGGCGGTAAAATTCTGGAACAGGGTAAACCTGACGACATTTTTTTACATGCCAAAGAAGAACGTACCCGCAGTTTTCTTTCCAAAATTTTATAATTGAAACTGTTACAATAGTAGCAGATTGTAAACTCGTGCAGAAAAAAGACTTTTTTGCACGAGTTTTTGTAATTTTTTGCAGGAGTTTTAATTATTATGGCGAATACAAATAATAACAAACTAAAGAGTTTGTTATCCCGGACCTCGGGATTAAGGAGGGATAATTTATGAACGTAAACGTAAGAGGAAAGAACATTGTTGTAACACCGGCGCTCAAAGAGTATGTTGAAAAGAAAATTACGAAAATCACGAGGCAGTTTAAAACCGTTGGCGATATCAGTGCAGTACTTAAAGTTGAAAAAGGCAACCACATTGTGGAAATTACCGTTCCGGCCAGCGGAATTTTAATCAGAGCCCAGGAATCTACCAAAGATATGTATTCGTCCATTGACTTGGTAGTAGAAAAAATTGAACGCCAGGTACATAAATATAAAACACGTCTTGCCAAACGTAAATACAGCAACTTTGTAGAGCCCGTACCTGCTCCCGAAGTAGAAGCGGCTCCGGATGAAGAATTCAAGATTATCAAGAACAAGAAGTTCTCGATGAACCCGATGACGGCTGAAGAAGCAATTTTGCAGATGAACCTGCTTGACCATGACTTCTTTGTATACTTTGACCCCGATTATGGCGGAGTAAATGTTGTATACCGCCGCAAAGACGGCAACTATGGTTTGCTGCAGCCTGAATTAAAATAATCTTTACATTGATTTCACAAAAAAGCCCGGGACAAAAGGCCCGGGCTTTTGACTTTTTGCGCGGTTTTTGGTAAAATTTTATATTAGTATAGTGTTTATAAAACAGGGAATTTTAAGGAGTGAGTGTGTTGCTCGAAAGCATATTAAAAAAGATTTTCGGTGACCCGAATGCCAAAGAATTAAAAAATATTCAGGTCATTGTCGATAAAATCAATGCACTGGAGCCGGAGATGCAGGCGCTGAGTTCAGCAAATCTTGCCGCCAAAACCGGAGAGTTTAAACTGCGCCTTGCCAAAGGCGAAACGCTTGATGATATCCTGCCGGAAGCGTTTGCCGTTGTGCGCGAAACCTCGCGCCGCATTACCGGCATGCGCCATTTTGATGTACAGCTTATAGGCGGCGTGGTGCTGCACCGCGGCAAAATTGCCGAAATGCGTACAGGCGAAGGCAAAACCCTTGTTGCAACCCTGCCTGCTTATTTAAACGCCCTTACCGGCAAAGGCGTACATGTTGTTACCGTTAACGATTACCTTGCCCGCCGCGACAGCGAGGACATGGGGCGCATTTACAGAGCGCTCGGACTTTCCGTAGGCCTTATTGTGCATGATATGGATTACCCCGACCGCAAGGCTGCTTATGCCGCCGATATTACTTACGGCACCAACAACGAATTTGGTTTCGACTATCTGCGCGATAACATGGTAGTTGACGAAAACCAGATGGTGCAGCGCGAACTTAATTTCTGTATTGTCGACGAAGTTGACAGTATTTTAATCGACGAAGCGCGTACACCGCTGATTATTTCCGGCCCGGGCGAAAAATCTACCGATTTGTACCGCGTGCTGGCGCATGTAATTGCCAACATGAACGAAAACGAAGACTATACGGTAGACGAAAAATTAAAAACCGTTGCGCCTACCGAAACTGGTATTGCCAAAGCAGAAAAAATGCTCGGCATTGCCAACCTTTATGACGCTGAACACGGCGTTGACTTTTCGCACCATTTGATGTGCGCTTTAAAAGCCAAGGCCATTATGCACCGCGACAGGGATTACGTTGTAAAAGATGGACAGGTAATTATCGTTGATGAATTTACCGGCCGTTTGATGTTCGGCCGTCGCTTCTCCGAAGGCCTGCATCAGGCTATTGAAGCCAAAGAAGGCGTTAAGGTTGAGCGCGAAAGCCAGACTCTGGCGACTATTACCTTCCAGAACTACTTCCGTATGTACAACAAGCTCAGCGGCATGACCGGTACGGCTAAAACGGAAGAACAGGAATTCCAGAAAATTTACGGTTTGGATGTAATTGTTATTCCTACAAATAAACCGATGATCCGTATCGACTATCCGGACGTTATTTATAAAACAAAACGCGCCAAATATAAAGCCGCCGTTGCGGAAATTGAAGAATGCCATAAATCCGGCCGCCCGGTATTGGTTGGCACAACTTCCATCGCACAGTCCGAAGAACTCTCCGCAATGCTCAAACGCCGCGGCATAGCGCATAATGTACTTAACGCCAAATACCATGAAAAAGAAGCAGAAATTATCTCCAAAGCAGGTCAGTACGGCGCTGTAACAATTGCCACCAACATGGCAGGGCGCGGTACCGATATTATGCTTGGCGAAGGCGTGCCTGAACTCGGCGGCCTGCACATTATCGGTACGGAACGCCACGAAAGCCGCCGTATTGATAACCAGCTGCGCGGACGCTGCGCCCGTCAGGGTGACCCGGGTTCTTCCAAATTCTTCCTTTCGCTGGAAGATGATTTGATGCGCCTGTTCGGTTCTGATAACATTTCCGGCATTATGGATAAGCTGGGCATGGAAGAAGACGAGCCTATCGAACATAAACTTGTAACTAAGTCCATCGAATCTGCACAGAAGAAGGTAGAAGCGCGCAACTTTACCATCCGTAAACAGGTTCTGGAATACGATAACGTTATGAACCAGCAGCGTGAAGTTATTTACAGCCAGCGCCGCAAAATTTTGCAGCAGGCCAACCTGCGCGATACCATTATGGAAATGGTGCATAAGGTAGTAGACCGCACTATGGCAATGTATGCTCCGCCGGAAGTATATTCCGAAGACTGGGATCTGCAGGCACTTATTAACTATGCCGAAGAATTCTACGCTCCGCGCGGGCTTTTAACAGTTGAATATTTGCAGAACCTCAGCCGTGAGGAACTGGAAGAATATCTGTACAAAGTTGCCGACGAGCATTACGCAGAACGTGAAGCCGCCATTACGCCGGAACTGATGCGTGAACTGGAAAACCTTGTAATGCTTAAGGTTGTAGACAACCACTGGATGGAACACCTTGATGCCATGGATATGCTGCGTGAAGGCGTTGGCCTGCGTGCATACGGGCAGAAAGACCCGCTGGTTGAATATAAATTTGAAGCCTACGATATGTTCCAGGCTATGATTGATGCTATTCAGGACGACGTTGTACGTTACATTTACCGCGTAAACGTTATTACCCAGCCTAAGGTGGAAGACCGTCTTGAAAATGCTTCTACCAACGCCGGTGACGAAGGCACAAAACAGCCTGTTGTTAAAAAGGAAGAACCGGGCCGCAACGACCCGTGTCCCTGTGGCAGCGGCAAAAAATATAAAAACTGCTGCGGCAAAGATAAATAAAAACAAAATTTAAAATAAATTACCTACGAAGGGATGTGAATTTAGTGCTGATAGAGGAATACAAACCCGAAATATCCGCATTGAAGCAAAAATTAGAGGAAATGAGGGGATCTCTTTGACGTCGCTGCCAAAGAGGACCGCATTGCTGAATTAGAACATAAAATGGGTGCGCCGGATTTCTGGGACAACCCGGATGCCGCGCAGAAAACTGCCCAGGCTGTTACGCAGCTGAAAGAAGAAGTGGGCATTGTACATAACCTTGAACAAAGGCTTGATGACCTTGAGGTTATGGTAGAGCTTGCTTTGGAAGAACCGGAATCCGGCATGGAAGAAGAACTTGAAGCCGGGCTGGAAGCTGCAAAAGCAGAAATAGAGCATTTGGAACTGGGAATGCTCTTAAACGGCGAATATGATGCCAACAATGCTATTTTAACCCTGCATGCCGGTGCCGGCGGTACTGAAGCACAGGACTGGACAAGCATGCTTCTGCGCATGTTTACCCGTTATGCCGAACGCCAGGGTTTTGCCATTGAAATGCTGGACTATCTGCCTGGTGATGAAGCAGGTGTAAAAAGTGCTACACTGCAAATTAACGGCCATAATGCTTACGGCTATCTGCGCAGCGAAAAGGGCGTACACCGCCTTGTGCGCATTTCTCCGTTTGACGCTAACGCACGCCGCCACACTTCTTTTGCGGCTGTTGACGTTATGCCTGAACTTGACGATACCGTCGATATTAAAATCGACCCGTCCGATTTAAAAGTTGATACTTACCGTGCCAGCGGTGCAGGCGGACAGCACGTAAACAAAACAAGCTCCGCCGTGCGTATGACGCATATTCCTACCGGCATAATCGTACAGTGCCAGAACGAACGCTCGCAGATTCAGAACCGTGAACGCTGCATGCAGCTTCTGCGCGCCAAACTGTACGAATATGAACGCGCCAAACAGGAAGCACTGAAAAACGATATTGCCGGTGATTACCAGGACATTGAATGGGGCAGCCAGATACGCTCCTATGTTTTCCAGCCGTATAAAATGGTTAAGGACCACCGTACAGGCGCCGAAACAGGCAACGTGCAGGCTGTTATGGACGGCGGCCTGGATATGTTTATTGAGGCTTATTTAAGGTCACAGCAAAAGAAAATTTAACTGGCTAATGGGTGGAGATAGCAATGAAAAGCCGTTATAATCCGGTTTTGCTGGCAGTTATTGTTATAGGGCTTGTTTGTGCTTTATGGCTTAATTACAGCAGATATGAAATAGAAGAAAAAAACAATACCGTAGAAATGGCTATGGAATACGAAGGCCTGCAGCAGCTTGCCGACTGGGAAGGCCTGCCGCTTGATTCCGTATTGAAAGATTTTAAAGATGCCGGTGTTACTTCGCTGATAGTTTTTGACACTACCCTGAAAAAACTTGACAACAAAGGGCTTGTTTATGCCGCTCCGGGGCGTGAGCTTTTGCACGGCGGAACTGCCGGAACGCAGTTTGCGGCTTTGCAGCAGCAGGATATAATTCCCGACGCTGTTTATATTGCAGAAGGAAAATCACCTATAACTTTTAAAGAAGTGGAAGAGGACCTTTATCTGCGCTATGCGCCGGAACGTATTGCCGTTGTAAGTGAATCTCCGCGTATTATCCGTGTTTTGGGCGACCCGCGTATTATTGAAGGCGACAACTACGATACCAAAATGCCGCTGATGCAGGCGCCTCTTGGCCTTTCCACCGAAGAAATGCGGCAGATTGCAGCTGCCGGGTTTAACGTTATCGTCCGCCCGCAAAATTATCTGCCGGTAACGGAACAGCAGATAGACAGCATTTTCAGCCGTATTGATGAATCTGGCGCAAATGTTGTTTCTTATATCGGCTGCGGCAAGGAAGTTGTGGGTTTCCCTGATAAGCTTGACTACATGGCTGAAAAATTGTTAAGCCATAACATGGTTTTCGGCATGGTTGAACACTATACCCAGCTCCAGTTTGCGCAAATGGAAGGCCTTATTCCCATGGCGGAAAAAATGGATTATCAGGTAGCGCGTTCTTATATTATCGACAAAGCCGAACAGCGCAAGCTGAAAATGCCCGAGGCTTTGCGCCGCTGGGCACTTACCGATGAAGAACGCAATATCCGCATTAATTATATTAAACCTTTTATGCTGCCGCAGAACGGGCAGGATATTTTAGAGCTTAACCTTGATTATGTTAAGAGCATTGCCGCTGATATTCAGTCGCGCGGCTTTAAGCTTGGCACCAGCGGTGTGTTTAACGCGGATGCCAATGGCTATCAGGCATATTTCCCCGATAAAATGCTGTTGGTTCTGCCTGCACTTGCCGTTGTTGCAGCAGGCGTAATGTATCTTGCACTGCTTTTGGGGCTTAGCAGTAAATTGCAGTATATTCTGTTTGCGGTTTTTGGTGCAGCAGCTGCTGTATTGGTTGTAAAAATGGCTTCGCCTTTGCCGAGGCAGCTTCTGGCATTTGTTTCTGCCTGCGTATTCCCGGTACTTTCTATGATTGTAGTTGTGGAATGGTGGGAGAGCGTAAAAGTACGCTGCAAATGCATGGTGCAGTTTTTAATGCGCACTACCGTGCAGCTTGGTGCGGCAGTTGCCATGTCCTTGTGTGGTGCGGCAATGATTTCCGCACTTTTGGGCGATATCCGTTTCTTTTTGGAAATTGACATTTACCGCGGCGTAAAATTAACGTTTATTATGCCGGTATTATTAATGCTGTTATGGTATGTCAAACGTTTTAATATTTTTGGCGGCAAAACTGGCGGCGGCCTTATTGCCGATATCCGCTATCTTTTATCGACGCATATCAAACTGGAACATCTGTTCATTTTAGGTGTTCTGGCTTTTGTAGCTTATATTTTTGTAGGCCGCAGCGGCCATACTTCCGGTGTGCCGGTTTGGGGCATTGAGCTTAAAATGCGCGCCCTGCTGGAACAGCTGATGTATGCACGCCCGCGTACCAAAGAATTTATGATTGGGCATCCTGCCTTTTTTGTAGCAGCTTACGCGGCTTATTACAAAGCTCCGCGCCTGTGGCAGATGATACTTGTGGCAGGAGCGGTTATCGGGCAGGGCAGCCTTGTGCAGACCTTTGCACATATGCGCACGCCGGTTATCATGAGCTATATCCGTGCGCTGGACGGCTACTGGCTTGGCGCCGTAATAGGCATAGCAGCAGTAGTTGTGCTTAATTTGTTAATGCCTTATTTGCAGAAGTGGCAAAGGAGATATTTGGGTAATGAATAAAATTGTCATTTCCGGATATTACGGATTTGCCAACGCGGGTGACGAAGCCATGCTTACATCAATTGTAAGGGCTTTGCGCGGCGTACAGCCGGAAATTGACCTGACGGTTATTTCCGGCAATCCTGCCGAAACATCTGCCAAACATAAAGTAAAAAGCATTTACCGTTTTAACTTTTTTAAAATATACAATGCCTTAAAAAATGCCGATATGCTTTTAAGCGGCGGCGGCAGCCTTCTGCAGGATGTAACCAGCCTGCGCAGCCTTTTTTATTATCTGTTCATTATTTTAATGGGTAAAATGGCAGGCAAAAAGGTTATGCTGTATTCGCACGGCATTGGCCCGATACGTAATACGCTGGCAAGAAAGCTGACAAAAATTGTCTGCAGCAAGGCGGATTTAATTACGGTAAGAGATGCAGATTCACAGACTGAACTCTTAAAAATGGGCCTCAGCGGCAGAAATATTATTGTAACTGCCGATTCTGTGCTGGCTTTGCCCGTTGCAGATAAAACCATAGGGCAGAAAATACTGCAAAATGCCGGTATTGATATTAACAGGCCGGTGCTTGGTATTTCCGTGCGTCCGTGGGCAAATGATATAAATTGCTTTAAGGTAATTGCAGCTGCCTTAAAACAGTTTAAATCGGAGCATGACGCGCAGATAGTGCTTTTGCCGCTTCAATATCCGGCAGATTTAAAAAGCTGTGCTGCCGTTAACAGCTTTTTAAAAGATGAAAAAGACATTTATTTTTTGGATTCCGCATATAACACGGAAGAATTTTTATCGCTGATAGGCAATTTTAAGCTGCTTTTGGGCATGCGCCTTCACGCACTGGTTTTTGCGGCAGTTATGAAGGTGCCGCTTTTGGCAATCTCGTACGACCCAAAGGTTGACGCATTTGTAAATACCGCCGGTGGGGTGCTTGCCGGAAGCGTGGACGATATAAAGAAAGAGCAGCTTGTAAACGTACTTAAAGCCGCGTGGTGCAAACCGCCGGTTGTACAGAATGAACGGATGGAGCAGCTGCGCAGTAAGGCACAGCTTAATTTGGAAAGAACTTTTGCGCTGCTGCGCGGTGAAGAATGAAAGGAGCAGGCCGTATGCTGGAAATGATAGATGTAAGCAAAATTTATCCAGGCGGTTCAGTCGCTTTGCAGGACATTAACGTCCGTATTGAGCAGGGCGAATTTGTTTTTATTGTAGGCCCGAGCGGCGCAGGAAAGTCTACTTTCTTTAAAATGCTGTTCCGTGAGGTTCTGCCTTCCAGCGGTAAAGTTATCGTAAACGGGCATGACCTTGTAAAAATGACAGATAAGGAAATTCCGTATTTCAGAAGGCAGCTGGGCATAGTTTTTCAGGATTACCGCCTGCTGCCTGACCGTACCGTATATGACAATGTTGCGTTTGCAATGCAGGTTATCGAAACTCCATACCGCAAAATCAAACGCCGCGTTAATGATGTGCTTGACCTTGTAGGGCTGCGCAAACGTGCGCATGCTTATCCTACCGAGCTCAGCGGCGGCGAACAGCAGCGCATTGCCATTGCACGCGCCATTGTTAACGACCCTATCCTTTTAATAGCCGATGAACCTACCGGCAACCTCGACCCGGAAACAAGCTGGGAAATTATGGATATTTTCCGTGAGGTAAACAAAAGCGGAACCACTATTGTAATGGCTACGCACGACAGGGAAATAGTTGATGAAATGGAAAAAAGGGTTATAGCCATTGAGCACGGACATATTGTGCGCGATGATGCAAAAGGAGTATACGGCTATGAGTCTTAGTACGAAAGAGTATTTTGTAAGAGAAACATATAAATCCATACGGCGCAACGGCCTGATGAGCGTAGCCTCTGTATCGACCGTTGCTTTGTCGCTGTTGGTTTTGGGTATGTTTCTTTTATTATTTTTAAATACCAATAACCTTGCCAAATATCTGGAAAGCCAGGTGCAGATAACCGTTTACATGCAGGATGAAGCAGACGGCGATGTGCTGGAAGCGACACGCACAAAGCTGGAGGGGCTTCCCGGCGTTGAAAAAGTTACAGCCGTAACCAAGGAAGAAGCGCTGGAACGCTTTAAAGAGCGCCTTGGCGAACAGCAAAACCTGCTTAACTCGCTTGGCACGGATAATCCATTTCCGTATTATTTTGAAGTGGAAGTGGACGCTCCGGAACGCATAGCCGAGCTTACTCCGCAGATAGGCGAAATGGAAGGCGTGGAAACCGCAAAATTTGGGCAGGAAGTTGTTGAGCAGCTGTTTCAGATTACCAAAATACTGCGTATCGGCGGTATTCTGCTGGTAGTGCTGCTTGCTTTTGCAACGCTGTTTATTATTGCAAACACCATCCGCCTGACGGTTTTTGCCCGCAGGCGCGAAGTTAACATAATGAAATACGTAGGCGCAACCGACTGGTTTATCCGCTGGCCGTTCATGCTGGAAGGCATGACGCTGGGCTTTTTCGGTTCGCTTATTTCCATTACCATAATAGATATTTCTTATTCGGCACTGCTTTCGCGTATTTACTCCACGCTGGCGTTTTTGCCGATGCTGCCTCCTTACCCGATGCTGATTTATGTTGATTTGTTTATTATTATCAGCGGTACAGCTATCGGCGCGGCCGGCAGTTACGTATCTTTGCGCAAATTCCTGCGCGTTTGACGGGAGGGCTGCGCATGTTGAAAAGTAAAGTTCTGGCGGCAGTTCTGGCGGCATGTGTTGCAGGCCTGCCGGTGCTGCATGGTTATGCTGACGAACTTTCTGAAAAACAAGCTGAATATGACAGGGTGCAGCAGCAGATGCGCGATATGGAAGCGCAGCGCGAAGAAGCAAGGCGTGCTGCAGATGCGGCCAGCAGCCGTATGGAAGAAGTAGTAAGTGAACTGCGCCAGCTGCAGATACGCCTTGACGAAATTAATGCCCGCCAGGCGGAACTTGATGCTGCCATTGCCGATAATCAGGCTAAACTGGCAGAAGAAAAAGCCAACCTTGAACGCAGGATGAACATTTTTAAAAAGCGCCTGCGCGATATTTATATCAACGGACAGATTAACTATCTGGATGTACTTTTGGGTGCGAAAGATTTTTCTGACTTTTCGTCCCGTATGTTCCTGCTGCAAAAAATAATCAGCCGCGATATTGCAATGCTTGATGCCATTAATAAATCGATGGCTGAAATTGAAAAGCGGCAGGAAGAACTTGACGCCCAGACCAAGGAGCTTGATGCTTTAAGGGCAGAGCTTGAAGTAAAACGCCAGGAAGCAGAAGCACGGCGTGAAGAAAGAGCGCAGCTTTTATATGCTGCCGAAGAAGAACGCAGCCAGGTTGAAGGCGAGTACGACCGCCTTGCCGCTATCAGCGAAAACATCGCCAGCATGCTGCGCAGCCTGCAAAATGCGGGCGGTATGCCGGGCGGCGGAGGCACGGGCAAATTTATCTGGCCGGTGCAGGGCGAAATTACTTCCTACTATGGCTGGCGCACACATCCTATTTTCGGCACTACCCGTTACCATTCAGGTTATGATATTGCCTGTGACACCGGTACGCCTATTGCCGCGGCAGACAGCGGCACGGTTGTATATTCCGGCTGGCTGGGCGGTTATGGCTACTGCGTAATGATTGACCATGGCGGCGGGCTTGTAAGTTTGTATGGGCATAACAGTGAACTGTGGGTATCTGAAGGCCAGTATGTGCAGCAGGGCCAGACGATAGCGCTTGCAGGCAGCACCGGCTGGTCTACCGGCCCGCACTGCCATTTTGAAGCACGCCTGAACGGTGAGCTTACCGACCCGATGAACTATCTGCCGTAACGGGCTGCAATTGGAGGGGCATAAATGCTGAAAAAAAGGTTTAACTTTTTAACTTTGCTGCTGGCATGTGCCTGTACAGCAGTAATTACCCTGGCCGTTATCATGGCCTTGGTGCAGAAAGCGGCCGGCAGTTCTGCCGGAGGCATGGTATTTTTAAAAACACTTGTTACCGTGCGTGATAACTATGTGGAGCCGGTTGACAGCGAAAAGCTGTTTGACGGTGCTACTTCCGGCATGGTTAAGGCTTTGGGCGACCCGTATTCCGCTTACCTTGACAAGAAAAGCTTCAGCGAAATTACTGATTTGACGGACGGTGTTTTTGGCGGTATTGGTGTGGTTCTTGGCAAAAAGGACGATGATTTTGTTGTAGTTGCGCCGATGAAAGGAACACCTGGCGATGAGGCCGGAATAAAAGCCGGAGATAAAATTCTTGCTGTTGACGGTACGAATGTTGACGGTATGCAGCTGGAGGATGTTGTTGCTAAAATACGCGGCAAACAGGGCACGGAAGTGGAGCTGCTTCTTGAAAGTGCAGACGGCGCAGAGCGCACCGTGCGCGTTATCCGCGGCGATATTAAGGTAGAATCGGTAGGCGGGCAAATGCTGCCCGGTACAAAAATCGGTTATATACGCATTTCGGTGTTTAACGAACAGACCGGCGCCGATTTTGCCAAAAAGTATATAGAGCTTGAAAAAGAAGGTATGCAGGCCTTGCTGCTTGATTTGCGCCATAACCCCGGCGGCATTTTGGGCGAATGCGTAAAAGTTGCGCAGTACATTGTTCCCAAAGGCACGGTGGTATCTATTAAGGACCGCAGCGGCAATACCTTTGTTGAAGAATCAAACCTTGAAAAAGTCAAATATCCGCTGGCTGTGCTTGTTGACCACGGCAGCGCCAGTGCGGCTGAAATTGTTGCCGGTGCGGTGCAGGATACCGGCGCGGGCAAACTTTTCGGCGCGCAGACTTTTGGCAAGGGTTCTGTTCAATCCGTTTATAAATTAAGTGAAAATACAGGGCTGAAGCTTACAACGGCCAAATATTATACGCCGAGCGGGCGTTCCATTCACGGCACCGGCATTAAGCCGGATGTTGAGGTGGAGCTTGACCTGCAAAGCATGAAGGACACTCAGCTGGAAGCAGCAGAAAACTATTTAAAAGAACAGCTTGCAAAATAAGAAAGGAGCAGCAAAGCAGTAATGTTTAAGGGAGTTTTGGCTTTGACGGCTACGGCGGCAATCAGCCTTGCCGTATTTGCAAATTCTGCATCGGCAGAAGATTTGACAAAATTTTATTCAACTGAACGCGTAAGCGGCTACAAAAGCGGCGAATTTATGATTTTGGCAGAAGATGACGTTAATTTCCGTTCCAATCCTGCCGTAAGCAATAACATAATCAGCTGCCTGCCGCGCCACTCGCTGCTGCGCATTACAAAAGACGAGCAGCCCTGGGCTGAAGCCGTATGGAACGGGCATAAGGGTTACATTGCAACAGAATATTTAACGCCTGCGGAAGCTGAACCCTTGCTTAATGACGAGGATATTAATTTTGGCGAATGGAAACTTGACGATGTTTTTGTGCCGGAAAACGCAGCTCTCGGCAAACTGCTTAAAGAAGGCAAAGAACACGGTGATTATTTTTATGAGTATGCAGATGTAAAAATCAGTGTTAACCGTAAAAAACATACCATTACAGCTATGGAAGGCAAATCACCCTTGTTTGCCACCATGCGCGGCGTAAGCAACGGCGATGAAGCCGCACGTGTTGTGGGCCAGTACGGCATGCCTAACAGAGTGGTTTATTTTACGCCTGATAAAAATGACGAAAGTTTAAAACAAACCATGATGCTTGGATATGATTTTCCGAATGATGGTGATTATGAAGATGCCGGGCTTGATTTTTATATTGATGCCAATGACCGTGTAAGCAAAATAGTTCTGCGCAAAGACGATTAACGTTTATGTGCATAAATTTGTAAACTGCTTTACACATTTACATCAAAATTAAAAATTTTAAGGCTTTTGATAAAAATTTGTTGACTGATTACAGTATTGTGCGTAAACTATACACAAGTTAATAATTACCACTAAACCTACGAGACGGAGATCAAGTCAGAAAATGCGCTCACAGAGAGTCCGGTTGCTGGGAACGGATAGAAATGCAGTCTGATAAATGGACCGTTGAGGGTGCAGTCAAAGCAGGTTTTCCTGTGAGTATTCTGCAACGCAGCGCCAGCGTTATGGGCGAGGGGTGTGTTGGCACTCTGCTAAAGTGCACGGATTAATCCGTGAATCAAGGTGGTACCGCAGGTTTATAGCATTATTGCCTGTCCTTGTATATTTACAGGGACAGGCTTTTTTATTTAGCGCGGCAGCCATTTCCAACAAAAAATTTTCAGGGGGGACAAAATGTTGAATTTAAGTTTGGATGAAGTAAAAGCCTATGCCGCTGATTATACGGCTGTACCGGTTGCAAAGGAGTGTTTTGCCGATATGGTAACGCGGAATCGGTAATGACGCCGGACGGCATGAAAATACTTGCAAATTTTTTTAGTGACTGATATTTAAGGGGGATTTAAAAATGATTAACACAGCAATTGCCAAACTTGCAGCAGGGCAGAACCTTGTAGGAACAGAAACACGCGAAGCCTTTGACCAGATTATGAGCGGCGGCGCAACCAACGCCCAGATTGCGGCTTTTATTACCGCCATGCGCATGAAAGGTGAAACAATAGACGAAATTACCGCCTGTGCGCAGGTGCTGCGCGAAAAATGCAGCCGCATCCATACAAAGGGTGATGTTCTTGATATAGTAGGCACAGGCGGCGATTGCGCAAATACTTTTAATATATCCACAACCAGTGCCTTTGTAATAAGTGCAGCCGGGCAGCCGGTGGCAAAACACGGCAACCGCAGCGTATCAAGCAAAAGCGGCGCCGCCGATGTACTTGAGGCTTTGGGTGTAAAAATAGATTTGCCGGCAGAGAAAAACGAAGAACTGCTGCAAAAAATTAACCTTTGCTTTTTGTTTGCGCAGTCCTGCCACGCTTCAATGCGTTATGCAGGGCCGGTGCGCAAAGAAATCGGTATCAGAACCATTTTTAATATAATCGGGCCTTTGGCAAACCCGGCGTTTGCAAGTTTGCAGCTTTTGGGCGTTTACCAGAAGGAACTGGTGCTGCCGCTGGCGCGCGTGCTTTCAAACCTCGGCGTTAAACGCGGCATAGTGGTTTACGGCAACGACGGGCTTGACGAAGTGACGGTTTCTTCAACCAACACAATGGCCGAAATTAATAACGGCAAAGTTACGGAATATATTTTCGACCCTGCCGATTTGGGTTTTAAACGCTGCTCCAAAGCCGACCTTGTAGGCGGCGATGCACAGGAAAACGCGCAGATAACCACGAATATTTTAAACGGCACGGAACGCGGCAGCAAACGCGACGCAGTTGTTTTAAACAGCGCTGTAAGTTTATACCTTGACGGCAAAGGCAGCATTAAAGAATGTGCGGCTCTGGCGGAAGAAACCATTGACAGCGGCAGGGCTTACGAAAAATTGCAGCAGCTTGTAAAATTAAGCAATATGTGAGGCTTTTATGATACTTGATACTTTAGCGGCGGCATCTAAAGAACGTGCCGGTGAACTGATAAAAAAATATGGTTTAAATGCTTTGCGCCGTGAGGCGGAAGCGCTGCCGCAGGTAAACCGCGGGTTTGGGCAGGCGTTAAAAAAGCAGGGGCTTTCTTTTATCTGCGAAGTAAAAAAAGCCTCGCCTTCCAAAGGGCTTATCGCAAAGGATTTTAACCCGGTTTTGCAGGCCGGGGCTTACGAAAAAGCCGGTGCGGCAGCCGTGTCGTGCCTTACAGAACCGCAGTATTTTTTAGGCAGCAACGAATATTTAAAGGCAATCAGTCAAAGCATTTCGCTTCCTGTTCTGCGTAAGGATTTTACCGTACACGAAGCGCAGATTTATGAAGCAAAGCTTATCGGCGCTGACGCCATACTTTTAATAACGGCGCTTTTGGAAGAAAGCGTTTTGCGGGAATATCTTGCCGCGGCAAAAAGTATTGGGCTTGATGTTTTAACGGAAGTGCATGACGAAGCGGAGCTGGAAACGGCATTGAAAGCCGGTGCGGAAATTATAGGCGTTAATAACCGCAATTTAAAGGATTTTACGGTTGATTTTAATAACAGCCTGCGCTTAAAAAAGCTGGTGCCGCCGGGCATAACTTTTGTGGCGGAAAGCGGCATAAAAACGCGCGATGATATTGTAAAACTGCAAAACGCCGGTGCAGACGCCGTATTAATAGGTGAAACGCTGATGCGCAGCGGTGATGCAGCAGGTGCGCTGAAACAACTGGCAGGTGTTGAGTGATGGTAAAGGTAAAAATCTGCGGCATAAAAACTTTGCAGGACGTGGAATTTGTAAACAGGCAAAAGCCTGATTTTACCGGCTTTGTGTTTTATCCGTTAAGCAAACGGTATGTAAGTTTAATAACGGCACGCAGCCTGAAAGCAAAACTGAATAAAAAAATAAAGAGCATTGGGGTTTTTGTAAATGCCCCGCCGGAGGAAATTGCCGCGGCTGCCGAACTTGGCATAATAAATATGGTGCAGCTGCACGGAGATGAAACCAACGCCTATATTGCGGAGCTGCGCAAAATATGCACACTGCCAATTATTAAAGCAGTGCGCGTAAGGGAAGAAGCAGACATAAAAAAAGCCGCGTTTTACAACTGCGAGTATTTTTTGTTCGATACCTACAGCACCGCGTCATACGGCGGAACGGGCAGGCAGTTTGATACGCAGCTTTTAAAGGGCGTTAAAATAAATAAACCTTACTTTTTAGCCGGCGGTCTGAATGCCGGAAATGTGCGCAGCGCATTAAAAGGATTAAAGCCATACGCCGTTGATGTAAGCGGCGGAGTGGAAACCGGCGGCAGTAAGGATGAAATAAAAATTAAGAATTTTATAAAACAGGTGAAAGGATGAACATGATGACTAAAGGAAGATACGGAATACACGGCGGGCAGTATATACCTGAAACATTGATGCACGCGGTTATAGAGCTTGAAAAGGCTTACGAATATTATAAAAACGACCCGCAGTTTAACAAAGAATTGCAGGAACTTTTTCATGAATATGCCAACCGCCCTTCACTTTTGTATTATGCCGAAAAGATGACCAAAGACCTTGGCGGCGCTAAAATTTATTTAAAACGCGAAGACCTGAACCATACCGGCTCGCACAAAATAAACAACGTGCTGGGGCAGGTGCTGCTGGCCAAAAAAATGGGCAAAAAGCGTGTGCTTGCGGAAACAGGCGCAGGCCAGCACGGCGTGGCAACGGCAACGGCGGCTGCGCTGATGGATATGGAATGTACGGTTTATATGGGGCGCGAAGATACGGAGCGCCAGGCCTTGAACGTATTCCGCATGGAACTTTTGGGGGCGAAGGTAGTAGCGGTGGAAAGCGGCACTAAAACCCTTAAAGATGCCGTTAACGAAGCGCTGCGCCAGTGGACTGCCAATGTAAACGATACCTATTATGTGCTTGGTTCCGTTATGGGCCCGCACCCATATCCGGAAATGGTACGTGATTTTCAGAGCGTTATCGGCAAGGAAGTTAAAGCACAGATGCTTGAAAAAGAAGGCCGCCTGCCGGATGTTGTAATGGCGTGCGTGGGCGGCGGTTCTAACGCCATGGGCCTGTTTTATGATTTCATTCCCGACAAGGAAGTACAGCTTATCGGTGTGGAAGCAGCAGGGCGCGGCGTTAAGACGGCGCAGACGGCGGCAACCATTGCCCGCGGCAGCCTCGGTATTTTTCACGGCATGAAATCTTACTTTTTGCAGGATGAATACGGCCAGATTGCACCTGTATACAGCATTTCGGCAGGGCTCGATTACCCCGGCATAGGGCCTGAACACGCGGCACTTTATGATAGCGGGCGTGCGCAGTATGTATCGGCAACTGACGACGAAGCTGTAGCGGCGTTTAGCTATCTTTCCAGAACGGAAGGCATTATTCCTGCTATCGAAAGCGCTCATGCTATTGCCTATGCACAAAAGCTGGCGCCTGCTTTGCCGAAAGATAAAATTATCGTAGTAAATGTTTCCGGCCGCGGCGATAAAGACGTAGCAGCCATTGCAAGATACATGGGGGTGGATTTGCATGAGTAAAATAGCAGCAGCTTTCAAAAAACAGCGTAAATGTTTCATACCTTTTATAACGGCAGGCGACCCGAACCTTGATGTTACAGAGCAGCTTATCGTTGCCATGGCAAACGCCGGTGCGGATATTGTTGAACTGGGCATGCCTTTTTCCGACCCGGTGGCTGAGGGCGAAGTAATTCAGGCAGCCAACATCCGTGCTTTAAGCGCAGGCACCACAACCGATAAAATTTTTGCCATGTTAAAAAACGTACGCACAAAAACGGATGTGCCGCTGGTGTTTTTAACTTATATCAACCCCATTTTTACCTATGGCACGGAAAAATTTCTGGCAAACTGCCAAAGCGTTGGGCTGGACGGAATTATCGTGCCGGACGTGCCTTACGAAGAAAAAGCGCCGCTGGCAGAGCTTTGCCGTAAGTACGGCGTGGATTTAATTCCGCTGGTAGCGCCGACCTCCGACGAGCGCATTAAAATGATTGCCAAAGAAGCGGAAGGATATGTGTATATTGTTTCTTCGCTTGGCGTTACTGGCGTGCGCAGCGACATTACTACCGACATTGCCGCTATGACGCAAAAAATACGCCAGGCAACGGATGTGCCGGCAGTAGTCGGCTTTGGCATAGCAACGCCTAAACAGGCCGAAGAAATGGCGGCAGTAAGCGACGGTGCCATTGTTGGCAGCGCAGTTGTAAAAATAGTTGGCAAATACGGTACGGACTGCGTGCAGCCAGTTAGCGATTACGTAAAAGAAATGGCGGAAGCAGTACATAAAGTTCAATAAATAAATTCACAAAGGTTCCGTGGTTTGCGGAGCCTTATTTTTTATATAAAAAAGCGCCTGTATCAGCTATTGCTCTGAATACAAGCGCTTTTTGCATTAAAATTTATAAGATTGTATCTTAACGGTTTATGGTTAAACTGTCGTACAGATAGGGAGGAGTTGCCATTTTATCGGAGATTCCGTCATAACGGAACATATAGGTGGAGATAGTCATGGTATCACCGTCAACATTAATTAAAATATATGATTGCTCATGTGTTTTGCTGGTATCCGTGCCCCACGGATTTTGGGCAGGCGCTGCGGAATTTACATCCAGAAAACTGTAATTGGGTGTCAGCGGGTCACCGGCAGAAATCTGGTAATTGCGTGCCGCATACCACTTAACTGCGCCGGAGTGTCCGCCGGTAATGTAGAGAGGAATACCGGAAACAACGTGATAGGTATTGTTTTCCGCAGTCAGATTTGCGTTGCTGCCTGTGCTTGTTACAAAGCCTCTGGCATATACATGGTCATGCCCCTGTAAAACCAAATTCACGCCAAGTTCTGCAAACAATGGTGACCAGAATTTACGTGCTGATATAATGCCGGAATCCACGATATGTGCGGCACCGGAATAGAGCGATTGGTGAAAGCAGGCAACAAGCCACTTGCCGTTATTTTTGGCATCGGCTGCCTGCTGGCGCAGAAAATCTGCCTGTGCTGCCCAGGTGTCCGGGTTGTTCATGTTAAGAACTACAAATTTTACGTTGCTGTAATCAAAAGCATAAACAACAGGGCCTACACCGCTGTTGGCGCAGGGGGCAGTAATATGGCCGCTGAAACTGCTGTTGTCGTGGTTGCCCTGTGCGGCAGCAATAAGGTGGCTGCCGAAAAAGTTTTGCCCGGCACCGGAGTTTACACCGCCGTTTTCAAAAAGCATTTCCCATTGCCGTTCATTACGGGAGGAGTCTGTCATATCACCGGCAATATAGGCAAAAGCCAAATCATCACGGCTGTTCAGCATAGAGAACATGGCTCCAGTAGCTTTGGCGTCAGCTTCAAAACCAATCTGTGTGTCGGTTAAAAAGGCGAAGGTAAAAGCACCTGTTTCTGCCGGTGTTTTAAATGTGCCGGAATAAGAGCCTGCAATGTTATAGGTATAGTTACTATCAGGTGCAAGCCCATCTACTTTGGCAGAATAAAGGTATTTGCCTGCTGAATCCGACCAGACAGGATTGGCGGCATAATCAGCAGTTCCCTTTGGCCCTGTTACGGAAAACGCTCCCTGTGCTGCGTCCGGCGCGGAATAGGTGAGGTAAACAGCATCCGGCGTTTGGCCGATATGCAAGTTAACCTGGCTGACGGTACCTGCCGCAAAGCATTGCAAGATACTTAGCAGGCTTAAAAGCATTCCCAGCAGCAGGGTGGCGCTCCATCTTCTGAGGCGGTAAATCATCTTAAATCACACTCCTTGTCAGATGTGTTTATAGTAACGCTAAAAGGTGAAATATAAATTAAAACTCATTTTACTATTATATGTCCGCCTTTATATGTGTTATGGTTAAAACGTTTGTAATAATTGTGCGGAAAACGGAGTGAAAAAATCAGTTTTGGCATAGTGATTTGATATTAAAAAAATACCCGTTGCTGAAATGTTAAGTAAACAGGCAGAACAAAAGCACTTGCATTAGGGTAAACCTAATATACAAGTGCTTTTAAGTTTAATTCAGGTTTAAATTTGTGCTTATTACAGTCTGCCGCTGCTGTTCAGTACGTCGCGCATTTTGTGAACTACCATTTGTTTAATGGCTTCGCGTGCAGGTTTTAAGTATTGGCGCGGGTCAAAATCAGCAGGATGTTCGTGCATATATTTGCGGATGGAAGCGGTCATGGCAAGGCGCAGGTCGGTATCAATGTTAATTTTGCAAACGCCAAATTTACCAGCTTTTAAGAGCATGTCTTCCGGCACGCCCTGTGCGCCGTCCAGTTTGCCGCCGTATTTGTTGCATTCTTCAACAAACTGCGGAATAACGGTGGATGCGCCGTGCAGTACCAGCGGGAAGCCCGGCAGCATGTTGGTAATTTTTTCAAGGCGGGCAAAATCAAGTTCCGGTTTGCCTTTAAATTTGTAAGCGCCGTGGCTGGTGCCGATAGCGATAGCCAGAGAGTCAACGCCGGTACGTTCTACAAATTCAACTGCCTGGTCAGGGTCGGTGTAGGTAGCGTCTTTGGTGTTTACTTTAACTGCGTCTTCAACACCGGCAAGGCGGCCGAGCTCTGCTTCAACAACAACGCCTTTGTTGTGTGCGTAGTCAACAACACGTTTGGTAAGCTCAATGTTTTCTTCAAACGGATGCTTGCTGCCGTCAATCATAACGGAGGTAAAGCCGCCGTCAACGCAGGCTTTGCAGATTTCAAAATCTTCGCCGTGGTCAAGGTGCAGGCAGATGGGCAGGCCGGTGTCTTCAACGGCTGCTTCTACCAGTTTCATTAAATAAATGTGGCTGGCGTATTTGCGCGCGCCTGCGGAAACCTGCAAAATTAAAGGGGAATTTTCCTCCTTGGCGGCAGAAACAATTCCCTGTATAATTTCCATATTATTGACATTGAACGCGCCAACAGCGTAATGTCCTTCATAGGCTTTTTTAAACATTTCTGTAGATGTTACTAATGGCATTTGCTACAACTCCTTTTCAAGAATTTTATAAGTTAATTATAGCATACTATATTGATAATTAGTATATAATTTTACGCAAATCTTCCGGAAGCCCGCAGGAAATTTCCAAAACCCTGCCGGTAACGGGGTGGGTAAATTTTAAATAACTGGCGTGCAGCGCGTGGCGGCTCTGCGGACCGGGCGTTCCGTAAAGGTTATCGTTATAAAGCGGGCAGCCTATATGCGCAAGGTGCACGCGTATCTGGTGGGTGCGTCCCGTGTGCAGCGTAAGTTCCGCAAGTGCCATGTTTTTATTTGTAAAAAGCACGCGGTAATCGGTGCGGGCATATTTGCCGCTTTCGCTGATGCAGCGCTCAATTATGCTGCCTTCCTTGCGGGCAATGGGCGCTTCAATAATGCCTACTGCGGCAGGTGGAAGGTTTGCCGTAATGCCGAGGTATTTTTTAACCATTTGCTGCTGCGAAAGCAAAAATTGTATGCGCGGCTGCTTGGCAAAAACAACAAGCCCGGAGGTATTGCGGTCGAGCCTTGAAACGGGGTGCAGGCCGCTTTCTATATGGTTGGCTTCGTAATAGCGCTTAACAAAATTATATAAAGTGCCGCCGTCCTCTTTCACCGTTGGGTGTACCAACATTCCGGCAGGTTTATTGATGACGAGCAAAAATTCGTCTTCATAATAAACGGTTCCGTGTCCAAGAGTAAACATCAGTGCTGCACCGGCGGTTCTTTATCAACAAAGGTAATGCTGTCCAGCTTTTGTTTTACCTGCGCACGGATGTTGCCAAGGTAAAGCTCGTAAAGTTCTTTCTGCTCAATAAGTTCGCTTTCCGTAAGCCCTTCGGTACGTTTTTTGGCTGCCAGAAAGTTAATGCGTGCTATCATTTCCTGCATATTCATAAATATCGTCCTCCTGTATCTGTTTTATTATAGCAGGGGCAGGCAAAGCGGGCAATATTTAACTTGCCGGGAACGATTTTTATTGGACTTTTAAAAATTCTATGTTATAATGATACGGTAAGTAAATAAATCGGCCTGTGTACTGCGGTGCAAGCCCGCAGCGGTCCCGCCGCCGGTTTTAGCCGGAAGCATGGCTGATAATGGCTGTATCTACGGGCGATGGAGAGAGCAAAAGGAACACTGCGCAAGCGGTGTTGTTGGTATTTGTGACTTCTGCCGTAGGGCAGGAGCCTTTTTTATTATTAAAGGCAGCTGTTTCCGGCAGGATATGCCGGAATTAGAAAGGATTTTTATGGAAGAATACACATTTTCACAGGGCAAACAAATGCGCTGCGGTTACACAACCGGAAGCTGTGCCGCCGCTGCTGCCAAAGCTGCGGCTATGATGCTGCTTTCGGGGCGCCGCATTGATTTTGCCGAAATAGATACGCCCAAGGGTGTGCGCCTGCACCTTGAAACGCACGAGCTTGAAATGACGCCGGATTACGTCTGCTGTGCCATACAAAAAGACAGCGGCGACGACCCTGACGATACCAACGGCATTTTAATTTATGCTAAAGTTGAAAAAACTGACGCGCCGGAAGATATTATCGAAGGCGGCGAAGGCGTCGGCAGGGTAACAAAGCCGGGCCTTGCGTGCAGCGTGGGCGGCCCTGCCATTAACCCGGTGCCGCGCAAAATGATTTTAAAAAGCCTGCGCGATGCGGCAGAACAGTTTAATTACAGCGGCAGCTTGAAGGTTACAATATCTGCCCCGGCAGGTGTACAGATAGCGCCAAAAACTTTTAACCCGCGCCTTGGCATTGAAGGCGGCATCAGCATTTTGGGCACCAGCGGCATAGTTGAGCCTATGAGCGACACGGCACTGATTGAAACCATGTACACCGAAATAAATGTGCAGGCCGAAAAGGGCAATAAAGATTTATTGGTATTTTTTGGCAACTATGGCGAAGATTTTACGCGTGATAATTTGCAGGTGGATATTGACAACGCCGTTACATGCAGCAACTTTGTAGGCGAGCTTTTGGACTACGCCGTGTATAAGGGCTTTGAAAGCCTGCTTTTAATAGGGCACAGCGGTAAGCTGGTAAAACTGGCGCAGGGCGTAATGAATACGCACAGCAAGTATGCGGACTGCCGCACCGAACTGTTTGCCTTGCAGGCGCTGTTTAACGGCGCTAGCCTTGAAACGGGGCGTAAGATTTACGAAGCGCTGACTACTGACGAAGTTATAAAAATTTTAAAGGCAGAAAACCTGTTTGACAAAGTTATGCCAGCAGTTACCGGAAAAATAGATTATTATATGCAGCACCGCGTGCATGGCAAATTAAAAACCGGCGCGCTGATGTTCTCCAACGTATATGGCATTTTGGGCAAAACAGCCCATGCTGATGAACTTATAAAACTGCATCAGATGAAAAGGAAGGATGAAGATAATGCGAGGTAAATTGTACAGCGTAGGCATTGGCCCCGGCGACCCGGAACTGATGACGCTGAAGGCAGTACGCCTTTTGAAGGAATGCGATGTTGTAGCGCTTCCCAAAGGCGACGGCGATATTATGACTGCAAAAAATATCGTTAATCAGATTGTAAATATCGACGAAAAGGAACAGGTTGTTATTTACATGCCGATGACGAAGGATAAAGACGCTTTGGCCAAGGCACATCAGGAAGGCGCCGATACCATTACCAAACTTTTGGACGAAGGCAAAAACGTGGTGTTCATCACGCTTGGCTGCCCTACGGTTTACGCAACCTGCATTTATGTGCATAAACTGGTGCTTAAAGCAGGCTACGAAGCAGAGCTTGTTGCCGGTGTAACCAGCTTCTGCGCCGTTGCCGCAAAGCTTAACGTATCGCTGTGCGAAAAGGCAGAGCCTTTAATCATCCTGCCAGGCAGTTATAAAGAATCGAGCAAATTTTTAGATGCGCCCGGCAATAAAGTGCTGATGAAATCGGCCAGCCAGATTGCCAGTGTGCGCGACGAACTTAAAGAACGCGGGCTTTTGAGCCATGCTGCAATGGTAGAACGCTGCGGATTGCCAGGCGAAAAAGTTTACCGTGATTCGAATGAGATTGACGAAAAAAGCAGTTATTTTTCGATAATTTTAGTTAAGGAAAAGGAGTTTGACAAATGATTTATTTTATTGGCGCAGGCCCGGGTGCCGTGGATTTAATTACGGTGAAAGGCAAAGAACTTTTGGAAAAGGCTGACCTTATTATTTATGCCGGTTCCTTAGTTAACCCAGAACTTTTAAAATATGCGAAACCTGACTGCGTAATTATGGACAGCGCAAAAATGACTTTGGAAGAAGTTATTGCAGCCATGGTACCGGCAGCACAGAGCGGCAAGCTTGTTGTACGCCTGCACACCGGCGACCCCAGCATTTATGGTGCTCACCGCGAACAGATTGACCTTCTGCGCAGCTATGGGCTCGATTATGAAATTGTGCCCGGCGTAAGTTCCTTCTGCGCTGCTGCAGCCGCTTTAAAAGCAGAATATACTCTGCCGAATGTAAGCCAGTCGGTTATTATTACCCGTATGGAAGGGCGCACTCCTGTTCCTTCAAAACAAAAAATTGCCGATTATGCTGCGCACAATGCAACAATGGTAATCTTTTTAAGTTCCAGCATGCTGGAAAAACTCCAGAAAGAACTCATTGCAGGCGGTTATAAGGAAGATACCCCGGCAGCCATTGTTTATAAGGCTTCCTGGCCGGATGAAAAGGTTTGCCGCTGCACCGTAGGCACTATTGCCGAAACCGCGGCAAAATATAATATTACCAAAACCGCGCTCATTACTGTCGGCTATTTCCTTGGCAGCGAATACGACAGAAGCGAACTGTATAACCCGACCTTTGCGCACGGCTACCGCGAAGCAGACCCCAGCAAACTGGATATTAAACCTGAGGTTAAATAATGCTGGCAGTTATTTTTTCCTTCAGCAAACGCGGCGGATTGCTTAACGCCGCCATAGGCAGGTTTTTGGCAGACATTGGCTGCGAGGCAAAATGCTGCACTATGCCGAAGTTTGCCGGTGTATGCGAAGGTTTAACTGCTGTTGATGATTACAAGGCTGTTTGCGCGGAGTATTTTAATAAGGCTGACGCGCTGATATTTATTGGTGCTAGCGGCATTGCGGTGCGCGCTATTGCGCCGCATGTTAAAAGCAAAACTACCGACCCGGCAGTGCTTGTTATTGATGAATGCGCAAACTTTGTAATATCGCTTCTTTCGGGCCATATCGGCGGTGCCAACGGCCTTGCAAGGCAGATTGCCGCCGCAATTAAAGCCGTGCCCGTTGTTACCACCGCAACCGATGTTAATAACCTGTTTGCGGTTGACGAATGGGCAGCACGGCGCGGTATGGTTATTGAAAGCATGCAGGCTGCCAAAGATTTTGCAGCGGCGCTTGTTGCGGGCAAAACGGCAGGGCTATGCAGTGATTACGCAATTAAAGGTGCTTTGCCTTCCGGCGTGGAACTTGCCGGCAGCGGAGAAACCGGCATGGCTGTAACAACCTGCAAAAACAAGAAGCCGTTTAACACAACGGTTGTTTTAATGCCTAAAATTTTACATTTGGGTATTGGCTGCCGCAGAAATACGCCTTTGGAAAAAATAGAAAACTTTGTGCTTGCTGAAATGGAAAAGCATGGGTTTGACATGCGCTGCGTAAAAAGCATAGCTTCGGTAGATTTAAAAAAAGATGAAGCCGGGCTGCTTGCTTTTGCGGAAAAGCACAATGTGCCGGTAAAATTTTATACTGCCGCAGAACTGCAGCAGGCAAAGGGCGATTTTACGCCGAGCACTTTTGTAAAAAGCATTGCAGGCGTTGATAACGTTTGTGAGCGTTCAGCAGTGCTTGCAAGCGGCGGCTGCCTTAAATTACGCAAAACGGCTCATGACGGTGTTACTTTAGCGGTTGCGGAAGAACCGCTAATTATAGATTTTTAAAATAAATTTAGGATGGTGTAAAATGCAGAAAGTTTATGTAGTAGGTTTAGGCCCCGGCGGTGTGGAACAAATGACTGCACGCGCTAAAAACACGCTTGAAAAATGTGATGTTATTGCGGGTTACCATGTTTATATAGATTTGATTAAAAACGATTTTCCCGGCAAGGAATTTTTAACAACCGGCATGCGCAAGGAAGTTGACCGCTGCCGCCTTGCTGTTGAAGAAGCTCTGAAAGGCAAAACTGTAGCCATGATTTCCAGCGGCGATGCAGGCGTTTACGGCATGGCTGGCATTATGTACCAGGTAGCGGCAGACCATCCGGAACTGGATATTGAAGTAGTTCCCGGCATTACCGCGGCTTGCTCCGGTGCGGCAGTGCTCGGCGCTCCGCTCATCAGCGATTTCTGCCTTATTTCTTTAAGTGATTTGCTTACTCCGTGGGAAAAAATTGAAAAACGCCTCGACTGCGCATCTCAGGCTGATTTTTGCATTTGCCTGTACAATCCTTCCAGCTTTAAGCGCCACGATTATTTGCAGAAGGCCTGCGACATTATGCTGAAAAACCAGCGTCCGGATGTACCGGCAGGCATTGTGCGCAACATTGGCCGCGACGGCGAAACTTATGAAATTACTACTTTGCAGGAACTGCGCGATAAACAGGTAGATATGTTTTCTACTGTAATTATCGGCAACTCGCAAACCGAAGTTATTAACGGCAAACTGGTTACCCCCAGAGGCTATAAGCTGTGAACAGACGCATTTGGATTATCGGCGGTACAAGCGAAGGGCGCGGGCTTGTAAAAGAGCTTGCCGCGCTTGATATTGAAATTTATGTTTCGGTGGCGACCTTGTACGGAGCCGGCCTTATTGAAGAACACAATAATGTTAAAGTTCTGCCGGAGCGTATGGATTTAACGGCTATGTGCAGCTTTTTGGCAGAACACAAGCCGGATTGCGTAATTGACGCTACACATCCGTATGCTACGGTGGTTACACAAACCGTAAAAGAAGCCTGCGCTTTAAACAATACGGAGTATCTGCGGCTTGTACGCCCGGCGGAAGCAGGTTACGGCAGTGCCATAGTTGTGCACGACGCCGCAGAAGCAGCCGAATTGTTAAGTCATACCGAAGGCAAAATATTTTTAACAACCGGCAGTAAAAATCTGCCTGATTTTACGGCTGTGCCGGATTACAGCGAGCGTATAGCGCTGAGGATTCTGCCGATGCAGGATTCCCTGGCCAAAGCTGTAGAGCTTGGCTATAAGCCTGCTAACGTGGTCTGCATGCAGGGCCCGTTTGAAGAAGATTTAAACATAGCCATGATTAAGCATTTTAATGCAAAATACCTTGTAACAAAGGATTCCGGCAAAGCCGGCGGCTTTGAAGAAAAAATATCCGCAGCACAAAAAGCCGGGGCGGAACTTGTTATAATTGCCAGAAGCGAAAACGAACATGGCAGCGGTTATGCAGATATAGCGGCGCTTATGAAAAAGCGTTACCAGACCGCAGAATGAAGGTGAAGAAATGTTAAGGGTTAATATTGTAGGCATTGGGCCGGGCAACCCCAAACTGTTAACCGGTGCAGCCCTTGAAGCAATAAACCAAAGTACGATTTTGATTGGCGACAAGCGTATGCTTGCAAATTTTGCGTCTGAAAAGCGTTTTTATGACACCATTAAGACAGCAGAAATATGCGATATTTGTGCAAATGCCAATCCTGAAAAAGATATTGTCAGTATACTTGTGAGTGGAGACGTAGGCTTTTTCAGCCTTGCCAAAACTATCAGCGGCAAGCTGCCTGATTGTGAATGTGTGCGTTTTTGCGGCATCAGCAGCCTTGTTTATTTTGCGCAGCAGCTGCAAATGTCCTGGGATGACGCAAAAATTATCAGCATGCACGGCCGCAGACAGAATTTTATTGAAGCCGTTGCCCATAATGAAAAAGTATTTGCCCTTACCGGCGGAGAAAATTCGCCGCAGGCTCTGTGCGCCAAACTGTGCCGTTTCGGGCTTGGCGGCGTGCAGGTTTATGTCGGTGAAAACCTTTCTTATGATAACGAAAATATCAGTTCCATGAAGGCGGAAGAAGCTGCACAAAAAGAGTTTTCTTCGCTTTCTGTAATGATGATTATTAATAAAGACGCCAAAACTCTGGCACATAATGTTCACGGTTTGAACGATGATTTGTTCATGCGCAGCAAAGTGCCGATGACGAAGCAGGAAATCCGTGCGGTTTCCATTTCCAAATTGATGCCGCAGGAAACCGACGTTATTTATGATATTGGCGCCGGTACAGGTTCCTGCTCCATTGAGCTTGCTTTGCAGGCCGGACGCGGAATGGTTTATGCGTTTGAGCGCAATCCGGAAGCGGTGCAGCTTATTGAAAAAAATAAAGAGCTGTTCGGCGTGGAAAACCTTACCGTAATTGCAGGCGAGGCTTCGGAAAAACTGGAAGAAATGCCGGTGCCGGACTGCGTGTTTATCGGCGGCAGCGGCGGTAATTTGTGCAAAATGTTAGATACCATTTACGCCAAAAATGTAAACTGCCGTGTGGTAATTAATGCCATCACCGTTGAAACTTTAATAGAAGTGGTGGAGTATTACAAGCAGCATGAAGCCTACGCGCTTGATATTGTAAATGTGTTTGCGGCGCGCGCCAAAAAGCTTGGTGCTTATAATTTGATGATGTCACAGAACCCTGTTTATATAATGACGGCATTGAAAAAAGGGTGAGTAAAATGGCTGAACTGAAGCTGCCGCGTTTTATGCTGGCTGCACCTGCCAGCGGCAGCGGCAAAACAACTTTAACTTGTGCCGTGCTGAAAGCGTTAATGAACAAAGGGCTGAAAACGGCGGCGTTTAAATCCGGCCCGGATTATATCGATCCGATGTTTCATTCCCGCGTTATCGGCACAAAATCACGCAATATGGATTTATTCATGCTTCCGGAAGAAACTGCCAAATATCTGCTTGCCAAAAACGGCAAAGATTGCGATATTGCGGTTTTGGAAGGAGCTATGGGCTTTTTTGACGGCATGGGCACTACGCTTAAAGGCAGTGCCTACGATTTGGCGCGCCTTACCCAAACGCCTGTAATTTTGGTTGTAAACGCCAAAGGGGCTGCTCTTTCCATTGCCGCCATGATTGAAGGCTTTAAAAACTTCCGTAAAGATGTAAATGTTGCCGGAGCGGTTTTAAATAATGTAACGGCAATGAGTTATCTTTTTTATAAAGAAGCCATTGAAAAAGAAACTGGCATACCTTTGCTCGGCTATATGCCGCATATGGAAAACTGCAATTTTGAAAGCCGCCATTTAGGGCTTGTAACGGCGGGCGAAATTACCGGTTTGCAGGAAATTATCAATACGCTTGCTGCCCAGGCAGAAAAAAGCATTGATTTTGACAGGCTGCTTGAAATTGCGGCAGCGGCTCCGGCATTAACTTATACGGATTTGCAGCAAGAAAAAATTGCCGGTGTAAAAATTGCCGTTGCTTACGACAAGGCATTTTGCTTTTATTATCAGGACGCGCTGGAACTTTTGGAAAGCCTTGGGGCGCAGCTTGTATATTTCAGCCCGCTGGAAGATAAAGAATTGCCGGAATGTGACGGCTTGTATCTTGGCGGCGGCTATCCGGAGCTGTATGCCAAAGTGCTGCAGGATAATTTTTCCATGCGCGCAAGCATAAAGAATGCGGTAAATTCCGGGCTGCCGTGCATTGCCGAATGCGGCGGCTTTATGTACCTGATGAAAGCTTTCCGCGATAAAAATGGGCAGGTTTATGACTGGGCAGGCGTTGTAGACGGCGAAACTTATATGACGCAGAAGCTGAACCGTTTTGGCTATGTTGTTTTAACGGCCAAACGCGATAATCTGCTGTGCAAAAAAGGCGGGCAAATTAACGGGCACGAGTTCCATTATTCCGACAGCACCAATAACGGCGATACTTTTGCCGTTGCCAAAGCTTCCGGAACAAAAGCCTGGGAAGCTGTTTACACAACGCCGAACCTTTACGCAGGCTATCCGCACATTCATTTGTGGGGCAATACAGAGTTTGCTGTAAATTTTGTAAAAGCCTGCCGCGCATACAGGGATAAATAATGATTGGTTGATGATGAAGGGTTTGTAGTATGGTTCTTTTAACAGCAATAATTTTGGGGTTTATTTTAGATTTTATTTTTGGCGACCCGCGCTGGCTGCCGCATCCTATTTGCTTTATAGGCAAACTGATAAGCATAACCGAAAAGGCTGTGCGCCGCTTTTGCGGAGAAAAGCCGGAAGGTTTGCTGATGGGCGGCTTTGTACTGGTGGTTATTGTTTTAACGGTAACCTTTGCCGTGCCGTATTTTATTTTAACGCTGGCAGAAATGTACAGCCCGGTACTGGCGTTTGCCGTTGAAACATTTATGTTTTATCAGATTTTTGCAATGCGTTCCCTTAAAGAAGCAAGCTTGCAGGTGTACGATGCACTGAAAAGCGGCGATTTGCAGGAGGCTCGCAAAAAACTTTCGTGGATTGTAGGGCGCGATACGGCAGAACTTACCGATGAAGAAGTTGCAAAGGCTGCCGTGGAAACAGTTGCGGAAAATACCTCTGACGGCGTTATTGCACCGCTGTTTTTCATGTTTATCGGCGGGGCGCCGCTGGCATTTTTGTATAAAGCAATTAACACCATGGATTCCATGGTTGGCTATAAAAACGATAAATATTTGTATTTTGGGCGCTGTGCAGCAAAGCTGGATGACGCTGCTAATTTTATACCGGCGCGCATTTCCGGTTTGTTAATGGTAGCGGCAGCGTATTTTCTGAATATGGATGCTTCCGGCTCGTGGCGTATTTTTAAGCGCGACAGGCGCCATCATTTAAGCCCCAATTCGGCCATGACGGAATCGGCGGCAGCCGGTGCGCTTGGCATTAAACTTGGCGGCGGGCATTTTTACTTTGGCAAATGGGTGCCTAAAGATACCATTGGCGACGAAGTAAAAAAAACGGATGCCGAAGATATTGTAAAAATGAATGGCTTAATGTACATGACCTGTATTTTAAGCATTTTAACTTTTTCTTTGGTTTATTTAATTAAGATTTTTATAATTGGAGAGTAAATGATGTATACCTATGTGCATGGCGGCGATGTATATACCGCCAGCGGCAAAAAGAACCTTGCTGATTATTCTGCAAATATTAATCCGCTTGGTTTGCCGCAGTCTGTAAAAAAAGCAATTGTAAAATCCATTGCAGGATGTGCGGATTATCCGGACCCGTTCTGCCGCCGCTTAACGGAAAAACTGGCCGGATTTTTAGCCGTGCCCGGGGAATACATTTTTTTCAGCAACGGTGCAGCAGATGTACTGTTTAAACTGGCGCTGGCCTTAAGGCCGAAAAAAGCACTGCTTCTGGCGCCTACCTTTGCCGATTATGAAAAGGCTCTGCGCAGTGTTGGCTGCGGGATAGATTATTACTTGCTGCAGGAAGAAAATAATTTTGAACCACAGAGCGATATTTTGCGGCAGTTAACGCCGGATATTGATTTTGTGGTTATCTGCAACCCTAATAATCCTACCGGCAAACTTATTGATAAAGAACTTTTAACAGAGATAATTGCAAAATGCCAAAAACTTAACATAAAAATTTTAATTGACGAATGTTTTATGGATTTTGTGGCTGACGAAAATGCTTACAGCATGATTGAAAAGCTGCAAAGCAATAATAATCTTATTATATTAAAGGCCTTTACCAAAACTTATGCCATGCCGGGTTTGCGCCTTGGCTACTGCCTTACGGCAGATACGGATTTGCTTTTGCGTCTGCATGAATGCGGTCAGGACTGGAATGTTTCCGTACCGGCGCAGGAAGCAGGCTGCGCTGCCTTGGATGAAACTGCATATGTTGAAAAGGCAAAAAAACTTATAGCAAAAGAACGCCGTTACCTCACCGCCGCGCTGAACAGGTTCGGCGCCAGAACTTATGGTTCTGAGGCTAATTATATATTTTTCAAACTGGAACAGCCGCAGGATTTAAAAGAACAGCTTTTAAAGAAGGGCTTTTTAATCCGCAGCTGCGCCAATTATCATAACTTAAACGGAAATTATTACCGCATTGCCGTTAAAAGGCATGCCGTTAATATAAGATTTATCAAAGCATTAAAGGAAGTACAAAATAATGCGCTCATTAATGGTGATAATTGACGGGTTGGGAGATGACCCGATAGATGCTTTTGGGGGCAGGACGCCGTTTGAATATGCCCGGCATCCTAATATTGACAAACTGCTGAAAAAAGGTTCATATTCGGAAATAAGCATTTGCGGCAGCGATTTTCCGGCGGAAAGCCTGGGCTGTATTTTACGGCTGCTGGGCGTTGAGCAGAAGGACTTTCCGCTTAACCGTGCCTATCTGGAGCTTTTGGCAAACGGTCGCGACATCAGTGAATATGAAATGGTGCTGCGCTGCAATCTGGCATCTGTTGACGAAGCCGGAAGGCTTGTTTCCTTTAACGCAATGGGGCTTACAGCAAAAGAAATGGCAGAAGCTGCCGCCGTATGCAATAAGCTGTGGCAGGGAATTGAGTTTTTGCATCTCTCCGAATACCGCAATTTATTGATTCTGGATAACGACAGGCAGATTCTGCATGACTGTCATATTGCTCCTCCGCACGAGAGCATGGGGCTTAATATCGACATGCTTTTAAGTGATTTGAAAGCAAGGTCATTGCTTTTAAAAACATTTATAGATGAAACAACCGAAAAACTTAAACCTTTTGCCAGAAACGGCATCAGTTACAGGATTTATCCGTGGGGGCCTTCGGAAAGAAAGCTGCTGCCTGCATTTTATGATTTGCATGGCATTAAAGGCGCAGCCGTATGCAAGGCCGAAATTGTACGCGGCATTGCACGCGCGCTGAAAATGCCTGTGCCTGATTTGCCAACGGCAACGGCGGATATTGATACCGACATTTGTGCCAAGGCAGGGCAAACCATAAAATTTTTAAAGGATTACGATTTTGTGGTTACGCATTTTAACGGCAGCGACGAAGCGGCGCACAGGTATGATTACACCGGCAAAGCGGATTTTATAACACGCATTGATGAAGACTTTATCGGTCCTGTTTTAAAGAGCGTTAAAGAGCCGCTTAAAATACTTATTTGCGGCGACCATGTAACAAGCTGCGTAACAGGCAAACACAGCGCCGGTAATGTGCCGGTAATTGCCGCCGCAGTTAACTGTGATAATAATGCGCCTATTATTGGCGGTTACCATGATATACATAAATTTTTAATGGGAGCGAGTGATTAACGTGGCCAAAACAATAATGGTTCAGGGAACAATGTCAAATGCAGGCAAAAGCCTTGTGACTGCGGGCTTGTGCCGTGTTTTCAATCAGGACGGCTATAAGGTGGCGCCTTTTAAATCGCAGAATATGGCCCTTAATTCCTTTATAACGCGCACCGGCGCGGAAATGGGCAGGGCGCAGGTTGTGCAGGCGGAAGCTGCCGGTATAGAACCTGACGTTGCCATGAACCCGATTTTGTTAAAACCTACCAGTGACTGCGGTTCGCAGGTTATTGTAAACGGTGAGCCTATCGGCACAATGACAGCGGCTGAATATTTTAAAATGAAGCATACGCTGAAGCCGGAAATTATGAAAGCCTTTAACGGACTTGCAGATAAAAATGATATTATCGTTATCGAAGGAGCCGGCAGCCCGGCGGAAATTAACATTAAAACCGACGATATTGTAAACATGGGCATGGCCAAAATGGCTAAAGCTCCTGTGCTTCTGGTTGCGGATATCGACCGCGGCGGCGTATTTGCCTCTATTTACGGAACGTTAATGCTGCTTGAGCCTGAAGAACGCGCTATGGTAAAAGGCGTTATCATTAACAAATTCCGCGGCGATGTGGAAATTCTGCGTCCTGGTTTGAAAATGATAGAAGAAAAAACAGGCGTGCCCGTTGTAGGCGTAGTGCCGATGCTGCATGTCGATATTGAAGACGAGGACAGCCTTTCCGAACGCTTAACCGAACATACCGAAGTTAAAGCGGTTGATATTGCCGTTGTGCGTATTCCGCGCATGTCCAACTACACCGATTTTAACGTGTTTGAACTTATTCCCGGCGTTTCCCTGCGTTATGTAGATAAAGTGCAGGATTTGAAAAATCCCGATATGATTATCATTCCCGGCACCAAAAATACTATTGGCGACCTGAAATGGCTGCGTCAGAGCGGTTTTGAAGCAGAAATTCTGAAGCATGCGCATAAAGGGACTGTTATTTTCGGCGTTTGCGGCGGTTACCAGATGCTCGGCAAAAACCTGAGCGACCCGTATGGAGTTGAAGAAGGCGGCGATACCGCCGGTATCGGCCTTTTGAATGTTGAAACTATTTTTGCCGAAAAGAAACGCACTATCCGCGTGGAAGGCCGTTTCGGCAGCGTACAGGGCGTTTTTGCAAATCTCAGCGGCAAAGATTTTTACGGCTACGAAATTCATTCCGGCGTAACCGAATTTGATAAAGATAATGCGCTTACGCAGATGCAGCCCATTTATGAAGAAGGCGGTATTATGCCGGAAGGTTCCCAGCATATTGAAGGGCAGCTTAATGTTTACGGCACTTATGTACACGGCATTTTCGACAGTGAAGGCGTGGCAGCTGCCGTTGTTGAAGCACTGCTTGCCAAAAAAGGCATGAGCAGCGACGACATTAAAGTTATCAATTTTGATGAATATAAAAAGCAGCAGTACGATATTCTTGCCGACAATATCAGAAAGAACATCGACATGAAGAAAGTTTACGAAATTTTAGAGGCTGGTATTTAAATGTTTGGGTTAATACATATTTACTGCGGCGACGGCAAGGGAAAAACCACCGCAGCCGTTGGCCTGGCAGTACGCTGTGCAGGGCGCGGCAATAAAGTTTTGCTGGTGCAGTTTTTAAAAAGCCGCGACAGCGGTGAGCTTTATTCGCTTGCAAAACTGCCGGATATTGAAGTAATACGCGGCAAAGAAAGCAAAAAGTTTACTTTTCAAATGAATGAAGAAGAAAGACATGCTTTGCTTATCGAGCATAATAAAATGTTTGAACAGGTTTTGGCAAAAATAAAAAACGGCGGCTATTCGCTTTTAATTTTGGACGAAGTAATAGGCGCACTGAACGCAAAAGTTTTTGAAATGCCGAAACTCATTGAATTTTTGCGGCATAAGCCGGAAAATCTGGAAGTTGTTTTAACAGGGCGCAACCCCGCGCCGGAGCTTGTTGAAATTGCCGATTATGTATCGGAAATGCGAAAAGTAAAACATCCGATGGATAAGGGAATTATGGCGCGCGAAGGTATTGAAAAATAACAGGAGGTTTATATGAAATTACAAAATGTACTGCCTGCGGATATAGAAAAACGCAGTATGGAAATTATCGGTGAAGAACTGGGCGAATTAAAAATTGACCCTGAAAAAATAAGCATTGTTAAACGTGTTATTCATACCTCTGCTGATTTTGACTATGCACGCAATATGCGTTTTTCTGAAGGCGTAGTTGAAAAAGCACTGGAGGCTTTAAAAAACGGCGCAACAATTATTACCGATACCAATATGGCCTGCACCGGCATTAATAAAGCAGGGCTTGCCAAGCTCGGCGCTAAAGCCGTTTGCTTTATGGCAGATGCCGACGTTGCAGCAAGAGCCAAAGAAGCTGGTTCCACACGTGCGGCAGCCTGCATGGAAAAAGCCTGCACTGTTGAAGGCCCGGTAATTATTGCCGTTGGCAATGCACCTACCGCGCTTGTACGCCTTGATGAGCTTGTAAAAGAAGGCAAAATAAAACCGGCACTGGTAATCGGCGTGCCGGTAGGTTTTGTTAATGTAGTGGAATCAAAAGAAATTATTATGCAGACGGGAATCCCTTATATCGTAGCAGTAGGGCGCAAGGGTGGCAGCAATGTTGCGGCGGCAATCTGCAATGCGCTTATTTACAAGCTGACGAGATAAAAAGAAACTGTAAAAACAGCTGAATAATTTTAAAATTTATATGCGGAATCAGTATTTTAAGATGTGTTTATATACCCTGAAATCTGGTTCCGTATTTATTTTTTGCGAAATATAAAAAAATAAAAGAAAGTAAATTTAAAAATAAAAAATCCCGAACGCTAAGCGTCCGGGACATGATTTTCTGGCTCCCCGAGTAGGACTCGAACCTACGACGCCCTGATTAACAGTCAGGTGTTCTACCGGCTGAACTATCGGGGAATTTTGTTGACGAAAGATATTATAATATTTTCTCAAACCTCTGTCAATAGTTTAATTGCACAGGAATTAAGCTGTATTAAGATTTTTCTTTGGCTTTGGCTGCCGCTGCGTTTGTTTGCTGTTTTCTTTAAAATTCACAAAAAATACCATATTTGCTCCCCAAAACAGGTATTATAAGCAGACGGTTTAATGTTATAATTGTTTTTAACTTTTTGTTTTAAGACAGGGGAATAAGAATGAAAAATTTTAAAAACATAATATTTTTAACTGCTTTTATTATTTGCGGCATTATTTGTTTGCCCTGCCAGTTAAAGGCATCTGCCGAGGCGGCAGAAAATGAAAACTTTACCAAACTGAACACTGATTTACAATTATTAACTGACGATAACAAAAACGGCGTGCCCGGTGTTGGTGCGGCGGTAATTAAAAACGGCCGGCTGGTTTATGAAAAGACTTTGGGCAGCAGGTACATTGATAACGAAAATCCCCAAAATAACCTTCCGCTTACGCGTGATACCAAGCTGCGCATTGCATCTCTTTCCAAAATTTTTGTTGCGGCGGCATATATGCAGCTTGCTGAGCAGGGTAAAATTGATTTGGACGCAGATATAAGCCGTTACCTTGGCTTTACGCTGCGCAACCCAAACTATCCTGATACGCCGATAACTTCTAAAATGCTGTTAAGCCATACTTCTTCGCTGCGCGACGGTGAAATTGATACAATACCTTCAAAATACAGCTTGCAGGAATTATTCCGCCCGGACGGGATGTTTTATGAAGGCGGCGCGCATTATGCGCATTACGGTGAAGCACCGGGCGAATTTTTCTGTTATACAAATTTAAATTACGGAATTTTGGGAACCATTATAGAAAAAGTTACCCAGACGCGATTTGATAAATATATGAAGCAGGCAATTTTTGACCCTATGGGAATTGATGCCAGTTTTAACATAACCGATTTTAACGAAGCTGCGCTGAATGATTTTGGGCTGATTTATCAGAAGCAGGAATACGGCGTCTGGAATACTGACGGCCCGTGGATTGTGCAGGTTGACGATTATTCCACGTTAAAAATATACGGCAATAATCTGTACAACATATATAATTATGATGAATATATAACGGGAACCAATGCCACAATATTTTTTCCGCACGGCGGCTTGAGGATAAGCCTTGCCGGGCTAGAAAAGTGGATGCAGATGCTTATTGATAACGGCAAATATAACGGAAAACGCATTTTAACGGAAAAAAGCATTGATGAAATGTTTAAGCCTTACTGAATTTTAAACGAAGTTAAAACCAACGGCGATACTTACGGCGGGTTAATGAACTGCTTCGGGCTTGGTATTCAGAATGTAAAAAATATTGATAAAGACCGTTTTCTGCCGGACAGGGATATAGAAATGTCCGGGCATTTTGCCGAAGCCTACGGTTTACTGGCAGGCATGTTTATAGACCGGGAACATAAAAACGGGTTTATTTATATTATGAACGGCATGCCAGGGCCGGAAAGTGCAAACGCCGGCGCTTACAGCGGCATGTATTCATGGGAGTAAAAAGTGTGCAGCGCCATATTAAATAATGCTTTTCCTGAATTGTAATTTCAGAAAGAATAAATTTTAATTTATAATTTTTGTGCTTTTAAACGCTTAATTTTGCTGTATGCTTTTGTTGTATGTTATAATAATAATATATACTTTGCGGAGGTGATTGGATGTCGCTTGATACGGTTCTGCTTGTGGCCGGGGTAGTTTTAATCGGGCTGGAGATTGTTGTGCCCGGAGGCATACTTGGCGCAATCGGCTTATTATCGCTGACAGCAGGGTTCTTTTTCTTCCTTGGCGGCGGCTGGGATGCGTTTTGCATTGTTGGCGGCACTGTTGCGGTGCTTGCGGCAATTTGCGCGCTGCTGTTCTGGTTTATACCGTCATCGTCAAGCTGGAATCCTTTTGTGCTGCGCGAAAAGCAGAAAAACAGCGAAGGTTATACCGGCGCGGCAGATTATTCCTGTTATTTAGGTAAAAAAGGTAAAGTAATTGCGCCGCTGCGCCCTGCGGGAACGGCTTTAATTGACGGGGAACGCGTGGACGTGGTCAGCTTCGGCGATTACATAGACAAAGATTCTGAAATTGAAGTTGTAAAGATTGAAGGCAGCAAGCTGCTTGTTAAAAAATATGAGTAGGGGAGTGTTGTAAATGGCAGATTTTTTGTTAAGTTTTTTATTCAGCGGCGGTTTAATATCCGTAATTATAATTATCGCCGTTATAGCTTTATTCTTTAATTTTGTGCCGCTGGGATTATGGATTTCGGCCATTGCCGCCGGAGTTAACGTAGGAATTTTTAATTTAATAGGCATGCGCCTGCGCCGCGTACCGGCTTCGCAGATTGTGCTGCCGTTAATTAAAGCCAATAAAGCAGGCATGAATGTTAACGTAAACCAGCTTGAAGCGCACTATTTAGCAGGCGGCAACGTAGACCGCGTTATCGACGCATTAATTGCAGCGCACCGCGCGCAGATTCCTCTTACCTTTGAACGTTCCTGCGCTATCGACCTTGCAGGGCGCAATGTGCTTGAAGCGGTTCAGATGAGCGTTAATCCGGAAGTAATTGAAACCCCGGTTGTTTCTGCCGTAGCCAAAAACGGCATTGAGCTGAAAGTTAAAGCCCGCGTTACCGTGCGCGCCAATATCGACAGGCTGGTAGGCGGTGCCGGTGAAGCAACAATTATTGCCCGTGTCGGCGAAGGCATTGTAACCAATGTAGGTTCTGCCGCAAGCCATACTGATGTTTTGGAAAACCCGGATTACATTTCGCGTACCGTTCTTGCCAAAGGCCTTGATGCCGGTACTGCTTTTGAAATTCTTTCGATTGATATTGCCGATGTTGACGTAGGACGCAACATTGGCGCAGCATTGCAGACCGACCAGGCAGAAGCCGATAAACGCATTGCCCAGGCCCGTGCCGAAGAACGCCGTGCCATGGCTGTGGCCAAAGAACAGGAAATGAAAGCCTATACGCAGGAAATGCAGGCCAAGGTTGTTGAAGCGGAAGCCAAAGTACCTGCCGCCCTTGCGGAAGCACTGGAAAAAGGACGCCTTGGCGTTATGGATTATTACCGTATGAACAACATTATTGCAGATACCGATATGCGCAAAATGATTGCCGGCAATGAACAGGATGTTGAAGTAGATAAAAATCCCGTTCAAAAATAAATGAGGGATTACTATGGACTTTGAAAACTTTATGGGCTTTTTGCCGCTGCTGATTTTTGTCATTACCGTTGTAATTGATAAATCGAACCGCAAAAAACGCCGTAACAGAACGGGGCATTTTCCGCCGCTGCCGGATATGGACAGCAGCCGGGAAAACCGCGAAACTTATGACATTACAGGCACGCAGCAAAGCCAGCAGGAAAGCACGGATAAAACTGTATATAAAGAAGAAGCTCCCGTATCCGGAAGGGAAAGTAAAAAGCCCTGGTATGTAGAGTTTCCGGAAGACCGGGAAGCAAAACAGCGCGGAAAAGTTTTTGAACAGCCGAAGGTGCAGCCAACTTATAAAGTGTATAATGAACCGGCATTTATAACGCCGCCGTCATTAAAAAAACGGCCTGCTGCACCCGTGTTTGCCATGCCGCGTACGCAGAAAAAAGCTGCGCTCTTTAACGGCAAAATGAACCGCCGGAGGCTGCGTGAAGGTATTATAATGGCAGAAATACTCGACAAGCCGCGCGCATTAAGGCCTTATAAAGAGCCGTATTAAAATATCAAAGTGAACAGAGGCGTAAATATGCTTGAGAAACTCGATTTAAAACAAAAGCTGGATAAAAAAGAGTATGATAAAAAAATGGATTATTACGGCGATTTGCTCGGTAAACTGCAAAGGGAATGCCGCGCGGCAAAAGTGCCTGTAATAGTGCTGGTTGAAGGCTGGCGCGGAGCCATGCGCACAGATATTATCAATGAAATGATGCAGAAAATGGACTCCCGCGGTTTCAGGGTATTTTCCGCGTCCAAAATGACTGACGAACAGCGCAAACAGCCGTTTTTTACATCCTTTTGGAAGCAGCTTCCGAGCTACGGCAATATTGTAGTATACCACCGCAGCTGGTACTTTTTGAAAAATGAACATAATGTTTCGGATAAAAGCCAGGTAGGGCATTTGCTCAATACCTCCTATTCACACATCCGTGCGTTTGAAAAGCAGCTTACCGATGACGGCTATGTGCTTTTGAAATACTTTGTGCATGTTTCCAAAAAGCAGCAAAAGGAAAACATGGAAAAGCTGAATAAAGTGTACGGCAAAAACTGGAAAAAACTGGATGTTCAGGAGCATAACGACGAAGACTACGATAACTTTATTAATGCTTATGAGCAGATGTTTGCCGAAACTGATACCGAAAATGCACCCTGGCATTTAATTGCCGGTGATGACGAACGCTTTGCCACCATTCAAATTATAGAAAGCATGGTAAAATCACTGCAAAGCGCACTGGCAGCGGCAGAAATAAAATCCCAAAGCCGCAGTATTGTGCTGCCGCCGCGCCATGTAGCTTTATATAATGTTCTTGATAAGGTAGACCTTTCAAAATCTCTTACCAAGGAAGAATATAAAGTTCAGCTTGATAAATGCAGGGAAAAATTAAAATCTTTGCAGCTTGATTTATACGAATCACAGCGCTCGCTGATTGTAGCGTTTGAAGGTTGGGATGCAGGCGGCAAAGGCGGCGCCATCAAGCGTCTTGCAAGAGCACTTGACCCGCTTGGTTATGCTGTAAATCCGGTTGCGGCGCCGAACCAGGTTGAAAAACAATTTCACTATATGTGGCGTTTTTGGATTAAAATGCCGCGCGCCGGTGAAATTGCCATTTTTGACAGAACCTGGTATGGGCGTGTAATGGTTGAACGCATTGAGCATTTTGCAACGGATGCCGAATGGCAGCGTGCTTATGGTGAAATTAACGAAACCGAAGCGCAGTGGGCTGAACACGGTATTATTTTGTGTAAATTCTGGCTGCATATTGACCAGGAAGAACAGTATAAACGTTTTAAAGAGCGCGAAAACGACCCTGACAAAGAGTGGAAAATTACCGAAGAAGACTGGCGCAACCGTGAAAAATGGCCTGCTTATGAAGCGGCTGTTAACGAAATGCTGATACGCACCAGCACGGATTACGCACCGTGGACGGTAGTTGAAGCCAACTCTAAATATTATGCAAGAATTAAAGTTTTAAAAACAGTAATTAACGCTATTGAAAAAGCTATAAAATAAGAGGTTTTGCTTTTGACTTGGGAATTAAAAAATAAAATTCAGGAAATACTGGCAAAAGAAACAGGCGCGCAGTGCTTTGCACCGGGGGCAAGGCGCGCCTTTGCTTTTTTGTACCCTAACAGTTATAAGGTGGGCATGTCGAATTTAGGCATGCACATTTTGTATCATATCATCAACGGCCGCGGTGATACGGCCTGTGAACGCTTTTTTCTGCCGGACGGCAAAACGCTGGCCGAATACAAAAGAACCAAAACGCCGTTAATGAGTATGGAAACTCAGCGGCAGCTTGCCGATTTTGAAATTATCGGCGTAATGATGTCCTTTGAAATGGACTATACAAATTTGCTTGCCATGCTGCAAATGAGCAACATAAAATTGCGTGCAGCAGAACGTAACGAAAAAGAACCGCTGATTGTTATCGGCGGGCCGTGTGCAACCTTTAACCCTGAACCATTGGCAGAAGTTGCCGATGTTTTTGTTATAGGCGAAGGCGAAGAAGTAATTAACGATTTGCTTGATGTTGTTTATAAAGGCAGGGAGCAGAGCCTTGGCAAAGAAGAACTGCTGCTTAATCTGGCACAGGTTGAAGGCTTGTATGTGCCGCGTTTTTATACGCCGCAATATGACGCTGACGGCAATTTTACCGGCATGGAGCATGACAGCCGTGTGCCTGCAATTGTTAAACGGCGCTGGGTGCGCGACTTGGACAAATATCCCAATACTTCAGCAATTTTAACTTCCGAAACGGAATTTCAGAATATGTTTATTGCCGAAGTAGCCAGAGGCTGCGGGCGTCATTGCCGTTTCTGCATGGCAGGGTACTGTTTCCGCAAGCCGCGTGCAAGAAATTATGATTTGCTTTTAGATAAAATTTTAAACAGGCCTGCCGTATCGGAAAAAGTTGGTTTAATGGGTGCTGCGGTTTCCGATTATCCGCAGATACACGAATTAACTTCGGCGCTTATTCAAAATAAGGTGCCGTTTACGGTGGCCTCGCTGCGTGCAGATACTTTGGACAGCCTGCTTGCAGACGCCCTTGCGCAGAGCGGCCAGCAGACCATGACCGTTGCGCCGGAAGCAGGCAGCGAAAAAATGCGCAATATTATTAATAAGGGCATTACCGAAGAAGACATTTACAAGGCAGTTACGCTTGCCGCAGCCAGCGGCATGAAAAACGTAAAGCTGTATTACATGATTGGGCTGCCGCAGGAAGAAGATGCCGATATTGACGAAATGACGGAAATGGTGCGCCGCATCCGCAAAAAAATGGATGAAGCAGGCAACAAAGGCGATTTAATTATTTCCGTAAACGCATTTGTGCCCAAACCGTTTACGCCGTTCCAATGGTCGCCGCTGTGCAATACCAAAATTTTGAAAAAGCGTTTTAAAATGCTGGAAACAGCTTTTAAAAAAGAAAAGCATATAAAACTTTTAACGGAATCTTTAAAAGAAACTGTTTTGCAGGCTGCACTGGCGCGCGGGAACAGAAAAACAGGGCAGTTTTTACTGCAGGCCTTTACGGAAGGCATACCCTTAAAACAGGCGCTTAAAAACGGCGGGCTTGATATTGAAACTCTTGCCGGTGCGGAATATGAACCCGGCTGCCCGCTGCCGTGGAAGCATTTGGATATGGGCTTTAAAGAAGCATATTTAATTAAAGAATGGGAAAATGCCAAAGCGCAGCGCTTTACGCCAATGTGCTTTGACGGCTGCAAACGCTGCGGAGTTTGCGAGGAGTAAAATGAACGGATTCGTTTTGCAAAATAATAAAAATATCTGGTATGGCAGCTTTGCTGCATTTGACGCACTGGGTTTCGGCAATGCGTTCAGCTGCCGCCTGCACGGCGAAAGCGCACTAATATCGGGCGGGTTAAATCTTGCCCTTCATGTTGGTGACGAAGCCGGGCTTGTTTTAAAAAACAGGCGTGCCTATGCTGCGGCGCTCGGCCTTGATGCCGGTAAATTTACCTGCTGCGAACAGGTGCACGGCAGCAATGTTGCCGTTGTAGATGAAGCCTTGGCAGGCAAAGGAGCCGAAGCATACAGTGATGCTGTAAAAAATACAGATGCGCTGATAACAAACCTTCCGCAGCTGCCGCTGATGTTGTTTTTTGCAGACTGCGTTCCTGTTATTTTTGCTGACCCGGTCAGCGGCAGCATAGGGCTGGCACACGCAGGATGGCGCGGAACCGTTGCCGGTATTGCCGCCAGCACCGTAACAAAAATGCAGGAAGCATTCGGAGCGAAGCCGGAAAATATTCTGGCAGGCATTGGCCCCAGCATTGGGCAATGCTGCTATGAAGTTGACGATAAAGTTTTTGAAGCCGGCAAAAAATATGCCGGATGTTTTACGCCAAAAGAAAACGGCCGTTACATGGCAGATTTACAGGCCTGGAACCGCCTTGCACTTTTAGATGCCGGTTTACTGCCGCAAAACATTTATAATGCCGGTGTCTGCACGCAGTGCAACAAAGAGCTGTTTTTTTCGTACCGCGCAGAAAACGGCAAAACAGGGCGCATGGGCGTAACTATTTGGAAAAAGTAAAAGGATAAATTATATTAACGGCGAATATAAAACCTTTAGGGGGTCTTTATATTGTTACAGGAAAATTTAATTAATGTACAAGCCAAAATAGATGCTGCGCTTGCAAGGCGCACAGAAGAAAAAATTACAGGCAATAAAGTTACTCTGGTTGCAGTAACCAAAAATCACCCGGCTGAGGTAATTACCGACGCTTTTAACCTTGGCGTTTCGGTAATCGGTGAAAACCGTGTGCAGGAAGCCAAAGCCAAACGCGAAATTGTCGGCAAAGGCAGCGGCAGGTGGCATTTGATAGGGCATCTGCAAACCAATAAGGCCAAACAGGCAGTTGCCATTTTTGATATGATTGAATCGGCGGACAGCGTACATTTAATGCAGGCTGTAGATAAAGAAGCCGCCAAAGCGGGCAAAGTTCAGGAAATACTTTTGCAGGTTAACATTGCGCGCGAAGAACAAAAAACAGGGTTCAGCCCGGAAGATTATGAAGCGGTTGTGCCCGAACTTGACAATTTTAAAAACCTGCATGTGCGCGGGCTGATGGTTATAGCGCCTGCTGCGGAAAATTCTGAAGATATACGCTGGGTGTTTGCGGAAGGCTACAAGCTTTACTGCAAACTGAAACAGCAGCGCCCGGATATAGATATTCTTTCCATGGGCATGACGCATGATTACGAAACTGCTATTGAAGAAGGCGCAAATATGGTGCGCATAGGCACGGCGCTTTTTGGGCAGCGTGACTACAGTTTAAAATTTTAACCTGAGGTGATAATTTTATGAAATTATTGGACCGTATTTCGGAAGCTCTCGGATTGTATGAAGAAGACGATGAAATAATTGAAGAAACCCCAAGTGAACAACCGGAAGAAAAACCGGCTAAAAAAAGCCTGTTTTCACGCAAAAGCGCAGCGCCGGTAAGAGAAGTACCGGCTGCTCCTGCAGAACCGGAACCTGAGCGCAAATCGTTTTTCAAAAGCAAAACAACTGCTATGCCCGCGTCAAAAACCATTTCCATACCAATGGCGCAAAAGCAGGTTAAAGTAATTGTGCTGGAGCCGGTATCGTTTGACGATTCGCAGAAAATTGCCGATTACCTTAACGGCAGCCAGCCGGTAGTTGTTAATTTTGAAGCTACCGATAAAGTTGTTATGAAAAGAATGACCGACTTTATCAGCGGCGTTGTTTATGCTTTGGGCGGCAGCATGAAAAAAATAGGCCATAATATTTTGGTATGCGCGCCTAAAAACGTTGATATTAATGCAGATGATAATATTTATGACGAAAGAGGGGGACAGCCTTGGAAAAAATAACTGATAAAACAGGGCGTATAGCTTTTATTGGCGGCGGCATGATGGCAGAAGCAATTTTAAAAGGCATGCTGCATAAGGAAATTGCGGAGCCTGAAATGATAATCATCAGTGACCCTTCGGCAGGGCGCCGCGAATACCTTGAAAAAACTTATAAAGTTAATACCACCGGCTGCAATGTTGAAGCAGTTAAAACGGTAGGCTTTGTAATTCTGGCCGTAAAACCGCAGGTGGCTGATGCGGCCATAACTAAAGAGGTTGCCGATGCAATTCCGCAAAATACAACTGTACTTTCCATTATGGGCAGCGTTAACCTTGACAAGCTGCATAAACTTGTTCCCGGGCATGCTGTTATCCGCGTTATGCCAAACACCCCGCTGGCGGTTGGCTGCGGCATGACGGCCATTGCTCCCGATGAAAACGTCAGTGAAGAAATGCTTGACGTTGCCAAAGCTGTTTTTGGCAGCTGCGGCGAAATTGAAATTATCGCCGAAAGCGCTATAGAAGCTATTGCGGCAGTAAGCGGCTGCGGGCCGGGATATGTATTTATGATGATTGACGCTCTGGCTGACGCAGGTGTAAACGCAGGCCTGCCGCGCGCCATGGCGATAAAACTGGCGGCGCAGACTTTTGCCGGCAGCGGCAAAATGGTATTGGATACCGGGCTGCACCCGGCTGTTTTGCGCGACCAGGTAACATCACCTGGAGGCACAACCATTGCCGGCATACATGCGCTTGAAAACCGCGGCGTAAGAGCGGCTATTTACGACGCTGTACTGGCAGCAATGCAGCGCAGCAGGGAACTGCAGGGCAAATAAATGGCAGACAGAGAAAAAATACTGCGTTATTTTAAAGCCGGCGGCGATGAAGAACTGGCGGCAAAACTGCTTGACCTTGCCGAAGGGGCAAGAAAAAGCAAAAAGTTCCGCATAACGGATTTTTTAGACCCGCACAGCTATAATGTAGCGGAAATTGTTGCCGCTAACTACGAAAACATAAAAATTGAAGCTGACGGCGGTTTTAACAATGCCGAAAGAGTAAAAGCGGCATTTATAGACGAAAACTTTATGGGCGCACCCGATTACGGTATCAGCTGCTTTGAAGTTAAATGGGACAAACGTTTTTACACCATCGGGCACCGTGATGTGCTGGGTGCGTTTATGGGCATGGGCTGCAAGCGCGAAATTTTGGGCGATATTGTTATTACGCCGGAAGGCGCGCATTTTGTTGCCGATAAAAGTTTTGCCAATTACATCGAAAGCAATCTTACGCAGATTGGCAGCGCGCCGGTTACCATAACCGAAATACCGCGCGAAAACCTTGCCCAGCGTGAAGAAAAAGTAAAAATCATCAGTGCCACAGTGGCTGATTTAAGGCTTGACGCCGTTGCCGCCGCAGGTTACGGCGTTTCCCGCTCGCGTATGGCCGATGAAATAAAAAGCCTTAATGTACGTGTAAACTGGAAGGAAGCCAAAAAGCCATCGCAAAGCGTAAACGAAGGCGATGTAATATCCTTCCGCAGCCGCGGGCGTGTAGAAGTTGCCGAAATACGCGGCACAACAAAAAAAGGACGCATGAGCATTACTTTAAAACGCTATATTTAATTTTGGAGGAAAGAGGCAGATGTTTACACCTCTCGATTTAAAAAATAAAACCTTTACCAAAGGCTTCCGCGGTTATGAAACCGAAGAAGTAGACAAGTTTTTTGCGCAGGTTGTAAAAGATTTTGAGCGTCTGTATCAGGATAATATCGAACTGAAAGAAACCGTTGAACGCGTCAGCGCCAAGCTGGAATATTATCAGCAAATGGAAGCAACCATGCAGAACACTTTGGTTGTGGCGCAGGAAACGGCGGACGAAGTTAAAAAAACAAGCGAAAAGAAAGCACAGGTTTTGCTTGACGAAACCACCGCCAAATGCGAAGGCATGAAAACAGATGCCAAAAACGAGGCGGACCGCCTGCTTAACGAAGCCGGTACTGCCGCAGCGCAGGCTAAGGCCGAAGCAGACAGCTATGCCGAAAAAGTGCGCAACGAAGCCAATGCCGAAGCGGATAAACTGCGCAACGATACCGAAGCCGAAATGAACAAGCTGAAAGCAGACACGCAGCAGTTTGTTAACAAAATGCGCATAGCCGCCGAAGTTGAAGTGGCAAAATTAAAGGTAAAATCGGAAGAATCCTGTAAAAATATTATTGATAAAGCCAGGGAAGACGCCGTTGAAACCCTTGGCAAAGCACGCATGCAGGCAGAAAAAACAGTAAGCGACGCTGACGCAAGGGCACGCAAGCTGATGTTTGAAGCTGAAAACAAAGCAGCGCTTGCCAAAAACAGTTTTGATGATCAGGTAAAAAAAGCCAATGTACACCGCCAGCACATGATAAATTTGCTGGAATCGCAGCTTGAGCTTTTAAAGAGCTTTGATAAAAATACTGAAGAATAGGCGGAACGATTATGATAATCCTTGTGAGGCACGGAGAAGCAACACATCATACTCAGCATTTAACAGGCGGCTGGACTGATTCTGATCTTACAGAAGCCGGGCGCAGCCAGCTGGAAGCACTTGCGGAAAAACTGGCACTAGATTTTAAAGGGCGCAGTGAAAAATTCCGCATTTTGGCGAGCGATTTAAAACGCGCTGCTGAAAGCGCTGCCATTATTGCCGCACGCCTGCATATGGACGGTAAAGTTGAAAAGCACGCGTTTCTGCGCGAAAAAAACAACGGCCTTGCCGCCGGAATGACCGAAAGCGAAGCCAAGGCAATTTACCGTCCGGCAGCGACGCTTAAAGAACTGCACCACCGCAACTATCCGGGCGGGGAAACGCGCAAGGAATTTTATGACCGCTGCGTTGAAGGCATTAAAGCCTGTGCTGATATGGAAAAAGAAAACCTGATTATCGTTGCGCACAAGGGCACTATTCAAAACATTATTTTTTACTGGCTTGGCTTTGATATCGAAGAAGTAAACAAATATAACTTTTCCGTCGATATCCTGCCGGGCAGCGTAACCGTACTTGGCATTAACAAATGGCTGGAACACAGCATCTTTTTGTTAAATGATACATCGCATTTACATAAAGGCGAAGGATACGGAATTTTTTCGTATAAGTATTACAAAAAACATTGACGGTTTTTCGCCGGTGTTGTATAATGATTGTGTTTTTAAATATTCTTACAGGCTATGATAAAGACAGTAGCCGGCACGAAGCAGCGCAGCGATTCCGGGACAGTGCAAGCCGGAACAGGACAGAAGGCCGGTGAAAATCACTTTGGAGCTTCCGTACAGAAACAGCAGTAAGTACGGACGGGGTAACGCACGTTAACGGCGTTGAGAGTGGCGCGTAAATTCTGCGTCATTAGGGTGGTACCACGGGTTATACAGTCTCGTCCCTTTGGGATGAGGCTTTATTTTTTTGGAGGTGTAAAAAATTGGATTACAGCAAAACGCTTAACTTACCGGAAACAGAGTTTCCTATGCGTGCCGGACTGCCGGAACGTGAACCGGAAATTTTAAAATACTGGTATGACAACAACATTTACGAAAAGAAACAAAAACTGCACGCAGGCCACAAAAAATTTGTTCTGCACGACGGCCCTCCGTATGCCAACGGACAAATTCACATGGGCACTGCTCTTAATAAAATTTTAAAAGACATCATTATGAAGTATAAATATACCCAGGGTTATGATACTCCGTACGTTCCCGGCTGGGATACCCACGGCATGCCGATTGAACATGCTGCCATTAAAAACCTTGGCCTGAACCGCAACGAGCTTGACCCGCTGGTATTGCGCAACGAATGCAAAAACTACGCTTTGCAGTGGATTGACATTCAGCGCAACGATTTTAAACGCCTTGGCGTTTTGGGCGACTGGGATCATCCCTATGTAACCCTTGTTCCTGATTACGAAGCCGTACAGATTCATGTATTCGGCGAAATGGCTAAAAAAGGCTATATCTATAAAGGCCAGAAATCCGTTTACTGGTGCCCGCACTGCGAAACCGCTCTGGCAGAAGCAGAAATTGAATACGCTGAACAAAAAACTCCGGCTATTTACGTAAAAATGCCGATTGTAAAAGACAACGGCATGATGCCTGAAGCAGCAAAAGGCAAACCGGCCTACATGGTAATCTGGACAACCACTCCGTGGACCATGCCTGCCAACGTTGCCGTTGCCCTGCATCCTGATATTGAATATGCATGGGTTGAATGTGAAGGCGAAGTTCTGTTCCTTGCCAAAGAACTTTTGGAACAGGTTGGCAAAGTATGCAAGAAAGATTTGAGCAACGTGCTTGGCACCTGCAAAGGCAAAGATATGGAATTTGCCGAATGCCGCCATCCGTTCGACACCATTGAACGCAAATCCATCGTTGTACTTGCCGACTATGTAACGCTTGATGCCGGTACCGGCTGCGTACATACCGCTCCCGGCCACGGCGATGTCGACTTTGAAACCGGTATTAAATATCATCTGCCGATTATCTGCCCGGTAGATAAATCCGGTAAATTTACTAAAGAAGCAAAACAATTTGAAGGCATGTTTGTATTTGATGCCAACATTCCTATCTTAAAATATCTTGCTGAACTTGGCATGCTGTTCGGCAAAGAAAACATCCGCCATCAGTACGCACACTGCTGGCGCTGCAAAAACCCGATTATTTACCGCGCAACCGAGCAGTGGTTCGCATCTATCGACGGTTTCCGTGATGATGCACTTGCCGCTATTGCCAACGAAGTTAAATGGATTCCGTCCTGGGGCGAAAGCCGTATCCATAACATGGTTGCCGACCGCAACGACTGGTGCATTTCACGTCAGCGCGTGTGGGGCGTTCCTATTCCGGCGTTCTACTGCGAAGAATGCGGCAAACCGATGATTACCGACGAAACCATTAACGCCGTTGCCGATTTGTTCCAAAAAGAAGGCTCCGACGCATGGTGGAAACACGAAGCCGAAGAAATTCTGCCGGAAGGCACAACCTGCCCGCACTGCGGCGGCAAACACTTTACCAAAGAAAGCGACATTATGGACGTTTGGTTCGACAGCGGTTCTTCTCATGCGGCTGTTGCCAAAGTACGCCCGGAACTGGCATGGCCTGTTGATATGTACCTTGAAGGCAGTGACCAGCACCGCGGCTGGTTCCAGTCCTCGCTTTTAACAAGCGTTGCCACCACCGGCCACGCTCCGTATAAATCCGTTTTAACCCACGGTTATGTTGTTGACGGCGAAGGCCGCAAAATGTCCAAATCCGTAGGCAACACCGTTGCACCGCAGGATGTTATCAAACAATACGGCGCAGATATTATCCGCCTGTGGGCTGCTTCCAGCGATTACAAAGCTGATATCCGTATCTCCAAAGATATTTTAAAACAGCTTTCCGAAGTATACCGCAAAATCCGCAACACCATCCGTTATATTCTGGGCAACACCAACGACTTTGACTACGAAAAAGACAAAGTGCCGTTTGAACAGATGCAGGAGCTTGACCGCTGGGCATTAATGCACATGCAGCTGCTGAAAAAAGAAGTACAGCAGGCTTACGAAGATTACGATTTCCATGTGCTGTACCATGCAATTCATAACTTCTGCACCGTAGAAATGAGCAGCTACTATCTGGATATTCTGAAAGACAGACTGTACGCTTACAAAGCAGACAGCATTGAACGCCGCAGCGCCCAGACTGCCATGTATGAAATTATGGTTGATTTGGTTGTAATGCTGGCACCGGTACTGAGCTTTACCATGGAAGAAGTATGGCAGTTCATGAAGAAAACTTCCGATATGCCGGAATCCGTACTGATGATGCCCTGGCCGGAAGTTAAAGAAGAATACATCGACCCTGCTCTGGAAAAGAAATGGGAAGACTTTATCGGCATCCGCAGTGAAATTACCAGAGTTCTGGAAGTTGCACGCAAAGCCAAAACCATTGGCCATTCCCTTGATGCCAAAGTTGAACTTTATGCCGAAGGCGAAGCACTTGCAGTGCTCAAATCCGTAGAAAAAGATTTGCCTGCACTCTTAATCGTATCTCAGGCAGAACTGCATGAAGGCGTTGGTGAAGCAGGCGAAGCAACCACCCGCGAAGATTTGAAAGTTGCCGTTAAAGCTGCCGAAGGCCATAAATGCGAACGCTGCTGGATTTACAGCGATACCGTTGGCCAGGACGCAGAACACCCGACCCTGTGCGCACGTTGTGCCGAAGCAGTTAAATAAAGAGTTTAGAAAATAAATAAAATGACAAAACAGCCTTTTACTTACAAAAATAGGTAAAAGGCTGTTTTTATGCTAAATTTCTTGATTAACTACTATTGAATAGGGTATAATAAAACTGGAAGGTGAAAATTTTTGATAATTAAACGAACTTTTATTCAGACAAGTGCATTTACAAAATCATGGAAAGAATTAGGTTTTAATGACAGTGATTTAAGAAGGCTTGAAAACGAACTTTTACAAAATCCAAAAGTAGGAAAGTAGGAAATGTTATCAGAGGAACAGGGCGATTGCGAAAAATGCGTTTTGCTTTTGAAGGCAGGGGCAAAAGCGGCAGTACCAGAGTATGTTACGTAGATTTTGAAATTAAAGAAACCATATTTTTATTGGCTGTATTTGCTAAAAATGAAATAGAAAATTTATCAATGGAAGAACGGTTAAAATTAAAACATCAAATTGATATATTGGAGGATAATTTATAAGGGGTGAATTATAATGAGTGAAGCATTTGAAATTTTAAGCGGAGCTTTAGATGAAGCTATAAATGATACCAAAACAAAAAAATTACCAAGAAATGTCAGAAGTATAGAAATAGAACCTGCCGGTGTTTATACATCTGCTCAGGTAAAAAATATTAGAGAAAAAATCGGTTTAACGCAGAAACTGTTCGCCAAATATATCGGTGTTTCTACAAAAACAGTAGAAGCGTGGGAAGCCGGGCGCAATAAACCTTCCGGACCTTCTAACAGACTTCTATGGCTGTTAGATATGGGAAAAATTACAATTTAAAAATTAAAATGGCAACATACTTTTTGAGTATGCTGCCATTTTTTGTTTGAGTTTTTAGAAATTAATTATTGTTTTTTAGCTGCTGCGCTGATGATTTCCAAAACGAGGCGCGCAAGGTTGTAAAGGTCTTTTTCTTTTAAGCATTCTTCGGTAGAGTGGATTTTATCCATACCGGTGGAAAGCGCAACGCAGGGCAGACCCATGCCGCACAGGTAGTTGCCGTCGGTGCAGCCGCCGCTGCTGAACAGTTTAAACGGCAGACCGAGTTTTTTGGTTGCTTCCTTTACAAATACAACGCCAAGGTCATCTTCGCTGATGCGCATTGCGGGCGAGCCTTCTTCAACGTTAATTTCAATTTGTCCGCCGCCTGCTTCAACAGCTTCGGTAAGAGTTTTTTTGGTATCGTTAATTAAAACGTCAAGTTTTTCCGGGTTCAGGCAGCGCATATCAATAACAAATTCGGCGCTCGGCGCAACAATGTTGCTGGCAAGGCCGCCTTCAATTTTACCGACGCTGAGCGTGGTTTCTTCGTCCAAACGTCCGTAAGCGGGCAGGGCGGTTAAGGCTTTGGCGGCCAGCATAATGGCGTTAATGCCTTTTTCTGGTTCTACTCCTGCATGGGCAGCTTTGCCAATAACTTTTACAAACAGTTTTACGGCGCGCGGTGCGGCGTTGTTTACAAGGCCTGGTTCAAAACCTTCATCAAGGCAGTAGCCTATATCGGCTTTAATCCATGAAGGGTCCATATATCTTACGCCGATACTGCCGATTTCTTCGCCGATGGTGAAGCACAGCTGAATATCGCCGTGGGGCAGTTTGTTTTCGAGGATTACTTTTACTGCTTCGAGGCTTGCGGCAATGCCTACTTTATCGTCGCCGCCGAGTGTGGTTGTGCCGTCGGAATACAGCACGCCGTCTTTGCGCACAACTTTGGTGCCGGTAGTGGGGGCAACGGAATCCATATGTGCTTCAAACATCAGGCTGGGAACTTTGTAATCCAGGTTTGAAGGAATAAATGCCCATACATTGCCGGTGGTGGCGCCTGCTTTTTTGCCTGCGTCGTCAATTTCGGCTTTAATGCCGAGTTCTGCCAGTTTTTTTACAATTAAATCAGCTTCCGCTTTTTCATCAAGGCTGGGGCAGGGAACGCTGACAAGTTCAATAAATTCATTTAAAAGACGTTCTTCGTTAATCATATTTTACCTCCGTGTGATATAACATCTTTTATATTATAACACTTAAAAATAATAAAAACATAAAACTTTTCATTTTTAAGGTGTTGGTTTATTCTGAAAATATGGTACAATATGGAGAGGCTTAGGCCTAATAAACGGCGCGGCAACATCTGTGGCGACGCCAGAAGGAGCGTATTATGAAACGCAGTGAAAAATTTGTTCAGGCTAACCGTGAAGCCAAAGCTACATGGATAGCACTCGCACTTGTAATTTTGTTTTGGTATGCGGCAGGCTTCGGGCTGGAAAATTCAACGGTTGAATTTTTCCATACACCCATCTGGGTTATCGGCGGCTGCATAGGTACCTGGCTTTTTGCAGTTTTGGTTTGCTGGGTGCTGGTTCGGTTTGTCTTTAAAGATTTTGACTTGGAAGACGGGGAGGAAAAATAATATGGGCAACTGGGTTAATCTTCTTCCTGTTTTCTGCTTTTTAATGTTTATGCTGGGCGTAAGTTTTTACATTCAGTATGCTTCGCGCAAAGAGCGCAGTACAAATTTTGCGCGTGATTATTTTATCGGCGGCTACAGCCTGGGCGGTTTTGTGCTTGCCATGACAACTGTGGCAACGTACAGCTCCGTAAGCACGTTTGTTGGCGGGCCGGGCATGGCGTGGCTTGTTGGTTACGGCTGGCTGTATATGGCCATTGTGCAGGTTGTTGTTGTATTTTTGGTTTTGGGTGTTTTTGGCAAAAAAATTGCGCTTATTTCGCGTAAAATTAATGCCATTACGGTTATAGATGTTATCCGCAGGCGTTATCAGTCTGATTTTCTTGCCAATATGTCGGCGCTGTTTATTGTAATGTTTTTCTGCGGCACAATGGTTGCGCAGTTTGTCGGCGCTGCAAAATTGTTTGAAGCCGTTACCGGGTTTTCGTATCTTACAGGTCTCAGCCTTTTTGGGCTGATTGTAGTTTTTTACACTACCGTTGGCGGTTTTAAGGGCGTTGCCATTACCGATGCCATTTGCGCTGTTGCCATGCTTGTAGGGCTGGGAATTTTGTTCAGTTCCATGCTCAGCGCAGGCGGCGGCTACGATAATATTATGAATTACATTAATACCAATCACCATGATATGCTGGAGCCGCTTTCGCAGGGCAAAATGCCGATGTCGCTTTATATCAGCCAGTGGCTGCTGGTTGGCATTTGTACGCTGGCTTTGCCGCAGTCCGTTGTGCGCGGCATAAGCTATAAAAATACCAAAGCGCTGCATAACGCCATGCTGATAGGCACTATTACCATTGGCGCCATGACGCTTGTAGCAACATGGATTGGTGTGCTTTCCAAAGGTATTTTAACCGACACTTTGGCGGCATACGGAAACAGTGTTGACAATATTACTCCGCTGACGATTGTAAAAACCATGGGGCCTTTCTGGGCAGGCATTACCATTATAGGGCCTATTGCGGCAACGGTATCGACGGTTTCTTCGCTTTTGCTTTCTTCTTCTTCATCAATCATTAAAGATGTGTACATGCGTGAAATGGAAAAACGCAATGTTGAAGTAAGCAACGATAAAATAAAAAGGCTCAGTATGCTGGCAACTGTTGTGCTTGGCTTAATTGTATATGTTGTGGCCATTGCCCCGCCAAGCGTAATCTGGCAGATAAATATGTTTGCCTTCGGCGGTTTGGAAACGGCGTTTTTCTGGGTGCTGCTGTTTGGGCTGTTCTGGCCTAAGGCCAACCGCATGGGCGCAATACTGGCAATGCTGGGCGGCGTAGTAAGCTACTGCGTATGTATGGCAATGCAGATTAAAGTTTTTAATTTACACCAGATTGTTATTGGCATTGGCGTTTCGCTGATTTTGTTCCTGATTGGCACTTGTATCGGCAAAGCGCAGGATGAAGAAGTGCTGCGTGTATTTTTCCCGGAAAGATATCCGGACTGATTTAGAAAAATGTTATAAAAAAAATTAAGGCTGTCTGTTAATGCAGGCAGCCTTTTGCGCATAAAAAAGAGGGCAGAAGCCCTCTTATTTTTTTAGAAGTTCGTTTTTTAATTTGTAGTATTCGCGTGAAAAATATGCCGGAAGCTGTGCTTCTCGGTGGTCGTAGCCAAAGGCGCGGCGCGTAATGCTGATTACAGGCGGTGCCTGAATGCGTTTGGCAACTGCAAGCCCGCAGAATAATTTCCACCAGCGTTCAAGGTCGGCAATAAATTCACCGGGGGTTTTAAAGGTGGCCGTTATAATTTCCGGCGGGCAGTTTAAGCGTTCAGCCAATGTTCCTCCGGTATACCAGCGTAAAATATCGGCTGGTGAAGTTTTTTGCCAGCTTTCAACAAACATGGCAAACAGTTTGTCGTGGTAGGGGTAAACCAGCGGGTCGCCGCCGTTGCCGACAGTTTGCTCCGGTGAAAGCTCCGCACTGGGGCGCATGGTAAAAATTTCTTCCGGTATTACGGCTTTTTTAAATACGTGTTCGTTAAGGTAACGCCCTATGGTGTAAACATCATGCTTCCACAAATCGCCGATAGGGGCAATTGCACCGCAGATATCGCCGTAAAAGGTAGCATAGCCGATGGTGATTTCCGTTTTGTTGGAGTTGCACGAAAACGCACCGCCGAAAGCTGCTGCCGCGCCTGCAAGAATACGTGCGCCGCGGTCGCGGGCCTGTATGTTTTCCATAACGTAAGGGGTAACGCTTAAATTAAAGGTGCTGTTGCTGTAATACGCTTCTGCGCCTATTTGCGTAAGCTGGTTGTATGTATGTTCAACGCTTTCGGTAATGGGCACCACCATATAGTTTGTTTTAAGTGCCTGTGCGGTTTTAAGCGCCATATTTTTGGTAAGGCCGGAATTGTAACGCCCGGGCATGTTAACCAAAAGCACGTTTTGCGGGCCTAAAATATCGGTGTAAAGCGCTGCCGTAACGGCTGAATCGATGCCGCCGGAAAGGCCAACTACCATTTTTGTTATACCAAGCTGCTGCAAAAATTTTTGCGTGCCGTAGCGTACGGCTTTATAAATATCAGCAGTATCGTCTTTGGCAGCAGCAACGGGCTGCGAATCTGCCTTAACTGTTTTATCTGCCGTATCAAAATAAAAGTACAGCAGGCTTTCTTTAAAAGCATCAGCTTCGGCAATTAAAGTGCCGTTGCTGTTGTAAACACAGCTGCATCCGTCATAAGTAAAAATGTTTTTGCCGTTATTTTGAATACCCGTGTTGTTGCAGTAAGCCAGAGGCAGTGCAAGTTTTTGCGCCTGTGCGGAAAATAAGCGGTGACGCTTGGCGTTTTTATTTAAGGTAAACGGGGAGCAGGAGAGGTTGCATAAAATATCCGAGCCGTTTTCGGCAAGTGCCGAAGGTATGCTGAAATGATAGTTTTCCGTCCAGCCGTCCTCACAAAGCATAATGCCGAGCTTGAGTTTTTGCCCTTTTATTTCCACTTCAACGGGATGCGCAAGCTGCTGCGGAGTGGTTTCAAGTTCTGCCGCCAGCTGCGCAAGGCTGTAAAAATAGCGGCTGTCGTCAAATTCGCGGTAATTTGGCAGCGAGTGCTTAATAATGCAGTTATAAGGCAGTTTGCCGTTACCAAGGGCTTTGCCGCGGTAAGCAGCAAAAGCGGCGTTGTATTTGCGCACGCGCCCGTCTTCGTTAACTTTGCTTCTGTCAATGGCAATGTTGCCGAAAATAACGCAGATATCATAATTGGCGGTGGCGTTTATTATTTCTTCGCCAAAGGCTTCGCAGTCCTCCAGAAAAGATTTCTGCTCCCATAAATCGCCGATTAAATAGCCCGGTACGGCAAGTTCCGGCAATAATAAAATATCTGCTTTGTTTAAAGCAGCTTCTTTAATTAAATTTATAATTTTTTGTGTATTAAGGTCTGGCCGCCCCGCGGTAATTTCCGGCTGGGCGCAGGCAAATTTTATCAGCACTTTGCATCTCTCCGGTTTGCGTTTATATGTTTATGATGTTATTATAACAAATAAAGGCATGTAATACCATACAAATGGAGGCGATAAGCAATGCCGAAGCAGAAAAAAACCAATGCTGCACGCATTTTGGACGAAAAGAAAATAGAATACACTCTAATTGAATACGCGGTGGATGAAGAACATCTTGATGCCGTTCACGTTGCCCGGGAAGTAGGGCTGCCGCCGGAACAGGTTTTTAAAACCCTTGTTGTGCGCGGCGACAAGACCGGTCCGGTTTTTGCGGTTATTCCCGGCAACGGCGAACTTGATTTAAAGGCTCTTGCCAAAGCAAGCGGCAACAAAAGGGCAGAGATGGTTCATTTAAAAGAAGTGCTGCCGCTGACAGGATATATCCGCGGCGGATGCTCTCCGCTTGGCGCTAAAAAGAATTACCCGGTTTACCTTGATGAAACCTGCATTTTGTGGGATAAAATTGCCATCAGCGCAGGGCTGCGCGGTATGCAGATTTTTTTAAACCCTGACGATTTGGTTAAGGCAACAGGTGCAGTTGTAGTAAACATTATTCATTCCTGAACGTGTAAATACTTGCCCAAAGTACATAAATATGCTATTATGACTCCATGGAAAGATGAAAGGATGGCTTTTATGTTATTTTTAAGTACACGCGGCAAAACCGACCTTGTTTGCAGTGCCCACGCCATAACGCGCGGCATGGCAGATGACGGCGGGCTTTTTGTGCCTCAGAAATTTGTAGCGGTTCCGCTTGAAGATATTATTGCTTTGCATAATTTAAGCTATCAGGAGCGTGCGGTAAAAATTATTTCGCTGTTCTTAACGGATTATTCCGAAGAAGAACTTGCAGATGCCGCAGCCAGAGCTTATGACGCAGCCAAATTCGGCAGCTGCCCGGCACCTGTTGTGCAGGTTAACGACAACACAGACGCGCTTGAATTGTGGCATGGGCCTACTTCTGCTTTTAAGGATATGGCGCTTCAGATTTTGCCGCTGCTTTTAACCAAGGCAATTGCCAAAACGGGTGAGCAGCATAAAATAGTTATTTTAACAGCAACTTCCGGTGATACCGGCAAGGCTGCACTGGAAGGCTTTGCCGATGTTGACGGCACGGAAATAATTGTATTCTACCCCGAAAGCGGCGTAAGTGACATTCAAAAACAGCAGATGGTAACGCAGACCGGCAAAAATGTACATGTATTTGCCGTTAAAGGTAATTTTGACGATGCCCAGACCGGCGTAAAACAAATTTTTGCCAATGCCGGTTTAAACGAAGAAATTGCCGCGCAGGGCTGCGCTTTAAGTTCTGCCAACTCCATTAACTGGGGCCGCCTTGTACCGCAGATTGTTTATTATTTCAGCGCATACAGCGACGCAGTGGCAGCAGGGCGCATTAAAGCCGGTGACGAAATTAACTTTGCCGTGCCGACAGGCAACTTCGGCGACATTCTGGCAGGCTATTATGCCAAAATGATGGGTTTGCCGGTACACAAATTTATTTGCGCGTCCAACAGCAATAATGTACTTACCGATTTCATCAACACCGGCATTTATGACAAACGCCGTGAATTTAAAAAGACCATTTCGCCGTCTATGGATATATTGGTTTCCAGCAATCTGGAACGCCTGCTGTACAGCGTAACCGACGAAGATTTCGAAAAAGTAACGGAATGGATGCAGCAGCTTAATACCGAAGGCGTATACAACGTAGGCGAAAAAATACACAAAAAAATTACTTCTGCTTTCTTCGGTGCCTGGGTAGATGAGCAGGAAACGATGGAAACCATCAGGCGTATTTATAACGATAACAGCTATCTGCTTGACCCGCATACAGCCGTTGCCTGGAGAGCATGTGAAAAATACCGCCTTGTAACAAGCGATGACAGATATGCAGTTATTGTTTCAACCGCAAGCCCATATAAATTCAGCGGCAGCGTTTATGAAGCGGTAAAAAACGGCGGCGAAGAATTACATTCTTTTGACGCTTTGCATAAACTGCACGAGCTTACCGGCGTGCCTGTGCCGGAAAAAATGCTTCAGCTTGAAAATATGCCGGTTTTGCATAAAGAAGTTATTGAACCGGAGAACATGGCGGAAGCAGTTAAAAACAGCATTTAGTTTTATTATGGCATTGCCCTTTGCGGCCGTGCCATTTTATTTTTATGCAGGTTTTAAAACCTGCGGCGTGGTATTTAACGTGCAGGTATGTTATAATATAAAAGATAGTAAACTGTAAGCAAAGACAGTAAGTCTTGCAGCATTGGAGGATGTGGCATGGCTGATAAGGAAATTTTGCAGGCCAACGAAAAGGCTAACGAAGAAGCCGCAGGCGGAGCAGCACCGGAAGAAATAGGCGACGTGCAGATTGCTGATGAGGTGCTGAGCATTGTGGCTAGCCTTGCTGCCCAGGAAGTTGAAGGCGTGGCAGGCATGAACGGCGGTTTTGCCGGAGATTTAAGTGAATTTTTAGGCAATAAAAATGTCTCAAAAGGCGTGCGCGTTACGGTAGAAGGGCATGTTGTAAGTGTTGAAGTGTATGTAAACATTGAATACGGCGGCTGCATACCGGAAATAGCTTTGGAAATTCAGGAAAAAGTGCGCGAAGCCATTGAAGACATGACAGGATACGAAGTTAAAATTGTTGACGTACATGTGCAGGGCGTGCAGCGCCGCCATAAAACGGAACTTGAACAGAGCCTGGAAGCGTCTGATAATAATTAAACTCATTGGGAGGGAAAATCAATGGGAATTCCTGACAGAATAATTTTGACATTATATACATTTTTAATGGCAGTTGTTGCCGTACTTGTAGTTTTATGCAGCCTCAGCATTATTTCGCAGGCTGCAATCAATCAGTTTCTGGCAACCATTCCCGGCAACTGGGAGTATGCCGTCGGCGGCATTATAATACTTCTGGTAAGCCTGCGCCTTTTAATTGCCGGCATAGGTGCAACCGGTGTAAGCTCCTTAATTTTAAAAAGCAGTGATGCCGGTAAAATTTTTGTAGGCAAAAACGCCATTGAAGATTATATTTGTGAAATTGCACAGGAAGTTTACGGTGTTTACAACGTAAAATGCGATACCAAGCTTGATGATGAAAGCATCAGCGTGCGCATTAACGCTTCGATAGAGCCGGGCATAAATATTCCGGAAACAACGGAAGAAATAAAATACAATGTGCGTGATACCATAAAAAAAGTATTAGGCATGGAAATTAAAGAAATAGAATTGTTCTTTAAACAGATTAAGGCCAAGAATTAGGAAGGGGGCACAGGCGATGTGGAATGAAATTCTCAATGATTTATGGAGAGTATATCGCGGCCGTCTTTTAGGCTCTGTGTTCGGCCTTTTTATCGGGGCCATGTTTTTAATTTTGGGTTTTTTGCAAACTATATTTTTACTGATTTGTATTTCGGCAGGCTTTTTTATCGGCAATAAAATCGATAAAAAAGAAGACCTGCTTGAATGGCTGGACAGGCTGCTGCCGCCCGGCTACCATAAATAACTAAAAGAACGAGGTTAAACATGATTCGCAGAATATCAAGAGAACTTGTAGTACAAAGTTTATTCCAAATAGATTTTTCCGGCTGCAGCGCAGAAGAAGCGTTAAATGCGGCAGTTGAGGAACAAAACAGCAAAAATGCTCTGAAAGCGCAGAACTATGCACAGATTGCTTTAAACGGCATTTTAAATTCGCTGGCTGAAATTGATGCAAAAATTACGGAATTTTCCATTGACTGGGAAGTAAGCCGCATGCCTGCCGTAGACCGTAATATTTTACGCCTGGCAGTTTATGAAATTTATTTTGCGGAAGAAAAAATTCCTGCCGGCATAGCAATTAACGAAGCCGTGGAAATTGCAAAAATTTACGGTTCGGAAGACAGCCCGCGCTTTATTAACGGGCTGCTTGGGAAAATGGTCAGAAACAATGAGTGAACTTGAAGTTTACCTTGGCATTGATACAAGCTGCTACACAACTTCGGTTGCTTTTATGGACAGGCAGGCTAACCTTGTTGGGGAAAGCAGGCAGATTTTAAAAGTACACGAAGGCAAATGCGGCTTGCAGCAATCCGAAATGGTTTTTCAGCATACACGCAACTTGCCGGAAATGATAACAAACGCAATGCCCCGGGGCGCAAAAATTATTGGCGTTTGCGCTTCCGGTTATCCGCGTCCCCTGCCGGATTCTTATATGCCGGCTTTTTTGGTTGGTGCGGGTCTGGCGCGTTCTGTTTCGGCGCTTAATAATATTCCGCTGTGGCTTATCAGCCATCAGGAAAACCATCTGCTAGCCGGAAAATGGTCGGCAGGCGGGCCGGATGATGAACGCTTTTTGTTTCTGCATGCTTCCGGCGGCACAACGGATTTACTTACTGCCGAAAAAGATGGCAGTGGTAGTTATAAATTAACGGAAATTGGCGGCAGCATTGATTTGCACGCCGGGCAGTTTATTGACCGAATAGGCGTAAGCCTTGGGCTGCAATTTCCGGCAGGGCCGGCACTTGAAAAAATTGCCGGAGCAGCTGCCGGGCCTGTTGAACTGCCTGTTTCCGTTAAAGGCTGCAAAGCAAGCCTTTCAGGGCCTGCAACTGCGGCAGAACGTAAACTGACGGCAGGGGCAGACCCGGCCGGAATAGCGCTGGGCGTGCAAAAAGTGCTTGCAGAAACCTTTTACAGGCTTATTTACAACGCATGCAGGGAATATAATACCAAAAGCGTATTAATTGCCGGCGGCGTTGCCAGCAATACTTACATAAGAGAATATTTACATAATAAACTTACAGACAGAAAGATATCACTTTGGCACCCTCAGGCACGCTTTAGCTGCGATAATGCCTCCGGCTGTGCCGCTTTTGCAGTTTTAAAGGGTGAAAAAAGTGTATGATGATGTTTATTCCGTCAGCCAGGTAAATAAACTTATTAAAGCGCTTGTTGAAGGTGAACGGCGTTTCGCCAATATTCAGGTGCGCGGTGAAATTTCCAATTTTAAGCGTTACAGCAGCGGCCATTGCTATTTTACGTTGAAAGATGCAGGCGGCGTTTTAAAAGCCGTAATGTTTAAAACAGCAGCGCGTACTTTGCGTTTTGAACCTCAAAACGGCGATACAGTTATTGCTGTTGGGCGCATAAGCGTTTATGAGCGTGACGGCATTTACCAGCTTTATACCGATTTAATGATACCCGAAGGCACCGGCGATTTAATGCTGGCGTTTGAGCAGCTTAAACAAAAACTGTTAAACGAAGGCCTGTTTGATGAAAGCAGAAAAAAACAGCTGCCGGTAAACCCAAAAACAGTTGGCATCATTACATCGCCTTCCGGCGCGGCAGTGCGCGATTTAATTACCGTATCGCGCAGGCGCAACAAGGGCATAAAGCTGTTGCTTTACCCGGTACGAGTGCAGGGCAAGGAAGCACCGGCTGAAATTGCCCATGCCATTGAGTTTATGAACAGAAACAAAATGGCTGATGTTTTGATTGTAGGCCGCGGCGGCGGTTCTATTGAAGAATTGTGGGCTTTTAATGAAGAACAGACCGTCCGTGCAGTTGCTGCGTCGGAGATACCTGTTGTTTCGGCAGTTGGACACGAAACGGATTTTACTTTAACGGATTTTGCGTCGGATAAACGCGCGGCAACTCCTTCGCAGGCTGCGGAAATTGTTGTTGCCGATGCCAATGCTTATTTAAACAGCGTTGCGGAACTGGAAAAACGTTTAAAAAACACGGTCTTAAAACGGCTTGCTTTATCGGAAACTACGCTTGAACGCCTGCAAAATTCATGGGCGTTATCAAACCCGCAGCGCATGCTCGAAGGCAGAATGCAAAGATTTGATTTTGCTTCGGTACGGCTTGAGCAGGTTTTTAATGCTGCCCTTACGCAGAAACAGCACAGCTGCGGAGTGCTGGCGGCAAAGCTCGACGCGCTCAGCCCGCTTACCGTGCTTGCGCGCGGGTACAGTGTTACGGAAAATACGGATGGAAAAATTATCAGAAGTATAGCTGATGTACGCTGGGGTGATGAAATAGTAACGCAGGTCGGCGACGGCAACGTTATTTCGGTAGTTCAGCATACGGAAGGTCGGTAAAATATGGCAGTAAAAAAATCACTTAAAAATTTAAAATTTGATGAAGCACTGGCAATGCTTGAAGAAAAGGTAAAACTTCTTGAAGAAGGCAATTTGCCGCTTGAAGAATCGCTGGAAGTTTTTAAAGAAGGCATAGAACTAAGCAAAATCTGCGCAGGCAGGCTTGATACAGCAAGGCAGACAGTTGAACAGATTATGGAAACAAGCAGCGGTTATACAACAAAACCTTTTGAGGAGATTGATGAATAGATGGATTTTGAAAAATATTATTCTGACAGGCAAAAACTGATTAACAATTTTTTGGAAAAAAGAATGCAGAAAAAAGGCATTTCCCGCGTGGATGAAGCCATGGCATACAGCCTTTTTGCAGGCGGCAAGCGCATACGCCCGATTCTTTTAATGGCTACTGCCGACGCCGTTGGTGCAAATGGCTATAATTTTTTGCCAGTTGCCGCCGGGCTGGAAATGATTCATACATATTCTTTGATTCATGATGATTTGCCGTGCATGGATGACGATGATTACCGCCGCGGCAAATATACTAACCATAAGGTTTTCGGCGAGGCAATGGCGCTTTTGGCAGGCGACGGCCTTTTAACACTGGCTTTTGAAGTTATGCTGGAGCAAAAAAATGTGCCGCCGGAAGTTTTGGTTGAAGTTGTGCGCGAAGTTGCCATGTGTGCCGGTAATTTTGGCATGGTTGGCGGCCAGGCGCTTGACCTTGACGCAGAAGGCAAGCAAATCAGCGAAGCGGAACTGCGCAAACTGCATTCCGGCAAAACCGGTGCTATGTTTATTGCGGCAGTACGCGGCGGCGCGCATCTTGCCGGTGCAACAAATGACCAGTTGCTGGCGCTGACGCATTTTGCGGACCTTTTGGGTCTTGCTTTCCAGATTACCGACGATATTCTTGACGTTGAAGGCGACCCTGCCGAAATGGGCAAGAGCGCAGGCAGCGATGAGAAAAAACATAAATCTACCTATGTAAGTTTATATACGATTGCCGGCGCCAAGGCACTGGCGGAGAAAACCGTTGCCGAAGCACTGGAGTGCCTGGACAGCTTTGGCGAAAAAGCCGAGCCGCTGCGCCGGATTACAAAAATGATGTGCGGACGTAAATCTTAATAATTATTTGCCGGTTTAATAATTACAGGAAGGATAGATGCCTTAATGACAGCCGGATTATTAAAAAAGATTGATTCACCTGAAGATATAAAAAAACTTAATTATGAAGCGTTAAACGAACTGGCTGCCGAAATACGCGAGTATATGATTGAAGTTATCTCCAAAAACGGCGGGCATCTTGCCCCTAATTTGGGCGTTGTGGAGCTGACGCTGGCCCTGCATAAGGTTTTTAACTGTCCGAAGGATAAAATTATCTGGGATGTAGGGCATCAGTCATACATTCACAAAATAATTACCGGGCGGCGCGAAGCATTTAAAACGCTGCGTCAGTATAACGGTATTTCCGGCTTTCCTAAAATTCAGGAAAGCAAATACGACGCATTTGGAACGGGGCATTCCAGCACTTCGATATCGGCGGCTTTGGGCATGGCGATTGCGCGTGACCTGAAGGGAGAAGATAATGAAGTGGTTGCCGTTATCGGCGACGGCTCCATGACGGGCGGCATGGCTTATGAAGCACTGAACAACGCCGGTGATTTGCAGAAAAAGCTGATAGTTGTGCTTAATGACAATGAGATGTCTATCGCCAAAAACGTCGGCGCTATGAGCGATTATCTGTACCAACTGCGCACGGCAAAAACATATACCCGTATAAAAAAGGATTTGGAAGGCTGGCTTAAACATAAAAACTACGGCGAAAATATTATAAATATTGTCCGCCGCGTTAAAGGCAGCGTTAAATATCTGCTTGTGCCGGGTTCTGTTTTTGAACATCTGGGCTTTAAATACTATGGCCCTGTTGACGGGCATAATCTGGAACATCTTGTGGAAGTTTTTGAAACCGCAAAGCAAACTCCCGGCCCTGTTATCATTCATGTTATTACCAAAAAGGGCAAGGGATATGAGCCTGCGGAAAAAAGCCCGAATAAATTTCACGGTACCGGGCCTTTTGAAATAAAAACCGGCAAAAAAATTACCAACCCTGATGCGCCGGTGAGCTATACCGAAGTTTTTGGCAAAACGCTGGTGCAGCTTGCCAAAGACGATAAAAAAATTGTTGCCATTACGGCAGCCATGCCGGACGGTACAGGCTTGAATTATTTTGCCGATGCTTACCCGGACAGATTTTTCGATGTAGGCATTGCCGAACAGCACGCAGTAACTTCTGCCGCAGGTATGGCTGCGGCAGGGCTGCACCCGGTTGTTGCGGTTTATTCTACCTTTTTGCAGAGAGCGTATGACTCGGTGCTGCACGATATTGCCATGCAGAATTTACCGGTAGTGCTTGGCCTCGACAGGGGCGGGCTTGTCGGTGACGACGGCTATACGCACCACGGCGTTTTTGATTTTTCATACTTACGTTTGATACCGCAGATTACCATTATGGCGCCGAAAGACGAAAACGAGCTCCGGCATATGCTGGCTACCGCGGTAAAATTTAACGGTCCTGTTGCTTTGCGCTATCCGCGCGGCAGCGGCTTAGGCGTGGATATTTCAGAACCGCTGCATACTTTGCCAATCGGCAAAGCAGAAGAATTAAAACAGGGCAGCGATGTATGCATCTGGGCCGTTGGCAGCATGGTTGACGAGGCACTGAAAGCAGCAGCTGCACTTGAAGAAGACGGCGTCAGCGCCGGGGTTGTAAACATGCGCTTTGTTAAACCGCTTGACAGTGAGCTGCTGGTAAAAACTGCGCAGCAATATAAAAATATAGTAACTATGGAAGAAGGCTCTTTAAAAGGCGGCGCAGGCAGCGCCGTGCTGGAAGTGCTTAATGAAAACGGTATGCTTCAAAGCGTAAAAGTGCTTAATTTAGGCATACCCGATAAATATATTCCCCATGGGGCAAAGTCTTTGCTGATGCGTGATATCGGCCTTGACCATGAAAGCGTTGTAAAACGTATTAAAGAATTTTTAAATAACGGAGATTAATGTGAAGAAAGAACGTTTGGATACCCTGCTTGTGCAGCGTGGATTTTTTGAATCGCGTTCACGCGCGCAGGCGGCTATTATGGCCGGGCAGGTTCTTGTAAACGAACAGAAGATTGATAAAACAGGTACGCAGGTAGCGCCTGATGCCGCAATACGCCTTTTGGGCGGCGACCTTAAATATGTAAGCCGCGGCGGGCTGAAACTTGAAAAGGCAGTAAGCTGTTTTAACCTTGATTTGACAGGCAAAATTGCTGCCGATATCGGCGCTTCAACCGGCGGTTTTACTGATTGCGCCCTGCAAAATGGTGCTGCGCGTGTGTATGCCATTGATGTTGGTTACGGACAGCTGGCATGGAAGCTGCGCAGCGACGAACGTGTAGTTAATATGGAACGCACCAACGTACGTTATCTGGAAGCTGACAGCCTGCCGGAAAAGGTGGATATTGTAACGATTGACGTTGCCTTTATTTCTCTTGACAAGGTTTTGCCTGCGGTAAAGAAAATAATTGCAGATGACGGCATTGTTATTGCGCTTATAAAACCGCAGTTTGAAGCCGGTAAGGAAAATGTAGGCAAAAAAGGCGTTGTGCGTGACCCGCAGGTGCATTTAACGGTAATAAACAACGTTATTGCAACAGCCAGAGAACTTGGCTTTAAAATTGCCGGGCTTGATTATTCGCCGGTTAAAGGGCCGGAAGGCAATATTGAATACCTTTTGTATTTAAAAAATGCCGCGGATGCAGAAGAAATTGCCGTAGACCCTGATGAAACAGTAAAAAAATCGCATTTAACACTTGATACAAGCGGAAAATAAGAAGGTGTAAAAATGTCCGTATCAACAATAGGGCTGTTTCCCAATATGCAGAAAGACAAAGTGCGTGACTGCCTGCCGGATATTTTGGCGCTTTTGCAGAAATACGGTTTAAAAACGCTGCTGCCGGAAGATATGAAAGACTTTAAAGCGGCCGGTTATTACAGCAAAGAAGCAAAATCGCTGGCGCAGATGGACGCCGGTATTTCGCTCGGCGGCGACGGTACTTTTCTGCAAATGGCGCGGCATCTTTCACCTTTAAAAATACCCGTGTTCGGCGTAAATTTTGGCAAACTTGGCTTTTTGGCAGAAACCGAAATGAGCGATTTTGAAAAAGCGCTGCAAAAACTTGCCGGGCATGACTTTGAACTGGAAGAACGCAGCCAGCTGAAAGCAAGCGTTGTAAAAAACGGCAGGGTAACTGTACAGGCTCATGCGCTTAATGACATGGTAGTAGCCAAAGGGCATATTTCCAAACTTGCGCATCTGGAACTGAAAATTAACGGCAAACATTCCGGCATTTATGCCGCCGACGGGCTGATTGTGGCAACCGCAACCGGTTCAACGGCGTATTCGCTGTCGGCAGGCGGTCCGATGGTACACCCAAGCCTTGATGTGTCCATAATCACTCCGATTTGCGCGCATGCCTTATATACTCGCCCGCTGATTATACCAGGAAACAATTTAATAGAAATCACGGCAGTGCCGCCCTATGAAGAACTGCTGCTTTCGGCAGACGGTGAAATTACGGCGGCAGTTGCCGAAGATGATATTATCCGCATAGAAAAGAATCCCGAACCTGTCAGGTTAATCCGTTTAAACGGAAGAAGCTATTATGAAACCTGGCAGCAAAAATTGATGCGTACCTGCAGAAATGAGGAAGCAAAATGAACGAAGAAGTATCCGTTAAACAATTAAAAACAAACCGCCATGCTAAAATTAAAAGCATAATTGAATCGCAGAAAATTGAAACCCAGGACGAACTTGCGGCAGCTTTGCGCGCCAGCGGCATAGAAGTTACGCAGGCAACAGTTTCGCGCGATATTAAAGAATTAATGCTGATTAAAGTTCCCGATGCTGCCGGGCGTTATTATTACGCTTTTCCGAAAGACCAGAATGCTCTTTTAAACTCCGGCAGAATGGAACGTATTTTGCAGGATTCGGTTTTAAACCTGAGGGCAGGCGGCAATTTGGTGGTAATACACAGCCTGCCGGGTGCTGCGTCTTCGGTAGCACTTGCGCTCGATTATATGAAGTGGCCGGAGGTTTTGGGAACCGTTGCCGGTGACGATACGATTTTTGTAGCTGTTGATAAACCTGAAAATACGGATGTATTTATTGGCAGATTTGGTAAAAAATAGAGGTTGGCAGAATGCTTCAGGCTTTACATGTACATAATTTTGCTTTAATAGAAGATGCTAAAGTTGAATTTACCGGCGGCTTTAATGTTTTTACCGGTGAAACCGGCGCAGGCAAATCCATTCTTATAGATGCGTTCAGCATCGCTTTGGGGGCAAGGGCTTCGGCAGATTATGTGCGCAGCGGCACGGATGCTTTAACAGTACAGGCAATTTTTGATATTGATAATTGCCCGGCTGCCAGACAACTTCTGGAAGAACAGGGAATTGATTATGAGGACGGCCTGTTTTTGCGCCGCCGCATAACGGCTTCCGGCAAAAGCCAGGCTACGGTGAACGGAGTGCAGGTGCCGCTGGCTGTATTGCGTTCTTTTGCTGCTGTGCTTGTGGATATTCATGGCCAGCATGAGAACCAGGCGCTTTTAAAAGCAGGTTTTCCGCAGCAGCTTACAGATTTGTACGGACAAAGCCTTATTACGCCGGTGCTTAATGAATATAGCCGCGCTTTTGATAACTACAATAAAACCAAAAGCGAACTTGAGCATCTGCAAAGCATAGGGCAGGACCGAGAACGTATTTTAGACCGTCTGGAATGGGAAATTGAAGAAATAACCAACGCCGGGCTGCAAAAAGGCGAACTCGAAGACTTGCAGGAAGAATGGAAACGTATTCAGAACAGCGGCAAAATAATGCAGGCTGTAAGTGAGGCCGGTGAAATTTTAGACGGCAAGTTCAGCGTTTTGGACGCTTTGGCAGAGGCTAAAAGCAAAATTGAAACGGCATCAAGATATGATGCCGGGCTTTCGGAAAATGCCGAAATGCTGGAAACATGCTGGCTGACAGTGGAAGAATGCCATAAAAACCTGCTTGATTATCTGGAATACAGCGAGTTTGACGCGGAGCGTTCCGCTTATGTTGAACAGCGTTTGGATTTATGGTATAAACTGCAGAAAAAATACGGTGCTGATTACGAAGCCATAAACGAATATCTTGAAAAAATAAAGCAGGAAGCCGGTCAGTTACAGGAAATTGACCGCAGCATTGCCGTTAAAAATAAGGAACTTTTAAAAAATCAGGCTGAACTGAAAGAACTTGCTGGCAAATTAACAGAGCTGCGCAAAAAATATGCTGGAATGCTTGCCGGTGAAATTACAAAACATATTGCCGATTTAGCTATGCCGCAGGGAAAATTCACCATTCAGTTTGCCGTTAAAGAAGATTTCGGCAAAACCGGCTGCGACGAGATGGTATTTATGTTTTCGGGCAATGCCGGAGAGCCGCTGATGGAACTTACAAAAGTTGCTTCCGGCGGTGAATTATCTCGCATTGCGCTGGCTGTGAAAACGGTTTTGTTTAATGAACTCGGCGTTCCCACAATGATTTTTGATGAAATAGATACCGGCATAGGCGGTGTTACTGCGCAGAAAATGGCGGAAAAAATTGCCGTTATTTCGCGTACGGGGCAGGTTATCTGCATAACGCATTTGCCGCATATAGCAAGCTTTGCCGACAGGCATATTAAGATTAACAAAGTAAGTGCGGACGGGCGCACGCAAACAGTTTTAAACGTGCTTGATAATAACGGGCGCATTGAAGAATTAATGCGCATGACGGCGGGCGACAATATAAGCGAGGCTGCACGCCGCAATGCCGAAGAACTTTTAAATAAAGCAGCAGAATTTAAAAATGCAGGGTGATATTATGAAGAAAATTCATCAGGATAATCTGGACGAAAAATTTGTCAGCCGCAGGCAGGGCTTTGACGGACGCCTGTTAAAAGTTATGGTTGATACCGTTACTTTGCCCAACGGCAGGCAAACCACGCGCGAAATAATTGCCCACCCGGGGGCGGTGTGTGTTGTGCCGGTGCTTGATGACGGCAGCATTATTTTTGTAAAACAATACCGTTATGCAGTGGGCAGCGTTTTGTATGAACTGCCGGCCGGCAAGCTCGACCATCCCAATGAAGACCCACTGGACTGCGCCAAACGTGAACTTTCAGAAGAAACTGGCTATGAAGCTGCCGAATGGCAGAAACTTACAAGCATTGTAACTACACCTGGTTTTACGGATGAAGTAATACATTTATATCTGGCCAGAGGCCTTAAGAAGTTTGACCAGCATACCGACGAAGACGAGTTTATAGACATTGAAGCTGTAAAACCGGAAGAAGTGCGCCGGATGCTGCTTGATGAAGAAATTTTTGATGCCAAGACTTTAAGCGCCTTATGCATGATGCAGTTAGTTAACAAAAACTTCATTTGACGGGCGCATGGTTTTGTGCTATATTGTTTTTGTAATTTAATACAGGCCTTTGGGGTAGGGTTAGTTTCCCAACCGGCGGTAAAGTCCGCGAGCGTTAAGCATGAACCGGTGCAATTCCGGTACCGACAGTAAAGTCTGGATGAGAAAAGGCAAAAGAATTTTTACAGCTGAAACCCCGGAGGTTTTGGCTGTTTTTGTTTATAAAGAAGGTGAGTTAATGGACGATATTAAATATATGCGCCGTGCTTTGGAACTGGCAAAGATGGCCGAAGGCGATACAAGTCCAAATCCCATGGTCGGCGCCGTTATTACAGACAGTTCCGGCAAAATTGTCGGCGAAGGCTATCATCATAAAGCAGGCCAGCCCCATGCCGAAATAAATGCTCTGGCAGCGGCCGGCGATAAGGCAAAGGGCGCAACCGTTTACGTTACGCTTGAACCATGTTCGCATTACGGAAGAACTGGCCCTTGCTGCGAAGCGCTTATTAAGGCAGGCGTAAAAAAAGTGGTCAGCGCTGTTACAGACCCCAATCCGCTTGTAGCAGGTCGCGGCTTAAACCGTTTGCGCGAAGCCGGTATTGAAGTTGTAAACGGCATTTGCGAGGACGAAGCAAGAAAATTAAATGAAAAGTTTTTCTTTTGGATTACCCATAAACGGTCGTTTGTATCTCTTAAATATGCCATGACTCTGGACGGCAAAATTGCTGCCGACGGCGGCGATTCCAAATGGATTACTGGTGTGGAAGCCAGAACTTATGCGCATTACCTGCGTAAAACACATGATGCCGTAATTGTCGGCAAAAATACGGTACTGCAGGACGACTGCGAACTTACTACCCGTATGGTAGAAGGCAAAAATCCTGTAAGAATTGTGCTGGACAGCAAATGCAGCCTGCCGGTAAATTCCAAAATTTTAAATGGTGAAGCACGAACGATTGTCGCAGTAGGTGAAGAACTTTCACTTACCAACCTTAGTGCGCTGAAAGTATTAAAAAATGTGGAAATCATAAAATTACAGGAGCACAATGGCAAGCTTGACCTTAATGCTTTAATGAAGTACCTTGCAGAGCAGGAAATTACCAGCCTGCTTGTGGAAGGCGGCAACGAAGTACACGGTGCGTTTTTGGATGCTGGATTTGCCGAAAGGGTATATGCGTTTATTGCCCCTAAAATTATCGGCGGCAGGAATGCTCTTGCCCCGGTGGGCGGCAATGGCCACAAGGATATGGGTAAAGCGCTGCGCCTTACGGATATTGAATATAAAGAGCTTGGATGCGACCTTTTAATTACCGGCAGAACGGAGCGTGACTGACATGTTTACCGGACTTGTAGCGGAACTTGGCACTGTAACGGAGTTAAAACCGCTTAAACAAAGTTATAATATTACTGTAAAAGCACAGAAGGTTTTGGAGAACCTTAAAATCGGCGACAGCATTGCCGTTAACGGTGCCTGCCTTACGGTAGTAAAAATCAGCGGCAGCGCCTTTACAGCCGATATTATGCCGGAAACGGTTAAACTTACGAATCTGCGCAATTTAAAAAGCGGCGATAAGGTAAATCTTGAACGCACTTTAAAATTGAGCGACGGGCTTGACGGGCATATCGTAAGCGGCCATGTTGAAGGTATCGGCGTTATAATGTCAAAAAAGGCAGAGGGCATTGCCGAAATTGTAACCGTTAAAACACCGCCGCAGCTTTTAAAATATATAATAAAAAAAGGCAGCATTGCCATTGACGGCATCAGCCTTACCGTAACGGAAGTTACCGGCAGCGGTTTCAGCGTATCGCTTATTCCGCATACCGCCAAAGAAACAACGCTCGGCTTCAAAAAGCCCGGCGACGAAGTAAACCTGGAAACAGATATTATCGGCAAATATGTCGAACATCTGCTTAATTTTAAAACATCCGCCGGTACGGAAAATAAAAATACTTTGACAAAATCACTTCTTTTTGAAAATGGTTTTATATAAAAGGAGGCAATTATGGATAATTTTAAGTTTAATACTGTTGAAGAAGCCATTGAAGCCATAAAAAACGGCAAAATGGTTTTGGTTACGGACGACGAAGACCGCGAAAATGAAGGCGACCTTATTATGGCAGCGCAGTTCTGCACCGGCGATGACGTAAACTTTATGGCAAAATACGCCCGCGGCCTGATTTGCATGCCTGCCGATCCGCAGATTATGGATAAACTGCAGTTCGGCGCAATGGTTGCCAACAATACCGATAACCACGAAACGGCTTTTTCGGTTTCTATCGACCATGTTGACACTACTACCGGCATTTCAGCCTATGAACGCGCCTATACCATGCGCAAATGCGCCGACCCTGCCTCTCAGCCGCAGGATTTCCGCCGCCCGGGGCATGTATTTCCGCTCCGCAGCAGAAACGGCGGCGTTTTAAGGCGTACCGGGCACACCGAAGCGACTACTGATTTATGCCGTCTGGCAGGGCTGACACCTGTTGGCATTTGCTGCGAAATTATGAGCGACGACGGCAATATGGCGCGCACTCCGGAGCTTATTGAATTTGCCAAAAAGCATAATCTGGTATTTATAACCGTTGCCGCGCTTGTTGCTTACCGTAAAAAACATGAAAAAATGGTTCATCGTGTAGCGGAAGCAGCACTGCCGAGCAAATACGGCAATTTCCGTATTATCGCTTATGAAAATGACCTTGACAGCCAGTGCCATGTTGCCATTGTAAAGGGCGATATTGCCGGTAAAAAGGATGTTATGGTACGCGTACATTCCGAATGCCTTACAGGCGACGCGCTTGGTTCGCTGCGCTGCGACTGCGGCGACCAGCTGGCAACCGCATTGAAAATGATTGAAAAAGAAGGCTGCGGCGTAGTTGTTTACATGCGTCAGGAAGGGCGCGGAATTGGCCTTGCCAATAAAATACGTGCTTATGCGTTGCAGGACCAGGGGCTTGATACCGTTGAAGCAAACATAAAACTCGGTTTTGCACCCGATTTGCGTGATTATGGCATCGGCGCACAGATTCTTGCCGATTTGGGGCTTTCAACAATCCGCCTGATTACCAATAACCCGGCTAAACGCGCAGGGCTTACAGGCTACGGCATTACCGTTACCGGCAGGGTGCCCATCATTATGGAGGCAAACTGCTATAACGAACATTATCTTGATGTTAAAGAAGAAAAAATGGGACACAAATTACACGAAAAATAACTGGAGGAATGAAAATGAAAGTTTTAGAAGGCAAATTAACAGCAAAAGGCATAAAAGTTGCTATTGTAGCATCCCGTTTTAATGAATTTATTACCAGCAAACTTATCGGCGGCGCGGAAGACTGCCTGCTTCGCCATGGGGCAGAAGGCGAAAATTTAACGCTTGTATGGGTTCCCGGCGCGTTTGAAATTCCACTGGCTGCGCAAAAACTTGCCAAAAGCGGCAAATATGACGCCGTTGTATGCGTTGGCGCCGTAATCCGCGGGGCAACGCCGCATTTTGATTATGTATGCGCAGAAGCCTCCAAAGGCATTGCTCACGTAAGCCTTGAAACCGGCGTCCCGGTTGCGTTTGGCGTTTTAACAACCGACAATATTGAACAGGCTGTTGAACGCGCCGGCACCAAAGCTGGCAACAAAGGCGCTGATGCGGCAATGTGCGCCATTGAAATGGTAAATTTAATGCGTGAAATGTAAGAGGTTTTTATGGAAGATACTTTAACTATTGCTACGGCGGAAGGCGTGCGTATTTACGCCATTACCACAAAAAATCTGGTGCAGGAAGCTGCTGACCGCCATCATACAAGCCATTTGGCAACGGCCGCGCTCGGCAGAGCCATGAGCGGTGCTTTAATGCTTGCCGCAACAATGAAAGACGGCGAGCGTATTCTTTTAAAACTTAAAGGTGACGGCCCGATGGGAGAAGTTGTTGCCGAGGCGCAGGGAACTTCCGTGCGCGGATATGTTGGCGAGCCTGACGTGTTTATGCCTTTAAAAAACGGCAAGCTCGATATCGGCGGCGCACTTGGGCAGGGCACAATTACCCTTACGCGTTATTTGCAGAACGGTGAATCGTTTACAGGACATGCAGAACTTGCCGACGGTGAAATTGCAACCGATATCACCAATTATCTTTATATGTCCGAGCAGACTCCTTCATCGGTTGCGCTTGGCGTACTGGTTGACAAGGACGGGAAAGTGCTTGCCGCAGGCGGTTATTTTATTCAGGCTATGCCCGGCTGCGATGAAGAAGTGCTGGAGAAACTGGGCAATAATGTAGCCGTTACACCCTATGTAACGCAGCTGCTGGAACTTGGCTATACGCCAAAAAAAATTATTGAAGTGCTTGCCAGAGGGCTGGAATTTGATATAAAAGAAAGCATGCCCGTTAAGTTTTCCTGTGGGTGTTCTAAAGATAAAATACTGAACATGCTTGCGGCTTTAAGTCAGGATGATATTGACTATCTGACAGAGCAGCCTGATACGGAAGTGCATTGCCAGTATTGCAACAAGGTATATCATTTCACCAGTGAAGAACTGAAGCAGCTTAAAACAAATTAAAACTGCTTGACAAAGCAAACAACTGTTTGTATAATGTTTTTAGAAGAGCAGATACAACGGTGGAGGTAAAATTTATGGCATCTGAAAACATAGATAAAATGAAAGCGCTTGACCTTGCCATGCGCCAGATTGAAAAAGATTTCGGCAAAGGTTCCATTATGAAGCTCGGCGAAGCAAGCAGCAAAATGAATATAGAAGTTATCCCGACCGGTGCTTTGTCGCTTGATATTGCTTTGGGCGTTGGCGGCATACCGAGAGGAAGGGTTATAGAAATTTACGGTCCTGAATCTTCCGGTAAAACTACTGTTGCCCTGCATATGATTGCCGAAGCACAGAAACTCGGCGGTTATGCGGCTTTTATTGATGCCGAACATGCACTTGACCCGGAATATGCGCGCCGCCTTGGCGTAGATGTTGACAATCTTTTGATTTCCCAGCCCGATAACGGCGAACAGGCACTGGAAATTGCCGATGCTCTGGTACGCAGCGGCGCTATCGATATTATCGTTATAGACTCTGTTGCAGCACTTGTTCCCCGTGCGGAAATTGAAGGCGAGATGGGCGATTCCCACGTTGGCTTGCAGGCGCGCCTGATGAGCCAGGCACTGCGCAAACTGACCGGTTTAATTGCAAAATCCAAATGTGCAACCGTATTTATTAACCAAATCCGTGAAAAAGTCGGCGTTATGTTCGGTAACCCGGAAACTACTACCGGCGGCCGCGCCTTGAAGTTTTATGCAACCGTGCGTATGGATGTGCGCCGCGTTGAAACCTTGAAAAACGGCAACGATATGATTGGCAGCCGTACCCGTGTTAAAATTGTTAAAAACAAAGTGGCGCCTCCGTTTAAACAGGCTGAATTCGACATTATGTACGGAGAAGGCATTTCTCACGAAGGCTGCATTGTTGACCTTGGCGTTGAGCTTGAATTAATTACCAAGAGCGGCGCATGGTATTCATACGGTGATGTACGTTTAGGGCAGGGCAAAGAAAAAGCCAAAGAATATCTGAAGGATAACCCTGAACTTTTGCAGGAAATAGAAAATAAAATACGTGCCATGACCATTAAACAGGCTGCCCCCGAAGGTGAAAACGAAAGTGCTGCGCAGGAAGAATAATAAAACCTTTGATAACGAAAAGGATGCTTATAATTACGCGCTGACGCTTTTAAATTACCGTGATTACAGCATAGCGGAAATGCAGGAAAAATTAAAAAAGTGTTCCGTATCGGACGCCGATATTAAAGCTGTAACTGACAAGCTGTGTGGATATGGTTTTTTGGATGAAAAACGCTATGCACTGCGCGTTTATGACAGCTGGCTTGCCAAAAAATATTACGGCAAGGGTTATTTAAAAAACACTTTGCAGAAACGCAGTGTTGATGACGAAATAATTAACGAAGTTGCCGGACTTGTTGAAGCAGATGCTGAAATTGAGCGCTGCTGTGCAGCTGCCGACAGCTATATAAAAAAGAAAAAAATAAACAGTTTTGAAGACGCGATGAAAGTAAAAGCCGGATTAGGAAGGTTTTTATTTGCAAGAGGTTTTTCTGTTGATTTGATAAAGAAAACTATTGCAGAAAAAATAAGTTATTCCGGTGTGGATAATTATGATTAGTGATACAAACTTGACTTTTAGTTAAAATCCATTTAAAATTATATTATCCAATCGTGTTAAGAGATTCAATGTTAACCACGAGGCGACTAGCAGGTTGCCTCATTTTTTTTAGAATTTTACTAAGGAGGTGAGTACCATTTTAGAGTTGTTCATTACAATAGCCGGTGCTGGTGCGGCAGGCGGCATTGTAGGTTATTTTGTCCGCAAAAATGTTGCAGAAAGCAAAATAGCCACAGCCGAAGAAACTGCAATCCGCATTATTCAGGATGCCGAGCAGGCCGGTGAAACCAAACGCAAAGAAGCGCTGATGGAAGCTAAAGAAGAAATCCACCGCATGCGCAGCGAAATGGAACGTGAAAATAAAGAACGCCGCAGCGATTTGCAGCGTCAGGAGCGCAGACTCCTGCAAAAAGAAGAAAACCTTGACAGAAAAATTGATTCCTTTGAGAAAAAAGAGGAACATCTGGCTTTAAAAGAAACCAAACTTAACGAAAGCCAGGCCAAGGTGGACGAGTTATACCAGAAACAATTGGGTGAACTGGAAAGATTATCCGGTTTGTCAACCGAAGATGCAAAAAAAGAATTGCTGTTGTCTGTGGAAGAAGAAGTTAAGCATGAATCTGCAATGATGATTAAAGAGCTTGAACAGCAGGCTAAAGATGAAGCGGACAGAAAAGCCCGTGAAATCATTTCCCTTGCTATTCAGCGCTGTGCCGCAGACCATGTTGCCGAAACCACTGTTTCTGTTGTGGCACTGCCGAATGATGAAATGAAAGGCCGCATTATCGGCCGCGAGGGCAGAAACATCAGAACTCTGGAAACACTGACAGGCATAGATCTTATTATAGACGATACTCCGGAAGCGGTTATTATTTCGGGGTTTGACCCTGTAAGGCGTGAAGTTGCACGTATAGCTCTTGAAAAACTCATCAATGACGGGCGTATTCATCCGTCCCGCATTGAAGAAATGGTAGAGAAAGCACAAAAAGAAGTTGAACAGAGAATTAAAGAAGCCGGTGAACAGGCTATGTTCTCGGTTGGGGTGCACGGTTTGCATCCGGAAATGGTTAAACTTTTGGGACGTTTGAAATACCGTACAAGTTACGGCCAGAATGTTCTTAACCATTCTGTTGAAGTTGCCCATCTGGCAACAATTATGGCTTCTGAACTTGGTGTGGACGTTAACCTTGCCAAACGTGCAGGCCTTTTGCACGATATAGGCAAAGCAGTTGACCATGAAGTTGAAGGTTCCCATGTTGAACTTGGCGTGGAAATTGCCAAGAAATACCGTGAATCCGACCTTGTTATCAATGCTATTGCAGCCCATCATGGCGATACCGAGCCGAAAAGCGTTGAGGCAGTGCTTATTTCGGCATGCGATGCCGTATCGGCAGCACGCCCGGGTGCACGCAGGGAAACTTTGGAAAGCTATTTGAAACGATTGACCCGATTGGAAGAAATTTCTGAATCGTTCGATGGCGTTGAAAAATGTTATGCCGTACAGGCCGGCAGGGAAATCCGCATCATGGTTAAACCCGAACAGGTTGATGATGCTTCGGCAATACTTTTGGCGCGTGATGTTGCCAAAAAGATTGAAGCCGAGATGGAATATCCCGGCCAGATAAAAGTAGTTATCATCCGCGAAACGCGCGCAGTTGACTACGCAAAATAATTTTGAATATAAAAAACGCTCCGTTAAGGGGCGTTTTTGTTTTATATAAACATTCTTTCACGAAATATTTACAAAAATAAAGTTTTTCAAAGGGGAAACATTTGTTTTTAAACTCACTTTAATGTATAATATACGGTAGAGTAAGTGTACGGTTAATACTTGCGTTAATCTGTGTGATACTTGATCGGAAAATAAATAATTTGGAGGTGTATTTTTTTTGAGTAAAACACAACATAAAGTAAATATTATTCCGCTCGGAGGACTCGGTGAAATCGGCAAGAACATGACGGCTTTCCGTTATGGTGATGATATTATACTTGTCGATGCCGGTTTAATGTTCCCTGAGGAGGATATGCTTGGAATAGATTTGGTTATTCCTGATATAACTTATCTTTTGGAAAACAAAGATAAGGTTAGGGCGATTTTTTTAACTCACGGCCATGAAGACCATATCGGCGCTTTGCCGTATGTTATGAAGCAGATTAATGTGCCTGTTTACGGCACTGCCCTTACTTTGGGCATTTTGCAGGGACGCTTGAAAGAAAATGGCGTAAGTGCCGATAACTGCCATGTAATCAAGCCCGGCGATAAAATATCTGCCGGTGCTTTTAAGCTTGGTTTCATGCGTGTCAACCACAGCATTCCTGATGCAATAGCACTGGCTATCCGTACGCCTGTCGGGCTTATTATTCACACCGGCGACTTTAAATTTGACCAGACCCCGGTTGACGGGCAGGTTACGGAATTTAACCGCTTTGCGGAATATGGCGATGAGGGTGTGCTTTTGCTTATGGCGGACAGCACTAATGCCGAACGCCCGGGCTATACCCCAAGTGAAAAAATGGTAGGCCAGACTTTCGACGATGAGTTCCGCTACGCTAAAAACCGTATTATCGTGGCAACTTTCTCGTCCAATGTCCACCGCATTCAGCAGATTGTTGACAGCGCTGTAAGATATAAACGCAAAGTTGCCGTTATCGGCCGCAGCATGGTTAATGTTGTTAATATTTCCATTGAACTGGGCTATTTGAAGGTGCCGGAAGGCGTATTGATTGATGTTGATGAAACATCTAACTACCAGCCCAGCCAGATTGTAATTATTACTACCGGCAGCCAGGGCGAACCTATGTCTGCCTTAACCCGTATGGCCAATAACGACCATAAAAAAGTTGAAATTCTTCCGGGCGATACCGTTATTATTTCGGCAACGCCTATTCCCGGTAACGAAAAACTTGTATCGCGCACAATTGATAACCTTTATAAACTCGGCGCCGACGTTATTTATGAAAAAAGCAACGGCGTTCATGTTTCCGGTCATGCCAGCCAGGAAGAAATTAAAATGATGCACAATCTGGTGCGCCCGAAATTTTTTATGCCGGTGCACGGCGAATACCGCCATCTGGTTAAACATGCACAGCTTGCCCAGTCGCTGGGGATGCCACGCGAAAATATCGTTATCGGCGAAAACGGCGCAGTAATTGAACTTACGCGTAACAGTATAGGTATTTCCGGCCGTGTTCCTGCCGGTAAAATTCTGGTAGACGGCCTTGGCGTGGGCGATGTTGGCAATATCGTGCTGCGTGACCGCCGCCAGCTTTCGCAGGACGGCATTATGATTGTTGTTGTAACAATCGAAAAAAATACCTGCAATATTGTTTCCGGCCCGGATATTGTTTCCCGTGGTTTTGTGTATGTGCGCGAAGCCGAAGACCTTATGGAAACAGCCAAAGAAAAAGTAGAACAGGCACTTGATAAATGTGCCGAAAATAATGTAACGGAGTGGAGCGTTCTTAAAGGCGCTATCCGCGACAGCCTTGGGCGCTTTTTGTATGAAAGAACACGCCGCCGCCCGATGATTTTACCGATTATTATGGAAGTTTGATTAAATAAAGAGGTGCCAGCAGTTGCCAAGATATAAAAAAGTTGCAGATGAACAAAAGAATAAAGGCCGCAAAAGAAAAATTGCAGGCATTTTTATGCTTTTGGCAGGGCTGCTTGTTGCAGCGTCGGATATTGGCGTTACAAGCAGTTTTTGGTCGGAAATGTCTGCATATTTACTGGAGCTGGGGGCGTTTCTGGTTCCGCTTGCCCTTGTCATCTGCGGCATTTACCTGCTGGCTTTTTCCGGACGTTTCAGTATTTCGCGCCGCGTGGCTGCGTTTGTTTTGCTGCTTATATGCTTTTTAGGCCTTGCACATCATCTTTTTACTCCTGCCGGTCAGGAACTGGATTTGTATTCATTTCCGGAAGGCGGAGGTTTTATAGGCGGTATAATTTTATGGACTTTGCGTAAAATTGCCGGTACAGCCGGAGCGCTGATTATTTTGGTTGTGCTTGGTTTGGCCAGCGTGCTTTTATTGAGCAGGATTTCCTTACAGCTTTTGTTTGTGAAAATTAAAAATTCCTTTTCCGGCATCAGTAAAAGAGAAAATAAAAAAGATTTACGCAGAACTGAATATTCCCAGCCTGTAAAGCAAAAAAATATTACTGTTTCTAAAGAAAATACTTTTAATCCTTACCGTGACGGAGAATTTTCCGAATTTACGGAAGGGCTTGAAAAACCAGGCACTTTTAAAAGAATTTTTGGAAAAACCAAAAAGCCTTCAATCAGCGAACATCTTGTAAATTACCGCAGCGAAGCCTATGAAGACGATGCTTACGATGCTTATTTGCAGGATGATGAGCAGAAACAGGAAAATACTACGCAAGCAACGCAGGCGTTTTTGGCCGCTCCGGAAGAATTTACGGTTGAAAAACCTGCCGTTAAACAGGAAAGCAAACCTGTTTTGGAAAAATTTGTTAAACCAGAGCAGGATATGGCGCCTGCCGGCAGCTTTTTAAATCCGTACAGACAGAAAGCAATTGATTTTTCGGATGAAGAAATACCTTCCGAAAAGATATTTGCAAAACCTGAAACCAAAGATGATTTTACTTTAAATAAACCGCTTAATATTGCTGACAGTGCTGATCTGGTTAAAGAAAAATCAGAGGAGCAGGCAGCTGTTAAAACGGAAGAAGAAGCCAAATCTTCCGAAAAAGATAGCACTCCCGGTTATAAATTTCCGCCGTTATCTTTACTTAATACGCCGACTGTTACCAAAGACCATAACCTTGAAGAAGGAATACGCCATCAGTGCGGTATTTTGGAACAGACTTTATCCGATTTTAAGGTAAGGGCTTCTGTTGTTGCCGTTACGCGCGGGCCTTCTGTAACAAGGTTTGAGCTTGAACCTGCACCCGGCGTAAAAGTAAGCTCGGTAGTTAATCTTGCAGATGATATTGCGTTAAAACTTGCCGCCCCCGGCGTGCGCATTGAAGCGCCAATACCGGGCAAGGCTGCAATAGGCATTGAAGTGCCTAACCTGAAGAACGATACGGTATTTTTTAAAGAAGTTGTTGACTGCGAAGCTGTTAAAAATTTTTCCGGCAAACTGGCTATTGGTTTGGGCAAGGATATCAGCGGCAATATTATTACTTCCGATTTGAGCAAAATGCCGCATTTGCTGGTTGCAGGCTCAACCGGTTCCGGCAAGTCGGTATGTATCAACACAATCATAGCAGGTTTGTTATACAAGTATTCTCCAGATTATGTAAAACTTATTCTTGTTGACCCGAAAGTTGTTGAGCTATCTAATTATAACGGCATACCGCATCTTTTAACTCCGGTTGTTACAGACAGCAAAAAGGCTGCTTCTGCTCTGCACTGGGCAGTTGCCGAAATGGAGCGCAGATATAAGGCGTTTGCCGAAAGCCATGTACGCGACATCAGCAGCTTTAATGAGCATGCAGAAGAAAAAATGCCGTTTATTGTTATCATTATCGACGAACTTGCAGATTTGATGATGGTTGCCAAAGTTGACGTTGAAGATGCAATTCTCCGCCTTGCACAAAAGGCAAGGGCTGCCGGAATACATCTTATACTGGCAACGCAGCGCCCTTCGGTAGACGTTATTACCGGCATAGTAAAAGCCAATATTCCATCGCGTATTGCGTTTGCCGTTTCTTCGCAGACCGATTCGCGTACTATTTTAGATATGGGCGGTGCCGAAAAACTGCTTGGCAAAGGCGATATGCTCTTTTATCCCATTGGCATTAACAAGCCGGTAAGGGTTCAGGGTGCTTTTGTAAGTGATGATGAACTCAACCGTGTTGTTGATTTTATAAAAGAGCAGGCTATTCCTGTTGAATACAGCAGTGAAGTAACGGAACAGGCATTGGAAAGTGATAAGAATGCTGCCGGGCAGACGGCAGGATTTGACAACGAGCGCGACGAATTATTTGAAGATGCAGTAAGGCTTGTTATGGATACAGGGCAGGCATCTTCGTCCATGCTGCAGCGTAAATTCCGCATTGGTTATACAAGAGCCGCAAGGCTTGTGGACTGCATGGAAGATTTGGGCATTATCAGCCACGCTGCCGGCAGTAAACCGCGCGAACTTATTATGCCTAAAGCCGTAATAGAAGATAAATTTTTTACAACTATTAATTAAATGGAGGAAACGGTTATGGATATGGATAATGTCAGCAAAATGCTTAAAGAAGCACGTCTGGCCAAAGAGTTGTCGCTGGAAGAGGCAGAAGCGGCTACCAGTATCCGTAAACTTTACCTGGATGCGGTAGAAGAAGGCGAATTTGACAAAATTCCCGGTGATGTTTTTACCAAAGGCATTATCCGCACGTACGGTAATTTTTTGGGGCTTAACGGGCCGGACCTCGTCAACATTTATAAAGCACAGAACAGCGGCCTTACCAAGGAAGCGGTAGCGCCCAAGCCTATCAGAATGGTTGAAAAAATCAGTATTTCTCCCCAGGTAAAGCCGGAAAGGGTATCCTCCGGCAATTGGCTGAGTTATATTGTGGTATTGGCTTTGGTTATCGTTGTAGCAGGCGGCATAGCATGGTTTATGAATACCGATTCTTCGCAGAATCTGGTATCGGAACCCGCCGCAGTGGAAAACAGCATGCCTGCCGAAGAAAAAGCAGCGCCCAAACCTGTGTATGATGGCGTTAACCTTGCTTTAAAATGTGTAAATGACCGCTGCTGGATGGAAGTTACTGCCGATGGCGAGATTGTTTTCAGCGGCATAATGGAAGCAGGCCAGCAGCAGTCTTTTAAAGCCAAAGAAAATATCAGTGTGCATTACGGCAATATCGGCGCCATGGAAATAACCGTTAACGGAGAAACTCTGCCTAAAGACCCGGAAGTCGGTTCGGTTGTAAGAACATATAAAAAATAATTTTGGAGGGCTTTCATAAATAATGAAAGATTTTCTGCCAATTTCAATAGAAGAAATTAAAGAACGCGGTTGGGAACAGTTGGATTTTTTGTTTGTAAGCGGCGATGCTTATGTAGACCATCCATCATTTGGCCCTGCCGTTATTTGCCGTGTACTTGAAGCGCAGGGGTACAAGGTTGCTCTTTTGTGCCAGCCCGACTGGCGCAAACCTGAAAATTTTGCCGTTTTAGGCAAACCGCGCCTTGCGGTGCTTCTTTCAGGCGGCAATCTTGATTCAATGCTCTGCCATTATACAGCAGCAAAAAAAGAACGCAAAAAAGATAATTACACGCCGGGCGGCGAAATGGGTAAACGCCCCGACCACGCAACGGTTGTATATTCACAGCAAATAAAAAAACTCTGGCCTGATATGCCGGTTATTATAGGCGGCATCGAAGCTAGCTTGAGGCGCTTTGCGCATTATGATTATTGGGAAGGCAAACTTCTGCCGTCTATTATGGCAGACAGCCATGCCGACCTTTTAATTTACGGCATGGGCGAAAAGCAGATTACGGAAGCTGCCGACTATTTAAGCGGCGGTGCTTCCATGCAGGATATGCACTATATCCGCGGTACGGCGTATCTTGCTGATTCGCTGGAAGGTATTGATGACTATGTAGAAATACCTTCTTATGAAGCGTGCCTTAAAAACAAAAAGCTGTTTGCCAAAGCGCATTACCTGCAAAGTAAAGAGCAGGACCCGTTTTACGGCAAAACAGTGGTGCAGAAAAACGGCAGTAAATACCTTGTTCAGAACCCTGCACCGTATCCGCTTACACAGCAGGAAATGGACGCTATTTACGACCTTGATTACCAGCGTACCTATCATCCGAGCTATGAAGCTTTGGGCGGAGTCCCGGCTATTGAAGAAGTGCGTTTCAGCATTATCAGCTGCCGCGGCTGTTTTGGCAGTTGTTCATTCTGCGCCATTCACAGCCATCAGGGGCGTATTATCCAGTCAAGAAGCCATGAATCAATTTTAAAAGAAGCAAAAATTATTGCGGCTATGCCTGATTTTAAGGGCTATATTCATGATGTTGGCGGGCCTACAGCTAATTTCCGGCATCCGGCGTGCGCCAAACAGCTTAAAGTTGGAGCCTGCCGCGACAGGCAGTGCCTTTTTCCGAAACCGTGCCCTAATTTAGACAGCAGCCACAGTGACTATATAGAGCTTTTGCGTAAAATAAGGACTATTCCCGGCATAAAAAAAGTTTTCATCCGTTCCGGCATCCGTTATGATTATTTGCTGGAAGAAAAAACGGGGGAATTTTTAGACGAACTTTGCCGTTACCATGTAAGCGGCCAGTTAAAAATAGCCCCGGAGCATGTAGCGCCGCGCGCCCTGAAAAATATGGGAAAGCCGGGTAAAGAAGTTTATCTGAAATTCATGCGTGCCTTTTCTAAAAAGAACAAAGAAATCGGTTTAAAACAATTTTTGGTGCCGTATTTCATTTCCAGCCATCCTGGCTGCACGCTTGATGACGCAATAGAACTTGCGGAATTTTTGCGTGATATAGGACACCAGCCGGAACAGGTGCAGGACTTCATTCCGACGCCGGGCAGTCTTTCAACGGCTATGTATTATTCCGGCTGCAACCCGGAAACCGGGCGCGAAATATTTGTAGCACGCAACCCGCATGAAAAAGCAATGCAAAGGGCATTAATGCAGTATAAAAATCCGCGTAACCGTATGCTTGTTAAAGAGGCTTTGCTTAAAGCAGGACGCAATGACCTTATCGGCAGCGGAGATAAATGCCTGCTGAAAATAAATACCGGCTATAAAGCTAAGCCTGCCGGTAAAAACAGCAGAAGCAAAACTAAAAAAAGATGAGGAATTTTATGGCTTTAAAAAGGCTTGTAACGGCCTGTTTAGCTTTTATTTCAGTAATTTGTATTGCAGGCTGTTCTTTTTTTGATGATGTTGTACATTTAAAAAATGATAACGAAGCAATTCTTGCATCAGACCAGAACAGAATGCTGCTTCAGGCGCTGGCAGAAGAATATAATGCTTCCCAAAGCAAATATAAAGTCTGGCTTGCAGAAGAAAATGCCGGAAAAGGGCAGAAACAGCCCGATATTTATTTGCTGGAATTTAGCAAGCTGGTAAATTTGGAGCAGCAGAATAAACTGCTCAAATTTGAAATACCAGAAACTGCAATATTGCCGGAAGCATTTAAAAGCCACAACGGCTGTTGGTACGGTGTTTTTTATGACCCGGCAGTTCTTTTGGTAAACCAGAATTTTGCCCGCCGTGCCGGTCAGGAAAACATACGTACCTGGGAAGATTTGTTGAAAATCCGCGGTATCCGTATTGCACTTGAAAATTTAAGCGATACGGAAAGCACGCGCAGCTTTTTATATGCCTTTGCCAGCCATTGGGGCGAAGATAATGCTTTGGGATATTTACGTGAGCTCCATAAAAATATTCCCCAGTATGCCAAATTTCCGTTTACCTCAATAAGAATGGCAGCAACCGGCGATGCTGATATTGCTATAACCCGCAGCAGTTTTATTTTCCAATATCTTGAAAATTCTTTTCCTGCTTATGTTGCAAAACCGGTAGAAGGTACGCCGGTAAATCTTTATGGCGTTGCCATTGCCGCTGAAAGCGGGGAGAATATGGCAGCACAGGATTTTTGCCGCTGGCTGTTAACAGAAAAAGAAATTAAGCGTATTTTGCTGCAGCAGAATACAGGGCTTGAAACCTTGATGCACGATAAGACAGATACGCAAAAACTGTGGCTGAACACAGCATATTTACAGCAGGAAAAAGCTGATAAACTTATAAACAAATGGCTTGAAACCGTACGGTTTGAAAATTAAAGCGGAGGATATACAGTGAAAATAGGTGTAGTAAGTTTGGGTTGCCCTAAAAATCTGGTTGATTCTGAAACCATGTTAGGGCTGATTCACGAAGAAAATTATGAAATTACCAATGACCCGTCAGAAGCGGAAATAATTATAGTAAACACCTGCGGATTTATCGAATCTGCGAAAGAAGAATCTATTAATACCATTTTGCAGATGGCAGAATATAAAAAATCAGGCAGCTGTAAATATATTATTGTAACCGGCTGCTTAAGCCAGCGTTATGCCGAAGAACTTTTTAACGAATTGCCTGAGGCAGATGCCATTGCCGGCGTGGAAGTATATGACGAAATAGGCAGTATTATAAAACGTGTTATGAACGGCGAACGCTTTATAATGCTTGAACGCAGCAAACCAAATGTTATATATACCAGCAAAGAAACTTTTCTGCCGCGTATTTTAACAACGCCTTCATATACGGCTTACTTAAAAATTGCCGAAGGCTGCGATAATTGCTGCTCTTATTGCGCAATACCAAAAATCCGCGGGCCATACCGCAGCAAGCCAATGGAACAGGTGCTAAAAGAAGCCAAAGCACTGGTTGATAACGGCGTAAAAGAGCTGATTGTAGTAGCACAGGACACAACCCGCTATGGCGAAGATTTACCGGGAGGCAAACTGCTTTTAGCTGACTTATTAAAAGAATTAAATAAAATTGAAAGCTTGAAATGGATTAGGGTAATGTATTGTTACCCCAATAATTTTACGGATGAACTTATAGAAACCTTTGCATCTTTGGACAAGGTATGCAAATATGTTGACCTGCCGCTGCAGCATGCAAGCAACAGGCTGCTGGCTTCAATGAACAGATATGATACTAGGGAAGAAGTGGAAACGCTTCTTGCAAAGCTGCGCAAACGTATCCCTGGAATTGTTATAAGAACTACGTTTATAGTCGGTTTTCCCGGTGAAACGGATGCCGATTTTGAAGAATTAAAAGAATTTGTTGAACAGCAGCGTTTTGAAAATGCCGGTGTTTTTGCCTATTCGCAGGAAGAAGGCACTGTTGCCGGAGCTATGCCCAATCAGATTCCCGATGAAATAAAACAGGAACGCTACCATGAATTAATGGCTTTGCAGGCACAGATTTCCGAAGAAATTCATAAGGATACTGAAGGACAGACTCTTGAAGTTCTGGTTGAAGGCATTGAAGAAGACGGTTCGGGCCTGCATTACGGGCGTTCCTACCGTGAAGCTCCCGATATCGACGGGCTGGTATTTATTGAAAATCCGGGCGATATTAAACCCGGCTGTTTTATAAAGGTTAATATTCTGCAAGGCTTCACTTACGAATCTGTAGGGGAAAGAATATAAACTAAAGGGGGAAGGACCATGAAAGTTGAAGTTATCAATACTGGTACAGAGCTGTTGCTGGGTGAAATTTTAAATACAAATTTTCAGTATTTATCCAGACAGCTGAACAAACTGGGTTTTGATGTACTTTATCAGACTACTGTCGGCGATAATGCCGGGCGCTTAAAAGATGTGTTTAAAAATGCTCTGGAGCGTGCTGACATTATTATTACCACCGGCGGTCTTGGCCCTACCCGCGGCGATATTACCAAAGAAGTTTTATGCGAAACGCTTAATTTAGGCACTTATCTTGACCTGGACACATGGAACCGCATTAATAATTATTTTTGCAAAAGAGGGCTGTGCATGTCCGGCAATAACGAAAAGCAGGCCATGATACCAGTGGGCGCCGAAATTTTAACTAACGAAGTTGGCACTGCTCCCGGGCTTGCCATCAGGCATGAAGGCAAACTGATTGTGCTTTTGCCCGGCCCGCCTTCTGAAATGCAGCATGTATATGAAAAGCAGCTGGAACCTTTTTTGATAAACCATTTTACCAAACAGGGAATTATTTATTCGCATATTATCAGGCTGCGCGGCATTGGCGAAAGCGCCGTTGCCGAAAAGCTGGACGATATTATAACTTCACAAACCAATCCTACCATTGCTATTTATGCCCGCAGGGGAGAAATAATTATCCGCATTACCGCAAAATGTATGGAAGTTAACGAGGCCAAAACCTTAATTGCTGCAATGGAAGCTCTGGTAAATACCAGATTAAAGCAGTTTATCTACGGTACGGATGATGAAACACTTGCTTCTTATCTTGGCAAGGAACTGTTAAGAACAGAAAGTACCATAGCTTTTGCCGAATCCTGCACAGGCGGCCTTGCCAGCAGTCTTGTAACGGATGTTCCGGGCAGCAGCGAATACCTTTTGGGCAGTGCCGTTACTTACAGCAACATGGCTAAACATAAACTGATAAATGTATCGGAAGAAAGCCTTGAAGCCTATGGTGCAGTCAGCTGGCAGGTTGCCTGCGAAATGGCGCAGGGCGTGCGTGAACTGTTCGGCACAACTTATGGCGTTGGCATAACAGGCATAGCAGGCCCGGGCGGAGCAACTGAAGATAAACCTGTCGGGCTTGTATATATGGCCGTTGCCGATGCTGACGGCGTAAAATGGGGCAAACATGTATTTGGCGGTACACGTACCGATAATAAAATGCGCAGTGCATTAACCGCGATTTCGATGGTTATTGACAGAATAAAGGAAAAAGAAACGGAGAATAAAGACAAATGACAACAAATCAAAAAGAGATGTTCGGCAGCCTGCTGCTGGATAAAAAAATAGTTACAGCTTTAACAGACATGGGCTTTGAAGAACCCTCACCGATACAGGAGCAAACCATTCCGCTGGTTCTGGATGGCTACGACGTTATCGGCCAGGCGCAGACCGGTACCGGTAAAACTGCTGCTTTTGGCATTCCGCTGGTTCAAAGTATTACCGACCATAAGCATATTCAGGCGCTTATTATGACGCCGACCCGCGAACTTGCCATTCAGGTTGCCGAAGAAGTAGGTAAAATCGGCCGTACTTCGCGTATTAAGGCTCTGCCTGTTTACGGCGGCCAGCCTATCGAAAGACAGATTCGTGCCTTAAAAAGCGGAGTGCAGATTGTAATAGGCACTCCGGGACGTTTAATTGACCATATTAACCGCAATACCATTAAACTTGACCATATTAAGTTCTTGGTACTGGACGAAGCTGATGAAATGCTTGATATGGGCTTTGTTGACGATATGGAAGAAATTATGCGCAACCTGCCTGCGGAAAGGCAGACGCTGCTGTTTTCCGCAACCATGCCTCGCCCGATTTTAAGCCTTACCAAAAAATACATGAAAGCTCCTAAAAATGTTACCGTCAGCAAGGAGGAACTGACAGTACCTTTGATTGAGCAGTATTATTTTGAAACCAAAGACAAGGTAGAAGGTCTGTGCCGTTTGCTCGATGCTGAAATTGACGGCAAGATAATCATTTTCTGCCGCACCAAAAAAGGCGTTGATGATTTGGCAATCGCGCTTGCCAGCCGCGGTTATATGGCAGAAGGCCTGCACGGCGATTTAAGCCAGACCCAGCGCGACCGTGTTATGAAAAAATTCCGCGAAGGCACGGCAGATATTTTGATTGCAACCGACGTTGCGGCACGCGGTATTGATATTGATAATATTACCCATGTTATTAATTTTGATATTCCGCAGGATCCTGAAAGTTATGTACACCGCATTGGCCGTACAGGCAGGGCAGGTAATACCGGTACTGCCATGACCTTTATTACCCCGCGTGAATTCAGGCAGCTTAAACTTATCGAACGCGCAGCAAACACCAAAATTATGCGCCGTCAGCTGCCTACAACGGCCAACGTTGTTGAACGCCAGCGCGAAATTATTATTTCCCGCATGCAGGCGGTTCTGGAGCTTAACCATTACCATGATTATATGCCTATTGCGGAAACACTGTTGCAGGATTATGCTTCAGAAGACATTATTGCCGCTGCCTTAAAATTAATGCAGGAAGGCAACAAAGCGCTTGAAGCTCCGAAAGAAGAAGGCTTGTCCAAAGATTTAACCAATACCGGCGGACGCCCCGGCATGGTGCGTTTCTTTATGAATATCGGCCGCAGCCAGAAAATAAGCGTACAGGATATTGTGCGTACCATTGCTATTGAAGCCGATATACCGGCCAAAGATATTGGCAAAATTAATATTTACGATAAATTTACGTTTGTTGAAGTGCCGGAAGACGTTGCCGAAAAAGTGCTTGGCGTAATGCACCGCAACACCATTAAAGGCTATAAAGTTAATGTTGAGCCGGCACGCAGCCGTCAGTAAAATTTTGTTTATGAAAGAGAGCAGGCAGAAATACTGTCTGCTCTTTGAGGTATAATTATGCGTGAAATTAAAGGTAATATAAAAGGCATACGCGACAGCGTTATAGCAGAACTGCAGAAACTGTACGATATGCAGTCGCCGCAGCTTGTTTCGCAGGAGCTTGCTGTTAAGCTTGCGGATATTACAGAGTATATAAACAGGGAAATTTCCGTTTATATTACACGCAGCGGCCAGATTATAGAAATTGCAGTAGGCGACAATGCTACTGTGGAATTGCCTTCTTTCAGCGGCAGGCGCGGTGCCGGACGCCTTAGCGGCATACGCTGCATACATACGCATCCGGGCGGCAACCCGTATTTAAGCGGTGTTGATATTTCCGCTTTAAAAAATAATAAATATGATGCCATGGTTGCCATTGGCGTTGTTTCTCCGGATTTTACCAAATCTGAACTGACTTTCGGGCTGATAACCGGCATAGACAGCAATGAAAATTACACCGCTGAATGTTACGGCCCGTATAGTATAGAAGATGCAGAAAACATTAACTTTGTTAATACCGTAAGCACGATAGAGCGCATACTCGACAAGCAGACCGGAACTGCCTCTTTGCAGGTTATGTCTGAAAGAGCCATTTTAATAGGCATGGAGTGGGGAAGAAACGATTCGCTGTGGACTGTTGACGATTCACTTGAAGAATTAAAACAGCTTGCCGATACGGCAGGTGCAACTGTAATAAAGAAATTTATACAAAAACGCCCCAAACCTGACCCGGCGTTTTTTATAGGCAGAGGCAAAGTGCAGGAGCTTGCTTTGTATGCCCAGCAGGAAAATATCGACTTATGTATTTTTGATGACGAACTTTCCCCGGCACAGCAGCGCAATATCGAAAGCGTTATGGGCATCAGAATTTTAGACCGCACTGCTCTGATTCTTGATATTTTTGCCCAGCGCGCACGTACCAACGAAGGCAAATTACAGGTTGAACTGGCACAGCTGCAATATACGCTGCCGCGTATTATGGGTAAAGGCCTTATGCTTTCAAGGCTCGGCGGCGGTATTGGCACACGCGGCCCTGGTGAAACGAAACTCGAAGTTGACCGCCGCAGAATCCGCGACCGCATTGCTTTTATTAAGGACCAGATTGAAAAGGTTAAAGCCGTACGTTCGCTGCACCGCAGCAAGCGCAAAAAGAACAATGTATTTGAAGTGAGTCTTGTAGGTTATACTAATGCCGGCAAATCAACGCTTCTTAATACACTTACAAATTCCGATATTTATGCCAAAGACCAGCTTTTTGCAACGTTAGACCCAACTACACGCCAGCTGACGCTTCCCAACAAGCAGGAAATAATCATAACCGATACGGTTGGTTTTATTCAGCGCCTGCCGCATCAGCTGATTGCCGCTTTCCGTTCTACGCTTGAAGTTGTAACGGAAGCGGATTTACTGGTGCACGTTATCGACGTAAGCCACGAGCTTTATAAAGAACAGGCCGCGGCGGTACATGAAGTTTTAAAGGAAATCGGCGCAGAAACCAAACCTGTTATTACTGTATATAATAAAATAGATAAACTGCCTCCGGACAGCAAACTGGCTGACAGATTAGCACTGGAAGAAGATACCGTTTGTATATCGGCAGCTAAAAAGTTAAACCTTGAAGCTTTGCAGCAGATGATAGAATCACATCTTAAAAGCAAAGCCGTGGAAGTTACTTTGTGTATTCCTTATGCAGAAACAGCCAAAGCTGCCCAGCTTCATGAAACTGCCAATGTTTTAGAGCAGGAGTATACAGAAAATGGCGCAGTAATGAAAGTTATTCTGCCGGTAGAAGATTTGGAAGCATACAATGAATATATTTTAAAAAGCGAGTGAATTATTTAAATGGTAGACTTTGCAGAAATTGAAAAAACAGCACTTAATGATGTAGAAAAATATTCTAAAATATATGAAGAAGCCGCCTTATTTAACACGGAAAAAGTAATGAAGGCTTTCCGTAACCACATGGTTTCAGATTATTACTTAAAACCTACAACAGGTTATGCTTATTCCGATGTTGGGCGAGAGAACCTTGACGCAATTTACGCAGAAATTTTCCATACGGAAGCAGCGCTGGTACGTTCACAGTTTGTAAGCGGCACGCATGCGCTGGCAGTGGCTCTTTTGGGAGTATTGCGCGCGGGTGACGAGATGATAGCTGCAACCGGAACACCGTATGATACTATGCAGACCATTATCGGCAACCCCGTAAAAACGTCGGGTTCGCTTGTAGATTTAGGCGTTATTTATAAAGAAATTCCCATGCAGGACGATAAGCCGGATTTAGAAGCGATTTGCGGCGCTATTACAGATAAAACGCGCTTAATACATATTCAGCGTTCCTGCGGTTACAGCAGTGTACGTAAAACGCTGAATGTAGCGCAGATAGGCGAGATATGCGCAGCCGTAAAAAAGGTTAAGCCAGATGTTATCTGCTTTGTAGATAACTGCTACGGCGAATTTATTGAAAAACAGGAACCTACCGAAGTCGGCGCAGATTTGATTGCAGGTTCTCTTATTAAAAATATGGGCGGCGGTTTTGCTCCTACCGGCGGCTATATTGCCGGGCGTGCCGATTTGGTGGAACTTGCTTCATACCGTCTTACCGCTCCTGGATTAGGCGGCGAGATGGGCGCAACGTTGGGTGATACGGCACGTGAATTTTATCAGGGCTTGTTTATTGCGCCACATGTTGTAACGCAGGCCGTAAAAACTGCAATTTTTGCTTCGGCTGTTTTTAAAAACCTTGGTTATTCGGTGAAACCGCTGCCGGAAGAAGTGCGCAGCGATATTATTCAGGCTATACGTTTGGAAACACGTGAGAAATTATGCAATTTCTGTGTTGCAATCCAGACAAATTCGCCGGTTGACGCACATGTAGAGCCTGTTCCTGCCATGATTCCTGGTTATCAGAATGAAATTATTATGGCAGCAGGAACCTTCGTACAGGGCGCTTCTATTGAATTAAGTGCTGACGGCCCGTGCCGTGAGCCATATAATGTATATTTTCAGGGCGGGCTGACTTTTGAACATGGCCGTATTGCCATTATGAGCGCAGCTCGTATGGTAGGCCCCAAAGAATAAAATTATACCGGCAGGGAGGTAAAGTGGATGAGTGCAAAAGAAGAATATACGCAAATTATCAAAGATGTATATAGTATTAATAGTTTTGTTAAACTGTGCGGCATGGAGCTTGTTGATGTTGAATGCGGTAAGGTAACACTTGCAATGCCTATTGACGCAGCCAAGCACACCAATTTATATGAAGTTGCCCACGGCGGTTCACTGGCAGCACTTGCAGATACTGCGCTGGGGATGGCAAGCGCAAGTGTAGGGGCCAGAGTAGTAACTATTAATTACACGATAAACTTTATAAAAAACCTCCATGCCGGAGATGTGGCTACTGCTGTTGGCACGGTAATTCAGCGCGGGCACAAAATAATTATTATAAAAGTAGAAACCTTTAATAATGAAGGTACGCTGCTTACGGAAATGCTTGGCACAATGTATGTCATTGGAAAGTTTGAAACTATACCTGAAAAATGGTAAATTTTTATGGGAAGAGTTATTTATTATGAAGAAGTTTTTTAGAATTTTAAGGTTTTTTATAATATTTGCAATAGTGCTTGTAATAGCCGTTGTTCTGTCAAATACTATTTACAGCATTGTTTTAAAGTAACTGCAACGGTACTAAATTGCATATAAAAAGGACTTGTTCGGTATCAGAGCAAGTCCTTTAATTTTTATTAAGTATATATAGTATTGATTTTTGAAATCATTATGATGTCATATAGACGTTAATATAATATTTTTCAAACGCTTACATGAAACTAAAATAATTTTATTTTAATATAATTGATGATAATTTTAGAATTTTACAGCATTCTAAAAACAGCAATTACTTTGCCGATAACCTGAATATTATCGCCGCCTACAATGGGCTGGTAAGTATCATTTTCAGGCTGTAAGCGTACACAGCGGAGTTCACGGAAATAACGTTTTACAGTAGTTTCTTCGCCATCAATTAAAGCAACAACTATATCGCCGTTGTTGGCAAAATTTTGCTTGCGCACAACAATATAGTCATGGTCTAAAATACCGGCATTAATCATGCTGTCGCCGCTTACGGAAAGCATAAAAACATCATCAGAGCATCCCAATAAATCAAGCGGAATAGGGTATGTTTCTTCAATGTTTTCAACAGCCAGAATAGGAACGCCCGCCGTTACACGGCCAACAAGCGGAACAGGCACAACGGTTTTCTGGCGCCATTCAGCATCCTGGGTCAGTTCAAGTGCGCGCGGCTTGGAAGGGTCACGCTGCAAAAAGCCGTATTCTTCTAATTTGTGCAGGTGATTATGAACGCTGGCGCTTGAAGATAATCCTACAGCTTTGCCAATTTCGCGCACAGCAGGAGGATAACCTTTATCTTTAACACATTTACGTATATATTCTAAAATCTGACGCTGACGGTCAGTAAGCATTTCTTCGGTAATTTGTCCTTCAAAATTAGAAAAGCGTTTATGTCTGGCCATTAACAAAAGCCTCCCGAAATAGATTTTATATAATTCTATTATAACAGCTAATTAAGAAGGAGTCAAAACATTTGTTTGCTGTTCGCTGTATTAGTTTAATTTTGATTTTAATATTGGAAGATGAGATAAAACAGAAGTTTAAAGGAAAGATAAATATATAAAAATAACGTCCGATAATATATATTATGTAAAATTCGCAAAAGGAAGCTGAACGCAAAACCAGCCAAAATATCTGACATGGTTTTGCATGAGTTTACATTCACCATTTTATTTAACAAATTATACCGGACGATAAATTCTATATTTATTTTTGAATAATCTTACCTCTTTTTATCAATACTCTTATTAATTTTACCTGAAATGTAATCATCTTTTATTTACGCCTTCATATTTGCGTTTTAAGGCGTTTTTATAATAAACACGTTAATTTATATGTGCATGTGTTTTAAAATTTGTTACAGCCAATTTATGAAGGTGGCTTTTACAACATTATTACAAAAATATAAGAGGCTCAGGCATTTTCTGCATAAGCCTCTTGATACTTTATTATTATAACACAAATCAGTAAAGATATAAATCGGTTGTATTAAACTGCTTCATAATTTGCTGGTTGGCAGATGCCTTATCGCCTTTTGTAAAATATAACAGGTTATTAAAGCGCTGGCTTCTGTCAAAATAAAGCTGGTTTTTAAAATAGCAGTTAAACGGTACCAGATTGGTATCCAGCATTGCAAATACTTTATCTTTACTCAGGCTGCTGCGCATTTCGTCTGCGTCAGCGGCATTTTCGGCTATAGTATTTGCTTCCTGCAGCACTTTAAATATGTCTGGTATGTGAGCCTTTAAGTCAGCATCACAATTAAAGCGTGCATTGTAATTATTAATGTCAAAAGTATAGTTAAAGTTTTCTATTTTCAGGTATTTTTCTATGGCTGCAATATCTTCCGGTCGCAGGCTGTTAAAAAGCTGGTTCATACTATTGTGGAAGATAAATTTTGTTAATTCCGGATTATCGAAAATAGTTTTATATTCGTTTACATACTTGCTGAAATCAGGCTCAATTTGGGCAACATTATTAAAATTACCGCTGGCCATAACAATGCCTTCATCAAACAAATTCAGTAAATCTGGCATTGTAAACTGCGACAAATCCATTTTCAAGGTATTTGTGCTGTTATCAAAACTTATGCCAAAGGTTTTAATAGCGTTATTTGCAGCATCAAGTGAAGTTTCCGGTAAAGCGCTGTAAGCAGTAAGCCCAAAGCCGCCTTTATTAATACCGTAAATACTGCTGAAATCAGTTCTTGTGTACAGCCATTTTTCCGGCAATTGCAGTTTGCGTCCGCTGATATTATCATTGATTGTAAGCGGGTTATTGCCGTTTTTCTGAGGTTCCGTAAATTTTAAACTGTTAACCAGCTGTTTGCTTAATTTATTAAAGCCTTTATTATCAAGTTTATAAAGGCTGTCGACATTGTCAGGCAATTCGTTAGTTGAAGCAAACAGGCTCGTTACCGTATACAGATTGTCATTGGCCGATAATAAATAAGTTTTTTCTGTAATATTATATAAATTTGCTATTTTAGTAACTAAATAGCCATCATCAGCAAATTCAAATTTAAAGCCCTGGTCTTTCAGGTTTTCTTCATCAACTGATTCTTGCGGCAATAATTCCGATTTTTTTAACGGCAGCTTTAACTCAAAAGTTATATTTTTAATATCCGATTCTATCATTAAAGCATCTTTGCCTTTAATATTTTCAACGGATGCCTTTTTTATGTTCGCCATACCGGCAAATTGTTTGTTTAATTTCAATAAACCGGCAAGGTCTTCGCTTTCGCCGCTGTAATTTACATAAGCACCAGCCGCAGCTTCGGTAAGGTATTTATATTTGCTGCTTTGCAAAACATCAGCAGCAGTGCCGCTTTTTAAAGCTTTTTTAATATTTTCGAGGTCAGCAGTAAATTTTTCCGTTGTAAAAGCTGTATTAAAATTTTGTTTAAGTTGTTCCTGGTTAAGCCCGGTAACAAAATGCATGCCGTTGGTTTTTACAAGTTTTTTGTCAAGGTCAAAAACACGGTTTTCGGCAGCGAACATATTTTCGCCTATCAGCATAATGTTCTGATCCGGAATGTTAACGGAAAAACCTGTTTCGCTGCTTACATATTCAAAGGCATTAGCCGTAAGAGCAGCGCTGCACAGCAAACCTGTCATTAAAATATCAGCATATAATTTTTTCATCATCAGTACCCTCTTTTACTTTAAGTACGAATGTGGACATTAATCTTTTAAAAGTGTTTTGCCGTTCCAAAATTTAAGTGCCGTATTTTCATCATCACCGTTACGGTCAAATACAAGAGCCAGATAAGCAGCTTTGCCAATAACTTTGCCTTCGGCAACTAAAGTGTAATAAAAATCAGTTTCAGCAGGCTTCAATTCAGTTTGCAGGCTAAAACTCCCCTGCCCGTCTTTAAAATCCGTATTATAAGCAAAGGTTTTAAATTCCGTTCCCTGCTCAATAAGGGCGGCTTTTATATCTTCCAACGCTTCATTTACGCCGTAAGCCGTTTTATTGGGGTTATCAAATACAAAATCCGAAAAACTTTTATCGTTGGCTTTAACAGATAATATTATGATGCCATGGCGGAAAATATCCATTATATCATCTTTTTTATCTGTTAATTCAGCGCTTATGCTTTTATCAGCCGCCGCGGCCTGCGATGCAATAACTGCCGATTCTATATCGGTAACGCCAATATCAAGCGCTTCTTTAAGAATCAGCACCATAGCTTCCTGCGGCATAGCAACCGTTACACCGACAGCTTCTTCATTATATCTGCTGTCTGCTAACTGCACGTAAAACCAGTCATCCGGAAGGATTACTTTTACGTTGGCTGTTTTTTCGCCAAAGGTAAACGCGGTGTTTTTATCAACCGGCTTAATGGTTTTAAACTTTTTCAGAAAAGTTTTGTTGGTTTCTTTAGCCAAAACATTATCTTTAACGTAAATGTCTGTCGGGCCATCGGCACTGCCAATAACGCCAATGGTATTTTCCGGCTGGTTTTCAACAGCATTGGAAACAGCCGTTTGCTGCTCGGCTATAAGCATATAAAGCTTATCATTAGCGGAAGTATAATAAATTGTTACAGGTTCACTTTCCGGTTTTACGTTAAAAGTAACGGCAATATACTTGTTTGAGCCAAACTTTTGCGCAGAAATTAAGTAATCCGGTTCTTCATTTTCCGCAAAAGCAAAAAGCGGTGAAACAACCGGTTCAGCTATAAGCTGATTAATACGTTCGTTGCTGATGCCGTTACGCTGTAAAAGTAAAATATCGCTGTAAGTTTTATCAAACGCTGCTGTGCTGAACGGGGCTCCTAAAAATTTTGAAGCCTGTTCACTGCTTAAACATTCTGCATAACCTGCCGCAGCACCGTTATCGTCAATAAAACCATAAAAATGTTTGCCAACAGCCTCTACGTAATTAGCAGAGGACGGACTTTGTGTTTTAAACCCGTCCTCTTTATTGGTATACGCAAAGGCCGTTGCTGCGGTAAGCTGTACTAACAACAGCATAAAAAACAATATTTTGCGCATTGTTCTTCCTCAATAACAATTAAAGCCTGGTTACAATATCAACCAAAGCGCCGTTTTCAAGTCCACATGCATTGCCTTCGTCGGTATCAATATGAATTTCGTCCGCATGCTCTGGGCCGGTTCTTACATAAACGTGCTCAAAACGCAGTGCACGTGAGCCTGTGGTTTCCATAGCAACAATATCATGGTTCTTTAAATGATATTTAGCGGCAGTTTCCGGGCACAAATGAATATGGCGCTGTACAAGCATAATGCCCTCTTTTAAAATAACTTCGCCTTCAGGGCCAACGATTTTGCCGCCGAGTGAGCCGTCAAGATAACCGGAGAAGCAAATCGGCGGGTTCAGCCCAAGCTGACGGGCGTCCGTTTTTGCAAGTTCAATTTGCGTATAAGGACGCAGCGGCCCGATAACGCGCAGCGGCATTTCGCCTTTATCCGTTACCAGAATAATTTTTTCTTCGCAGGTAAACTGACCGGGCTGCACAATCGGTTTTATCGGGTGCAGCTCGCTGCCTTTACCGAACAAAATATCCATATCTTCTCTTTTTAAATGGCAATGACGTCCTGAAACACCCATTCTTAATTTAAAACGCATATAATTCACCTCGTAAAATTTTAATTATTGTAAACCATATCATTATTTATTATACACCAAATACAGGCAGATGTCATTTTGTTTTGGTTGTATACAATTACAACGATATCCAAGATTTATAAGCAGTTTTTATAAATAAAAAGCAGTTTACCCGTAATTATAGAAAAATAATAAAAACGGTTTACCCATATTGTAATTATATAAGTAAACCATTTTTATTATAATAAATTATTTAATTTCACCAATTATGCCTCTATTAACATCTTCCATAGACCACTGGATTTGCCATGTTCTGCCATTAATTTGATCTAATAAGATAAAATTATACATATTTTGTGTAGGACAAAGAGTAAATCTTCCGACTTGTTTTCCCATATCATCAATCATTGGAATTTCATTTATAGGAAGAGAAAAACGTTTTTCATCATCATTTATAGCATATTGTAATTGCCACATTCGTCCATCTCTTGTATCAAGTTTAATAAATGTCCAAATATTCTGAGTCGGATATATTTTATAAATTTCATTATCATTTGCGGCTTTAGTATCAGAACATCCAGACAGCGTAAAAATTAATGTGAAAATAACTAAAATCATTATTAACTTTCTTATATTCTTATTAATCATGATAAGCTCCTTTCTGTTCGTTACTTTTTACACAAAATAATATTTTATTTATTCTTCAAATACTCATCAATGGCCTGAGCGGCTTTTTTGCCTGCGCCCATAGCGGATATTACGGTTGCGGCACCGGTTACAATGTCGCCGCCTGCAAATACGCCGGGGATTGAGGTTGCGCCGTTTTCGTCTGCAACGATGTTGCCGCGTTTGTTGGTTTCCAAATCGTGCGTGGTTTGCTTTAACAGCGGGTTAGGCCCCTGCCCTATTGCCATAACAACCATGTCAACGTCAAGCACGTATTCACTGTCTTTAATAGCTACCGGGCTGCGGCGTCCGCTGGCATCAGGTTCGCCAAGTTTCATTTTAATGCATTCCATGCCGTTAACCCAGCCTTTTTCGTTGCCTAAAATACGTACAGGGTTGTTTAAAAGACGGAGTTCAATGCCTTCTTCTCTTGCATGGCCGATTTCTTCCTTGCGGGCAGGCATTTCTTCTTCGCTGCGGCGGTAAACGATATAAACCTGTTCTGCGCCGAGGCGTTTTGCGGTACGTGCTGCGTCCATAGCAACATTGCCTGCGCCGACAACGGCAACTTTTTTACCGATGTAAACCGGTGTTGCAACTTTCGGGAACTGATAAGCACGCATTAAGTTAACGCGCGTTAAAAATTCGTTGGCAGAATATACGCCGTTAAGGTTTTCGCCTTCAATATTCATAAAATGCGGCAGGCCTGCGCCTGTGCCTACATAAATGGCGTCGAAGCCTTCTTCTTCAAAAAGTTCCTGAATGGTAAACAAACGGCCGATAACAGCGTCTACCATAATTTTAACGCCCAGCTTTTTCAGTGCGTCAATTTCGTGCTGCACAATTTCTTTCGGCAGGCGGAATTCAGGAATGCCGTACATTAAAACGCCGCCCGGTGCGTGCAGTGCTTCAAAAATGGTAACGTCATAACCCATTTTTGCAAGGTCGCCTGCTGCGGTAAGGCCGGAAGGGCCGCTGCCTACAATGGCTACTCTTTTGCCGTTAGGAGTAGCTTTTTCGTTATCTACGTTATCTAAGCCGTGTTCACGCGCGTAATCTGCTACAAAGCGTTCCAGACGGCCGATAGCGACAGACTGACCCTTAATGCCGAGTACGCATTTGGATTCGCACTGGTTTTCCTGCGGGCACACGCGTCCGCAAACTGCCGGCAGGCTGTTTTTGCGTTTTAAAATCTTAATGGCTTCCTGCATGTTGCCTTCTTTTACGGCATGAATAAAAGCCGGAATTTCAACATTAACAGGGCAGCCGCTTACGCACAGCGGTTTCGGGCAATGCAGGCAGCGCTCTGCTTCATCAACAGCGGTTTTCATATCATAGCCGAGAGCAACTTCTTTAAAGTTTTTATTTCTTACATCAGCCGGCTGTTCCGGCATAGGGTTTCTCATTCCTCCACGCATTTGCAATGACCTCCGCAGCTGTATTCAATAGATTCCTGGTCTTTGTACATCATCTGGCGCTGCATTAAGTTGGCAAAGTCAACCAGATGCCCGTCAAATTCCGGGCCGTCAACGCAGGCAAATTTATTTTCGTTCCCCACCATTACACGGCAGCCGCCGCACATGCCGGTGCCGTCTACCATAATGGTATTAAGGCTTACGGTTGTTTTGGTGCCGAAGGGTTTGGTTGTTGCGGCAACGTTTTTCATCATAATTACCGGGCCAATGGCAAGTACCAGGTCAATCTTTTCGCCTTTTTCCAGCATTTCGCGCAGCGGGTCGGTTACAAAGCCTTTATGTCCTTCGCTGCCGTCATCCGTGGTTATAATTAGCTCGTCGCTGATTGCCTGCATTTTATCGCGCCAGATAATTAAATCTTTGCTGCGTGCGCCGACAATGGAAATTACTTTGTTGCCAAGCTCGTGATAAGCGCGGGCAATCGGGTATACCGGCGCAACGCCGATACCGCCGCCTACGCAGACAACTGTGCCAAACTTGCCCATTTCGGATGGATGGCCGAGCGGGCCTACAACGTCAAGAATATCGTCGCCTTCTTCAAAAGTTTCGCAAAGATGTTTTGTGGTATTGCCTACTGCCTGAACGATTAAGGTAATAGTGCCTTTTTCGCGGTCAAAATCGGCAATGGTAAGCGGAATGCGTTCACTGTCTTCATCTGTGCGTATCATTACAAACTGTCCCGGTTGGCATTTATGTGCAATCAGGGGTGCGTCTACTAAAAATTCGTAAACAGAAGGTGCTAAATTACTTTTAAATAAAATTTTAGCCACTTGTGTTTCCCTCCCAAAATTTTTGTTATTTATTGGTTAAGCGGCGTGCGCGCGCGTCTGCTTCGGCATAAACTTTCTCCAGGTCTATGTAAAGCAGTTCGCCGTTTTGCATAAGAACTTTGCCGTTAACAAGTACGGTATCTGCGTCATTGGCATTTGCCGCATATACAAACAGCGAAGTTCTGTCGTTGCGCGGATGCCAGTAAGGTTTATTCATGTTATAAAGTACAATATCGGCTTTCTGCCCTGCTTCAATTTTGCCGACATCAGTAAAGCCAAGCGCTTTGGCGCCTTCGCTTGTTGCCATGGCAAGTGCCTGCGCTGCCGGTATAATTTCCGGGTCGCCTGTCATGTTTTTATGTAGCATTGCGGCGAGGCGGCATTCTTCCAGCATATCAAGGTTGTTGTTGCTGCTGGTGCCGTCAGTGCCAAGGCTGACAGTTATGCCGTGCTTTAACATTGCCGGTACCGGTGCAATGCCGCTGGCAAGTTTAAGGTTGCTTTGCGGGTTATGGGCAACACGCACATGTTTGGCTGCCATAATTGCCATGTCTTCTTCATCTACATGTACGCTGTGAGCTGCTAATGTGCCGCATTCAAACATGCCAAGGCTGTCCATAAGTTTTATTGGGCTCATGCCGTGTTCTTTAATGCAGTTGTCAACTTCGCCTTTGGTTTCGCAAAGGTGAATATGAATTTCACTGCCAAGCTGCTGTGCTTTGGCGATAACATTTTTCAGGTATTCAACAGAACAGGTATACGGGGCATGTGGGCCAAGCATTACATGAATTCGCCCGCCTGCACTGTTATGGCGTTCTTTAAAGAGCGCTGCATTTTCTTCAAGTTTTGCATAGTTTTCGTCGCTGAATCCGGTTAAGCCGCGGCTTAATGCAGCCCTGATGCCTGTTTCTTCAACGGCATCAGCAACGCGGTTCATTGCAAAATACATATCGGCAAAACAGGTTGTGCCGGTTTTAAGCATTTCGGCAATGGAAAGCATTGTGCCCCAGTAAATATCGTCATCCGTAAGCCCGTCTTCTGCAGGCCAGATTTTATTTTGCAGCCAGTCCATCAGTACCATATCATCGGCATAGCTGCGCAAAAGCGTCATTGCTGCGTGGGTATGGGTGTTTACCATGCCCGGCACGGCAATTTTACCTTCGGCATCAATAACCTGCGCGTTTTCATATCCTTGCGGCACTTCTTTGGATATTACCTGAATGGTGTCGTCTAAAATACCGATATAATATTTATCCGTATCTTTTGCGGTAATAATTTCAGCGTTTTTAATAAGTGTTTTCGCCATTATTCTTCTCCTAACTGACGTTTGCGGTAATGGGCTTCGTAAAAACCGTGCATGGCGTCGATATCGCTCTGAGGCAGCAGCACTGCTCCGTCAAGGCTCTGCGTTATGCAATACAGTTGTGCGGCTTTTTCTACAATTCCCGCTACCATCATGGCTTCGTCAAGCGTTACGCCCCAGGCGGCAACGCCGTGGTTTGCCAAAAGCGCCGCACGTTTGCCGTTCATGGCTTTTATTACGTTTTGGGCAAGCGTTTCCGTACCAGGCAGAGCATATTCGGCGCAATGCACCGCGCCGCCCATTATCTGCACCATGTCTTCAATAAGCGGCGGAATATCCCTGCGTGCTGCGGCACAGGCACTGGCATAAATGCTGTGCGTGTGTACAACGGCGTTTGCTTCCGGCAGCGCTTTATATATTGCCATGTGCAAAGGCAGTTCGCTGCTTGGTATTAATGCCCCGTCAAGCGTTTGTCCTGCTACGTCAACTATGGTTATATCATCGGGCGTTAAATTGTCATAGCCGCGGCCGGAAGGAGTTATTGCATAAGCATTTTTGTTTATCTTAATGCTTATGTTGCCCCATGAACCCGGCAGCATGTTCTGCCCTGCCATTTTTTGCGCAGCTTTAACAATTTGTGCCCTTGCTTTTTCAACAGCTTCGTTTTCCATAATTATTCGGCGTGCAGGTAAGCGTATTGTTCCGGAGTTAAGGTATCAATGCCTGCGCCCATTGCTTCAAGCTTCAGCGCGGCAATTTCCGTATTCAGTTCTTCCGGCAATACATAAAGGTTATTTTGCAGTTCACCTTTATGCTCCAGCAGATATTTCATGGCAAGGAACTGCATGGCGAAAGAAAGGTCCATAACTTCTACCGGATGGCCGTCGCCGCAGGCAAGGTTTACAAGGCGGCCTTCGCCCAACAGGTTAATTTTTTTGCCATTAGGCATGGTGTAGGTTGTAATGTTTTTACGAACTTCGTAAGCAGGTTCAACGGTCATTGCTTCCAGGTCTTTAACGTTAATTTCAACGTCAAAATGGCCTGCGTTGGCAAGAACTGCGCCGTCTTTCATCAGCGGGAAGTGTTCTTTGGTAATTACGTCTTTGCAGCCGGTTACGGTTACAAAGAAATCGCCGTATTTTGCTGCTTCGCGCATCGGCATTACGCGGAAACCGTCAAATACTGCTTCAATGCCTTTAATCGGGTCAATTTCGGTAACGATAACATTTGCGCCCAAACCTTTGGCACGCATGGCAACGCCTTTGCCGCACCAACCGTAACCTGCAACAACAACGGTTTTGCCTGCAACGGCAAGGTTGGTGGTACGCATAATGCCGTCCCAGGAAGATTGGCCGGTGCCGTATCTGTTATCGAACAGGTATTTGCAGTAAGCGTCGTTAACGGCAATCATCGGGAAAGCCAGTTTGCCGGCTTCGTTAAGTGCTTTTAAGCGGTGTACGCCGGTAGTGGTTTCTTCGCTGCCGCCGATAAGGTTCGGAATCAGCTCGCGGCGGGTGCTGTGCAGCATATTAACAAGGTCGCCGCCGTCGTCGATAATGAGCGAAGGTTTGGTATCAAGCGCTTTGCTTAAATATAAATCGTATTCTTCCTGCGAGCAGGCATGGGTAGCAAAAACGGTAATTCCGCTGTCTGCCAGAGCTGCGGCAACGTCATCCTGCGTGGAAAGCGGGTTGCTGCCGGTAACTACAACATTTGCGCCGCAGTTTTTAAGAGTCTGGGCAAGATATGCGGTTTTTGCTTCCAGATGAATGGTTACAACCATATTTAAACCGTCAAAAATTTTCTTTTCTGCATAACGTTCGTTTAAAATGTTAAGCAGCGGCATGTGCTCTTTAACCCAGGCAATTTTCTGATGCCCGGTAGGTGCAAGGGCAATGTCTTTAATCATGCTATTCATTAAAAATTTCCTCCTTGATTTTAAGCTGCAATTTTTTTATATTCTCCCGATAAGGCGGTTTAATAACGCCGTATTCGGTAATAATGCCGCTGATAAGAGCGGCCGGTGTAACATCAAAAGCAGGGTTGTAAGCTAAGGCTTCAGGCGGCGCAGTAACAACCCCCTGCAAGGTTTTTACTTCCTGTGCGCTGCGTTCTTCTATCGGAATCCCGCTGCCGTCTGGAATGGAAAAATCAAACGTGCTTACAGGTGCGGCAATATAAAACGGTATACCGTGGTATTTGGCGGCCAAAGCTACGCCAAAGGTGCCTATTTTATTGGCGGTATCGCCGTTTAAGGCAATACGGTCCGCCCCGGTAACAACGGCGTTAATGCCTTTTTGCTGCATGGCCCATGCTGCCATGTTATCGGTAATAACAGTAACGGGAATTTTATCTTCCATAAGCTCCCATACCGTAAGGCGGGCGCCTTGCAAAAGCGGGCGGGTTTCGTCGGCGTAAACCATGTCTATTTTGCCCTGGGCAAAGGCTTCGCGGATAACGCCGAGAGCAGTCCCCCAACCGCAGGTTGCCAGTGCGCCTGCGTTGCAGTGCGTTAAAATACGGGTATGCGGCGGTAAAAGTTCAGCGCCGTATTTACCCATTTTTTTGTTGCATTCAATGTCATTTTTGTAAATTTGCTGCGCCAGTTTTTCCAAAGCGCAGGCAATTTCGCTCTGCGTTTTGCTTTGCCCTGTCAGGCGTTCTGCCTCAGCGTAAAGCTTGTTGGCAGCCCAGGCAAGGTTTACTGCAGTAGGGCGTGCTGCAATAAGTTCATTTTTTATTTCTTCGTAGGCCGGCAAATTACAGCGGTTTTCGGCTATAAGCTGCTGCCAGCCCAAAACCATGGCAAAACCGGTTGCTGCGCCGATTGCCGGTGCACCGCGGACTTCCAGTTTTTTTATTGCTTCGCCCACGCGGCGGTAAGTACCGCATTTTATAAAACTGATTTCTACAGGCAGTTTAGTCTGGTCTAAAATTTCCAGCGCGTTATGCTGCCATTCCATTGTTTTAACCATAACAGCCTCTTACAGTTTAAAACCGCCAAATTCTGCCATGCAGTGCGCACAGCCGCATTCTGTTTCTTCAGCGCCGTTATCGGCAATAAAGGCTTCAATCAGGCGGGCCATGTTTTTGCCGCTTTGAGCCATTGCTTCCACAACTTCGCTGTGAGAAAGCGGAGTCGGCGAAATGCCTGCTGCCATGTTGGTTACAATACTGCAGTTTGTATAGCACATTTCAGCTTCGCGTGCCAGTACGGATTCCGGAATATTGGTCATGCCTACAAGGTCGCCGCCCAGCATGGCGAACATTTTAATTTCTGCTGCAGTTTCAAAACGCGGGCCTTCGGTGCAGACATAGCAGCCTGTTTTATGGAACGGAATGTCCGTTCTTTCAAGGCATTTAATAACCTTTGCACGCAGGCGCGGGCAGTACGGATTTGTAAAATCAACATGAGCCACTCCGCGCTCCGGAGTATCATAAAAAGTGTTTACGCGGCTTTTGGTAAAATCAATCGCCTGGTCGCAAACAACAAAATGCCCGGCTTTCATCTCTTTATTTAAAGAGCCTACTGCCGTGGTTGCAAAAATTTCTTCTGTGCCAAGGCTTTTTAAAGCCCAGATATTGGCACGGTAATTTACTTTATGCGGCGGAACGCTGTGCCCTGCACCGTGGCGTGTAATAAACACAACCTGATTGCCGTACAGTGAGCCCATTTTGCAAAGCGCATCGCCGTAAGGCGTTTTAATAACCTTTTTTTCAAATCCTCCAAGTGCGTCGGGGCTGTAAACCCCGGTACCGCCGATAATAGCTATTTTGCGCATAATAACCTCCTAATTATTGAGTCTGTCTATCAGTTTAACCAAATCATCCATTTTGTTCAAAACGTAATCCGGTTTGCCTTCATTCAAAATAAAATCCCAGTCAAAACTGGTATAACGTACTGCTGCCGTTAAACAGCCTGCGCCTTTTGCACTTTGCAAATCATAAGGGCTGTCACCCACGCCGATACAGTCACTGCCGTTCAGCTTTAAGCTCTTTAAAGCCATCAGACTCGGTGCCGGAAGCGGTTTATGTTCTTCGCAGTCCTGGCAGGTAACAACCGTTTCAATATATTTATCAAGCCCGTAACAGGCAAGCCCGCGCAGAGCCATCGGGCGCTTTTTAGATGTTACAACAGCCATTTTTATGCCGCGCCCTGCAAGCTGTGTCAATGCTTCGTTAACGCCGTCAAACGGCTGAATAAGCTCATCGTGCTGGCTGCGGTGGTAATCACTGTAAGCAGTGCAAAAATCTTCTATCATGCTTTCGGGCATATAGGCTTTTGCTGCGGTGCGCAGCGGCAGCCCGAAGCCTGCAACAAGCGCTTCTTTTGACGGAACCGGCAGCCCAAACTCCACAAAAGTATGGCGGAACGATTCCAAAATAAGCGGCGTTGTGTTAATCAATGTGCCGTCAAGGTCAAATAAAACTCCCTTTATTTTCACAAAAAACTCCTTAATTTAGTCAGCATTTATCATCTAATCATACCATATTTAAGCTTTAAAATAAAGATTTATAACGCTGCGTAAAAATTAAACCTCTCAAAAAATTTTGAGAGGTTCGTTATACTCAATATTTTTCCAAAATCATAATTCCGTCTTTTTCTTTAACAACGCGCAGGTTCTGAATTGCTTCGGGATTTTGCAGACGTTTAAATTCCAGCCTGCGTACAACAACATATTTAGGTGTATTATCGCTGACGGCTTTTTGCAGAGCATTAGTTTTCGGCAGCATTTCCTCACCGGCAATACCGGTGTAATACATAAAGCCGGGGCGCAAAAACTTATCTACATAAAGCGGCTTGGATGTATCACAGCCCGCCACAAACTCGGCAGCCATTGTTTTTACGCTGAAACGGTCTGCAACCGGCGGCAAAATAAACGAAAATGCAATCAGCATTGTTAAAAAGCCCATTGCCGCATGCAGATAACCGGCAAAGATAACATCGCGCTCGCGCCATAAAAACCAGATAATTACCAAACCTACCACAAAGGTTGTGCCGCTGAGTACAGACGCTTCCAGGAACGCTTCCGGCAGCTGATTGCCGCCTATAAGCCAGCCGGCACCCAAAAGCCCGAACATAATTACTGTGCCTATAACCCACGAAAGCAGTGATTCTCCGCGCTGATTTTCGAGCCTTGCAAGATTCCAACCTATAATAATGGCAAGCGCCGGAAACATAGGCAGAATGTAAGAAACAAGTTTGGTTTGCGAAATACTGAAAAATAACAGTACAAATACCCACCAGATATTGAAAAATGACATTTTAACAAGTTCTTCACTGCTTGCTTCAGATATGGATGCGCGGATTGACTGCAAAAGCAAACCCGTCCACGGGAACATGCCCAAAATTATTACCGGCAGATAATACCACCACAGAACACGGTCCGGATGCTCCGGCGTAGTAAAACGCGTAAGGTTATGAAAACCAAGAAAGGTATTGATAAATTCCATGCCATGCGCCTGATACATCAAATAATACCACGGTGCAGCAATGGCAAAGTAAACAACAAGCCCGCGTATAACGTGCATTTTTAAGATTTCGCGTAAATTACCAGTAAAAAGAAGATGCAGGAAAATAATCGCACCGGGAAAAACTATGCCGATAGGGCCTTTGGTTACAGTGGCCAAAGCCATGGCAATATACATTACCCAATACCATTTGTGCTGGTAACATAAAAGCGCGGCTGTCATAAAAAACAATAAAGTTGTATCGGTAACTGCGGCCTTGCCAAGATAGAAAAACTCTACGCAGGTAGTTAAAACAATGGATGCCCAGAATCCGGCACGTTCCGAAAAAATATTGCTTACAGAAAAATACAGCATTACGGAAGTTGCAACTGCCATTAATGCAGCCGGAAAACGTGCTGCCGCTTCCCCGTCGCCAAAAAGGCCTATTGAAGCAGCTACAAGCCAGTAGTACATTGGCGGCTTGTCATACCAGAAATTGTCAAAAATACGCGGCGATAAGTAATCGTTGTACTTAATCATTTCACGTGCGGTTTCCGCATAAACCGGTTCGTCCGGGTCAAAAAGCGGTACGGAACCTATTCCCCACAAAATGGTTACTAAAGCTAAAACTGCAATAATAATCAGGCTTTGGAGATTCAAATTTTTCATTAAAGACCTTCCTTCCGGCGTGCCAAGTAGTCGTTATATGTTTTCGGAATGCCATGCTCTGTATCCATTTGCGGTACAAAGCCAAGCAGAGCTTCCAGTTTTTTATTGCTTAAAACAGAACGGAAAATATCACCGCTGCGCGCTGGCGCATAGTTTACCGTAAGTTCATGCCCACAGGCAGATTTAAAAGCTTCAAGCAGGCTGTTGAGCGAGGTTTCTTTTCCTGTTGAAATATTAATAACATTATAGCCGGTAAGCGCAACTGCTTTAGCCGCAGCCTGCGCAATATCGCCGGCATATACAAAATCACGTGTTTGTTCGCCGTTGCCGAAAACCGTCAAAGGTTTATTCTGAACCAGCAGCTTGCAGAAAATACTAATAACGCCGCCTTCTCCACCTTCACCCTGACGCTCGCCGTAAACGTTGGCAAAGCGCAGCGCCGTGCAGTTAATGCCGTACAAATCATGGTAAACGCGCATATAATGTTCGGATGTCATTTTGGTAATGCCATAGCAGGATGTCGGCAAAAGCGGTAAATCTTCGCTAAGCGGAATGTTGGGGTTATCTCCGTAAACGGCCGCGCTTGATGAAAATACCACGGATTTAACATTGTATTTGCGGCAGCATTCCAGAATATTAATCAGCCCCAGCAAATTAACATTGCAGTCCTCCTGCGGGTGCTGTAAAGAATACGGAACCATTGTCTGCGCGGCAAAATGGATAACAGCGTCAAAATGTTCTGCGGCAAACAAAGCATCAACGGCAGTTTCGTCACAAACATCGCCTACGCACAGTTTCATATCTGCCGGTACATTTTTGGCAGAACCGCTGGAAAGATTGTCGAAAACAACTGTTTCATGCTCATGCTCTGCATTAAGGTATTCCAAAAGATGAGAGCCGATAAAACCGGCTCCACCTGTAACAAGTAATTTCATCAGTTCTCTCTCTCTTTCAAATTATTGGCAGCAATAATGTTTGAACCAAAAGCGCGGATGGAAATAAAAGCACCCAGCAAAAACGGGAAATACTCAGCCGTAAAACGCCAGAGCACTGCCATAATGCCTACCATGCCTTCCGGCAGAAGCGACGCAAACAGCACGATAAAACCTGCTTCGGCAATGCCGCTGCCGCCCGGAGTCGGCGAAAAATATAAAACCAGGTTTAAAAGCACCATCCTGCCCATAACCTGCAGCCAGTCAAATTGAATATTCATGCCTAAAAAGAACATCGGCACAGTAGCGTAAATTCCCAAAAGGCTGATGCCCGATTCAATAAAAGCACGCAGAATCATCAAAGGATGCCTGCCCATAATAAACGATGCTTTTTTGAATTCATAATAGCTGTTAAAGCATTTGCGCCTGTAATCGTGCGACAGCTTGCCTGTCAGCGCAACCAGCCAGAACTCCGGATAGCGCGTGCGCATAAGCAGCACCACTGCCACAGGTATGGAAATAAAAATTACGGATACTGCCGCGATAACTGCCGGCGGCATCCATTCGCTTAAAAAAGCGTCATTATACAAAACAAACGGCACCAGTAAAATTAAAAAAGTTATCGACATAATTGTGCGCACAAAAACAATTACCGTTGCTTTGGCAACAGGCACATTCGCCCTTTTCATAAACATAATCTGGGCTATTGCGCCCCCGCTGGCACCAGGAGTAAGCACCGCAAGGAAATAATTGCTTAAAACTACATTGATAACTTCTTTAATGCTCAGGCGTTCATCCGTTACACGTGCAAGAGTCATCAGCCTCAGGCCGTCAAAAATAAGCCCAACGGCTAAAATACCGAAGGCTGCCGCAATGCTCCAAGGCTTGAACATAGTTAAATATTCAAGCGCCCTTATATCAAATGTAAAGTAGATAACCGCTGCCGGTATCAGGACAATAATTACAAAAACCAGCAGCAGCCTGCCTATCAATTTTTTGTTCATAATTAAAGCCTGCCAAAATTAATTAGTTCTATTCCCTGTTCACGGGCAATGTTTTTATTGCTTTCAGATAAAAAAGCATTTAACTCATCATGCCAATGATAACCCCATTTGAAGTTTTGTGCAAGCAAAACATTATCTGCCCCGGGATGAGTCATTATTTCACTCGTCCCCTCAGGCAAACCAAGCAAAATGTTTTTAACCAGAAATTCATTTAAGTTGCCGCCTGCCAACATGCCAAAAAAGTGCTGCGGGTAAATAAGCCCTGCTTTTTTGGCCTTGCTTTTTGCCAACGCGCTGCAAAAGCTCAAACCGTCCCTGCCTATTTTTCTGCCGGCTCCGGCGCTAAACCCGCCGGTCCAGAAAATACTTTCTTCCGGCATTCTTATTTTACGTATTCCGTATTCTCTGCATAAGCGTATAACCATACCGGCAATGCCCGGCAGCACGTGCATATGCTGATGGCTGTCGATATGTGTGGGTTTAATTCCGGACTCCAGCACTTTTTCTATCTGTGCACGCAGTTCCTGTTCGAGTTCACTCCTCTTTATACTACCAGTATACCATTTTTTTGCAAAAACTGTATAATCTTCTGCAAAAACTCCCTGCGAAGTAAGCAAAGAATTTACGCCTTTTTTTAAAACAGGCGCAACTCCGCCAACAAGAGTTAAATGAATTCCGATTCCAAGCTCAGGATTTTGGGCAGCAAGATTTGCCGCTTCCCTAAAATAAGGAGCGCCAGGCATAATCGATGTGCTTGTAATCATGCCTTTTTGGTGCCCTTCTATAATTCCTTTATTAATCAATGGATGCAGACCGAAATCATCGGCATTAATTATCAGTTTTTTCATAAATTCTCCGGTTATATACGTTTATAATTGGCAAAATGCAATTTAACAAAATTTGCAAGGCTTTCTTTGCCAAATTTTTCCGCAATCATGCGTGCACAACTGGTTGCAGCGTCACTTCCGCCTTTTGGAAGCGGCATGCCTGCCTGTGCTTCCAATTCTGCCATAATGCGAAGAAATTCGGCGCGAGCCAGTACCGAAGCGGCTGCTACGGCAATATCTGCTTCTGCTTTTGGCATCTGCACAACTTTAACAGCGGGATATTTTTCGTGAATGCGCTGCGTTATATCATTATGCACAGCAAAACGGTCTACAAGGGCATAACCACAGCCTGGGCATTTGCCGATTACCCCCGTAAGTGCTGCTGCGTGCCCGCTGCTTAATAAATGGTTTAAATTCTGCCCTGCCGCTTTAAGCTGATTGTAGCGGTAATTATACATTTTAGGCGTCAGCGCTAAAACAGATACAGCCAGTGCCGCAGAACAGATTTCGTCTTTCATTTTCAGCACATCTTTATCACTGACAATTTTGCAGTCTTTAACGCCCAGGCTGAAAAGCCTTGAAGCGCTTTTCTCATCACAGGCAACTGCCGCAACCACAAGCGGCCCGAAAAAATCGCCTTTGCCGGATTCGTCACTTCCTGCCCAGATACCATTAAATCCCGGCAAATCTTTTAGCAGGCAATAGTTTGTGCCTGTGCTGCTTCCGTCTGCCAGTATATCTTTGCAGGCTTGTGTAAACGCTGCATTTTTGCCGTTCCAAACAAATTTTATGCCTTTTTTGCCGTTATAAACGGATAAAACAGCTTTATCCATGCCTTTGGCAAGCACTAACTGGCAGCCATATTGCAGGCTTTTTTCTTCAGCACTTATACCATTTTCGCCGAAATTTTTTACTAATTCTTTAATATATGCGCCAAAATCAGTGTTCAAGCTGAGCCTCCGCAGCGGCCGCAGCCATCTGCATTATTTTTTTCAGCGGCATTTTGCTTGCTTCGGCAAGTTTGCGGCAGTCTTCAAATTCCGGTGCTATGTTTAAAATTTGCCCTCCGGCCTGCGAAAATTTAACTTTTACGCTTCCCTGCGGCAGTGCAACCTCTATAAAGCTTCTTTCGCTGCAATGGCGCGCAACATCATAGTAGCGCATGCCTAATGTAGTGGTTTCGGTTAAAATAATTTTTTCAAGCACCGGCAAGTCCTGCGGATGCATTAAAACTGAAAGCATCTGCGCCGGGCGCCCTTTTTTCATAATTATAGGCGTAATCCATGCATCAAGGGCACCGGCAGCCATTAATTTTTCCTGTACATAGGGCCATACTTCGCCGCTCATGTCGTCAATATTGCATTCCGCAACCGTTAAAGCGTGGCTTTTAACTTCTTCAACAGTACCAAGCGTAGCACGCAGCACGTTAGGAATTTCAAGGTTTCTCGTGCCTGCGCCATAACCAACTTTTTCTGCGCTGAATCCTTTAGGCATATCAGCAGAAGGTTCGGCAAGTGCAGCCATTAACGCTGCTCCGGTAGGTGTTGCTAGTTCGCGTTCAATGTTTCCTTTGGCATAAAGCAGCCCATGCGCCAAAAGTTCGGCTGTTGCCGGTGCAGGCACGGGCATCAGTCCATGCGCACACTGCACAAAACCGTAGCCGGTTTTAATTTCGGACACATAAATTTTTTCTATGCCGAGATTTTCCAAAGCTAGGCAGCTGCCGACAATATCAATAATTGTGTCAACTGCCCCTACTTCATGAAAATGCACTTCTTCAAGGCTTTTACCGTGAACTTTTGCTTCGGCGAGGCCAAGCATACGGAAAACATTTACCGCTTTATCTTTTATATTAGTGCTTAAATCTGAATTTTCAATGATAGTTTTGATGTCGTTAAAATTTCTGTGTTCATGATGGTGATGCGCACCTGCTTCATGCGCATGGCAGCAGTGGTGTTCATGCGCTTCTTCGGCAGTATAACCGTGCTGATGGCAGCAATGATGCTCCTCATGATGGTGATGATGATGTTCTTCACCTTCGCAGCCATGGGCATGATGATGGCAGTGATGCCAGTCATGATGTTCATGAAGATGTGCTTCTTCTGCTTCGGCTGCTTCCGTTACGCCAGGAATTTTAACATTAAAATAAGCTGCATTTATGCCGCATTTATCTGCGCGTGTATTAATAAGTTCATATTCGCCAAGATTCATCTTTTTAAGCTCTGCTTCTATATAAGCAGCGTCAGCGCCAAGGTCAATCAGCGCGCCAAGCAGCATGTTGCCGCTGATACCGGAAAATGCTTCTATGTAAAGTGCTTTTTTCATGTTCTCACCTCATATGATTAATAATGCTTGCCAAACGCCCTGCACCAAAACCGTTGTCGATATTTACAACGGCAACGCCTGCCGAACAGCTGTTCAGCATGCCCAAAAGCGCGGATAAACCTTTAAAGTTTGCTCCATAACCGACACTTGTAGGAACCGCAATAACAGGCTTGTCTACAAGCCCGCCCACAACGCTTGCCAGTGCGCCTTCCATACCGGCCACAACAATTACCGCGTTGGCATCGCGTATAATATCAATTTTAGAAAACAAACGGTGAATCCCTGCCACACCAACATCATACACGCGTTTAACCTTATTGCCCATAATTTCCGCCGTAAGTGCAGCTTCCTCGGATACCGGCAAATCGCTGGTACCGGCAGTTACAACGGCAATATAACGTTTTTCGTCTTTTGGCAGAGGGTTGCGTTCAATTTTTATGAATCCTGCGTCTTTATAATATTCCGCATCAGGAACTGCTTTTTTTACAGCGGCAAATTTTTCCTCGTTTGCCCTTGTACCGATTATATTGCTGTGAACCTCAGCCAGCCTGCTCATAATTGCCGCCGTCTGCTCTGCCGTTTTTCCCTCACAGTAAACAACTTCGGCAAAGCCCTGGCGCAAACTGCGTTCGTGGTCTATCATGGCAAAACCCAAATCGGTATATTCGCTGCTGCGCAGCTTTTTTAAAAATGTTTCGTCATCAATTAAACCCTGCTTAAAATCTTTAAGCAATTCATAAGTCTGCTCTTTATATCCCATAGTTTTCAATCCTTTTAACTCTTAAAAATAAGTTCTTCTAACTATTTAATTATACAACTTGGAGCAGGCTTATAGCAAGCAGTTCAATTACTTTGCTTTATTTTAAAGCATAAGCAGTAAGGCTGGCAGTTAAAACAACATCGCCAGCAAAACCGTTTTTACTTCGTTCAATTACAACATTTGCGGGTACAGCAAGGCGTTTTTGCTGCTGCAAATCATCTAAAAAAGCAGCCGCTTTATAAAAACTTCCGGTAAGCACAATATTTACTGTTACAGATGTATACGCTTCTTTTTTCTGCTTTTCCTGCTGAACAGGTTTAATGCTTTCAATACGCAGGTTATATTTACCTGCAAGCGCTGTATATTCTTTAATTAATTCTGCCGTTGTTATCTGCGGCGGCAGTAATTCATTTGCCAGTAAAGCTGCTTCATTCTGCTGTTTTTGCAGCGCGCTGTAATCTTTATATAGTTCTGCAAAAGCAAGATAATTATTAAGATTTTGCTGCTTTTCTTCAAGCAATTCTCTGCTCGTATTAATGGAATTTTGAAGCGGGTCTGTAGCTAAAATTTTTATTGCCATGCATAAAAGTAAAGCCGCAATAAAAATAAGGCAATATTTATCAGTACGTTTTAAATTTTGCAATTGCAGATATAAATCCTGCATTTTTTACCTTCTTTCTATAAGTACATTAAAGGAAGTATATTGTTTGCCGTTTAGTTCTTCTGTTTTAAGTTCCGTTAATTCGGTTTTAAGATTGGCTTTTTTGCCGCTGAGCATTTCGGTAAATTCTACGGCTTTATCAATATTTGCGGCGTAACCGGTAACAGTAAGCTGCTTTTTATTTTTCTGCTGCTCAATTCTTTCAAGCCAGCATCCCTGCGGTACGGTGCTGCTGATATCATTTAACAGTTCATTCCATGTAATATTTTGCTTTTTTATGTTTCCGGCAAATTTTAAACGCCTGTTAACCAGCATAGTTAAAGCGGCACTTTCTTCATAACGCTGCTGCCAAACAGCACAAGCAGCAATTTTTCCGTCAATTTCTTTTAACTGCTGCTGTACTATAAAAAGTTCCGCTAATTGCCAGCCCCAAAAAGCAAGCATAAAAACAACGGCAAAAACAGCCGCACCGCGGTATACTTTCCACCTTGGCAGGCTGAAACTGCTTTTATTATGCCCGGCCAAATTAAATTTGCTGTTGTTTGCCAAGCACAATGCTGCACCTATTGCAGCTGCAAAAGAATTTAAATGCTGTAAACTTTCAGCATTTAAACATTCGTTAAAGCCAACGCTATGGGAAATCTCATTTTTAACTACAGGCAATGCAATTTCAGATGACAGAATATCGCTTTTTAAACTGTCATCACAATTTAAAACAACCTGTTTAAATTCAATATCCGGCAGTGCAGATATTATGGTTTTTATTTCAGCCCACAAAGTTTTTCCGTCAAATACATTAATCGTTTTTTGCAATACCGGCATGCCGCCAGCAAAAGCAGTTAATATACATTCATCATCCGCAAGATAATCACATAACAAAAAATCTGTATATTTTTTGGCAAAGGTTTCTTCAATGCCCAAAGAACGCAGAAATATTCCGCCAAGCGGCAGTTCTATTTTTACAGCCGTTTCTTTCATAACCTGATAAATATTTTCATGTATAACTACGGCCGTTACTCTGTTCAGTTCTTCTTTTAAATGCGTGTTATAAACGGCTGCATAACAAAATTCTTCTGCGCTGCTGCCAAGTTCATGTATAATTTCCCATTTTGCAGCTTCCCGCAATTCCTGTTCTTTTAAATAAGGCAGCTGTAAGTTAAGCAATGCGGTTTTATCTGCACCAGCAGTAAAAACAAGCATGCCTGTACTGATATTCTCTTCTTTTAAAATTTCATTAATAAATGCAGCAAGTTTTTCTTTATTAAAAACATAAGCGTCTGCTGCCAATTCCTGCGGCAGCTGTTTTGATATCAGTTTTTCAACTGTATTAATGCGTTTACTGCAATTTACAACCGCAATCCGTATAACATCGGAAGTAATATCGGCAGCAATAATATGTTTGAATTTATTAGTTAACAGTTTATCTTTTAAATTTTTGTAATCCATTCTCAACTTCCCTAAAAATTAAATAAATTCCAATAAAAATTTGCCAAAAAACCGGCATATAATAGCGCGGCAAAAGCACCGGCACATAAAAAAGGCCCAAACGGTATAGCGTCCTGCTTATTTTTTACACCTGTTAACATTAACAATATACTTATAATTCCTCCGCTAATAAAAGAAAGCAATAAAAATATAACGGTATTTTCAAAACCAAGCCATAAGCCTGCCGCTGCGCTCAACTTAACATCCCCTCCGCCCATGCCGCCGCGGCTGATTAAAAAAATTGCCAGCATTACGGAAAAGCCAAAAACAGAACCGTAAAGTCCGTTAAGCAAGCCTCCAGATAAATACAAACAGCTGTAAATAAACCCGCCTGCTGCAAGTATAAGCACTAAGCTGTCAGGTATAATTTGCAATTCGTAATCAATTAAACTTATTAAAATAACTGCGCAGCAAAATATAAAAAGCATCAGCAATTTAAGCCCGAACTCTGCTTGCATTCCGCATAAAACAAAAGCCCAACCAGTTAAAACTTCCGCAAATAAATGGCTGATGCCATAATTAACTCTACAATAGCGGCAGCGGCCTTTCAAAAATAAATAACTTAAAACGGGAATAAGCTCTGTTACCGTCAGCTTCTTCCCGCAGGAATCACATGCCGACCTGCCAACAACAACGGATTGCCCACGCGGCAGACGGCAGGCACATAAGTTTAAAAAACTGCCAAGCGCACTGCCTGTAAAAAAATAAAAAAGCAGCCAGTAAAACATATTTTTTCAATCACCATAAGTTTAATTTTTTGCTTTAAATAAAGCGCAACCCTGATATTATAGCAAAAAAATAACAGCAGATGCAAGAAACATCCGCTGTTATGCAGCTTTTAAATTTTAAATTTTTTATTTACCGGTACGTCCGCGTTTTGTAAAAGGTTTACCCTCTTTGCAAAGCGGGCAGTCGTTCGGGTCGTAAGTGGGAACGTCCAGGTGCAGCAATGCTTCGGTGCGCATGCCAAAATCAACTTTGCCGCCGCTGCGATCAACCAAAAGGCCGATACCAACAGGTACGCCGCCATGTTCTTTTACAACGTCCAAAACTTCTTTTACGCTGCCGCCGGTAGTGACAATATCTTCAACAATCAATACGCGGGTGCCTTCCGGAATCTGGAAGCCGCGTTTCAAAGTCATTTTGCCGTTTTCACGTTCGGTAAAAATAGCGCGGGTGCCAAGAGCCTTACCTACTTCATGTGCAAGCAGAATGCCGCCGGTCATAGGGCCGATAACAAGCTCCACATTATCGGCTGCATAGCGTTCTGCCAGTTCCTGGCAAAGCATTTCCGTATATTTAGGATGCTGCAGCACGTTGAATTTTTCAACATACATCGGGCTGTGCAAACCGCTGGTCAGCAAAAAATGGCCGTGCAGCACTGCCTGGGTTTCTTCCAATAATTGCATTACTTCTTTTTCCTGCATCATAAGTTTATACACCTCTTATTTCTGCTGCAATGCTTTGTGCCGCAGCTTTTTTATCTTCTGCTTTGGTAATTGGCCTGCCTACTACAATATGGGTAGAACCGTTTTTCAGCGCGCCTGACGGCGTGGCAATTCTGCTTTGGTCGTTAACATCACTGCCTGCCGGGCGGATGCCCGGTGTAACAATTAAAAAGCCTTCGCCGCATGCTTCGCGGATAGCAGCTGCTTCCTGCGGAGAAGCAACAACGCCGTCCATACCGGCTTCTTTGGCAAGTTTTGCCAAAGCGATTACCTGTTCGGCAATGCCTGTTTTGTAATTAAGGTCAGCATACTGTTCTTCGTTAATGCTTGTAAGAATTGTTACGGCAATCAGTTTCGGAGCAGGCCTGCCAAGTTCAGCAGCTTTGGCATGCACGGCTTTCACAGCTTCCTGCATCATTTTTCTGCCGCCTATGGCATGTACATTCATCATATCTGCGCCAAGTTCCGTAAGCACAGCCAGTGCGCTGGCAACAGTGTTGGGAATATCATGCAGTTTTAAATCCAAAAATACTTTTTTGTTATGTTCTTTTAAAAAGCGGATGATCTCACTGCCTGCGGCATAGTAAAGTTCCATGCCAACTTTATAATGGCATACGGAATCGCCAAGTTCTTCCACGCAGGCTTTTGCCAAATCAGCAGTCGGGAAATCAAGCGCAACTATTAATCTTTCATCACTTTGCATAGCCTACTCCTTCCTGCCGCTGCGCAGGGCAAAGCTGCCTTCCGGCAGAGCCGCGCCAATCATATCGGTAAGTTTATTATAGCCGTGGCGGTTCATATAGTCCAAAATGCCGTGGCTGATGGTTTCAGCAATGCAGGGATTGCGGAAATTAGCCGTACCAACTGCAATGGCACTTGCGCCGCAGAGGAAAAATTCCACGGCGTCTTCGGCTGTTTCGATACCGCCCATGCCAATAATCGGTACATGCACCTTCTGCGCTACTTCGTAACACATGCGTACTGCAACCGGGCGTACTGCCGGGCCGCTTAAACCGCCGGTAATATTGCCAAGTACAGGGCGCTGGCGTTCAATGTCAATTTTCATGCCGATAAGCGTATTAATTAACGAAATTGCATCAGTACCTGCATTTTCAACTGCCAGTGCCATTTCCGTAATGCTGGTTACATTAGGAGAAAGTTTGGTAATAACAGTTTTGGTAAAATGTTTTTTTACCTGTTCTACAACGGCAGCAGCACTGTCAGGGCATGTGCCGAAAGCAATGCCGCCCTGTTTAACGTTCGGGCAGGAAATATTAATTTCTACCGCGTCTACGCCGTCAACATCAAGCTTATGAGCAAGTTCGCCGTATTCTTCGGGAGAAGAAGCCGCAATATTTACAATTACGGGTACATCATATTTGCGCAGTTTAGGCAGTGTTTCATTTAAAAAGTAATCGCTGCCTGGGTTTTCCAAACCTACGCAGTTAAGCATGCCGGAAGGTGTTTCAACAGCACGCTGGCCTTTATTGCCTTCGCGCGGCAAAAGCGTTGTGCCTTTTACGCATACTGCCCCAACTTTTTCCAAATCTAAAAAGTCGGTAAATTCAAGGCCAAAGCCGAAAGTACCGGAAGCGGTGGTAACCGGAGTCTGCATTTTCAAACCGGCAATATCAACTGCCAGACGTCCGTCATACAATTTTGCGCTTACCATTCTCCCACCTCCTCAGCCCAGAATACCGGGCCGTCAGTGCAAACCTTAAGGCGTTTGCCAATGCCGCTGCAAGAGCAGGACAGGCATGCGCCAAGGCCGCAGGCCATATATTTTTCAAGTGAAACCTGGCATTTAACGCCGTATTTTTCAGCTGCTTCCGCAACTGCTTTCATCATCGGTACAGGGCCGCATACATACAGCGCATCATATCTGCCGCTGGCAAGAAGTTCCGGCAATACGGCCATAACCGTACCTTTGGTGCCGCAGCTTCCGTCATCCGTTGTCAGGTGCATTACAGGGCAGTATTCCTCATAGAGTTTTGTCCAGAACAATTCATCGGCACAACGCCCGCCCATAACAATTTCCGCTTTGCCTTTGCCAAAAGCAGAAGCAAGGAACAAAAGCGGTGCCAGGCCAAGGCCGCCGCCGACAATGAGCGGATGCTGAGCGTTCATATCGAAACCGCGCCCAAGCGGGCCCACAATACTTAATTTATCGCCGCTGCAATATTCTGCCAGCAGTTTGGTAGCTTCGCCGATAATGCGGTAAATCATGGTAATGGTGCCCTCTTTTTTATTAACGGCAGCAACACCAAAAGGACGGCGCAGAAGCGGCGCAGTGCAGTTAAATACCTGCACGTTTACAAACTGCCCCGGAACGGCAAGTTCTGCCAGTTCCGGTGCGTAAACTTCTATTAATTTTGTTGAATTGTTTAAAACATGCTGCCCAATAACTTTAGCTTCAACTATTTTCTTAGGCATTTATCAGCCCTCCCAGGAAAGGTCCTGCAAAGCAACAATACTTACTACACGGCGGCGGCGCATAGCGCTCATTACATGCTGCAGTTCGCGTGCCGTATCAAGGGATGTCAGGCAGGCGATGGCATGCTCAACCGTCGAGCGGCGGATTTTAAAGCCGTCGCGTTCAGCATCACGGCCATGGTTGGTTGTATTGATAACCATACTGATATGGCCTTCTTTAATTTCGTCAAGAATATTCGGGCTGCCTTCGCTTACTTTGGTTGCAACCCTTACTTTTACACCGTGGTTGTTCAGATATTCCGCAGTGCCGCCGGTTGCTACAATTTCATAGCCAAGGTCTGCAAAACCGGCTGCAATTTCGCAGGCTTCTTCTTTATCCATATCGGCTACGGTAATAAGAATAGCGCCTTCGTGCGGCACATTGATGCCGGCAGCAATGCAGGCTTTATACAGTGCGCGCGAATACTGGTAGTCAATGGCCATTACTTCACCGGTAGATTTCATTTCAGGCCCAAGGGTAATATCAACATTGCTCATCTTGTTGAAGGAGAATACCGGTGCTTTAACTGCATAGTAATCCGGGAAGAGCTGCAGGCCCGGGCGGTAACCCTGTTCGCGGATGCTCTGCCCCATTGCGCATTTGGTTGCAACGTCAACCATCTGAATGGTGGTAACTTTGCTGAGGAAAGGCACGGTACGGGAAGAACGCGGGTTAACTTCGATAACGAACACTTCGTTATTGCGTACAATGTACTGAATGTTAATCATGCCGTGTACTTCAAGGCCGATGGAAATTCTGTTGGTGTAATCAATAATGGTTTTAATAACCGATTCTGCCAGCGTGCGCGGAGGATATACGGCAATGGAGTCGCCGGAGTGTACGCCTGCGCGTTCGATATGTTCCATAATGCCAGGAATTAGTACATCCTTGCCGTCGCAGATAGCGTCAACTTCAACTTCCGTGCCCTGCAGATAGTGGTCAACAAGTACCGGATGTTCGTGCGAAGCCTTAACGGCGTTTGTCATGTAATATTTCAGTTCATCGTCGTTATAAACAATTTCCATAGCACGGCCGCCGAGTACATAGGACGGTCGCACCATTACCGGATAACCAACGTCGGCAGCTGCTTTCAGAGCACCTTCAGTGTCGAATACGGTATGTCCTTTCGGGCGCGGAATGTTGCAGGAAGTTAAAAGTTCATCAAAACGTTCGCGGTCTTCGGCGCGGTCAATGCTTTCCACGCTGCTGCCCAAAATTTTAATGCCTGCTTTTTCCAGCGGACCGGCAAGATTAATTGCCGTCTGACCGCCGAACTGCACAATAACGCCTTCCGGTTTTTCTTTATCGAGAATGTTCAGTACGTCCTCAATCGTCAGCGGCTCAAAATACAGGCGGTCGCTGGTGTCAAAGTCCGTACTTACAGTTTCAGGGTTGTTGTTGATAATAATGGTTTCATAGCCAAGTTCTTTCAGCGCCCATACAGAATGAACGGAGCAGTAGTCAAATTCTACGCCCTGGCCGATACGGATCGGGCCGCTGCCAAGTACGGCAACTTTCTTTTTATCGCTTACTTCAACTTCGTCTTCTTCCGCATAAGTGGAATAATAGTACGGAGTTGCAGCTTCAAATTCTGCGGCGCAGGTATCAACCATCTTATAGGTCGGAATAATACCCCAGCCTTTGCGCATTTCACGCACTTCCTGCCATGTTTTGCCAATATAGCCTGCAATGGTAACGTCCGCAAAGCCTTTTTTCTTGGCGGCAAGCATAAGTTCTGCCGTCATGGGTTCGGTTTTAATGCGTTTTTCCATCTCAACAATGTTCATTACTTTTTGCAGGAACCATTTGTCGATTTTGGTAATATCGTGTACTTCGTCAATCGTTACGCCGCGGCGGAATGCTTCGGCAATAACAAACAGACGCTGGTCATCAATCAGATGAATACGCTCGCGCACTTCTTCATCACTCAGTGTTTTCAGTTCCGGCATTTCAAGGTGAATAAGGCCGATTTCCAAAGAGCGTACAGCTTTTAAAAGCGCTGCTTCCAGATTTCTTTCAATGGCCATTACTTCGCCGGTAGCTTTCATCTGCGTGCCGAGAGTACGGTCTGCGGTAACGAATTTATCAAACGGCCAGCGCGGGAATTTTAAAACAACATAGTCCAGCGAAGGCTCGAAGCATGCCGTGGTTTTTTGGGTAACGGCGTTCTGAATTTCATCCAGTGTGTAGCCAACGGCAATTTTGGTTGCTACTTTGGCAATGGGATAACCGGTTGCCTTGGAAGCAAGCGCCGAAGAACGGCTTACACGCGGGTTAACTTCGATTACATAGTAACGGTAGGAATTCGGGTCGAGCGCAAGCTGTACATTGCAGGCGCCGCGTACGCCGAGTTCGCGTACAATGTCAATAGAAGCCTGACGGAGCATCTGTACTTCATGGTCACTCAAGGTCTGTGCCGGTGCGGCAACAACGGAGTCACCTGTATGCACGCCAACCGGGTCAAGGTTTTCCATGGAGCAAACGGTAATGCAGTTATCGTCAGCGTCACGCAGAACTTCATATTCAATTTCTTTCCAGCCGGCAACACTGCGTTCAATCAAAGCCTGGCCGATAAGGCTGTATAAAAGACCCTTGCTTACAATATCGTCAAGTTCTTCATCGTTGTTGGCAATGCCGCCGCCGGTGCCGCCCAAAGTATATGCCGGACGTACGATAAGCGGATAACCAACTTCACGCGCAAATTCCTTAGCTGCGGAAACGGTTTCAACAATCGTGCTTTCCGGAATCGGCTGGTTGATTTTTTCCATCGTTTCCTTAAACAGTTCGCGGTCTTCCGCACGTTTAATGCTTTCAATCTGGGTGCCCAGAAGTTTAACATTATATTCGCGCAAAATACCCTGTTTATCAAGGTCAATGGCAAGATTCAAACCAACCTGCCCGCCAAGGGTTGCCAGCAAAGCATCCGGGCGTTCGCGTTTAATAACGCTTTCCAAAAATTCCACATTAACAGGTTCAACATAAACACGGTCGGCAATATGCACGTCCGTCATAATAGTAGCCGGGTTGCTGTTTACCAGTACAACCTCAAGCCCTTCTTCTTTTAATGCGCGGCAGGCCTGTGTACCGGAATAGTCAAATTCTGCCGCCTGCCCGATAATAATCGGGCCGGAACCGATAACCAGTACTTTTTTTACATTTTGCAGTTTCGGCATATTAGCGGCCTCCCATCATTTTAATAAAACGTTCAAACAAATATTCGTGACCGCCAGGCCCCGGGCTTGCTTCCGGATGGTACTGCACGGTAAAGGTCGGATGGTCAAGATAACGCACGCCTTCAATTGTATGGTCATTCAGCGAAATATTTGTAATTTCAATATTTTTGCCTTCCAGTGATTTTTCATCAACGGCATAACCGTGATTCTGGGAAGTAATCATAACTTTATGTTCAAGCAAATCCTTAACAGGATGATTAATGCCGCGGTGGCCGAATTTCATTTTGTATGTATCGGCTCCGTTTGCCAGCGCCATCAGCTGATGGCCGAGGCAGATGCCGAAAATCGGGCGTTTGCCGATGAATTTTTTAACTTCTTCGATAACGGAAGTCAAATCCTTCGGGTCCCCAGGGCCGTTGGAAAGGAAGATGCCGTCCGGCTGGGAAGCAAGAACTTCCTGCGCGCTTGTAAACGCCGGGAACACGGTAAGGCGGCATCCAAAGCTTGCCAGATAGTTAAGGATGTTCTGCTTAATGCCGTAATCCATAACAGCTACATGGTATTTGCCTTCGCCCATCGTATAAATTTCCGGAGTTGTAACTTTGGCTACCTGGTCATGAACTTCCGGCAGCGCCAGCAGTTTGTCAACTTCTTCCTGCGGCATTTCGTCCGGAACGATAACGCCCTGCAAAACGCCGTAGTTTCTCAGCTTTCTGGTAATGGCACGCGTATCTACGCCAACCAGTACCGGAACATCCTGTTCATCAAGAAAATCTTCCAGAGATTTTTCGTTTTTCCAGTTGCTCGGATGGTCACACAGCTCACTGATAACATAGCCCTGGAAGAAGCACCTTCTGCCCTGGTTAAAATCTTTATTGATACCGTAATTGCCTACCAAAGGATAAGTCATTACAACAATCTGGTCGCAAAACGAGGGGTCAGTCAAAGTTTCCTGATAACCGCTCATGCCAGTTGTAAAAACAACTTCGCCGACAGCATTGCGTTTGCCGTACAAAGTACCTCTGTAAACGCTGCCGTCTTTTAAAACAAGTTTACCCTTTCTGCCTATTTGCCGCATACTACACCATCTCTCATAACAAATTTACCTGCTACCATAGTGGCAACCGCTTTGCCTTTGCAATGCTTGCCATTGAAAGGTGTTACGTTGCCGCGTGTATAAAATTTCGTATTATCAACTGTCCATTCCTTGTTAAGGTCGATAACAGTTACATCCGCCGGAGAGCCAACTTTTAAACTTCCAGCATTTAATGCAAAAATATGCGCAGGCGCTGTACTCATTTTATCAATAATTTCATTAATTGTGAAGAGCCCTGTATGATAAAGTTCGGTTAAAATTACACCCAGAGAAGTTTCAAGGCCGGTAAAACCGTTCGGTGCATAACGGAACTCAACATCTTTTTCTTCCGGTGCGTGCGGAGCGTGGTCCGTAACGATAGCGTCCGCAGTACCGTCTTTCAATGCCTGGCGGCATGCTTCCACGTGGTCCATGCTGCGCAGCGGCGGCGAAACTCTTGTAGCCGTGCTGTATGTGCTGCATGCTTCATCCGTTAAAGTCAGGTGGTGAACGGTAACTTCACAGGTTACGTTTACTCCCCTTGCCTTGGCGCGGCGGATAATATCAAGCGCGCCTTTGGAAGCAACGTGTGCAATATGTACATGCGCACCAGTATATTCGGAAATTATGCAGTCACGCGCAACAGCGATATCTTCGGAGATATACGGAATGCCGGGCACACCGATGCGTGCGGAAACAGCGCCTTCATGCATATAACCTTCGTGGTTAAGTTCTTCTTCGATAGAATGGGAAATCAAAACTTTATCAAAAGCGCTTACATATCTTGCAGCCAGTAAAAACAGGCGGCTGCTTTCTACATAATGGCCGTCATCGCTGAAAGCCATAGCGCCTTTTTCAGCCATATCGCCAAGTTCGGCCAGTTCCTTGCCCTGTTCGCCCTTGCTGATGGCGCCGATAACTTCTACATTTACATAACCTTCGCGGGCAGCGCGTTCTTTAATGCCGCTGACGATAATGCTGTTATCTACAACCGGTTTGGTGTTAGGCATGCAGGCAATAGTGGTTACGCCGCCTGCGGCTGCTGCCATGGTACCGGTAACAATATCTTCTTTTGCTTCAAGTCCCGGCTCACGCAGATGTGTATGCACATCAACAAGCCCCGGAGCAACCACAAGTCCGGAAGCATCATAAACTTCATCGGCAGCTGCTTCGATGTTTTTATCAATTGCAGCAACAACGCCGTCTTCAATAAGAACGTCCATTACTGCATCAAGATTTTGCGAAGGGTCAACCACACGTCCGTTTTTAATTAATGTTTTCAATTTGTTTCCCTCCTGTCAGCGTTAAGAACAGCAAAGCCATACGCACGGCAACGCCGTTTTGTACTTCGTCCCTGATTTTGGCGTTGTCGCAGTAACCAACATCCCAGGAAATTTCAAGGCCGCGGTTCATCGGGCCCGGATGCAGCACGGTTACATCAGGTTTGGCCAGTGCCAGGCGTTTTTCGTTAATGCCAAAAATTCTTGCATATTCGCGTGCAGACGGGAACAAACCTTTCTGCTGGCGTTCAAGCTGAATACGCAGAATATCAATAACATCCGCGCCTTCAATAGCATCTTCAACACGTTTATGCACTTTTACACCAAGTGCTTCAATATCGTGCGGAATTAAAGTCATCGGGCCTGCAACATGTACTTCCGCTCCCAGTTTCGTCCATGCAGCAATGTTGGTGCGTGCAACACGGCTGTATAAAATATCGCCGACAATTGCCATTTTAAGACCTTTAAAATCTTTGCCCTGCTCACGGATGGTAAACATATCAAGCAGCCCCTGAGACGGATGTGCATGGGCACCGTCACCGGCGTTGATGATGACAGCTTTGGAAACATCGGCAGCATAAGCTGCGGCACCTTCGATAGGATGGCGCATTACAATGGCATCACAAGCCATAGACTGTACGGTAAGAATTGTGTCGCGCAGGCATTCACCCTTTACAACACTGGAGCTTGAAGTAGTAATGTTTACAACGTCAGCGCCAAGATATTTTCCTGCCAGTTCAAAAGAAGTGCGGGTTCTCGTACTTGGTTCATAGAACAAGTTGATGATAGATTTGCCACGCAGCGAAGGAACCTTTTTAATATCACGCTTCATAATTCTTTTCATCTCGGATGCGGTTTTAAGGATGAGCTCGTATTCCTCAACGGAAAGCGAATCCAAATCCAGTATATCCCGTCCGCCGAGAGAAACTGTTGCTTTTGCCATTGCAGAAACCTCCTGTTTGTTAATTTAAGCAAAACTTGCGGCCTAAAGCCGCTTACTTACAAAAATAAAAGCCTTCCGGTCCCCATGAGGATAGGAAGGCTTGTAGTACAAGTTACCTAAAAGTCTACCTTACAGTCTCACAGGACCGATTTAAAGGTAAGTTTTATGTTGTTATTATTGTAACACTTCCGGGCATTGGAAGTCAAATTTTTAAGGTAATTAAGTATTAAAATATTATAAATTTTTTGCAGCTTCTTTCACTTTATCTCTTAACGCTTTCTCGAACCTAACCATTACCTCACATTGATAATCAATCATTTTGTCCCAATCGGTTGTATTACGAATATTGACACCCTCTATCCAAGTAGAAATTCTGCATGATTTTTTAACACCCAAAATATTCCAAACTAATTCTCCTCCAAAAATTTCCTCAATTATTTTCTTATTTTTCAATAAGTTATTAAAAATTTTTTCGTTTTCTTCCCTGCTGCCATAATTAATAATCAACTCAACGCCGCAATACCATGTTGTAGCATCAAAAGCGAAAGTAATTCCAGATACACCAGCTCCGCTTGATAACCAATGATTTATCGTAGGTTTAATATTTCTATATTGCGGAGAAATATTATTAAATTTTTCAAGCAATTTTGTCCAATATTGCATCCTGATATTTTCAATATCTTTTGTTATATCTTTATCATTTTGAACTTCTTTTGCTTTATCAGCCATTTGAATTATATAGTCGGCAGTTTCTTTGACAGGTATAATCTGCTCCATTGTAAGAAAGAGATTGTTATTATATTGATAAGGTGTAGCTTTAAAACATTTTACATTTATACTATGGTTTAACATCCACATTACAGTAGAAGTAACTTCTTTCCTGAAATTAGCGGCTACTAAAATCATTCGTTGGTCATTTTCATTAAGAGTTATTTCTTCCAAAGGTTTCCCATCAAAAAATTCGGAAATATTATTTTTAGCACTTTCTTTTATGGCATTTTTATCAAGATAATCCTGATAAATCTCTATGATTTGAGCCTTAGTTAATGTTGAACAATATGAAACATATTTTAAACATTGCCATACTACATCCCTGCCAGTATCATCAAGTTTGTTCTCAATAATCACTAAAGAGCCATCCTGATCTAATGCTAATAAATCTAGACGTTCATTTGTATCATTAAAACCGTTAAATTCTTTTTGTATAATAAGCAAATCTTCGCCAAAACAATTAGGCGACTTTGCAATCCATTCCTGTAAGTTTTCACGTTCTTTAAAACCAAGCTCATGAAAAGAACATTTTTTTATTTCAGAGATACTGTTATCAGACTTATTAATCGCAAACATGCTATCACCTCAATATATTCTCACTTACTATTAGTATAACATGTTTTAACATAAAATAAAAAACAGCGCTCCCGTATTTAGGAAACGCTGTTTACTTTATAAATTACAGTTCAATATTTTTAGCGTTGGCAAGGGTTTCTCTTGCTTCCGCAATCAGTTTTTCCATAACTTCCTTGCAGGGCAGAATTTCGTTAAGAGCGTTCAGGCTCTGGCCTACAAGCACTGCGCCATGCTCAATGTCGCCGTCTACTGCACCCATGCGGTTGGTGCCGGTTGCAAAATCATTAAGTTCCTGCTGCGGAGCGCCAGCAACTTCTTTGGCAAGATATTCTTTGGTAAATTCATTTTTCAGGCAGCGTACTGCGTTGTTGCGGCTGAAGCCGGTAACAGCGGAATCAGTGTCGGTAGCATCAATAATTGCCTGTTTAGCACGCGGATGAGTCGGGCATTCGGTGGTAAGAATAAAACGGGAACCCATCTGTACACCGTCTGCACCCATCAGAAGTGCTGCTGCAATGCCGCGGCCATCGGCAATACCGCCTGCAACCAGTACAGGTACGTTTTTAACCAGAGGCAGTACGTTGGTCATCAGCGCCATGGTGGTCTGCTGGCCGATATGCCCGCCGCCTTCCATGCCTTCAATAACCATTGCGTCTACGCCTGCTGCTTCCACGCGTTTTGCAAGTTTTACGTTCGGCACAACCGGAATAACCTTAATGCCTGCACTGTGCAGTTTTTCAATATGCGGAACCGGGTTGCCTGCGCCGAGAGTTACAAAAGCAACTCTTTCTTCGCATACAACTTCGATAATTTCGTTAACATTCGGTGCCATCAGCATTAAGTTTACGCCAAAAGGTTTATCGGTTAATGTTTTGCATTTCTGGATTTCTGCTTTGGTCCATTCGGTGGTACGGCCGCCGGTAGCAATAATGCCTGCGCCGCCAGCATTGGAAACAGCTGCGGCAAGGTTAGCGTTGGAAGTCCATGCCATACCGCCCTGGATAACAGGATATTTAATGCCTAAAAGTTCGGTAATTTTTGTTTTCATTATGTAAACACCTCTTATTCTTTTTTGTATACATTATACTATACTAAAGCAAATTTTACTATATGCGCGCCCGCCTTAAATTTTTTTGCAGAAATACGCATACGGGCAGCTGTGGCAATAAGCTGTGCTGCATGTAAATTCCCGCTCATCTGTTTTGGCAAAAATACTTTGCAGTTCAGCTGCAATTTCTTCCGGGTTAAAGCCTGACGGAAGTTCAAAACTTACACAGCCGCGCAGAAAGTGCAATTCTGCACTTTTAACAGGCAGGTTAAACATTTCTTCTGCCGCCAGCTTATATAAAGCCAGCTGATATTTATATCCTTTGGGAAGCGCGTCAGGCACATGCCCTGTTTTATAATCAATAATGCTTAAACTGCCGTCAGAATTATAAATAATGTTATCTATAAAACCGTAGCACTGCGCATTTATGCCGTATTTTGCAAGTACAGGCAGCGTAAAGCCGGTTTCGTGCAGTTGTCTGCACTCCAATCCCGGATATAAATTGCTTCGCAGATATTCTTCCAGCATTTTTTCTGCTTCGCCAAGGTCATAATCCTGTAAATTATTATCATAAGCAGCCTGCATTAAGGCTTTTTTTACATTACCGGCATATTTTTCCAGTGCTTCATGCACCAAAGTGCCAAAGGTTCTGGCATCAATTGCGTTCTCACCGTTCAGCTGCGGTTCAACAGGCGGCATTTGCAAAATATAATGGTAATAAAAACTGCGCTGGCAGATATTATACTGCTGTAAAGATGAAGCCGAAAAACTTTGCTGCCAGGCTTTTCCGTATTCCGGCAGCGGCATAGTATTGGCAATTACATCTTCCCCGATAAAACTTCCGGTATCTTCTTCCGTTTGCTTTTCCTGCGGTAATATTTCCGCCGCGTCAACATCGGTAAAAATCATGCCTTCATAGCCGCTTAATATATTTTTCAAATTTTTAAACCATGTGCCTTTATCACCTTTGGTTTTTGTAACACCGGACAAAATCAGCCTGTCTTTTGCACGCGTTGCCGCCACATAAAACTGGCGTTCCTTCTCTGCCTTGTCAAGTTCACTGTTTAAAGCTTTTATTTCTTTAAAAACACTGCTTTCCTGCAAGTTTCCGTTAACATCAACTTTAATGCCAAGCCCTGTGTTTTTATTAAAATTTATTTGCGTGCTGCCGCCGCCAACACCTGTATCAAGTGCCGGCAAAATAACGGTTGGAAACTCAAGCCCTTTTGATTTATGGATAGTCATAATTTTTACGGCTTCCTGTGCATTACCGGCAACAGCTGCCGCTTCACGCGCATTAAGCGCACGCAGGCGTTTTATGTTATCAAGGTATTCACGCAGTCCGCCCTGCTTGTGCAGGCAAAATTCAGCGGCAAGAGCAAATAATTTCTTTAAATTAGCGTTTTTTTCTTCTCCACCCGGCTGTGCGGCAGTAACAGCATTAAGATTAAGAATCTGTTCGATAAAGCTGAATAAATCCATAAGCGGCAGTGACATGGAAGCATCATAAATTTGTTTTAAAACGCTGCTGCAACGGTTTAATTTGCTTTTTTCCGTTTCGGCAAAATATTCCGGATATGTTCCACTTTGCAGAATCTGCCATAAGCTTTCATATTTATCTGCATTATCCTGTAATTCAAAGAACAAAGCAGTAAGCGTTTCGTCATCAACTGCAAAATATGGCGAACGCAAAACACCTGCCAGCTCCAAATTACGCCTGCTGTCGGCGCAAACCGTCAGCAAATTGATAAAATCAATAATTTGCTGCCTTCCATAAAAGCCTTTGCCATCAACAACATTGCAAGGTATTCCGCAGCAATTCAGTGCATTTTCGTAATAATCAACCTTTGTCATGGCACGCAGCAAAATAACAATATCGCTGTATAAAATGCCTTCTTCATCGTGCATATTTTTTATTTTCTGCGCAATAAAGGTAGCTTCCGCTTCGCGTGCATCCATCTGCGCCGTCTGCTCATCATGTTTTATTACAATAAACTCCGGCAAAAGCGTACCTGAACGGTTAGCCCGCAGCGCTTCGAAAAACACATCCTGCGTTTCGTCAAGCCCCAACAAATCCGGGAAGGTTGCATTACAGAAATCAAGAATTTTATCCACCGTGCGGAAATTGTCATCCAAAACAATGTTTTTGCCTTTTTTAGCGGCAATATCCCTGCGTACACGTGCAAATACGTTTACATCGGCACCGCGGAAACGGTAAATAGATTGCTTGGGGTCGCCAACAACGAACAGCTTATTACCGTTCAGGCTGTCCTTATCGTCTCCGCATAAAAGATATATAATCTCGCGCTGGCGCTCATTGGTATCCTGAAATTCATCAACCATTATGTATTTAAAATTCTGCTGGTATTTATGCCGTGTTTCCTGTGAATCAAGCAAAAGCTTCAAGGCAAGGCTTTCCAAATCATCGAAACCGATTAAATTAAGTTCTTCCTGCTTTGCCAGCACAAATTCACGGCAGCTGCGCAAAATATTATGCCATACGGTAACCAGTTCTGCTGCACGGGCATCAATGGCAGCCTGGTATAGTTTTTTCAGTGCTTCTCTAGCTTCGGCAACAACTGCTTTATCTTTAGCTTGCATGGTAAGTACGCCAATATATTGGTTTAGCACCGCTCGGCTTTCTTCAGTTTCATATTTCTGAATTGCCTCAATAACCAAATGGCGGTTTTCCTTTAAATTCTGCAATTTGGGATAATGCTTGGTTGTTTTGTCAACAACAGTGCCCATACCTGCAATAAGCTCGTCAACAAGCGCAGTAAGCTCTGACTGCAATTCAGGCGCACAATCCGCACTTTTTTTATACGGCTCAGCCGGATTTTCAAGTTTCAAAACCTCATCCGCAATGCCATAAATGCTGAGCAACTGTTCTTTAACGCCGTCAATTCCGTAATTGCGGATAAGTTCTTCCAAATCGGAATCATTTTCTGCAATCGCTTTTTTAATAAAACCAGTGATATTGGCTTCCAAAAATTCCTGCATATCATTTTCTTCCGCAACATTAAAAGAAGGGTCCAGCCCTGTTTCTACCGGGTTTTCTTTTAGTATGCCGTTGCAGAAACCATGAATTGTGCTGATGCGGGCCTGGTCAAAACGCTGCCTGTGGTTATGCCAGAACTCTTTATTTACAGCATCCTCTTTTTCCAGTTCGTAAAGACGTTTGCGTATGCGTTCCTTCATTTCTGCCGCAGCTTTGCGCGTGAAAGTTATTGCAAGTATTTCTTTTGGCTGCACAGCCTGCTGCGGATTTTTTATACCCTGCGCAAGAATGTTGATGAAACGCTCCACGAGTACTCTTGTTTTGCCGCTGCCCGCACCGGCAGATACGGAGACGTTGCAGTTAAGAGTATTAATGGCCGCTGCCTGATTTTCTGTAAAATTAAACATCTCCGTCTGCACCTCCGTTGTTTTTTTCGTTGAAACGCCTGCAAATTTCACGCGCAGGGCAATATTCCGAACACTTTCTTTTTGCGGACGGCTTAAAATTGCCGCTGCGCATGGCTTTTATGTAGCTGGTAATAAACTGCTTTGTTTCTTCAACAAAACTGTCCCATTCACCTACGGATTTTGCTGTAAAAAACGGCGGTTTATTTTTAGCGTCAAAAACTATTCCTTTATCACGTTCAGAACTTTTAAAAGAAAAATAATCACCGCCCAAAACCGTTTTATCTTTTGTCAGCTGTTCCGCTGCCAGTAAATAAAGCGGCATCTGCAAATCCAAACCATCCTTTATATCTTTGGGGTCCGGTATTTTGCTGCGCTTGTAATCGGTAACAAATATTCTTTCGCCGTCAGCGTCAACGCGGTCAATACGTCCTTTAAAATTATAAACCGCTCCGTTTTCATCACTTAAACTAAGCGGCAAAGATGTACCCGGTCCAAAAGACATTTCCACATTTAAAGGCTTATAGCCGTACCATGCTTTTGCATAGTTGTATTCCGCTTTAACAAATTTAAGCAGGCGTTTTAAAATATTTTCTTTCTGATAAGTTAAAAATATGGTGTCTTTCAATTTGCCGCTTTGCTCGTATTCCCTGCTTAAAGCATCAAAAATGCGCTGCATTTCTTCACATAAAGTTTCCAGCGGATACTCTGCAAGGCTTTTATTTAAATACAAGCCTATAAACTGTGCTGCTGCGGCGTGCATAAGGCTTCCTTCGTCCGCAGCATTTATATCTTCATCCATTTCAGCATATTCTTCCTGCCGCCACAAATAACTTACCATAAATTTAAATGGGCAATCCGCATAAGTTTCAAGCCTCGAAGCACTGAAACTGCTGCCAATTTTCCGCGGAAGTTCAGACAGCAGCTCACTGTTTTGCAGTATGCCGCTGTAACGGTTAAAACCGCTTTCTCTTATATATTCAATGCTGCTGCGTTCAGCCCAGTTTTCAACAGCTTCCGCAAGCAGTTTATTATTTCTGTTTGCAGAAGCAAGATTTTCAAGCAATTCATTGCCCGATAAAAAAGCGTCAATATTAACCGGCGCGCATTTTTCTGCTTCAAGAGAATTATCCGCAAAAGTATTTTGCAGCATTTCTACATATGCGGATGCGCCGCCGGAATCATCACTGTACCAGCTTACAGTAAGGCTTTGCAGGGCTGCTGCTGCCGCGGCGGCAAAAAAGTATTTATCCTCGTTTAAACCGGCAATAGTACCGGGCAAATCTATGCCAAGCGCTTCCATTGCCGCACGCTCATAATCGTTATAAATCCAGTTTTCTGTTTTTACTGCCGGGAATTCACCTTCGCGCACGCCAAGCAGAAAAACATAAGGATAATAAACGCCCTGTATATTAGCAGCCTCTGTAATAAGCACACCGTTCATATCGCCTTTTTGCAGAACAAGCTCAACTCCTTGTACTGCTTCATACAAAATATCGGCAAAATCCTGCGCCGTTATTTTTTTGTTAAGCATGCCTCCGGCGGCGTAATCACTTTGCAGCAGCGATAAAATATCTTTTAATTTACCTGCAGCAAGAATATAGTTCTTTATTGCGTCATAACCGGCACTGCCGTTTTTATAGGCGCTGCCAAGTTTGGTAGCAATGTCCAGCTTTTCCAGAATATTTTCTGCCGCCGTGCAATATTCGCTGATGCAGGCATTTTCTGGAACGGTTTTTATTAAATCCAGCAAACGGTTTAATTCCTGCTGTTCTTCATCCTTTAATACTTCCATGCCGTCAGCAACAAAACTGTCCGCCGATTGATAGAGTTTTTCCGTTTTCAAACGCAAAAGCAGCTCCGTGTCAAATTCAAACAGCATTTTTACTGCCTGACAACCCATAAGCGTGCATAAATTACCGGCTGCGGCTGCCGGTGCAGAATAAGCGGCAGTTTTAACAAGCAGATACAGAAACTCCGTTAAAGGCTCATTATTCAATTTTGCCGTCAGCGGCAAAGAAACGGGAATGCCGTATTCATCACTTAAATTGCGCAGGCCGGCATAAAACGAAAAATCCCTCAGTAAAATAATAATTTCACTGCTTTTTATACCTTTCTGCAAAAGCTTTTTAACACTGCGCAGTACAGTTCGTATTTCCTGCTCACGGCTTGCGGCCTCCAGCAGCTTTATGCCGCTGCCGGAATATACGGCACTGCTTTCTTCACCAAGATACTCCGTCAGTATTTTTAAACTGTTTTCACGTTCAGGCAGTTCCGGCTGTAATTTTTCCATATCCAAAAAACGGCTTAAATCGGCAAAGGCATGTTCTGTTGCAGCAAAAATTTCCGGGCGCTTGGGGTCATACATTAACCCAACGTTTATATTGCAATGTTTTTTCAGTTCGCGCAGCAGTTCTATCTGCAATCCGTCAAAACGGTAAAACTCGCTGAAATATAAATTTTCCCACGGAACAACCGGGTTATCTTTTTGCAGCACATAAACAGCAAGGCGGTACAAGCCTTCAACGTCAAACCAGTCTTCTTTTTTTAATTTCTGACGGTAAGCCGTATAAACGTCGGCAATTTCGCGGTCTTTAAGCCCAAGTTTTCCCGGCCTGTCCCAGCCGTTAAGCGCTTCGTAAATTTCTTCCATTTTGGCGCCGCTGCGCGATAACTGCCCAATAAGCGATGTTACCGCTTCAACAAAGCCTTTCTTTTCAACCAGAATGTTAAAATAATCAAGTTTATTATCGTGGGCATATTTTTGCAGAATTTCTTCGACAATAAGCTCCTGCGTGCGGCGTGAAATGCGCTGCAACCCTGCATAGCCGTTAGCATTAAGCAGGCCGGTTGCAACATCGTCAAAATTTTTTACGCGTACTGCACCCTCTTTAAAAGCACGGCTTTGCAGCACGCCGCTGGGCAGAACCAAAAGCGAATTTTCCCAGCCTTTCTCTGCTATTTCATTAATAAAATATCCTCTGGCACTGCACCCCAGGGGGACATAGTAAAGTTTATTCATAAATATTTCTCCGATAGTTTTTCTTTTATTTTACCACAAAAACGTCTTTATCCAAAAACTTATAATAGTGTATGCTATTTAAAGTTTTGTCGTTAACTTTATGTTAAATTTTATCAAGAATAATTTACATTTTCTTAAAAATGTAGTATTCTATATAAGAATTTTAAAATACCTATTAAATTAAGGGGGAATTTTTATTATGTCAGGTTTAGGTTTAATGATAGCGTTTGTTATCGCTATCATCGTCATGATTGTCGCTATCTCCAAGTACAAGATTCATCCGTTTTTGTCTATTATGACCGTATCTCTTGTTCTTGGCCTTGTTGCCGGTATTCCTCTGGTGGACACCAAAGTTGACGGCAAAACGGTTCAGGGCATTGCCACTGTTATCGGTTCCGGTTTTTCCGGCACATTTACCAGTATCGGTATCGTTATTATTTTAGGCGCCCTTATCGGCGGCATTTTGGAAATTACCGGTGCAGCCTTTAAGCTGGCAGACCTTATTATTAAACTGGTTGGCAAAAAGAACCCGGAACTCGCCATTGAACTTATGGGCTGGGTTGTTTCCATTCCTGTATTCTGCGATTCCGGCTTTGTAATTTTAAACCCTATCCGCAAAGCGCTGGTTAAACGTACTCTTGCGCCAAGCGTTGGCATGTCGGTAGCTTTAAGCGCCGGCCTTTACATCTCCCATGTATTTATTCCCCCTACACCGGGCCCTATTGCTGCGGCAAATACTTTGGGCATTGGCAATAACCTGCTGCTGGTTATCGGCATGGGCATGGTAGTTTCCATTTTCCCGCTTATTGCTGGTTACGCTTTCGTTAAATATATCGGCCCGAAAGTTAAAACCCCGGAAGACGTTAACGACGGCGAAGTTGTAAAAACTTATGAAGAGATTATGGCTTCCCACAAAAACATTCCGGGCGCGTTCATGTCCCTCGCTCCTATTATCATTCCTATTTTGTTAATGGCTTTGGGTTCCATTTCCAACATGGCTAAATGGACCGGCTTCTTCGCCGATGTATGTGTTTTCCTCGGCACACCTGTAATTGCACTGGCAGTAGGCGTTATCTTTGCTGTTGCCCAGCTTATCAGCTCCGGCAAAACCGGTGAATTTTACGAACTTACCAATGAAACCTTAAAAGTTTCCGGCCCTATTTTGTTTGTAACCGCTGCCGGCGGCGTACTCGGCAAAGTTATTGCTGTTTCCGGTATGGTACAGTACATTACCGCCAACGCAGGCATTTTGGAAACTATCGGTATTTTCTTCCCGTTCCTTCTTTCTGCAATTCTTAAAACGGCCCAGGGTTCTTCCACCGTTGCCCTTACAACAACCGCAGGCATTGTTGCACCGCTCTTGGGCGTACTCGGCCTTGATACACCGATGCTTACCACCCTTACCGTTATGGCAATCGGCGCAGGCGCTATGGTAGTATCGCACGCTAACGACTCTTATTTCTGGGTTGTTACCAACTTCGGCGAAATGACTCCTGACCAGGGCTACAAAACCCAGACCGTCTGCACTTTGGTGCTTGGCGTATCTTCCATGCTGGGCATCTGGCTCTTGTCCCTGTTCTGCTGATTTAAGGAGTAGTTTATGAAAAAAATCCTTTTAATACCCGATTCTTTTAAAGGCACAATGTCTTCCATGGAAATCTGCTCCATTATGGAAGAAAGCATACACCATCACTATCCGGAAGCAGAAGTTGTAAGCATTCCGGTTGCCGACGGCGGCGAGGGAAGCGTTGACGCCTTTTTGGAAGCACTGGGCGGCGAAAAAGTAAGCGTTAAAGCACAGGACCCTTACGGCCGCGAAATAAATTCTTTTTACGGAATTTTACCTGACGGCACTGCTGTAATTGAAATGGCAGCAGCGGCAGGACTGCCTTTGGTCTGTGAAAACCGCCGTGCAGAAAAAACCACTACTTACGGCGTAGGCCAGCTTATTGAAGACGCTTTGCGCAACAAATGCAAAAAGCTTATTGTAGGCCTTGGCGGCAGCGCAACCAACGAAGGCGGCTGCGGTGCGGCAGCAGCTCTGGGCGTACGCTTTATCAACAGTAAAAATGAAAGTTTTGTCCCTGTCGGTGAAACCTTAAAGGATATTGCCGCTATCGACGCAAGCGGTATTAATCCCCTTCTGCGTGAAGTTCCTATTGTTACCATGTGCGATATTGATAACCCGCTCTGCGGACCGCATGGGGCTTCAGCTGTTTTCGGTCCGCAAAAGGGCGCTGACGAAAGTTGTATAAAAATGCTTGATGCCGGTCTTTACCATATGTCTGAAATCATTAAACGTGATTTGGATAAAGATGTACTGAACCTGCCGGGCTCCGGCGCAGCAGGCGGCATGGGCGGCGGTATGGCAGCATTTTTTAACAGCACCTTACAGCCGGGCATAGAAACTGTGCTTGATACCGTTCATTTCAACCATCTGCTTGAAGGTGCCGACTTTATCATATCAGGCGAAGGCAAAATTGATACCCAGTCGCTGCGCGGCAAAGTAGTTATTGGCGTTGCCCGCCGCGCTAAAAAATCATCCGTACCGCTTATTGCCGTTGTCGGCGATATCGGCAGCGATATTCAAAAAGCCTATGAGGAAGGCGTAACCGGAATTTTCAGCATTAACCGCGTTGCCCTCCCCTATGAGCAGATTAAATTAAGGGCGAAAGATGATCTGCGGCTGACAATTGACAATATTATGTATTTTATGAAACATATGCGCTAAAACAAAATAAAACTCCTGTTTGGCAAACTTAACTGCCGGGCAGGAGTTTTTCTTTTCATATTTTAATTAATCTTCGTAGCGGTCATCATCACATCTGTCATCGTCGTCATCTTCCCAGCGGTCGTCGTCCCATCTGTCGTCATCATCGTGTTCCCAGCGGTCATCGTCCCACCTGTCGTCATCGTCGTCTTCCCAGCGGTCATCGTCCCATCTGTCATCATCGTCATCATCCCAACGGTCGTCGTCATGCCTGTCACGGCGTTCTTCACGTTCCCATCTGTCACGGTCTTTTTTGTAATTGCCGCGGCGTCCATTATCGTGACGCCATTTATCGTCATTGCCTCTGCCGTTATCATGGTCAAAAGGGCTGTCCTTACCGCTTGCCGCGCGCAGAATATCGTTTACAACGCCAAGCTCATTGCCGCCCGTATCTGCGGTAATAGCAGGCATTAATTTTTGTTCAGGAGCAGCTTCCGTTTCCGCTGCCCATAACGGACTGATAAATGCAGCCATCAATAATGTACACAATACCTTTTTCATCATCCCTCACTCCTTAAAATTAAACAATATACCCTCTATAATAATTATACAAAAACAAAACAATAACAGGCAACAATGCTTACAAACAATTTACAATTAAATTTTCGTTCAGCGCTTGTTTTTGCCATTATTTGTAATATCTGAAACATAAAGTGCCGCGTCCACGGTTTGAATCTGGCAAAATAATAATTAACTTTCACTTTTTAAAAATTTATAGTATTATGTAAATGCAGCTGACGCTGTAATACGTAAAAAGAAGGTATAGTATATGAAAACAAGAAAGGTTGTCATTATCGGTGCCGGGCATGTAGGCTCTCATGTAGCACTGGGTCTTATTCAATCCGGCGAAGCCGATGACATTGTTTTAATTGATATTTTAAAAGAAAAAGCAGCCGCACAGGCATTAGACCTTGACGACTGTGTAAGCGGAGCTTTATGCGGACATGACGCTGTTATACGCGCCGGTGAATACGAAGAGCTTAACGATGCCGATATTATGGTTGTTGCGTTCGGGCGCAGCCGCAAACCCGGCGAAACACGTCTTGATATGTTCGATGATACCATCCGCATGGCAAACGAAGTAATCGGCCATTTAAAACAGGTTGATTTTAAAGGCATTATGATTAGTATTTCCAACCCTGCCGATATTATCTGTGAATACATCCGCCGCCAGATGAACTGGCAGACAAACCGCTGCTTCTGCACCGGCACCAGCCTGGAAACCTACCGCCTGCTGCGCGTGCTTTCTGCCGCTACCGGTTACAGCCGCCGCTCCATTCAGGCAATGTGCATGGGCGAACACGGCAACAGCAGCTTTATCGTATGGTCGCGCATTTTTATTAACGGCACTCCGTTTTTGCAGATGCGCGAAAATAGCCCAAGGCTTGCCGCACTTAACCTTGATGATTTGCAGGAACAAGTTAAACGCGCTGGTGATATTGAAGTTGACGGCAAGGGCTGCACCGAATTTGGCATTGCCAATGTTGCCGTAATGCTTATAAAAGCAATTTTCCATGACCAGAAACTCATCTGGCCCTGCTCCACAGCACTTAACGGTGAATACGGGCAAAAAGATGTTGCCGCAGGCGTGCCCTGCGTTATCGGCAAAAACGGCCTTGAACAAATTTTAAAAGTAGAACTTGACGAAAGCGAAAAAGAAAAATTCGCCAAATCCTGCGATATTATCCGCGGCTTTTTGGAAAGAGCCGAAAGCGTAAAATAAAAATAAACCAACGTAAAAGCAAACAGCACTTCAAAAGTAATTTTACTTTCGGAGTGCTGTTTTACTATTTACGCTGTTAAATTACAGTTCAGCTTTTTTGGCGATAATGGCAGCACAGGCAGTGCAGGCCGGGCAATCGCAGAATTTAGCGCCGTTCTTTTTAATTTCTTCGGCATGGGCAAGTACGTTTTTAGCCATTTCCTCGCCAAAAACTTTAACGCCTGCTTCGCTGCCTGCAAAAGCAATTAAACCGTCAACAGGCATAATGTCTGCTTCAACTTCGGCAATAAGTTTTTTGGTCATTTCTGCTTCTTTATCAGTACCGGCTGCTTCCAGCCATTCAGCACAAACTGCTTTGGCTTCTGCACAGCAGGAAGGTGCGTTTTTTAAAGCGTTTACCTGTTCAGTAAGGTAAGTTCTTAATTCATTAGTCATAATAAATCATCCTTTCCAGTAAACAATCGGAGGTTCAACCTAATTTTTTCATATTGTCTAAAATTCTGGCAAGCATTGCCTCGCAAGTGCGGATTTCTTCATCTGAAAAGCCTTTGTAAAAAATTTCGGACATTTTATCGGATACCGCTTTGTAATCCTGCTCCAGATTTTTAGCCTTGGCGGTAAGCGCCAGCAAGGTTTTGCGGCGGTCGTTTTTATCTGGCATACGGCACACAAGCCCTGCCTTCTCCATACGGTCAACCATGCTTGTAAGCGTCGTTGGCGCAAGACCTGTTTTATCTGCCAATTCGCGCAGAGAAATACCGTCCCTGCTCCACAAAACATATAAGATACGCCCTTGAGCTCCGTTAAAAGTATCTATGTTTTTCTCCGCTAAAATCTGCTCTAAAATTCTGTCGCTAAGCCTTTTAATCTGCGAAACATAATTGCCGCCTTTAATTTCCATTTATATTTCCTCCTATGTAGGATTATACTATATAGTAGTATTTTGTGCAAGCTATTTTATTAAATATATCTATCCATTCATCCAGATATCATCATTGCACCGCAAAATATAAGTATTAAACCAAGCGCGCCAAAGATAAGCCTGTACATGCCGCGGCTTAAAAGCTGTGCATCCGGCTTGCCGACCGGATTACACAGCCAGTTCCAGTTTTTCACCGCTCCAACAGCAAGCACAATGCCTGTAAAAAGTGTTATGTAATCACGGTATTCGGTTATAAAATCTGTCAAAGCCTTATCCATTTTATTCCTCTTCGTCCTTTATCTCTACCAGCCTGCCCCTTTTATTGCGCTCAAAAGCAGTACCATAAGGACTGTTTAACAAAGGCAAAAGCTCCGGATACAAATTGCAGATAGTATTTAAATCGTAAATGCCATACTCTGCATCTTCACCGGCATAAACTTCATCCTCGTCGCCAGCTTCAAAATACCAGCCGCTGTCCCAACCTGTATCGTCGCTGTCAGGTTCCTCCCGGCAGCAAAAGCCTACCGCACAGCCGTCTTTTATAATCCGTTTACTTATGCGGCAATGCCGTGCTCCCTGCCAGTCTGGCAGCAGTTCTTTAAAATTGCTTTCATCAATAAACGGCTGCACAGCATTTTCTTTTCCGCACAGTTTTTGCCATTCGGCAAAACGTCCTTCAATAATTTTTTCAACAGCCCGGCAATATTCGTCGCCCCATGGCAAAAGCAGGTATGCCGCTTCTTCTGTGCAGGGCATTTGCCCTTTAAAATATTCTCTTGCGTATGCTTTTAAATCTTTAATAAAAGCATAGGGCATGCTGCGGTTGCCAGTGTTGTACCAGTTGGCAAAACATACACCTTTATGGTTATAATCAATTATCATAAGCCTGCCGCCAAGTTCATCACGCACAAAGGCACGTAAATCCGTAAGGCTGCCGCTTTTTACATTTATAGCCACGTCACCGTGCTGCTGCAAAAAAACATCGCCCATTAAATTATGGTTTATGCACCAGCGCAGGTATGCCGCCATATGGCTGTATACTGCCAGTTCATCAACCGAAAGATTATGTTCCTGTATCAGTTTTAAATGCTCTGCGGCACAGTCCATTTCGCGGTCATCATAATTTAATATTTCTGCATCAGTAACAGCGTTTAAACGGCTGGGATTGATGACTTCCAAAATTTCATCCGGGCATTTTTGCAATAATTTATCCATACCGTTTTCCACTTTATAATCAAGTTCTTCTTTATAAAGCGGTATTGCCTGATAAAAATTTACTGCATCACCATTTGGCAGCGTGCAGACATAACTTGCTTCGCCAAAAACACCGGGGCTTAAAACAACAGCCGAACACAGCTTTGTACTCTCATCAAAGCTGGTAATATCGTCAAATTCAAGCGTTGACCCCCAGTCATAATACATCCCGTTATTAACAGGGCTGCGCGCCATAAATTTTAAAAAGCGTATAGGCCAGTACCACTTTTCGTCCTTTAGTGATTCTTCGTCAAGCTGCCAACCGGCCGGCAGGTTAATTAAAAGCTCGGCACGTTCCAATTGTTCGTTTTTCAGCTCATCAGGCACTTCCATTTTATGCGCACCCATGCCGCAAGTTACCAGCGTATAATATTCGTGTTCCGCCCGTGGCGGAATAACATAAATATCCACGTGAATATCAGGCGATGCCAATTCATGCATTACGCGGCCGTACTTGCCGAAATATTTTTCAATATGCGCCCCAACGCTCTGCATTTCTTCAAAACTGTAAACTTCCGGTTCGCGGTAATTTTCTTCAATATATTCTTCGATGGTTTTAATTAAATTTGCCGCGTCTTCGTCATCAGGCTTTAACTGCTGCCATTTGCGTGCATAGGCCAGCGCTTCCAGCTCGCGCCCAGATGTCATCCACAGAGCGTAAGCCATACGGCAGTTCCAATACCAATCATCCAGCCCTTGCAGGCGCACGCTTTCAAAAATATTTACGGCTTTTTCCAGCAGAAATATATCTACGCCGTCCTCGTTTGCCTTGGAATTATTATCGCCAAGCACGCCCAAATTGCTGTAAGCCCTGCCCAAAAGCACGGTCAGTTCATAGCCGCGTTCTTCTTCCGGTATGGCTTCAATGGCATCAACACATTTTTGATATTCATTTTCTTCATTCCACTCCACAATCTTTTTAAGTAAATCGTTCATAAAGCCTTCCCCTTTCAAACAGCCTGCGCCAAAATACAAAAGGACACCCCGCTGTCTGCGTTAAGCGTAAACAGCAAAGCGTCCGTTAATTTTATTGTTAATATTAAGTGCATAACAAAATGCCGGCCTTAAGTTATAACGCCGCTTCTCCTGCCTGATTGCCTGCCTGTTGATTACACAGCCCATAATCTTTGCCGCTCCTTGTTATACTTTATTTAATTATACTAAACTTTATACTAAACTTTAAAGTTTTAAACAATGTTCTAACCCATTTTGGCAAAGTAATATTTAACAGCCACGGCCTGATCGGCAAGCAAAACTGCAAGCAGGTAAAATACCTGCGTTATGCCGAAACCGTGTGCAACAAAACCTAAAACTGCCGGCCCTAAAATTACGCCGGTGTAACCCATGCTGGTTATTGCCGTTACAGCTGCGTTAATGGGCATAACTTTCTGGTATTTTGTCAGCGAATAAATTGTGGGCACTATGTTGGCAAGCCCTAATCCCATCAGTACAAACCCCAGCTGAATGGCATAAAAGTTTTCCATAAAGATAACGCTTAAAAAGCCAATGGCGCCGATAATACTGCCAAAAACCAGTGTTTTTTCTTCGCCAAGCACGGCTACAATTTTATCGCCCAAAAGGCGCATACACAGCATTGCTACCGAAAAAACAGCATAGCCTACGCCTGCAAGCGAAAGTTCCGTATTTTTTACTTCAGTAAGCAAAACGCCGCTCCAGTCCATAACTGCGCCTTCGCCCAAAAATGTTATGCACGCCAGCACGCCGAAAAACACTACTATGCCTTTGGGAACAGCGATTGGTTTTTCGTTGCCAGCACCTTTAAAATTTAAAAAGTGGCGGCTGTAAATTACCGTAAACACTATTACTATAAGGCTGTGTATGGCGGCAATAACTGTTATGCCAAGCCCAGCTTTGGCCAAAAGGCTGAATAAACCTGCACCGGCGAAGCAGCCAACGCTCCACAGCGCATGCATGCCGCTCATCATACGTTTTTTAGAAGCGTTTTCTACGATAACGGCATTGAGGTTCATATTAACATCTATGCAGCCCATTGCTGCGCCAAAAACCGCAAGAAAAACCAAAAAGCCCCAAATATTGCCAAGCAGCGATAAAATTATCAAATCCGCTGCCATAACGGCGATAGCTGTGCGCAAAACTTTTTTGCAGCCGTAACTGCGGCTTAACATGCCTGCCAGCGGCATAAAAATAAACGCACTGATGCCGATGCTTAATAACAGCATGCCTAATACATCGGCGCCAATTTGCAATTTATCTTTAACTGCCGGTATCATTGGAGCCCATGTGGCAACCGCAAACCCGCTGATAAAAAAGGCCATGCGCGCAGCCATCTGCTCTTTTTTGCCTACTTTATAGGCCGATAAATAATCATCTACTAATCCCATTAATTAACCTCCGGTTAAGGCTTGCAAATTCCGCACGGGCTGTAGCCTTTGCTGATTAATTCGGCACGCCGTCCTTTAAAGTTTTCCCTATTTTTTACGCTTATTTTTTCTGCGCCGCTGCAATCAGGTTTATGGAATTTTTTGCTGCCGTTATTTAACACATAGCTTTGTACTGCGTAATCATCGGCAGTTGGGCATACTTTGGGCTTATTGCCGGCAGTTTTTGCCGTTTGCTGCCCTTCTGCCAGTTTGCTTTTGCCGTCTGCATAATTAATTTCCACGCCCGGCTGAACATTATAACAGAAAACATTAAAGCTTATGCCTGCACCTTTGTCCTCTACGGACATTGCCTCCATCTGTACGCCTGACGCCACAAGGTTATTGCCGTTAAACACCGGCGTTACACGGTATAAAACGTGGTTGCCTGTTTCTTTAATATAGTCGGCCACCATATTTTCAAACGGCAGCATGCCATCCACATTCATATAACGCGTTCCGGTTATTAAATTGCGTTCGTTTGCATTTTCAGCAGTAAGCTGATAGCCGATTAAATGGCAGCGGTTATAAAGATATTTACCGTCAACAAAATCGTATTTTGCCGTCTGCCATCCGCTCGGCTTAACCTGGCCAATGCTGCCGCGCTTTTCTTTAGGCATAGTTTCTTTGGATACATTGGCAAACGCCGTGCCGCAGCGTTTTAAACTATCCAGCGGGCTGTATTTTTCAAATGATTTTTTGGTTAAATCAGCCTCAATAAAATTTGGCTTATTGCCGTTAATTGCAATAAAGGGCTTACCGCTGTACGCAGGTACAGAAGCAATACCGGCGGCGTTAACGGAACTGCCTGCCGGTGCGGCGGCATTGCTGCCTTTTTGCCCGCAGCCGCTTAAAACAAGGCTTACAGCCAGCATTAAAGAACAAATTACAGCAAATATTATTCTCATTTTACGTAAACTTCCTCCGTAATTTTATCGTGGGATGAACCGGCAAAATCATTGCTCTCTTTAAGATGCCAGTTTTTTAAATCAATGTCAAAATATAAATCTGCCGGGTAAACCCGGTTCCACCTGTACAAAATAATTTTCTGCAGTTCTTTTTCATAAGGCTTAACGCTGATGTTTTCGGCAAAGCAATAATCATCACTGCCTGCTTTTGCCATAAAATCCTCATCAACGGTTATGCCTTCAGCAGTTTCATCAAACTGTCCGCGGCTGTATGCGTTCATCCACAGTTTATGCGTGCCGCAAAGCTTCAGCAGCCGCGCACGCAAAACCCTGTCCATGCTCTGGCGACGGTTATTAAAAAGCATGCCTAAATTATCATCAACGCAAGCAATTAAAATCATTTTTATACCCTTCCGTGCTGTTCATTATATTCATCATAACTTTTTAAACGCTCTGACAGCGTACCTGTATGCAGTTCAAAAAGATGATTGTCATAATCATAAAAATACAAAGAACGCCCTTCTCCTTCTATACGGCTGCGCCCTTCCCTAAAGGTTAAGCCAAGAGTTTCAATACGTTTTTTATATTCATCATATTCTTTTTCATCAATTTTAAAAGCTATGTGGTTATAGGTTGTTTCCTTTAAAGATTCACCCTGCATAATCACCAGCCACAAACCATCAATATCAAAAAATCTTTCCTGCGACAGCGAAAAAGTATTCTTGCCGCTGTCGTATATAACTTTAGCATCAAACAGCAGCTGCAACATAACTGTTGTACGTTCAATATCGTGTACAATAAAAGTAATATGGCTTATTTGCATAAACTGCCTCCTTAAACAAACCATTTTCATCATAGCATTATAAAAAACACTTTGCAAGTTAAGTTTTTAAAAGAATACAAAAATCCCCGGCAGGATTTTCCCACCGGGGACTGGTTATTTACCGTTCAGATATTAGTAGTTTACTTTGCGCAGTTCAAAATATGCTTTCGGATGGTCGCAAACAGGACAAACTTCCGGAGCTTTTTCAGCAATTACAATATGGCCGCAGTTGCCGCAAATCCAAACCTGTTTTTCTTCGCGTTTAAATACACGGTCATTTTCAATGTTGGCAACCAGTGCATTGTAGCGTTCTTCGTGTTCTTTTTCAATTTTGCCAACTTCTTCAAACAGCATGGCAATATAATCAAAGCCTTCTTCTTTTGCTACTTTGGCAAATTCGGCATACATTTCGGTCCATTCATAGTTTTCGCCTGCTGCTGCGTCTTTAAGGTTGGTTAAAGTATTGGGCAGGCTGCTGTGTGCTACGCCGCCGCTGGTTAAAAGTTTAAACCAGATTTTGGCATGTTCTTTTTCATTGCCTGCGGTTTCTTCAAAAATATTGGCAATCTGGTTGTAGCCTTCTTTTTTTGCAATGCCTGCATAATAGGTATATTTGTTTCTTGCCTGAGATTCACCGGCAAATGCTGCCTGCAAATTTGCTTCAGTTCTGCTTCCTTTAAATTCCATTGTTCATACCTCCATAAAATAAATTTTATTTGTGCTGCTGCACTTATTGTGCTTCTTTTGCCTCAAGCTTCTGGCAATCGGGGCACAATCCATTAAAGACAATATCATGGCTCTGCATTTTAAAGCCGGTTACTGCGGCAACCTTTTCGTCAAGGTCTTCCATGTAATCCATATTCTCTACATTCATAAATTTTCCGCAATGGGAACATTTAATGTGGTAATGCTTGGTAAGCATATGGTCAAACCTGTCTGCGCCGCTGGGTACGGAAACCTTGTTTAAAAGCCCGCTTTCCACAAGCGAGTTAAGGTTGCGGTACACTGTTCCCTTACTGATATCGGGATATTCCATGGTTATGCGTTCATAAACCTCGTCAGCCGTGGGATGGTCCGCCAGGAAGCGTACTGCAGCAATAACAAGCTGTCTTTGAATAGTATTACGTTTCATTCTGCCTCTCCCTTCTAACAAAACTTATTCTCAATTACAATTATATACCCAAAAGAAATCTTGTCAAGCAAGTTTACTATTTTTTCACGTATGAGCGGGTTTTCCTTTAAAATTACAGTCTTTTTCAGTAAGCGCCTGCTTATCATTCACGTGTGTTTTTAATAAATAATCTTTTTCGTTTATCAGCTTTAGTTATTTAAAAATTTTAAAAACTTTTATTTGATTGCTAATGAGTTTTGGTAGTGATATAATAAATTTGCAGTTAGTCATAAGTAATCAAAGGAGAAAATTAAATATGGAAGCTATTACTTTAAATAATCTGGCTATCGGGCAAAAAGCCACGATTATTACAGTTGGCGGTGAAGGCATTTTGCGCCGCCGCTTTTTAGATATGGGGCTGACCCCCAAAACAAGGGTTATGGTGCGTAAAAGAGCGCCTTTAGGCGACCCTATCGAAATTTTTCTGCGCGGCTACGAGCTGACCCTGAGGCTGGATGACGCTAAAAAAATTACCGTGCAGCCGGAGGAAGCATGAAACTTACATTTGCACTTGTAGGAAACCAGAACTGCGGCAAAAGCACGCTTTTTAACTATCTTACCGGCAGCAACCAGCACGTTGGCAACTTTCCCGGCGTAACGGTGCAGAAAAAAGAAGGCATTTTGCTGAAGGATAAGGATATTACCGTTATTGACCTTCCCGGTATTTATTCCCTTTCGCCTTATACCTCCGAGGAAATTGTTACGCGCGATTTGCTTTTGCGCAATAATCCGGATGTTATTGTAAACGTTCTTGATGCTACCAATATTGAACGCAGCCTGTATTTATCATTGCAGCTTATAGAGCTTAATACGCCAATGGTAATTGCCCTTAATATGATGGACGAATTACAGGCGAGCGGCGGCAGTATTGATATTAAAACGCTTGAGAAAAAACTAACCATACCGGTAATTCCAATAACGGCCAATTCAGGTGCGGGTGTTGATGAACTTATCCGCCGCGCCAAAAACGCCGCTGAAGCTCATCAGCTGCCTGAGCGCCTTGACTTTTGCTCCGGCCCGGCGCATGTGGCAATTCATTCCATCGCCCATTTAATTGAACCTAAAGTACGCAAAAAAGGCTTGCCGCTGCGTTTTTCGGCAACTAAGCTCATTGAAGGCGATGACCTGTTAACCAAAGAACTGGAATTAACGGAAAACGAACAGGATATTATAGGCCACTTTGTTACAGAGCTTGAATCGGCAGCCGATACGGATAAAGAAGCTGCTTTGGCAGATATGCGCTACACTTATATTGAAGAACTGTGCAGCCAGACCGTTCATAAGCCCGATGAAAGCGTTGCCCAGAAGCGTTCTGTAAAAATGGACCGCTATTTAACAAATAAATACCTGGCCATACCTATTTTCCTTTTAACAATGTTTACGGTGTTCTGGCTTACTTTTGATGTTATAGGCGCAGAATTAAGCAATTTGCTGGAGCTTGGCATTGCCGCCGTAACAGATGCGGCTGATGCAGGTTTAACAGCAGCCAACGTCAGCGCGCCTATTCACTCGCTTATTATCGACGGCGTATTTACCGGCGTTGGCAGCGTGCTTTCCTTTTTGCCAACTATCGTAACGCTTTTCTTCTTCCTTTCTCTTTTGGAAGATACAGGTTATATGGCGCGCATTGCCTTTGTAATGGATATGCTGCTTCGCAAAATCGGGCTTTCCGGTTCATCTTTTGTGCCGATGCTTATCGGCTTTGGCTGCAGCGTACCGGCAATTATGGCAACACGCACTCTTGCCAGTGAGCGTGACCGCAAAATAACAATTATTTTAACGCCTTTCATGTCGTGCAGCGCCAAACTTCCGGTTTACGGTGTTTTTATCGCGGCTTTCTTTGCCGAAAACCGTGCGCAGGTAATGATGTACCTGTACCTGACAGGAATTTTAATTGCTATTTTATCAGGCCTGCTTTTAAAAGCCTTTGTATTTAACGGCCAGCCTGTTCCGTTTGTAATGGAACTGCCTGCTTACCGCCTGCCTACCGCAAGAAGCATAGGCCTGCATATGTGGAGCAAAGCCAAAGACTTCCTGCACAGGGCTTTTACCATTATCTTCCTTGCAAGCATTGTTATCTGGCTGCTGCAAAGTTTTGATACGCGTTTTTACATGGTAGAAAACCCCGCCAACAGCATGCTTGCCCAAATCGGCTCTTTTATAGCGCCTGTTTTTGCTCCGCTTGGCTTTGGCGACTGGCGTGCGGCAACGGCATTAATTACCGGCATTACGGCCAAAGAAGTTGTTATAAGCACGCTTTCCGTTCTTACCGGCAGCGGCGATGAGCTTACCGGCAGCGCATTGCAGAACCTTTTCTCCCCGCTTACTGCGCTCAGCTTTTTAACCTTTGCCCTGCTCTACCCACCCTGCGTGGCAGCGCTTGCAGCAATAAAGCGTGAAATGAACTCCGGCATTGCCACTATTGCCATTATGGCTTACGAAATATGCGTTGCCTGGCTGGCAGCCTTTACGGTTTACCATATTGGTTTGATGCTCGGCTTTAACTGATTATAATAACTGTCAATTCCTAATGTAAGTTTTAAGGCTTGCATTAGGAATTTTTTATTTTGAAAATTATAAAACAAAAACCGCCATACATATTTGTACGACGGTTTTGTAACTAAGTTTTGTAACTGATATAAGTTTTATTCTTCAATCATAGGCACTGTGTTGGCCGCATGCTGCATTATATTAATGGTGTAATCAGTTTTGCCTTCAGCTTTTAATTTTTCCTGCGCCAGCTGCCATGCTTCTTCAATGGTTGCAACAGGAATCTGGCCTGTTTTTCTTGCAGCTTCAAAGTTTTCGGGTTTGGTTACAAGATAAACAGTGTTTTCGTGGCACAGGCTGGCCAGTACAAAAGCTACGTAGAACGGAATGGAAAATTCTTCACGCAAGGCTTTTTCCATATCCGTTAAATTATCAAAGCGGAAGCTTTCCATATATGCGGGCGGGTCATTAATTTCACGTGCTTCAAGCGCAGCAATTAAAATACCGCCTTTTTTAAGTGCAAGTGCGGAAGTATCATAAGTTTTGCTGCCCTGATACAGGTTAATATCTTTCGGGAAACCGCCCGGAGAAGCAATTACCACATCTGCTTTTCCTTTAGCTTTAACGCCCTGAATTTTTAATACTTCTTTAGTGCCTTCCAGCCATGCATCATACCAGTGGCCGCCAACGATTTTGGCAAAATCGCCGTCATTGTCAAGCACGTTGTTTACCAAAAAGCACGGGTTGATAAATTCGCAGGCTGCGCAAAGTTCTTCATGGAAGCGGTTGCCTTCGATATTTGCAGTGCAAACGCCGGGATACACGCCGCCGCCAAATTCATCAGCAAGTGCCAGAGAATGGTGTTTTTGAATGGTTTCTTCACTGGCAACGCCCGGAAGAATGCTTTTGCGGCCGCCGCCGTAACCTGCAAGCAGATGTACGGTAATACCGCCGGTTAAAATTACTTTATCGGCATCGGTTACATGCTTGTCAATCCATACAGGCACGCCGCGCGGAGTATCGCCTACATGCACGCATACAGATTCTTTGCTGCTGTGCTGATAAATTTTAATGCGGTCTACTACTTCCTGCCCGCAGACAATTACATCTTCTTCGTGTGTTTGCGGACGGTGCGTGCCCTGCGCAACCACGATGCTGATATCTTCATCGGGAACGCCTGCAAGATTCAGTTCATTAACAATATGAATGAGAATTTGGTCGGTATGCACAAGGCGGGTAATATCACTTACAACAATTGCTACTTTTTCGCCCTTGTTAACGCACTGCTGCAAAGGCTTGCTGTTAATAGGCTCGCGCATTGCTTTTAAAACTGCCGCTTTTACGTCAGTAATTTTTTCGCTCTGGTTGCCTTCAATTACCTGCAAAATGTGTTCTTCCGGCAGTGCAACTTCCTGAAAGCCATCACCAAAACCAAATTTAAAATTTTTTAATGCCATAATCATCTTCCTTTCCCCTAAAAAGCATTTATATTAAAAAATTTGCAAACATTAATCAAAAAACGGAATAGTTGCCATGCCATGCGGAATAATATTAACGGTATAATCTTCCCTGCCGACAATTTTTTCAGCCATTGCCATTGCTTCCTGCAAGGTTGCTACCGGTACGGCGCGCGTTTTGCGTGCTTTTTCAAAGTTTTCCGGCCTGGTTACCAAAATTATGGTAAAACGTTCAGCCAGGCAGCAGGTATAAAAAGCTACATAAAACGGAATGCTGAAACCATCGCGTACATCCTGTTCCATCTGTTTTAAATCGTCATAATGGAAGCAGTTGAAAAATACCGGAGGTTCGGCAATATCCTCACATTCCAGCACCGCAATAATAACTCCGCCTTCTTTTAACGCCATAGCCGCAGGCACATAAGCCTTCATTCCCTGATAAAGGTTCATGTCACGCGGGAAACCGCCGCCGCTGCTGATTGCAATATCAGCCTTGGCTTTGGCTTTTACGCCCTGCTGTTTAGTTACAATGCGTGTACCTTCCAGCCATGCTTCATGCCAGTGGCCGGCGGCAACAGCGTAAAAATCACCGTCAGCATCCATAATGGCATTTACCAGAAAACAGGGATTCAAAAGCGCCGTCGCATCGCACATATCGTCACTTACGCGGTTATCCCAGGTCTTGGCAAGACAGGTATCCGGATTTATGCCGCCGCCAATCGTATCGCTTAACGCCATAACATGGTTATGGTTAATTGTTTCGGCAGCTGCAATGCCAGGCAGCACGCTTTTGCGCCCGCCGCCGAAACCGGCAAACAAATGCGGTGTAATACCGCCTGTTAAAATTACCTTGTCTGCTTCAACGGCGCGCTTATCAAGGTACACCGGGGTACCGCGCCTTGTTGTGCCAAGATACACGTTTTTATCCATGTCGTAAGCATCATGGTCATAAATTTTCAAGCGCTTGTACAAATCTTCGCCAACAATAATTTTCTTTTCTTCGTCTGTATTGGCCCTGTGCGTTCCTGCCGCAACAATAACGGAAATATCCGCATCCGGTATGCCGCTGTTGTTAAGTTCTTCCACCACAATGGGCAGATACTCGCTCGTTCTCGTCCACGCGCGTGTTATGTCGCTTACCAGAATTACTACCTTATCGCCCTGCTTTACTACTTCGCGCAGCGGCGCAGAACCGACAGGATTGCGGACGGCATCCAGCACAGCCTTTTTTAAATCGGTTATTTTTTCACCCGGCGCGGCGTCGATAATCTGCAAAACTTTGCTTTCATCAAGCATTACGCTTTGCTCGCCTTTGCCGTATTTCAGCTTATATTCCTTCATGCTTCCTCACTTCTCCAAAATAGGGAGCGTTGCCGAGGCATGCCCCATAACGGTAATTGTATAGTCTTTTTTATTTTTTTCAGCAAGGTCAGCCTGAACCATATTCCACGCTTCTTCAAGCGAAGCCACGGGAATCTGCCCGGTGGCACGTACAAATTCAAAGTTTTCCGGCCTTGTTACAAGATAAGTATGCAGCGAATTTACAATGCATCTTGTTTTAAACGCCACAAACGCCGGAATGGAAAAATCGGCGCGTACTTCTTTTTCAAAACTGAGAATATCGGATTTGGAGAACCAGTCTGTAAAAATAGCAGGTTCTTTAATATCTGGGCAATCCAGCGTCAAAATTAAATAGCCGCCGGGTTTTACCGCAAAAACAGCATTCATATGGGCCTTGCAGCTCTGGTACAGGTTTATATCTTTCGGGCTGCCGCCTGCCGAAGCGATAACAACATCTGCCTGCTCTTTAATATGTACGCCTGCCATTGCCAAAAGGTCATGACAGCCTTTTTCCCATGCTTTATACCAGTGCCCGGCAACAACTTCATGCAAGTCACCTTCCGGGCTGAACACCATGTTTACCAAAAACGCAGGATTAATTTTTGCGCACACTTCCGTCATATCCTCGTGCAGAGGGTTATTTTCCAAAACGCCTGTTTCGCACAGCGGATTGCAACCTGCACCTACTTCATCTGCCAGTGCCATAGCGTGGTTGTGCATAATGGTAGCGTGGCCGCTTACGCCCGGCATAACAGCTTTGCGCCCGCCGCCAAAGCCTGCCATCGGGTGCAGCGACACGGCGCCGGTAATAATAATTTTATCAGCTTCTGCCACGGTTTTATCAATTAAAACAGGCGTACCGCGGCTGGTAACGCCAAGGTCAACCAGTTCTGCGTTATTGCGGCAGTCATGCTGATGAATTTTAATGCGGTTCACAATATCCTGCCCGCAAACCAGCACATCTTCTTCCGGCGTATGGGCACGGTGCGTGCCTGTTGCAACAACAATGGTAATATCTTCATCAGGCACGCCGCCTGCATTAATTTCATCAATAACAACAGGCAGAAAATCGGCAGTACGCACAAGGCGAGTAATATCGCTTACAATAACGGCAACCTTATCGCCTTTTTGCACAACATCCTTAAGCGGAGCGCTTTCAACCGGGCTGCGCAGCGCATTAAGCGTAGCCTCTTTAATATCACCGGCAACGGACGCCTTATTGCCATGAATGTCGTACAATATATGTTCTTCCGGCAGCATTACCTTCTGGCAGCCGCTGCCATACGGGAGAGTGTATTCCTTCATTGTTCATTCTCCTTTTTTAATAGTAGTTATATAATTATATTATACACTTCTGCATATAAAAATGAAAGGCAAATGGCAAATTGTTTTAACGAAAGATTATTTTATAATTTTAGTTGTACATTTTGTAACAGATATGCTATAATATTTTAATAAATTACACTTATCACGGGGATGTACTGGTTTCGACGGGGATAGGTGTGGTATGATAAGCGAGCCGTGTTTCCGTCAGCACGTTAAACGGCGGACGTTTAAAAATAAACGCTAAAAACGATTACGCTTTAGCAGCTTAATGCTACGTCCTTGCGTTTCTTTCCTGCGGAAATGCTCTGGACGCCAACAGCAGGATACTTTAAGGGCTTTTCCCTGAGCCTTTAAGGGAAACCTTTTGGGATAGCAACCGGGCAGCCCGCCGTCAGGCGGCACGGAAGCGAATAATAAAATGACGCCTGCGCTCGGAGAAAGTCATATTGCAATATTTTCGGACAGGGGTTCGACTCCCCTCATCTCCACCATTTTCACGGAAAAACTTTTTTCAAAATAAAAAAGGTATTTTGTATATCGCGTGCTGAAATAGTATGAATATACAACAGGCCCTGTTGCTAATTATGCAACAGGGCTTTCTTTTTATGCTAAAACACTGTTCAAAATACGGCATTACCCAAAAACTGCATTTTTTATGCTTATTAGTAACATATTAGTAACAAAAAAGTAACAAATATAAAAATCCAATTATAACGTTATCGTTTAAGAATATGTTAGTTTTTCTATGAACCATTTATTATCATCACAAAATAAATAAAAGCTGTAATTTTTTACGCGGCAGGTATACCGCATCCCCTGCCCACCATGTTTTAGCGATGCAGCCGGCCGGGCATCGGAAACGCTATCAATTTTTATTGACCGACCGTCCCACATAAATGATACCGGGATAATTTTACCGGTTCCCGCCTCAAACTTTGCAGTTACTTCCAAAAAACTCATATGGCCGCCCCCTTACCTAAAAAAACGAAAATGGGTGTATAACGTGGTCATCTTTTGGGTTTATGTTTAATTGTTTATCCAGAAGGCATGCTGCGCGCAGTACGGCAGCGTGCCCAAAGCGTTTACGTAGCTGGTCAACCGTCTTGGCCAGCTTATCTTTTTTGTCAGTATTATCCGGCGTGAACATATCCAGCTGATAGCCCTTTTCGGCCGTTACCAGGTTAATGACCCGGACGCCTATACTGCGCAGATGCTTGTTCCTGTAAAAATCGTAATTTCTATTGAGCAGTATCATCGCTGCATTAAGTATATCCTCCGCATAACAGGTCGGGTACGGAAGCTGCATCTGACGAGTAACCGTATATAAGCTGCTGTCGCGCAATGTTATTTCCACGCCCGTGCATTTTAAAGCGTTTTCCCTTAAACGGGCAGCAACTGATTCGCACAAGCAAATATATACAAGCTTTGCGTCATCTGCATTTGTTATATCGCGTGGTGTTGTAACGCCATTGCCTATGCTTTTGACTGCGCTGCGCTCGTCAATAACACGAACTGGCGAACTATCCAGACCGCGGGCAAAGTCGGACAAAATCAGTCCCCATTTGCCAAGCGTCAGTTTTAAAAGCTCCGGATCGCGCCTGGCAAGGTCGCCGATTGTAAAAATGGCAATGCCTTTTAATTTGCGTTCCGTGGCATGCCCCACATACAACAACTCCGATGCAGGTTTTTTCCAAATTATAGCCTGATAATTTTTCGGAGTTATACAGGTAACGGCATCCGGTTTTTTATAATCGCTGCCGAATTTGGCAAATATTTTATTCCAACTGACGCCGATGCTGACCGTAAGGCCCAGCTCGTCTTTCATAATTCTGCGGATTTTTTCGGCAATTTCCGGACCGGTGCCGAAAAGGTTTACTGAACCGGAAACATCAAGGTAGGCTAAGTACCTAGCGCCTTATCATGTCGCCATGATAGGTTTCCAAGTACTCGCCTCAGAACCGTACGTACACCTCTCAATGTATACGGCTCGCCATTTACATATCAGACTGAATTATTGCAAAGCATTTTTCGCATACTACCAAACTTTTCCTTCGCATTTTAATCATTTTTGCTTCCCATTCTTTATTTGGATTTAAATCTTTAAGAGCTGCCACATGGTGTACTTTTATTTTGTCTGTGTATATGTCACACATTTCGCATTTTCCCTGTAACATTCGTACAATTAGTTCTTTGGGTTTAAATTTGTATATTGTAACTGGTTGAGAGAGATTGTCAATTTCTGCGAAATTTGACGGAGCTTGCTTCTTAAATCCGTTATGGTAAAATTCAATGCGTTTCTTTTGTCCCTTTGGCGTTAAATATTCCATGCTAAATATACCGTTCTTCTTGTATCGTTCAATAATTTTACACATTGAACATCTATATTTAGCGGCGAAAGTTCTATACATACTGTATTGCATTATGTAATAATATTTATTCAGAACAGAAACATTACTTGCCAAAGAGTAATAATTGTACAGCCCGCGTATTTCTGAGTTAAATCCACCGATGATTTCAACTGGAGCACGATTAACAAAACTACTTCGTGCTACGGGTGACCATATTTCCTTTCCGGTTTCATCCACGCGGATAATCATATTTTCGTTATCCAACAAACGTTTCATCCATTTTTCTTTAGGAACGTATAGCTTTACACTGCCTTCGCTATTGCGGAATTTGCCTTGCTTTCTTTTCGTAAAATTCTTGCTCCTTTTTGACACTGTAATATCATATCCTAGAAATTTAGCTTTATCTTTAGCATTTGTTATTAATGTTTTTCCATAGATAATTCTAGATGGAGGTTATCTGCTAAAAATATTCTGACCGCATTTCGTATTTCTTCAGCGTCCTTTTTAGAGCCTATTACTCCTATTAAAAAGTCATCAGCATATCTGCAATACTGAATTCGCTTGTATTGTTTGTCCATAGGTTCCATTGCTGGCAATGAGGACCATGCTTTGAATCGTTTTTGGATTTCGTTTGTTCGGATTTCTTTTTCTTTGCTTGAATAGTGTTCCCAGTTTTTTTCGGTGGTTTGTTTGTAGCAGTACCATCGAGATTTTCTCCTTGCGTATTCAGCGTTTCCAGCTCTTTGAACACCTATATCGAACTTCTCTTTATATTCCATTATATATTTGTCCAACTCGTTCATATAGATGTTGGATAGAATAGGGCTTATGACAGAACCTTGTGCCGCTCCTGAGTATGTGCCGTTCCATTTCCAATTTTCCATATATCCCGCACGGAGAAATTTCCATATTAGCGCGATGAAGTGTTCATCCTTTACTCTTTTCCTGATTATTCTTATTAGAGTGTGTTGGTTTATATTGTCAAAACATCCTTTGATGTCGCCTTCTATAAACCATTTTACTCCAGTATAAGTTTTTTGAATTTGCGTTAGCGCACTATGGCAACTTCTTTTTGGTCGGAAGCCATGTGATTGGTTAGTAAATGTCGGTTCATAGATACTTTCTAGTATCATTCTAATAACTTCTTGCACTAGTTTGTCATTAGTTGATGGAATACCTAACGGTCGCAACTTCCCATTCTTTTTCGGAATATACAATCTTTTGACAGGGGTTGGTTGATATGTATGGTTTCGTATTTGAGCAATAATTGCCATTATACGCTCCATTCCCATGCCGTCCAAGTTTATTCCGTCTATTCCTGGTGTCATGCTTCCGTGATTTCCAGAGATATTCTGGTATGCTGCAAGGTAAAACTTAGGATTAAATAGATTTCTGTACAATCGTTTGAATTGATAATTTGGTAAATTTGCCTTGTTTTTCAGGCTGTTCAATACATCACTCGGATTTCTCAATGCCTCACGCACCTTTCTTTGTTTTGTATTGAAATGTAAACTATCTCCCTTCGCCATGTATTAGGTTTTCCCTAACTCGGACTACTATGGAGACTCCGTTGCCATATCAAATATTCAAAGTCTGCACTTATAGCACTTAGTGCGTTCTGACTTAGGCAATCTCCGTTTAGTATAGAAAAGAACATAGCGCCTGTATTGTCGGATGCGATTTTCATCATTTTTCCGCTTATCGCGGCGGTCAACTTGGAACACTTGTAGTTTGCAGCTGGCTAAACATTCTACCCTAAGTTGCATAGCGTATCAATCAACTTTCGCTATGGGTGACGATAGACCACCTCTGATTGTCGTTCAAGCAATCAAGCTTTCATCCTCATATACAGTTTTTATCTCAGACGCTCAGTCGCCGCATGCTGATTTGCGAACTTGTGCTTTTACCGGCGTGCTGTTGTCGCTGTTATTGGTTTCCCTCACAGTTTAGCCGGCTGATAATGGACATTTAGTGTTTAGTCCAGTGCTTTGCTATCAGCACATTTCTTTTCTATCCGCGCCACAAAGTTTGTGACTTACGGACGCACCCATGCTTCATCAATGCCAAAACTTTCAACCTGGTTGGTGAAACGGTAATAAATTTTACGCGCAGCGCGGCTAAAACGCAGATATTTATCATACTGCGGCGGAACACAGATAAGGTCAGGTACTTTATTTTTTGCCTGCCAGATGGCTTCACCTGTCTTTACACCCAACTTTTTTGCAGGCATGTTTTTCGCAAGTATTATGCCGTGCCGATTGGCTGGGTCCCCGGCAACAGCTACCGGTTTATTACGCAGCGCAGGGTTATATAAACATTCTACCGACGCATAAAAATTGTTTAAATCCACATGTAATATAGTACGCATAACCAATACCTTCATTTTATTACAAACTTGTGTTTGTTTTTCTTATTATAAACCGAACGTGAATTAAAAACAAGTATAAAAAATAGCCCTTATCGGATTTTATTTCCGACAAGGGCTTAATTCATTTTGTAGTAACGTCAGTAATGTGAAAATGTAAAACGGCAAGAAAATTTTTACAAACTTTGCAATTTTTAGAGCCACTATTCCGCAAAGAAATGCGCAGAGATATTTTTGCAAGTGTTTAGGCTATGAAGAAGGTTTGAGCCTTGCATACTTAAAGTTTATTGAACTTGTGCTTACATATAACGGGGCTGATTACGAGCATTTTGCCGGATACGTTAGCTGCCGTATACATTTTCCACTTTATGACGTGGGTCGTATTATAGCAAAATTTTATATTTTCTGTCAAGCACTATTTTGTGATAACTGCGATGCCAGTAGTTACAAGGCCAACGCAAAAACCATTAAGCCAGCCTTTCCAGTATGCACGTTCTTTAGCTTCCGCCGCCGCTTCCCGTTCCGCTTCTATTTGCTTCCTCAACTTCACCGTATACTCGTTGGCTATCTGCAACGATTTTTCGGCATTCGCCAACGATGCGTTGGCATTCAATAACGCTTTCTGTGTTTCTGATAACGCATTCCTGGCTTCTGTCAACAAGTTCATCAGTTCGGCCGACCGCTGTTCCTGCGCTGTCAAGTTCTGCTCCAACAGTATCAAGTTCGCGTCCAGCATTTGTGTGTTCTTTTTCAATGCGTTCCATTGTTGCATCGGTACGCTGATGTACTTCTGCTGTTCCGGCGTTATTTCCGCAGCTTCGCATGAAGTATGCGGCACAAAAAGCCAAAGCAACGATAATAATACCAATATAAAGGCGATTATTAGATTTTTCTTGCTCATTTTTCATGTTTCCCTCCGTGCATCGCCACATTTGGCTTATGCGCCGTTTTTACAGCTTTTGCATAAAAGTATAGGCGACACTGTTAAAAATCAGCGCACGCGCCATCTGTGTAAGCGGTTATTTTTGGTTACAGCCCAAAATAATGATGCATAGCGCCAAATGCAAAACCTACTGCGCAGCCAATCCAGAAGTTTTTATCTGTTACAATACCTTTTAAAGTCTGCATAGTTTTCACCTCCTGTCTTTTGCAAAATCTGCCATTTTTGCAAAATTGCCGTTTTTTGCAATTAATGATTTCTATACCACTCTGCGTTACCGCGGATAGTATCAAGCTGCTTGTAAAGATTATTACCGGGACAATCCGTTGCCATTAAATCTCTGTGGCCCATTACAACACTGTCGCTGGCAATAAGCCCATACGCATCGCAGATGTCCGCTAACAACATCGGCAATGCGTTAATCTGCGCTTCGGTAGGTTCGCCGATATTAAAATTACCACAAACATGAATACCAATGCTGCAGTAATTAAAGCCTTCGGCGTGCGCGCCTACTGCCCAATCAGGACGGCCAAGTTCTACCGTGCCGTCCTTGCGCACGATAAAGTGATAACCTACGCCTGCCCATCCTAAATTCTGATGACTGCGGTGCAGCTGTTCTGCCGACAAGTCATCGTCAGTAGGGTTTCCGGTGTGGTGTATTACGATGCGGCTGGTATCATCACGCGGCGTTAAATTTGTAAATTGCAGGCCGTAGTCTTTTGGTTTTACCCTTTTAAAAATCATTTTGTTTCACCGTCCTTATTTTCTGTGGTGCTTTGCAGCCTTGCCAATGCATTGCGGATGAAAGCAGGTATGTGCTCGCCCCATCCTGCGCGGTCAATGTTTTCAACAATACTGCCAGCTTCGTTTAACGCATAGGCGCAGATGGCCATTTGCCTTAAAGTATGCGTATCCATTGCAGTATCAACAGTATTACATAATGCAACCACGCCCAAAATAACTGCTTTTTTAGCAAGGCCGATAAAACCAGTGCTGCTATCCCACTGCCCAGTGCGGCAGGCAGCAATAATGCCGGTAGCATAATCTAAAATCATTAACGCTATCAGCGCATATATCATTTTATCCATGCCCCCTACCGCAATTGATATTCCTAGCCCGATTGCCGCGCCTATGGCCATTAAATACTGTTCCGCACCTGTTGGTACGCAGTTTTTTATAAATTCGTATACTTCATCAAGTATTTGCAATAAGGTATTCATATATACCTCCTACTTGGTCAGCGTAGCAATGCACGCATCATATACAACCTGTAATTTTTCTTTGCCATCTGCTTCTTTTATGGCATTTATTTTTGCCTGTGAACTTGCCAGCCACGCATAAGCAGACAACTGGCTTTCGCGCACATAAGTATATGCCGCCTGCATATCAGCAAAGGTTAAAATTACAAGTCCTTTTTCAGTTTCAGATTTCCATACTTTATAACCTGTTTCACCGCTTCCGGCAATTAAAAGCGGCGTGTATGCAGCCATAAAATTAGAAATATCTTCAACCGCACAGTCAAAACCATATCTGTTGCCGCTGGGCAGGTTTATCCAGCGCACTGCATCGCGCCGGTTGGCAAATTCAGCACCAAGCATATTAAGATATTGCTCTTTTATTACATCAAAAGGTATTTCCGGTAAAATATATTGCTCATAACTGCTAATGCCAGCATTTATATTTTGGTTCAAATAATCCATTTCAGTTTCAGGATTATTTGTTTCAATAATCGTATATATACTGCCGTCATTTTTTATAAACTTGTACAGCATTATAATTCCACCTTCCATATCTGACCAGAATAGCCTTTTATATAATTGGATTGATTTTCATATTCCGGATAAGCTAATTCTCCACCACTAACGTCAATATTTTGTGCACCGCATTGTATAGTATTGGCAATAAGTAAAACGCTTCCGCCGCCACCTGAGCCGCCGCTGCCACTAACTCCAGTACCTCTGCCACTTGACATAGCCCTGCCAATACTGCTTTTTCCACCTTTGCTCGTAATTTTGCCGGTAACTTTTATTTCCGCGGCAACAATAACAACGCCATAACCACCACCTGCTCCACCACTTGCACTTTCAGTAGTATATAAACCACCTGCACCGCCACCACCGCCGCCGCCAAAAAGTGTTGGAACGTTTTTATTTACAAGCGCAAGTAAATCACTGCTTGGTGTGCCAGTATATTTATATACATTCATTACGCTGCCGCTTCCGCCAGCACCACCATCACTTATGTCACCTGCATACGCATTACCGCCAGTACCGCCGCCAACAGCGCAACCACCATTATCGCCGGGCAATCTACTATTGTTAGCTTCGCCACCAAGCCCGCCATTAGGCAAGCCACCTCGACCTCGTGTTTCCATATTGGCTTCTACGCCACACTGTCCTCGAGCGTCAAGCGTTCCAGCTATATTAACTGCTCCATTTGCAAAAATTGGCACACCGTATGTATATAGCGTTGCACCACTATTAACAGTAAGAGATGACATATTTAACATATCTGCTGTCATTTTTTTGCCAACGATATATACTGCGGCGTCATTACTATGACCTGCTGCTACGGTCTCGTTTTGCGCACGAGTTACATATACAATATTAGGTTCGCGTATTGCGGTAACAAGCATTTTTTCATTATCAACTTGTAATGTCATCCCTTCATTTATATTAGTAAAATCATCTACGGTTAATTGCGTTTCAGAAGTCCCACATGCTGCTGCAAGCTGTGTTTCTTTCCACTTATCATCAACGCTTACTACTATATCCCCATCGCTGCCATCGCCTCTGTCCAGCCACCAGGCAGGATACCTGTTTGCCTTAACAGACGCCAAGGTACCAGTGCCAGTGTATGATACTTCAATTAATTTACCTGCATCGGCTGAATTGAATTCTAACAGACCAGTATTCCAATTATCGTTACCATCTGCTCCTGTGTTATAATCCGGCCAGAATTGATTAGCTGAAGGATTGGCAGCTACTTCATCAAAAGTGCTGCCGTAAGTAGTCATTTCGCCATTAACATCTGTTATTTCTTTTACTGTCATTGTAGACGGACTGTTTTTTTGTGGAACTTCATTTAATCGTACAATATACGGGCTTGTCGCCGGTATTAAATGCCGCTCCGTTAAAGTTACCCCGGAACTAATATCAGAAAATGGTTCATATCGGTAATCACTTGGTCCCGGCATTATTATTCCCCCTTTATGCTCCTGTTTTTAATTGTTGCGTACTGGCTTGCTGTAAAAGTTCTGCCAGCTTAGCATTTCTATCAATATTAGCAAAGTAATAATCAACCGCTTTGGTGTCTTCACCTAGCTCCATATTAAGGTTAATTCCCTTGCTGGCAGATATTTCATATTTCAGTTTACTTATCGGATAGGTATACAGTTCACCGTTGAGTGTTGTAATAGCCGCTTGACCTTGAGTAGAAAGCTTACGCACAAAAAATGTTCCATCAGCACGCGGATATTCCAGCTTAACATTTTGTATCTTAGCTGTTTTTACCGGGTCTTTATATTTTTGCAGCTGACTTTCGCCCCATCGCTGAGCATCTTCTGTACTGTATGCACTAGGTAATGTCCAAATATCTTCCTGAATTTTATATTTTGCCTGGCTTTCAAGGTCTTCTACCTCCGCCAGCCATTGTTCACCATTATCATCAACATTACCGCCCTTGATATAAGCGTGGTTTACGATTTCTTCAACATCCCATTCAGGTACATAGCTGTCAATATGCTGCCCTACCCATAAACGGGCCTGTTCATTAATTTCAGTATCTCGTGGCTGAAAGTATAGCTGCCTGTATTCATCTACTCCGTACACATAATCAATAGCAAAGTCTGAAAGTTGTTTTAGCGCTTCTTTTGCAGTCACGTGGTCTAATATAATCTTTGTAATGGTGTAGCCCGTATTGATTATTTTATTTGGATTTGTGGTAAGCCCTATCTTTCGCTCTATTTGCCGCGAAATATCGCTTACTATCGCAGATACTTCCTGATTTTCATAGGTTGAATTTATAATTACCTTTTCAAGCAAGTTGTAATAACCGTGTCCGGTAAATTTAAAATCTTTATCCTGTGTTGTACCTTCAATAGGCCTGCTGATAATATAGCCGCTATACCATGGCCGCGAATCATTAAATAAATGAATATCAACGCGCTGCCGGTAGGAAAGCTCTGCATTTGCCGGCAACTTATTGAATACTATTTCCAAACTGCCACAACCAGTTTCGCCAATTTCAAACTTACAGCTTGATACTGCATTACTTTCACTACCTGCGCCAAATACGGCTGTTTTTGTGCCATCTTCGGCATACGCAATAATTGTATAAACATCAGGCAAATACTTTATGCGGTCATCTGGTAAATCACCGCCGCCACCGCCACTGCTGCTTTTAATATTTCCGGCATAAATGCTTCTGCCATATTGTAGCAGCCCATATTTTAAATTACTCATACGAACCACCTGCCGGTGTATTGAATATCAATTTTGCACGCCGCGCCAGTATATTTAAAAGTATTCTGCCCAGGTTGCACGTGCAGAAAAATTCCACTAAAGGTATTAAGGCTGTTGCCGTTATCCCTGCGCACCGTACCGGTTTCACCATTAACAACAGCTATTGCCGGCGCAGTAAGAAGGGTATCGGTAAGCTGAAAACTTTCTCCGCTTTCCATATGCAACACCTTAATATCCGGCGCAGTGCTTCCTTCAGGAGGTGTAAAACTCCAAATAAGCGGCGTATCTATGGGAGTAGGATTATTGATTAGAATTTCAGTTTCTTCCTGCGCTTCGGTATAATTTTTAGTTATAACAGTAGGCGTAGTATCATAACGGAATGGGTCAGCCAATAAAAGGGAAACAGTTATATTGCTCCAACGCTGTTTAAAGCCCTTTTCAAATTCGTGCTTAACCTTGCTGCAAGCAGCCACCTTATAATAACGGTCCTCTCGGCCTACAAACAACGTATAATCTGTACCGGTAAAATAGCTTAACGCCACATTAAGTGCTTCATCATGTGCTTCTTCCGTAGCACCCTGCATATCAAATTCGACCTGAATGGTGCGGCCTTTTACTTTTTTATCACCACTTACTTCGCCGCCGTGCACATACGCCCTATCAGCAATTTTAGCGTTAAAGTCATAGCTTCCGCTATCCTTCAACGCCCATCCGACCGGGAGTATATATTCTACGCTATTTTTAATTATTTTCAGCTGGCCGCCGCTGTCGGCGTTTTTAGTTGCAAACTGCATTTTATTTGCTCCTTAATCCAGCGCGTATCATCGCGCCCCAATCATCAAATAATTCTTCCTGGTCTGCGCCGGTATTAATATCTCCATAAATATTCTGCTGGAATAAATTGCCTCCGCTATCTTCCGTATCACTGCTGTTTCTTATAATTCCTTCGGCAATATTACTGAATACAGCACGATTAAGCGGCAAAGCAACTTCGTCATCCTTACCTTCGCCAATAATACCAAGCGTAGGCCCTTTAAAATAGCCGCCGGTAGCATAACCGGTAATACCTGCCCATTTTGTTCCTTCCCATGAAGGAAGTGCATTCATATTACCAGTACTAAAACCACCTTCGGCCATATTCCCACTGCTGCCGCCAACATTTACTAGCGAACTAGTTGCCATACCCATCGCTGCTGCGCTAGCCAACCCTGTTTCCAAAAGACCAGTTGCAATACCTGCTGATTCCGGACTTATAACAAGTTTTGCCCATGCTGCTGGAGATAAAGCCGCCGCAGCTGCTGCGCCATCGGCCGCGATTTTAGCATTTTCCTTCTGCCTTAATCCAGAACCAAATACAGAAACCATTAACATACCTGCGAGCTGTTTAGCATAAAATTGGGCAATAGTCTTAATCATGCTTTTACCTAAATCACTAAAAGCATCTTTTGCAGATTTAGCCCCAGTAAAAATACTTGTAAACGCGTCCCCTAATCCGCCTAAAGCCGTACTGCTCAGCTCAGCAAGCATTTCAAGATTAGAAGCATGTGCCGCCATATAAGCTTCCTGATAAGTCTGCATCATCTCCTGGCGTGCTTCCATATCGCTGAGACGCAAAGCATTTTCAGCGGTTAATGCTTCCTGCAATTTTTCAAAACTAAGCTCGTTGTATGCGTCCTGCATTTCGGCTTCAATATCCTTACACTGCTGTAAGTACTCCAGCCTTTGGTTTTCGTAATTTTGCGCCGCTGCCAGCTTATCAGCTTCCGCCTGCTCAGCAAAACTTACCATACCGTCAGCCATAACCTGATAAGCAAGCCCCTGTTCTGTACAAGCTTGTAAAAAGGCTGCTTTCTGTTGCTGGGTCATAGTAATAAAATTGCTGGTCATTTCAGCATAGCGGTTTTCGATGCCGGAGATTACATTTTCGTAATCCGTCTGCATCTGCATAAGCTCCTGCTGGGCAGCACTGCCATACGCTTCGATATTAAGGCTGTTAGATTCCGTCATGGACTGCCTTACAGATTCGCGAATTTCACGCTCTTTATCAGCTTCAGCCTGTATAGCTTCAAGCCGCTTTTGGGAATACAATTCATCAAGTCGCTGCCTGTCAACGGCATACTGGCTGTTTGCCGCCGCACTGCGTTCAAGTGCAGCTTTCTGCTCCTGATACCACTTTTCGACCATTGCAGTTTGATTCTGATAGGTTTTAAACCACTCATCCTCAATGCTTTTGCTTACCTGCCGCGCATCCGCCGCCAAATCTTTGCCGCAGCCAGTTCCACTGCCGCCGGAATTGGCTGCAGAAGATTTAAACTGTTCATAATCCGGCGTTTTAATATCTTCTTTGGTTTTACCGCCGGTATCGCCGTTAAACAGCTTTTTGCCGTCATCTTCGCTAATAGTTTCACCAAGTGCTTTATTGGTATCTGTTATGGCATTTATTAAACCCCCAAGCCAGCCAACTGCCGTATCTACAAAATTTCCTATTGTGGATAAGCCGCTTGAAGCCCACTCCGGTAAAATATTGTCGGCCATATTGCTTAATACACCAGCTATGCTCTCAACGGCATCTGTTATAGCAGTAAATAAATAATTAAAGCCGTCAGCTATCCACGTTACGAACACAGTAGTGGCATTAAGCATTTGTGTAATAACATTAATAGCAACACCTATACTTTTAGCCATGCCAGTCGCAAGGCCTGCAAAGAGGCTTACAGCAACTGTTATGGCAGGTTTAATTAAATCAACAAAGGAAATTACAGCATTGCCTATCGCTTCAACAGCCAGCCCTAAATTATCAAAAAGCTGCGAAGCATATTCGGTTTTAATACCCATAAAATCAAGCGCGCTCGTTACTGTTACACCGTTTTTATATAGCGCCAACATTCCTGCTGCAGCGGCACCTATGGCCGCAATATAAGGAGCAAATGCCACTACGCCTGCCGCAAGCGGCACTAAAAAACCAGCCAGTGACGTCACTGTCAGCGATATAGCAGGAATGGCCACGCCTGTTAAAACGGTTGCAAATGCTACAAACCCAACCTGTAATTCCGTTGGCAGAGCATTAGTAAAAGCCTCTGCAATCCCGGAAGAGTTTACTGTCGCAGCGAAATTTGTTAAGAGTTCACCTACACCCTGAAAAATTTCAGTCAAATTAAAAGCATCGGCAATTTTAAGGCCCATTGCCGCCAGTGATTGGTCAATTCCGTCCATCATAGAGGACCATGTACCTGCAATAGTCTGGCTCTGTTGCTCCATCATGCCGCCAAAGGTGCTTTGCATGCCGCCTATTAACGCGACTATGCCTGTTTGAGCGTCTACTACGCCTTTTGTAACGCGCTCCATTGCTTCTGGCACAGATGTGCCAATAGCATCAGCAAGCATCTGCCACGCAGGTATACCCGCTTCTGTAAGCTGCAGCATCTCATCACTCTGCACTTTGCTTTTAGCAGCCATTTGCCCTATCGCCAGCGTTACACGGTTAATTCCTTCCGCGCCAAGCCCTACTCCTGCCGCTGCATCGCCAACAGCAGTTAAGGTTGGTATAACCTGTTCTGCTGTAAAGCCAAACGCTAAAAACTTCTGTGCCGCTTCTGTAACCTGGTTAAATTCAAACGGCGTTTTAGCCGCAAAATTTTGCAGTTCAGCTATAAACTTGCTTGATTTTTCAGCACTGCCCAGCATATTTGTAAAAGCAGTCTGCACACTTTGCAGTTTGCTTGCCTGACGCACCGCCGCCACGCCAACGCCTGCAATAGCAACACCGATACCTTCCAGCGCTCGTACCGCCGTATTTGATACCGACATAAACTCGCTGCCAAAAGCATCACGCACTTGGCGTTTTGTAGCATTAAGTTCTTTTCTTAACGGGTCAGTATCCGCTTTAATCTGCACAAGCAGCTGCGCTATTGTAGCCATTATTTTCCTCCTTTCCTGTTAAATTTACGGAAGAACTCTTCTCGTTCTTCTTCAATTTCACCGGCTGTTTTCTTAGGCATAAATGGTTTCAACAGTTTTTCAATTTTAACCGGCTTTTTAAGATGCACATTTATCATATAGCTTACCCAGTAAGCCGTTTCCATGCGTCTTGATTTTTCTGCACTTCGGTAAGCTTCCAGCATTTCATATAAGTCCATCGGGCTTAATTCGTCAAATTGTAACGGGGTAAGCTTCAAATACCCATATGCCTGCTCTTTAGCCCATTCAAGCCATTCATAAAAATTTGGGGCATCATTAAGATGCCCCCTCTTTAGTTTTTTTCTGCAATTTCAAGTTCTTTTTTTACTTTTGCCGTTTTTTCTTCCGGGAACATTTGGTAATATGCCTGCTTTCCCAAAATACCACTTCCAGCAATCGCTTTAATTACTGTTTGCTGAATATCGTTAATATCAACGCCATTTTCAATAGCACGCTGTAATTCATCAAGATAATATTGCTGATTTTTGCGCGTGCCGCCATCATGCCTAAGACCAACCATCAACCATGCGGCCAATGAATTGATGTCCAAATCCTGATTTTTTATAACATAACCAATGCTATGACCGGTAAGTTTCTCAACTTCTGCCAGCCGTGCGATATTAAAATAAATTTCCTGTTCCTGTCCAAAGTGATTAAATTTTACTTTTTTCATATCCGTTATGTCCTCTCTTAATCTACCGGCGCATCCTGCAAATCACTAAGCGGGCCGTCACCGTTAATGGTGCCGCTTAAGGTTGCTACATCATCATGCGGAGTAGACAGACTGCATTCAGTAATACTGCCCCAACCGGTAACATATTTTTTATCCGGATACTCAAATTTAAAGTGTACCTGTTTGCCAGCTAAAAAGGCAGCTTCTAAAAACTGTGCGCCTTTATCACCAGCAAGATATACGCTTTCAAGGTCAATGCTCCAGTTGCGCAAGCCAGGCAAAGTAGATTTCCAACCACCGCTGGTTTTGTGAGATGCATCAATTTCATCTGCCTGTCTGTTTAAGTCGCCGCTGCGTTGACCGCCCAAGAGCGTCCATACAGGGTCTGCTTCCGTAGCACCCGTATTAAGATAAATTAAATAATCTTTGCCGGCAGTTGCAGTAGTACTGGCATCAGTTCTTGTAGGGAAAGTAATTTCAGACATAGTTTTTACCTCTTTCTTTAAATATCATCTGCTGTTGCTTCCATATTTCTAACGTAAATATCCAGCGACAAAACGCCGCTATAGCCCTCTCCGTTCTCTGGGAAAGCTTCATACTGATTTACTCGCTGGCAGTAAACAGCAAAATTATCTGCCGAAGCATCAATATATCCGTCTGCGCTTGTTAAAAGCCTGGCAATGCGTTCAGCAATATTATTAATTTCATATTTGCCGCGGTATTCGCTCCAAATATTAATTTGCACATCAACCTTATATAAGTTATCGGTTTTTGTGCTAATGTCATTTGTAACACACGCCCCTAATGTTACATAGGGTATCTGTGCTGCTTCCGGCACAAAATCATAAACTTTAACATCAGGCAGTTTATCAGTCAATAATTTTACAAGCGCCTTTTGCAATGCATTGTTTGGCAATCTTCTCACTTATCTTCTACCGCCTTTTTGATATCGTTAATTAAATTGGCGCGTTCAGCTTCATAGGCCGGTGTTATAAAAGGCCGCGGGCTTCGCGCCGGAATCCGAGCTCTGCGAACATATACAACTTTACCGCTTGACCGTTCAAATTTTAAAAACTTTTTCTTTTCAGGTTCTGCCGTTGTTGCTCTTGCCCCAAACTCTACTAAATGTGCGTGCGGAGCCGTGGCCCTTATTGTACCGGTAAGTTTAGGCGCGCTGAAACTGCTTTTAATGCTTTTTTTCAGTGTACCGCTGCGTACCGCAACGCGCCTTATCGCACCATTTTTTATACGTCTCGTAGCATTTGCCATAACGCGCTCTACCCGTAGGCGGGCTTTACCATCATAGGCATCTATTTGCTTTAATGCTTTGGTAAGTTCTGCATCAGGTATAGCCGCTACAAAAACACGTGCCATTCATACCCCCGCCTTCAATGCGTGTGCTATAACCAGCGTTCTTTCGCGGTAAGTATTATCCACCGCCGTTATTTCATAGCTATCGCCCTGCCAACAAAGCCGCCAGCCCCTTTTTATGCTGCTATCCGGCGGCGTCAATTTAACCTGTATCTGTTCTCTGCTCATCGGCGCACCCTGTGCTTGTTGTTCACGGAAGCCAGGCGGCATTACCTGCGCCCAGCGTTCCGTTACTTTAACATATTCAGTTTTTTGTCCGCCATAACTATCCGGCGTCAATACAGGCTGATAAAGACTAATTCTATGTTGACGGTCGCTGCTGCTCATTATATATACTCCTTCGATGTTGTAATTTTTGCTATAATCATCTGCGCGCTATGGCTGATAGGAGCCGCTGTTTTACCAACATATTCAATGCCTCTGTTATCATACCAGTGCGCTACAAGCATTTTTACAGCAGTCTGGTATAACGGGCTTACCACAATATCCTTGCCGTCCGCGGTTTTAGTCTTACCGCTAGCGGTTTTAATTTCTTCTTCCGCCGCTGAAATAAGACTTTCAATCAAATCATCCTCAAGGGTTCCGTCAACGCGCAGATATAGCTTTACCTGTTCCAGCATATCCACGTTTCATTCCCCCTTAACCTGCTGCAGCAGTTTTCAAAAATACAAGGCCGTTGTTATCAATAACCTTACCGTCAGCCAGAATAATTGCTTTCATTACCTGGTCATCAGTATCGTTATCCTCATAGGTTTTAATGCCCATTTCATAATTGGTATTTAAAGCATAGTTTTTCATATTGAAAAGGAATGCCACAACCTTCTCATTGCCGGTGCTGGCGCTAAGGCTTTCCATGTAATCGTTGCATACTACCGGGCGGCCTAAAATATAGCGTTCCGGTGCGCCGCCAAGGCCATAATTTACGCGGGCAATAGGTTGACCATTGCTATCAACCTGGCCGATGAAGCCCATAAAAGTCTTTTTGGTCATATACCATTTGCTGTTACCTTCGTAGGCCTGCGGCAGTGCTGCTTCAGCATCCACAACATTGGTATAAGTAATTTTTTCTGCAACAGTAATAGTTCTGTCTGCCGGAACAGTTTCGGCCAGCACACCTTTAGGCTGCGCGCTGCCGGTGCCATTAATAATAGCTTTTTCAAGCCCGATTACCATAGCTTCAGTAATGTTATTTACAAGCGTCTGCTCGAAAATATCAAGCGTGGTTACACTGGTTTCCAACGTAATTGCCACTGCGCAGCGCAGCTTATAATAGCCAAAGGTAATGCCGGTAACAGTCTTTTTCTGCTTGTCACTGCCTGCCCCTTCAGCCACCCAGGTTGCAACAGGTTTCAGCGTAGAAACCGGATAGGTAACGCCGCCCTGAAGATTGGTTCTGGTAACCTCTCTTAATATCATGCCGGACGCATCAAGTTTATCAATAATGCGTTGGATAATGGTATTAGGGATAACTGCGCCGACATCAGAAGTTTTGGTTACTGCATTGGCGCGGAACTCAGCCGGAATTTCTTTTTTGCCGCCGCTAAGTACATAATCCATAAACGCCTTGCGGTATTCAACAGAAGAATACATTTCTGCACTGCCGCTTTCAGGTTTAACAGGGTTACCCAGCTGAGGATTATTTTTCAGCGCTTCTGCAATGCGCGCTCTCTCAATAATTAAATCTTCTTTAGCCTGTAAGGATTCAAATTCTTTTTTTAAGCCTTCCAGCTCTTCGCTATTCTGGCAACGTTCAATTTTGCTGCGCAGTTCTTTTTTTGCTTCCATAAGTTCCAATAATTCTTTCGGCATTTTGCATCGCTCCTTTTAAAATTTAAAATTTTAATAAAAGTTTTTGTTTGTTTATTTCAAAATCTTTATCAGGCGGCTTCCCGCCAATACCAAAGGCATTACGCATTTCAACAGATACTTCCGTATTGTTGTAAGCGGGGAATGTCACCGCCGCAACATCATATAGTTTCTTAAATCTGATTATTTTGCGCAGGTGCGCTTCTGTATCATAACTTTCTTCGCGTATTTCCGCTGCAAAACTGCACTGCCCTACATCTCCGCGTTTAATCAGTTCGTAAGTATCGCGGCCTTCCTGAGTATTGGCAATTTCCGCGGTAAATTTTAAACCAATCTCATCGACCATCAGTGTTAACGTGCCATTTGCTGTTCGCGCTAAAATCTTATCTTCAATCGCGTGTCCACGGTCGAAAATAACATCAGCCATATCGCAGCCATCAAAAGCACCTGGCAAAATAACTTCTTTGTAGTCTGTATCGCCAATGCTAAAAAGCACTGTCGGGTCATTGAATCGCAGCGCATAACCACTGACAGTCATTTTATTGTTTTCCGGTGCGGTATCTTCAGCACGCATTTCACAGTGCAGGTTAATTATCCCGCGGTAAATATTATCCGGCATTATTCTCCTCCTCTCCTTTCTTCTTTTTGCCACTTACCATGCTGCCAAGTTGGTACTCGGTTGCCTTATCGGCATCAATGTAATTCAGGGATAAAATATGTTTATCGCCGCCTTCAATCGGCGCCATATTGAATATCTCCCTGCCTTCATTAACGCTTAAAAGCCCCATCGGCAGCAGCTCTTTCAGCAGGCTTACTTTGCTTTCATTGCTGCTGTACTGCAAGCGGTTAGCTTCAAAAATTATCTGGTTGCCCATTTCAAGCTCGCGTGCGGTAAATACTTTTCTAGTTAACTCAAGCCCTAGGCGGATAGCAACAGGTTCCAATACGCTTTCATAAAAAGCCGCCCAGTCTTCTTCGTTATAAGCACTGCTGATAATCTTTTCGTTAACACCGAAGTAGCTCATTACATCATTGCGTACAGTCTGCATCTGCTCATTATCTGCGCCCCGGAAATTGTTGGTCAGTTCCTGGAACTCCATGCGGCTGTCCAGCGCGCCGATGCCGCCGTTGTTATTGATATTCATGTAATCTTTAACAAAAGCTTCTTTCTGCGCTCTCAAATCATCCTGCTGCAAATTGATGTTGAACTTTAATATACCGCGCAGATAATTGGCGCTGTTGGCAGAAGCCGCAAGGCCCGCATCTAAAATATTTAAAAGCCCGATATGCTTTGTAAGTGCTTTTTCAGAAGCACCAAACAAATCATCTTCGCCATAAAAGCGCCGTAAATGTACCAGCTCGTCATAAGCACAAACCATTGTAAATCCGGTAAAAAAAGTAAACCGCACATACATAATGCCGCCAGCTTCCAGCACTTCGCTACAGCTGTAGTTTATCGGATATAAGCCTTCAATCTCCCCGGTATAATCATTACGCTTAATATAAATAAACACATTGTTATCTATATACAGCAGCGTGATCACCTTATACAGAAAATCAAAAGTGTTCATATATTCGTTAGGCTGCAAGTCCAAAAGCCTTTGCAGCTTCGGCCTGTTTGCCATTACCTGACGGCCGCCCTGGACTCTTATAACTTTGGGTTTAAGCTTTGCGCCGTTTTCTGCAATGGCGTGAATGCAGGTACGCGCAAACAAATTCTGATAAATTTTTTTATCTGCCGCCGCAAACAAGTTAACACTGTTATTCAGCGATAAAAACCTCGTCAGATTTTTGCCATCGGTATATGTCGGATTCTTGTTAAAGATTTTTTTGAACATATTTCTGAATATCATGTCTATAACCTCATGTAATTGTATTCTTCCAAATGCCTTTCCAGTGTTACATACGCATTTAAAAGCGATGCAGTACCATCGATGCGCCGCCATGCGTTAACCTTTAACGGCTGGATATTAGCATTTTTATCTGTATCAACAGCAGTATTAGTTAAGCACCACTTCAAAATCGGATGATTATTATAAATAATTCTTTTAGCTATCAGGTCAGCACCCAAATTTTTCATCGGAGCCGACAAGGTCTTTTTGCCCTGAATAACCTTCTCCATGCATTGCTTGCCGAAAGTTCCCTCCATTTCGCTTACCCAATAACCGCTACTCCAGCTATCGTAGCCGCAGTACAGCAGGTTAATACCATACTTTTGCTGCACTTCAACAAACCATGCCGTTACATCCTGGTAATTTACCCTGCTGCCACTACTGAAACGTAAATAGCCCTGGTCTGCCCAGCGTCCATAAAACTGCTTTTCTTTTTCTGTAAAGCGTTCGTATGCCGTTTCTGGCAACCAGTACATCTGCATAACGTAAATTGCCCCACCAGGTTCTTTGCAGAAAAGCTCCGTTGCACAGGTAAGGTCCGTAGTACTCGAAAGGTCAGCGCCGCCAAGCCCGTAACGCGGCTGCAAGGCTGCATAATCAACAACCGTTTCATTGTTAATGTCCTCGAAGCTAAGCCATGCAGCAGAACTGGTTTCACGCACGTTAAAATCCTTACACAACAGATTTTTCAGGTTGGCAATGCGGTGTTTTGCATTTTTTACCTTAGTTGCCAGCTGATCCGTCTGTTTAATCACGCCGATACCGGGATTTGCTTTAATCCAACATTCTGGTTTTTCCCACTCATCTCGGCTATCCAGTTCATATATTACGCATAATTTCCTCTCATCGGTATAAACATGGTCATCATAGCCTTTGATGATGTCTTCCGCATCCTCATACTTTTTATCAAAAATGCCTTCTCTAACAGTACCGGCAGTTGAAATTATCAGGCAAAGTGGCTGTTCTCTCGCACTCATGCCGTCAACAAGCACGTCATAAAGGTTCATATCCTCAATGGCATGCAGTTCGTCAATAATAGCGCAACTGATATTCAAGCCGTCCAGCGTATTACTCTCACTACTAAGCGGCTTAAAACTGCCATCGTTATAAGCTGTTACAATTTCTGCAACAAGGCATTTGGCACGTTTATTTAATACCGGGCTTTTCTTAATCATCTTTTTGGCTTCCAGCCATACTATTTTCGCCTGGTCTTTTTTAGTCGCTGCCGACACAACCTCCGGCCCCTTTTCGCCGTCGGCAAACAGCATATAGTTGCCAATGGCGCTGGCCAGTGCCGATTTTCCATTTTTCCTGGCTACAATCAGCATGCTTTCAGTATATTTTCTAAAACCGGTATCCTTGTCAACAAAGCCAAAAGTCGCCGCCAAATACGCCTTTTGCCACAACTGCAATATGAGCAGCTTACCGCCGAATTTACCTTTGCTCTGACGGCAAAAACGCTGCACAAAATCAATTACGCGCTGAGCCCTATCATTATCGTATATCCAGTTGTCTTTGGGATTTAAAATATCATCTACAAGCTTGCGGTACACCCGCTTAACCTTTTTACATACTAAAACCCGCCCGCTTTCAATTTCCTGCCAATATTGCAGGATAGGGTTATTTCCCGTTTCGCAGGAAGTCATCAAAACCATCATCCTCAGGCGGCTTTTCTGTTCTGTCGACAAAATCTGACAGTTGCTTCATAAGCGTCTGATAATTTTTATTTAAACTGTTATACATGCGGGCCATAGGTCTTTCGCGTTCGTACGGCGGCGCTTGTGCCGACTGCGTAAACATCTCAGTAAAGCCTTTTTCGTTTAAATCTTTTTCCATATCTTCAAGATTGCAACGCATAAACGCTGCGCGCTTAATTAAACCTTCCAGGTATGCTTTTTCTTCATCGCTTTTAATAACAAAAATTTTATTAAGTCTAGTTATCTCTTTACGTATGCGCGAGCTTTTAGGTACAACTTCTTTTGTTTCAGTCACTTTCCTCACCCCTGTCAGCTAAGGTTTTCTGTTTTTCCGGGTTTCCTTACCAGTTTTCCGTCTTTGTCAAAATCAAGCCCTTCCCTCGTATATCTGTCACAAATTGCAATATGTTCCTGATTATGGCAGGTTTTGCAGACTAGTTCTAAATTATTAAAGTTCATAGTAATTTCCGGACAGTTTATATTGTCTGGCGTTAAATAAATTTTATGATGTACTATTTTTCCCGGATTGCCGCACCTTTCGCAGATGCCGAATTTTTCTTTTACATATGCCGCGCGGCATTTTTGCCACGCTGTTGACTTATAAAACTTTGCCGCCCATACTTTCATTACATCATCTCATTCAAAAATATAGGAAAATCCAATAAAATAACCGTGCTTGTCACAAAATAGCACGGTTATTTTATGTAGTAGGGGGGCTATGCGCGAGCTGTGTGTTACGCTGAGGTAGCCCCATTCGGTCTGGTAGCACCCTGCCTTGTTCTCAAAGTGGGGGGGTTGGTTCGACAGGTAGCACCATTATTTTTTATTTTTATATTAATAACGCAGGCCATATAACTACAAAAGCCGCCAGCTATTAACTGACGGCTTTCACGGGAAAGGCGCAAGCTTAATCATCGCTTTCGCTATTATAGATTATAGCATGTCAAGGGCGTGTCATTCTATGTCATCTTTAGTATCTGCTATGGACTTCAATTCGTTTAAAACAAATCTTTCAACATATGGCGGCGGTGTTCTTTTGCCTGCCTCCCAATCCTGAATGGTACGCATAGGTATCTCCATCAGCTTCGACATTGCAGCCTGGCTTAATCCCGCGGCAACTCTTGCAGATTTAAATTTATTGTCCATATAACTTACCTCCTTAATGCTTTGATAATCGCTGCTACGGCAATTATGCCGGCTGTAACTGAAACGATTAATGTTAAGTTCTCAATGATTGTCATTGCTCGAGGAATGTGATAATATAATATTAGTAATACCCCCTAAGGGGCCGGAAGGCTTGTGCCTCCCGGAGTAGTTTGTGGACTACTTATTTTTCTGATTGGCCTTGTACACAACCACCGCTGCTGCTAACTGGATGATTGCTGTTACAAGGTCAATTATTTTTTCTATCACATTCTCTCACCTCCTCTCTATGTTTATATTATACCACGCAACGCGTGTACTGTCAATATTTTTATAATTTTTATGAATATTTTTTTACAAATAAAAGCACCCAACTATTAACGTGTTGAGTGCTTTTATTTTATTTTCTTAAAATATCATTTAATGCTTTATTGTGTAGCCGGTGTATCTGCTTCCAGCTGTACCCTAACTCTGCGGCAATCTGTTCCCACTTTTGATAATTTAAATACCGCTTGTACAGTACTGACCTTAACAATACATCATCAACGCTATTAATTAGCTTTCTGACTTCAACTAAAGCCAATACTAAATTTTCAAAATCCTGCCATATGTCATTCTCAAGGTCAATTGTTTTTACGGTAGCGTTTTCAATGCGCTGCCTCGTACCAGTTCCGCCGGGCGCCAAGTTGTATACAGGCGTTACCTTGTTGGCAGCATCTTTAAAGTTTTGCAGCATAACAAACTCTGTTTCAAGCTGCTTCTGCAAAGCATAAGCACTACGGAGCTTCTGCTTTAACTCGTCCTTAGTCAATATATCACTCCTTTAACGGTAACGGTTAACATAATAATTTAATGTACCTTGCGGCAGGCCCAAGCTTTTTGCAATAACTGCCAGCGGCTCATCTTTAGCTAGCCTGGTAAAAATTTCGTTATGATATTTTGCCCAGTCAACATTGGCACCCACTCCGTGACTTCCACGCCTGCGCTGTACCGGAACATATTCCGGTATTTTCAGTTGTTGTTCTGGCGGTCGAGGTTTATTTTTAGGCTTTGGCGAGCAGAATATATAATGCTCGCCGCGGATGCAGGGATTAACACCTAAAAATGGGCAATAGTATTTATTGTCACCACATTTATGAATGCGGTAACACTTTAAGCAGTTAATCAACATTGTTATCACCTCATTCCTCGTTGTTTTTTAGCAAGCATAACATCTTTAGCTTTCTGTAATCGCTGCATTTCCAATGTGTCTTTTATCTTTTCTTTTTGGCGTGCTGCGTTTATTTTGTTCCGCATTTTGCGGTATGCAAGATACTTTTCGCAAGTAGCATGGCAATTCACTCTGCGTGTTTCGCAATTCTTACAACAGCGACTAACAGGTTCGGTCATTCTTACCACCTCGTCCATAATTATCGTTCACATTTCGGATTATAATTCGCAAAATTCGGTTCTGCGTTAAATATAATCTTATTATTGCACCACCGCTGCAAATGACGTGTTTCTGCCGGCGCATTGTATTTGTCATATATCATAACATAAGGGTCATAACCTATTTCCCGCAGCTTGTATATGCGATAAAGGTCTTGCGCGTGGCTGCTGTTATAATTTGTCAGTACATAAACCTTAAGTTTATCATGCCGCAAGCCCCATTCTCCGGCATACTTTTCAAGCATTTTAGGCGTAAAATCATCGTTGGCATTGTCCCATGCAAAATGCAGGATTTTATATTTACATGCTTGTATAGCTTCCACTTTTTCGTCCGTCAAAAGCCGCGCATCTAAACCTTGTGTAAAATCAACTTCTGCACCAGTATCTGCAAGCTGATTTAGTAATTCTTGCCAGTCTGAACAAGCCAAAATATTCGGGTCAAGCAAAACTATTTTCTTTTGACCACTCCAAAATTCATTGATGTTTGCAACTTTTACGGATCGAGTACCTTCTTTCCGTGCGACAATACAAAACGGGCATTTGCGTGGACAGCCGCGTGTTAAATAACCATAGGCGGTATCATGTATGTTGTACAGCCCATAATCCGGATAAGTATGTTCTACCGGGTATGGTAATTGTACTGCCATATCATAACCGGTGCCGCCATGCACAATTTTGTCGGCCTGATATGCCTGCAAATCGTCTCTCGTAAAAGTGAATACCTTTGCCATATATACGGCATTGTAATGTTCAAGGCTATTTGCCCATTCAACCTCATAGCCGCCACGCTTAAACCATGCAGAAATTTTCATCAGTGCAAGGTTCGGGAAATTGTGACTATCGACATCGACAAGCCCTATTCTCATCTTCATAACCTTCTTTTTGCATAATAGTGAAATACTGCCGCAGCTCGCTTCAAATGCTTTTCTCTATTCCAAAACCCGTTGTGACTATTAGCAGCTGGTATCATCCAGAGTATTTCCCAAAAGAATTCATCGTTAACTTTTATTTCAGCAGTCCATTCAATCTTTTTAGGAAATCCTATTGTTGTTGCCATCATCTGTGCCATTATTTTGACCCTCCGTCAAGTAAAAACCTTTTGCCGCTGCTGCTTCGTACAATGTACGTCCGTCCTTATAAACTACATATGGTAAAAATACCTGTTCCAGCTTTACCATGCCTATTTCAATTAATGCCATCTGCGCTGCCGTCCAATCGTATAAACAGCGCCACGCTGTACGTTCCGCCTGCTCCATCGTTACTTTTACAGTACGGTTTGTTTTTCTGTCTTTTTGCAAGATTTTATAAACGGCTTCCACGTTTACTGGCAGCTGGATAGGTATAAGTCCAACCGCAGTACCTACAACAAACCTAAAGGCGCTTATATTGCCATTGGTAATGTCTTTTTGTATCATTTTCGCACCATGCTTTATTAGCAAGTCTTCAATTTCTGCCGCAGTAGCAACCGCGCTTTTCTTTGACGTATAGTTTTTTATAGCCATTTTTACCACCCTTTTCGCTTCCAGCTCCGGCAGTGCCATTTTCCCTATTGCCGCCAGCAAAATTATCAACCACAATTTCATCCCATAAATTATGGCTAATTATCATATTCCCAATATTTACCTCCGCAATAAAAATAGTCATCTGTCGGTATATTAAAATCTTCCATTACAACAACAGGTTTGTAAGCCATACAAGCAAAGTCGCCATCGCCGATATATACACATTCACTACAATTTGTGCAATTTTTAATGATTTTCCGTTTCTTGTTTTTCATGTTTATACCTCATTACTTCAACACCGCCAAAATATCAACCAATTTATCCTGCCACGGCTTTAAGTGCACAGCCTCGCGCTGGTACTCCTCATAGCTTTGCCATCCGTTAACCCCTACAACCGGCACCAGTTTCCAGCGGAATTTTGGATGCGGCCGCAATATTGTGCCGGTTGCACGCAGATAAAGCAGTACCGCATAAAACTCGCTGTCGGCGTTGCTCGCAACAGCCAGCAGCCGCAACCATTTTTCACTGTCTTCCGGATGCAATTCCCGGTACGGGTCAGTAATCACTTCGCCGAAATCTTCAAAGCCCATTTATCAAGCGCCTCCTTAACACGTTCCTGCGTTTCCGGCAGCCACGCTATAATTTCCATAGCTTCATCAACGCTGTAAGCCACGCCGCCAATGCCACCGCGTTTTATTACGGCCTGCAAAAAACGCACCTGTTCCGGTGTCGGAACGCGCGGGTGCATTTTTGTTTCAACATAAAACACTCTGCCATCCGGGCGGAAACCGTACAAATCGCTGTGCCCTTTCGGCAGGCCTGTATCAAACCAGCGCCCATCTGCCATACGCACTTTGCCAACATTGGCTCGGAATATCATGTTCCCGGCCTTCGACGCTTCCAACATTACGCTGTGCATCAGGTCCATTTCGTTCATGCTATCAGCCCCATTCTGTACGCCATCCATTTATACTTATCGGGTATCTGTATTTTCAGTTCCACAGCTTTATGCAACGACCAGGCAAATTTATATTTTTTCGCCCGGCGGAAAATATCCAGCTCAAAAAACGTTTTGCATTTTTTGTAATCGTCATACGGCCTGCGGGATATTTCCTGCAAAATAACATCGTCGATAACCTCCCGTTCCGCACGTTCCTGCGGCTTAAATTCATATCCGCAAAACGGGCACTCCTTTGCTGTATTTTTTACAACCGCAAAGCACACCGGGCACTGCTTAACTTTAATTTCCGCTTTATCCTTTTTAGGCTTTGCTTCCAGCGTCCACTCCCGTTCATCATCCGGTAAGCCGTGCCGGGTAAAGTTGCCAACATGGTCAAGTATCAGCGCCGTCTTGCCTTCTTTATACCGCATACTGCGCATAGATTGCTGAATGTGCAGCGTCAGGCTCTTTGTCGGCCGCAGAAGTACCACGGCTTCGCAGTCCGGCACATCAAATCCTTCGCCGAATAAATCTACATTGCACAGCACGGTAATTTCGCCGTTTCTGAACGCCTGCACCGTAGCTTCGCGGATTGCCTGCGGCGTTGTACCATCAAGGTGTGCCGCACTGATACCAGCTTCACAGAAAGCCTCTGCTGTAGCCTGACTTGTTGCAATGCTGCTGCAATATACGATGGTTTTCTTTCCATTTGCCAGTTTCAGCCAGTTTTCTACAGCACTGCCAAAAATTGCCGATTTATTCATAAGCTCCTCAACTTCCCGCTTATCATAGTCGCCGTTTTTAGTGTGCAGCTTACTGGTATCGGCCAGTTCCACGCCGTAATATTTATACGGGGCAAGGTAATGGTTTTCAATTAACCAGCTTGTTGATACCGACATAATCAAATCATCAAATACTGCGCCCAGCCCGTCCTCGTTCATCCGCGCCGGCGTAGCAGTAAAACCTAAAAGCGTAGCCTGCGGATAATAGGCGTAAATGTTGCGGTAACTGGTTGACAGACAGTGGTGGCATTCATCGGTGATTATAAGCCGCGGCGCAGATATTTTGCCCAGCCTGCGGCACACCGTTTGCACCATGCCGATGTCGCAGTACGTCAAATCAACGCCGCAAGCGATAAAGGTCTGTTCAATCTGCCTGCACAGTTCCTTGCGGTGCACCAAAAACAACACCTGATTTTTCTGCGCCGTAGCCATACTGGCTATGCTGCCCTGTATTACCGATTTGCCGCCGCCGCAGCCAAGCACAGCACAAACATTTTTATGCCCCGATTTGATTGACTGCCGGATATTATCTATAAGCTGCTGCTGATAAGGTCGTAAGGTTATTATTTTAATCACCTTCTTTTCGGTAAAATGTAAGTTTCTCTTACGTGATTTTTTTTAACGTAAGTTCCCAAAACCCGCATAAACACTGCCGTTGCAAGAAAAAACTTACAAAACTTACGTGATTTGCTAAAGTATATTGAATATATATAAATAAAATTCTGGAAATGGAATTTTCCCATGTGAGTATTTAATTTATGTAAGTTTTGTAAGACTTGTAAGTTTTTGTTATAAAAGCCGCCTGTGGTGCTGGTTTAGAAATTTTCAGAAAACTTGCGTTAAACTTACAAAACTTACATTTTACTTTTTAACTGCACAAAATTACCTTTAATGCCGCAAACCGTAGTCTGAAAATGATACCTTCCCTGCGAATTTAAAGCCAAATACCCCTTTGCCGCCCATTTCTTTTTAACAGCGGTAAAATCAAAGCCGACCTTGCCAAGTTCGCGTTCCAGTACAGTCTTATTTATTAAAATACTGCCGTCGCTGTTCAATTTACCCCACGTTGCAAGGTTGCTGGCTTTATCATAGGTCTGCTCAAATTTATCGCTGTTTTCGGCAATAATGTCGGTTATCATCGCAAAAGCACGTTCCGCTGTATCAATCTCTGCCGCCGATTTTAAAAACGGCAGCACTGCTTCAAAATCCAGCACATCATTATCTTTAAAAATATGCCGCGTTGCAACGGCGTCAGCAAGCAACATTAAAGCCATAGCCATTGCCTGTTTTTCGGTAGAATTAGAAAGTTCCAGCAGTGTATCATGAATAGATTTATATTCTTTGGCCAAGTCTTTGCGGCTCTTTACATGTTCAATAAATTCGCGCCCGGCACAGCCATAATGTTCATTGATGTAATTGACAATCTCGTTGCCGCTGATTTCTATAACCGCGCTATCGCACTCAATCTCTATTACGCGGTTTTTTACGCCGCCGCCGGAAGATGACTGCGTACACGGTTCCTCGCCGGTAAAAATAAAAGCATTTTGCCAAGTGCTTTGTTTTTGCAGTGTTGTATTGGTCATGCGCCCGCGGTCTACGCCTTCACAAACACGCATTATAAGCGTATCGTAATTTTCATAGCAGTTCTTAATTGTTTGCAGCTCATCACCAAAAAACGGAATATTTTTTAACAGCGCTGCAGTAGCCATCATGCTGTTAATGGTCATGTTCACGGTACGCACCATCGCACCGAAGCGCGGGTTACCCCAAATAGAAGCCGCCACCATTGCACCAACAGTTTTGCCACTGCCGGTGCCGCCCCATAAATGCAGCACAAACGGCAATGCGCCAACTTTGGCAATCATCGGGCTGGCGAAACTTGCCGCAAGTATCAGCCGCAGGTAAATGTTTTTGCGCAGCGGCCGTACAAATTCCGTCCACTCCTCAAGCGTCCCTTTGCTGCTGATAGAAGCTACCAGCGATTTATACTGCTCCTCGCAGTCAAGTTTTATATCATCGGCATAGGGAATAAACTCTTTTTCGGCCCAGCCTAAATGCCCGATTGCTTTTACCCTCGGCAGTATGTCAGGGTTCAGCGCCACAACATCGGCCAGGTATTTTACCAGCAACTTGCTGTTATCGCTGTTTACCTCAAGCCCCATATCTGCCAGTTCAATTATTTTGCTGTTGCTGGCAACCTGGCTGCGCGGCACTACAATGCTGCGCCACGTGCCTTCTTTAAAAAGCGCTATGCGCAGCCGCTCTGTGTTATCCTCAACATTCACCAACACTTCTACCGGCATAATAGGAATAGGGCTTGCAAACTCCCAGCGGAAATTACCATTGCTTTGGGCCATGTTCTTTTTTACGCCTCCGGCATCCGCAGTCCACTCGCCGCAGCGCAGTGCAAATAACTGCCCCGGGAACTTTGTCATATTGTCAGATGTTATATTTTTAGCTGCCTGTGCACCTAAAAATGATTTCCAGCATCTGTCAAAACTTCTGCTTACGCCTAACGCCGTGGCGCGGATGCTTGCCATCGCAACAATGCGTTCACGTTCCGCCGGTTCCGTAATGGCAAAAATGGCTTCAAACAAACTATTGTCAATCATCTGCCAGCGGTCAAGTTTTTCAAAATATTCCCGGTCAAAATTAACCGGCTCTGGGAACTTATAATTTTTTATTGCCTCTGCGGGCAGGCCTTTGGCAAAATAATCAGCAACGTCACCCTTCGGCGGGCAATCAGCCCAAAATTCCGTCATTGGCAGAACTTTTACGTCAGCGAATGCCGCTGCATAGTCCATGCCCTTTTCGTCGTTATCAGGCACTACAATTCGCGTTGCAAAGGCATTTAAAATCTGCTTATCTATGGCAGACAACTTAATATTTTTCTGCGCGCCGGTGTTGGCGGTTGTTGCAAGCAAACCGTTTTTAACCATAGCGTCGGCGCACTTTTCGCCTTCCACAATGTAAACCGTATCTGTGGTGTGTTCCCTTATAGCGGTTTCCAGCAGGTTAAGGTTATAAAGGTTATTGCAGCCTTCCGGTTTAGAATAGATTTTTTCGCCTGTTTCGGTATTTATCCAATAAAATGTAAACTTCTTTTTGCCGTTATTGTATTTAATGCGCTGCTTATAATATGCAACGCTGCCATCGGGATTTTTATAAACGTGGCTGTAATTTTCCACAATTTTGAGTGGCTCCGGTTCGGGCTGTTCCGCCGGTTTTGCGCCCATCCGCCGGAAAGCCTTAAAAATCTCCGGGCCTTTTGCGTTACATTTTTGGCAGTAACACAGCAGCTTGCCGTTTTCTTCTTTTATATAAAGGTGGTGGTCATCGCCGCAGACCGGACAGCCTGCTTCGATTTGACCACCATTCCTTCTTTTAGCGTTCGTTAAAAACGGTTGAATATCGGCAAAAGTAAGTTTATTAGAACGGGCAGTCATAAGGGTCTGCTTCCGGCGCAGCCGATGCCGAAGCCGCTGACGGCGGCAGCAGCTTCATATCCGGCACACGGAACTTGCCCGCCCTGATTTCATCCGGAGTTAAAACCTTGTGTACATAAGTACGCAAACCTTTTTTCCCATCTTGTTTAAGGTATTCTTCGTCAGCAATTACAAGGCCCACACGCAGCCCAACCATCTTACTTTCATCACTGTCAAATTTGTTGGCGCTAAATTTGCCGGGATTTGATTTTTCAAGTGCAGAAAGCCACACCTTAAAAAAGTTCAGCGCCGTAGATTTATAACTACGGTAAAAACGGATATAGTTCCAATCCTGACCGGTACGCTGTTCAGCGTTTGTGCCAAAATCCTTAAACTCCCCTTCCACAGGGTCGCACCAAATTTTAAGGTATTCTTTCTGCGGGTCATCCTCTACCTTTACAACGCGGCATACATACCCACCAGCACAAATGCGGGTAAAATTCTGTGCTTCTTCTACTTCGCCCCAATTAATCTTTTTCATCAGTTTTACCTCCAAATTCATAATATTCGCGGATAGTTTTATCCACCAATTTTAAATCGTTGTCAATTTTTTCCGGGAACATATCCATTGGCGATTTTGCCGTGGAATAACCATCGCTTTGTGTAATAAACCAGTGTTCTTTGCCATCAGTTTCTGCAAGCAGCACGATACTGAACAGGCCTTCCAGTGTCAGCCAGTTATCAATCAGCTTGCCAACGGTTTTGGCTTTTATTCTGCCCTGTTCTGTCTGTTCTGGATGGTGCAGGAAATAAACAATAGTATCAGGCGAAGTATTCAATATAACGAATTGCACTAAATTTACAAAATTTACGCCCATATCGGTATACTTCCCATAGCCTGTTTCCTTTGCTTTAGTAACCTGCTCAAATGCCATTAAATACTGGCTGTCATCAATTACATAACAGCGCAGGTTATTCTTTTTTAATCCGGCTTGAATAACACCATAAGTCGCTTTATTTACCAGCGGCAGCTGTTTTCTGAACGGCAACGGTTTGCTGGCAACGTTAAAAATGCCAATCTCATCCGGCTCAAAATTGCGCAGACTGGCAGATTTGCCACTCCCCGAAAACCCCATAACAAGTACAGGTACGCCCATATCACTTACCTCCTATTTAATAATCAAATTATTATTAACCACGATGCTGGCGCCGGGGATAGAAATGCCCTTTTTAAGCGCTGCGCCGATAGAAGTTTTATCCGGTTCTGCCTTAATGCGAAGGTATTCTTCCGGTAATTCCTGCGCAGGTACATCAATGGTTACAGATTCGGATTTTCTCCAGTAGCCTTTTACCCTCGGCGTTTCAAACTTTTCACCATTCAAGCTTGCGGCGACATAGTTTTTTACCCAGTTTTTCTTGGCGGTTACAGTTTTTTTGCGTGCTGTCAGCTTTTTAATTTCCGCATCCAGCGCTTTCTCCTCGGCGTCTTGCTCCAGGTAAAAAAGCATGCAGCCTTCAATTTTAGCGTTGCGCTCTATCAAAAGGTCATTTACCGCCTCGGCAGTTAAAATCTCGCCGGTTTCGGTATCTACGGCGCGGTCCAAATCTAAAGCCAGCAGGTTTGCCAGCTTTTCATCATATTCATACAGTTTTAGCATCGTTTTGCACCTCATTTTCAATATCTGCCGACAGCATGTGCATTTTAAAGCACTTGTTGGTAATATTACTAAGCTGCGCCTCTATGCGCCTGTTTCTAAAATCTGTTTCTGGCGTGCTCGATAACGCCTCATCAACAAAGTTAATGTCGTTGGCAATCTCATTAAGCATTTGCCGCATTTCCTTGCAGTAAAAATAAATCTCAACAGCTTTTTCCATACCCTGTACCTCCAATCTGTGGTATAATACAGATGAAGCGATTCCAACTTCACCTTTTGAGCCGTCAGTGTTCCCGCACTGGCGGTTCTTTTCATTTTCTCCTGGCAATATTTTTACCTCCCCTGCGCAGATGTTTTTTAGTGCATACTGGGCAGATATAATGTTTGCGCTTGCATAACTTGCTGACGGCGTAAACCTTGCCGCATTCAGCGCAAATTCTGTGCCTAGCGTCTTCCCAACGCATCGGCAGGTACTTCCAATTCCACCAGTATGATGTCGCCGGGCTGGATTAAATCGTTTGCCGGCAGATTGTTATGCTGGCGCGTATCGTAAACAATAGCGCGCAGGTCATCGCGCACATCGCCGTGTTCGATTGCAGCCCTGCTGCACACTGCATTAAGTGTATCGCCGCTGTAAACGCGTTCCGGAACAACAATTTTTTCTGTTGCAGGTTCTGCCTGCGGCGGAAAAGCTATCATAATCGCCGTAAGAACAACTGCGATGCCTGCAATTACATAAGCTTTTTTCATGGTATTGCCTCCTGTTCTTTCTTTAATGTGTACTGCTCTGCTGTAAATAATCAGCCCCTTTTTCTGCCGGCGGCGTTATCGTACCGGTTTTTAAACCAAATTCAACCAGCCACGCAGCAAAACGTTTAATTGCCTGCGGGTTAAGTTCAGCGTCCGGGTTTACAATGTGTACTTTTAATACATGCGCAGATTTTTGCTTCATTCCATCACATCCTTTCAAGCAATAAGCGAATTTCACGCCCAACCGCCACGCGGTCAAGAAAACGCTCCTGCACTTTAAAATCCTCAAGGTAAATCTCAACCATAGTTTTATAAACCTCTTGCTTGTAATTTGGCTGGATTTCAACGTCCTTCATCGGTTTCAGCACATTAACGGTGCGGTCAGTGTTAATTTCAATAATGCCTTTATCGCACAAGCGCCAAAAATAAGTATCGATTAAAGACCTTGTTACACCCAGCTGTTCCGCCGCTTCCTTGCGGCTGATTTTTGGGTTTTCTATAAGCAGCGCATAAAGCTGGCTCATAATGCTGCCTCTTGCCATTTGTTTCACCTCCTAAAACCTGCCGTGCTATAATAAAAATTACAGAACGGAGGTGGTATTTATGATTTGTGATGTTTGCGGGACTGAAACTCTCGATGAAAGCCATGCCGAAAACCATTGGCACTTTCTTGCGGCGGCGGCAAAATGCGGTTATTCTTACACCGTTGCCGAAGGAGAAAGAATAAAGCTTGCCCGCCGCGCAGAACTAAGTAACAAAGAACTGCCGCTTGAGCAGCGCATTGAAGCTGCCGAAGAAGTTATGAAAATTTTGTTTTTCCGAAGCGTGACTTGTTTAAAAGAAGTAAATTCCTCAATGCCCGAAAAAACTTATTTTGCTAAACTTCTGCATCAAAAAACATTTTTTGATAGTTTCGGTGCTGACGTTCACGCAATTTTGGTTAAGCGTTATGGCTCTCTGCCAGGATTCGAAGAAGGTCAGACACATCAGTAATCTTTTTACCATCACTGTTTACACCAGCAAGCTGCAATATGTAGTCACCATTGGCTTCCATTGCAGCTTTTGCTGTAAACGGGATAAGATATTCAAAAATTTGAATAAGGTCATACATTGCTAACGTTACAAGTTCAAAATCCAATAAAACCGTGTCGTTAATGTGGTCGCGTAAATGCCAGATTAAATTACGCGCATAACGCATTATTTCAGGGTCTACATCTCCCCACGACCATTTTTCATACGGTATGTTTACATGACTTGGATTATCTCTGAATTCAAAGGGCGTTTTAAATTCCATTTGGATTACCTCCTTTTTATTGGTTATAACAAATCGCTTTTTGTGGTTGTAGGGTTATCGGCGATACTTCGCTGTTTTAACTTATCTAGTATACTAGATTTTATAAGCATAATAAATCACTGACTTTGCAATTCAAAGCATTAGCCAATGATTCAAGCGTACCGATTTTAACTTCAACTTCTTCACCATTTTCAATTTTGACAATAGTAGCCCTTGTAACCTTAGCCATTTGCGCTAACTTCTCTTGAGTTAACCCTCTAGTTTGGCGTATTTCCTTAAGATTATAAAGCATTCTTATCTCACCTCTCTTTTTGTTTACTCTAGTATACTAGAATTAAATATGCTTGTCAAGTACATTTGACATTTTTGTGTTTTAAATGTATAATCTATTATACAAGGATGTGATGATATGAAAATTGGAGATTACGTTAAAAATTATAGACGTGAGCACGGTTTATCTATGCAAGCGTTTGGCGATAAATGTAATTTAAGCAGAGCTTATATATCGATTTTAGAAAAAGGCATAAACCCTACCACAAACAAACCTTTTTCACCAACGCTAGAAACTTTAAAGAAAATAGCTGATGTTACTAATACTGATTTAGATACTTTATTAAAAATGCTGGATGACAATCAAACAGTTGTTATAAATGCCCCCGACACACCACTTACCTATCGTGACGAACGCCAAATTGCTGCTGACCTTGAAAAAATGCTTGCTGACCTTGATAATCAGAATGCAATGGCTGCTATGGGCGGCGCGGTAGAAGATGACGAGGACAGGGAACTGCTCCGCGCCAGCTTGCTTGCTACAATGCGCCTTGCCAAAAAGATTGCAAAAGAAAAGTATACGCCTAAAAAATATCGTCAAAACAAGGATTAAACCACATATGGAGGTAACAATGCCGGAAATTATTTTGTATACTACACCGGACGGCAAAGCCAATATTAAACTTTACGCAGAAAACGGAACAGTTTGGCTTACCCAATCACAAATAGCTGAATTATTTGATACTACTAAACAAAATATTAGCCTGCATATAAAAAATATTATTAAAGACGGAGAACTTGCTGCATCGTCAACTGTCAAGGATTACTTGACAGTTCAAAAAGAAGGCACTCGCAATATAACAAGAAACCTGTCATATTACAATCTGGATATGATACTTGCAGTAGGTTTCCGTGTACGTTCCCCACGCGGTGTACAGTTCCGCAAATGGGCAAATACTACCCTTAAAAAATATTTAACCAAAGGTTTTGTTTTGGATAGTGAACGTCTTAAAAATCCTGATGGGCGCCCTGATTACTTTGATGAGTTACTAGAACAAATACGCGATATTCGTGCCAGTGAAAAACGTTTTTATCAAAAATTACGTGATTTATTTGCTCTTTCTATCGATTATACTCCTAGTGATGCTGATACCCGCATGTTTTTTGCGCAAACACAAAACAAACTGCTTTTTGCTGTTACTGGTAATACAGCTGCCGAAATTATCTCTAAACGTGCTGACCATAACAAACAAAATATGGGATTAACTTCTTGGAAAGGCAATATTGTACGAAAAGCAGATGTTTCCACAGCCAAAAATTATCTTACTGCTGATGAAATTGATACTTTAAACCGACTGGTCAGCCTATTTTTAGAAAGCGCAGAACTGCGCGCCAAAATGCGTAAAACATTAACTCTTAATTATTGGCGCAACAGTGTTGATAAAATATTACAAGACCACGATATTCCCTTGTTAAAATCAGCAGGGAAAATTTCTATGGCTGCTGCTGAAAATATAGCTTTAACAGAATATGAACAATTTAATGCTCGCCGAAAAACCAACGAAGCTAAACAAGCAGATGCTGACGATTTTATTTGGCTTGAAAATTCCGTAAATGAAATATATTCTGATAAAAAAGTTAGAAAGTAAAAATATTACTGAAATATGAAAGTATAGGAACATTTTATGGATATAAAACGCATTACCCTTAAACTAATGCGCAAGTATGACACAAACGACCCTTTTAAATTGGCTGCGCAGCTTAACATCGTTGTGCAGCACGTCAGACTGGGAAATACCTGGGGTTATTATGTATGTTACCGGCGGTTAAAAGCTATTCACATCAATTGTGATTTGCCGGAAGCATTGCAGCGCTATACTTGCGCACACGAACTCGGCCACTCCGTTTTAGTTCCGACGCCATTCTTAAAACGGCACACGCTATTTTCGGTTGAAAAAATAGAACGCCAGGCTAACACTTTCGCCGTTGAACTGCTAATGCCAGACAGCCTTTTAAAAGAATATGAAGGCTTTCCTGTTAAAGATATAGCTTATATGGCCGGCATACCGGAAGGTATGGAGATGTTGAAAATAAATTAGATTTTAGGAGGGCATATATTATGAATAACTCAGAATATCAATCTGCATTTAAAGATATATTAATTCTTTCTGGTTTAACTCCTATTGATGTAGCCGAACATAATTATTGGTTCTTGCGAACACAAGGCGGAGAATATTTTGAAGAATTTTATATGAATGACTATATTGCAATGGGTTGGGATGATGTTCCTTGTAAAGAAGAAAGTGAACGAACTGATAAGCTAAAAGAAGATCTAAAGCAACATTATGGTCAACCTACCAGAGTTCTAAATCAAGTTTATCGCTTTTGTAAAGAAATGAAGAAAGGAGATGTTGTTATTATTCCATCTTCTGGTTCCGCTAATTTAGCATTTGGGCGAATTTTAGAAGATGATATATTTGAATATAAAATCACGGATGAAGAAAAAGAAGAAAATAAGTGCCCTTATAAAAGAAGACGCAAAATAGAATGGCTAAAAGTAGGAAGACGAAGTATGATAGATCCTAAATTGTTTGCGTTTTTTAGAAATCAACAAGCACTGGCGAATGCAAACGAATATGCAGAATTTATTGAAAGGGCTATAAATCCATTTTATATAAAAGACGGTATTGCACATTTAAATTTAAGTGTAAATGTAATTCAATCTCCTAAAGCTACAGATATTCCCTATTTTATTTTAGGGTTAAATGAACAGATGCTTAATATGGCTAAAGAGTTAGGCATAAATACTAAAGAACCAGAAACAAGAATTAATGTTCAATCTCAAGGCATTATTGAATATATAGGTGATGCATTAACAATCTTTATTTTAGCATATACTCTAATTGCTTTATGTGGCGGTGAAATAAGCGTATTTGGCGTAAAAATAAAAACTGATGGTTTAATAAAAACCATCAGCGATACATATATAAAGGTAAAGGCTAGTGAAACTATAATTTCACAAGAAAAGCTAAAAGATATTCAGCAACGTTTAAACATAGAAGACCCACGCGATACTAAATAATCAACTAATAATTATAATATTTTTACGATAAATTAACCATAATACAATTAACACGCAAAACGGCCATCTAATCATTAAAAAATCATCGGCAAAATCATGCAGACCGTAATAAACTATCAAACTTAAAACAAGGTTTAAGAGAGATACCAGCAAGGTAAAAACACTAATGTATGAAATTATTTCCCTAATCATAGTGTCCACCTCCATAAAAATACAGCCTTATATTTTACCCTGTTAATCCAGTTTTTTCAGTTTTATTTTATCATAGTTCAGAATAAAATCCAATAAATAACAATAAAACGCCCGGTGTTACCAGCACCGAGCGTCTGCGCCGACAGTGTTACCAGCACTGCAGCAATGTAATTTCCCCCGTGTCAGCAAGGCAAATTACGCTATTATTATACCATAAAGCGATTGGCCTTGCTATCCCCTACCTTTTTACAGGGACAGCAAGGCTTTTTTATGTCCATTTTTAATAAATTATTGTGATAAACATATAACAGCAAAGCATTATTATAATAATTTATCATAAAATCTGCATTATTCTTTTAAAAAATTATAACTATACTTTAAAAAGGAGCGTAAAGAATTATGAAAAGGGCTGCCTTATATGCAAGGTATTCTAGCGATAACCAACGGCATGAAAGTATTGATGCCCAGTTACGCGCGAGCCGCGAATATTGCGCAAGCCGCAATTACGCGATAGTACGCATATATACTGACGAAGCAATTACCGGCACATCTGTTGTACGGCGTGATGCGTTTCAAAAAATGATACTTGACAGCGGCGATGATATTTTTGATGTGGTTATTTTTCATAAAATCGACCGAAATGCCCGTGATGAAATAGACTACTATACCAATGTAGACAGGCTGCGCAAAAACGGCGTTACCTATGAATACAGCGCCGAAGGTATTGATGTATCTACAACAAACGGCAAACTCACCGAAGGTATTAAAGTTGCTGTTGCTGCCTGGTATAGCCGCAACCTTGCAACCGAAGTAAAGAAAGGGCAAAAAGAAAACGCTTTAAAAGGTATTTTCAATGGCGGCCGACCACCGTTAGGATATAAAATTGTTAATCAACGTTATGAAATAGAACCACGGGAAGCTGAAGCAGTCAGGTTAATATTCGATATGTATATTCATGGCAATGGTTATGTTAAAATTGCTTCGGAACTTAACCGCCGCGGATTTACTACTAGAAACGGTAAGCCTTTTGTAAAAAATAGCCTATATGAAATTTTAGGCAACGAGCGTTATACCGGCACATATATTTTTAACAGAATTTGTACTGATGAATTTGGGCGCCGCAATAACCACAAAATAAATCCTGACGCCATAAGAATTGAAAATGCTATTCCTGCAATCATTGATAAAGAAACATTTAAAATTGTTGCTGAACTTCGCGCTCGCAATAAAAACTGTAGTTCTCGGTTCCGCGCCGTTGAAACATATTTGCTTTCGGGCAAAGTAAAATGTGCGCTTTGTGGTTCACCTATGAACGGACATAGAGTAAAATGTAAAACCGGTACTTATTCATACTACTGTTGCAGTAAAACTCGTTTGCCTAAAGATGTTAAATGTGCGCAGAAGCTAATTTCTAAAACTGCATTAGAAAAGAAAGTGGCCAATGTTATTATGGAACGTATTTTATCAGAAAGCGAGCGACCCAAACTTTTTGAAGAAATGAAAAATTACTACCAAATGTTAATAGGACACTCCGAAAAAGAACGGCATACACTTAACATTGCCAAAGCAGCGGCAGAAACTAAACTATCAAATCTGTATGCATTGGTTGAAGCTGGAAACGTCATAGATAAATTTGATATAATGCGTATTCAAAAAGTAAAAGCTGAAATCACCGATATAACAAATCAATTAAATAATATTCCCAAAACAACTAATTTAAAACTTCCTGATGAAGAAACTTTTAATAAAATACTAAAAGAAATGCATTCTGCCCTACTTCGAGACGATAAAGAAGTAATGGAAATGATTATAAATATTTTTGTTTCAGAAGTCGAAATTGGCCCTAATTATGTACATATTTACGTAGAAACAAAAGGCCCTCCTATTTTTTCCGCCAAGCACGGTTCGCTTCATCTCCACCATTTTCACGAATATACATTAATCAAATGCAGAATACCAAGAACTATTTTATGTAAAACACTACATTTGAATGATGTTGTAATATTATAAGTAAAGTGCCTACACTTTTAATTAGTATAGGCACTTTTTTATTTGCATTATTTATTTTACAACTTCATACGGCCAGTCCATAATGCCGCCGATATGTTCAATATTTGTATAGCCCATGTCTGCCAATTCCTGCGATGCACGGTGTGCGCGTTTGCCGCTGCGGCAGTAAACCAAAATTTCGGCATCTTTATCCGGAAGTACTTTGGCAACTTCTTCGGATTTAGCTTCAATTAAATCTACCGGCAGCAAAACTGCACCCGGAATATGCCCTGCTGCAAATTCTTCCTGCGTGCGCACATCCAGAACAACAATTTTATCATTCTGTTCCATGCGTTGCTTTGCCTGCTGCGGCGTAAGCGTTTTATAAGCTGCGGCAGCTTGCGTTTGCACCGTTTGAGTGCCTTCAGCTGCCTTGGGCGCTTCTGCAAAGCATACGGCAGATACCGCAAGCACGGCAGCAAACACTAACATTAAAAATTTTTTCATAATCAACCAGCTCCTTTATTTAAATTTTACTGCTACCTGTTCCGCTCCTTCAAGGCGCGTTCCACTTCGCGTTTAGCGTCGCGCTTTGCCATATCCTGGCGCTTGTCATACAGTTTTTTACCGGTGGCAAGGGCAATTTCTATTTTAATCAGCCCATGCGAAAAATACATTTTTAAAGGCACCAGCGTATAGCCTTTTTCTTTTACTTTGCCGATAAGGCGGCGGATTTCTGCCTTATGCAGCAAAAGTTTACGGTCGCGCAGCGGCTCGTGGTTAAACCGGTTGCCCTGGTCATAAGGGCTGATGTGCAAATTGCAGACAATTACTTCTGCGTTTTTGGTTATCTGGGCATAGCTGTCCTTCATGTTGGCTTTGCCCGCGCGCAGCGATTTTACTTCCGTACCCGTCAAGGCAATGCCTGCCTCGTAAGTTTCATGAATTGTAAAATCATGGCGCGCTTTTCTGTTTTCTGCAACAATTTTTATTTTCTTTTCCACTATTTATTCCTCTGTTTTTTCTTTCTTTTGCCGTGTTTGTTCTTACTGTCTTTTAAATATTTATTGCCGCCAATGCCGCCCTTGCCGCGTTTAGCAAATTTATCCTTGCCGCCCTTTTTCTTTTTGCCTTTTTTATCAGGCACATCGCTGCGGTAACTTACGGATTTACGCTGTTCGGCAAGCTGCATTTTAATGCGTTCGCGCACGCTTTCATCTTCACCGGCAAGTATAAAATCTATATTGCGTTCGGCAATATTAACCTGAAAAACCTCAATACGCACAGGGTCGCCCAAGCGGTAGCATTTGCGCGTATGCGTACCCATCAAAGCATAATTTTCTTCAATAAATTCGTAATAATCATCCAGCAGGCTGGAGATATGCACAAGGCCTTCCACGCCGTTTTCCAGCTCAACAAACATGCCAAAGGCAGTAACACCGGATATTATGCCGTCATATTCTTCGCCGATATGGCCTGCCATGTATTCGGCCTTTTTCAAATCGACGGTTGCACGTTCAGCTTCGGCAGCAGTACGCTCGCGAATCGATGAATGTTCGGCAATATGGTCGAGCTTGTTAATATATTCGTCCTTTGTTTTTTCTTTCATGTACGGGTCAGCCAGCCATTTGTGCAGCAAACGGTGTACAATCAAATCCGGATAGCGGCGTATCGGCGATGTAAAATGCGTGTAATACTCTGCCGCAAGGCCAAAATGCCCGATATTATCCGTTTGGTAAACGGCCTGTTTTAAAGAGCGCAGGGCAACTGTAGAAACCATGCGTTCTTCCGGGCGGCCTTCCATGGCGATTAACGCTTTTTGAAGCGCCAGCGGCTTAATGTCTGCCGCTACCGGCATTTTTACATTAAAACGGCTTAGTAAAAGCGATAAATCGCGCATTTTTTCTTCATTGGGCTTATCATGCACTCGGTAAACAAAAGGCCATTTTTGCAGGGCCATATGGCGCGCAACCGTTTCGTTAGCCGCCAGCATAAACTCCTCAATGATTGATTCGGCAAGCCCATGCTCGCGCTGTACTATTTCCAAAGGCCTGCCCTGTTCATCCAGAATTACTTTCTGTTCCGGCAGGTCAAAATCTATTGCGCCGCGCGTTACGCGTTTTTTATGCAGAATAACGCACAGTTTCTCCATTTCTTCCAGCATCGGCAGCGCGTCTTTATATTTTTCCGTCAATTCGGCATTTTTATTGACCAAAATTTCACGCACAATGCGGTAGCTTAAACGGTAACGCACGTTAATAACGCCGGGGAAAATATCGTAGCTTTTAATGCGGCCTTTTTTATCTATCAGCATTTCGCAGCACATTACCAGCCTGTCTTCTCCTGCGTTAAGGCTGCAAATACCGTTGGAAAGGCGTTCCGGCAGCATCGGCAGCACTCTGTCTACAAGGTAAACACTGGTGCCGCGCTCCTGTGCTTCGCGGTCCAAAATAGTATTTTCGTGTACGTAATAGCTTACATCCGCAATATAAACGCCCAGCGTAAAGTCGCCGTTTTCCTGCGGCTCTACATATACGGCATCGTCAAGGTCTTTGGCGTCGTCACCGTCAATGGTAACAATTAATCTGTCACGCAAATCGTGCCTGCCGTCCAGTTCTGCGGCTTTAATGGTTTTCGGCACGCGTTTGGAGGCTGCAATAACCTGTTCCGGAAATTCCAGCGGCAAATCATACTGCTTTATCAGCGACAAAAGCTCCATGCCTACATCGCCTGTATTGCCAAGCACTTCCACAATTTTGCCTTCGATATTGCGGCGGCTGTCCGGAGCCCATTCCGTAATTTCTACAACAACCTTCTGGTTGTTTTTGGCTTCGCCAAAATTGCGTTTTAAAACATATACATCCTGCCCTATGCGTTTATCATCCGGCACTACAAAGCCGTAATCGCGGCTGGCTTTAAAAGTACCGACAATCTTATTGTTTGCATGAGTAATAATGCGTATAATTTCGCCTTCGGGCTTATTTTTGTTGCCTCCGCCCTTTTCTACGCGCGCCATAACGCGGTCGTTATTCATGGCGCCGTTAAGCAGGCGCGGCGGAATAAACACATCAGGGCGCTCGCCTTTATTATCGGGAATAACAAAGCCAAAGCCCTTGCTTGTAAGCTGAAAGCGCCCAACTACAAGCCCCATACGTTCCGGTAATCCGAATGTGCCGAAACGGGTCTTTATAATTTCGCCGTTTTCCTGCAATTCTTTTAAATCCTGCCAAAAGTTGTTTAAATTGCCTGTTATGGGTATTTCTTCAATTAAATCTTCGGCAGTCAGCGGCGCATAACTGCTGCGCCTCATAAACTCCAAAATTTGTTCTTTTCCTTTTTTCATTTTAATCCTCCAGCATCATCTTGGCAGTAGCTTCTGCCGCCACAACACCTTTTTTTGTTATAATCTCGCCATGCATTTCAACCAAACGGCCTTTCTGCTTAACACGCGTTCCCACGCACTTAACCTCCTCGCCTATTTTTAAAGGCTGGCGGTAACGTAGCTCCATTTTTGCCGTGTAAGCAGGTTTGCCTTCCATACAAAACAAATAGTGCCCCATAATTTCATCAAGCAAAACGCTTATTAACCCCCCGTGCATCATGCCGTTATAGCTTTGATGTTCTTCCTTCGGGGTAAAATAAGACACACATTCTTTTTCATCCATTTTAAAAGTCATTTTCAAACCGATAGGGTTCTTTTTGCCGCAGGCAAAACACATTGGATATTCCTTGTCTTCAAACATTTATCTTTCCTTTAAAAAAGCAAGTACTTCGTTAAATACTGCTTCCCTTTCTTTATCTAAAGTTAAAATATGGCCGCAATGCTCAAACCATATTATTTTTTTCTTTTCTGATGCAATATTATCATAAATAAACTGCGCACTCTGCCAGCGCACGGTATGTTCAATTTTACTCTGCATAACAAGGCACGGAACGGTAATGTTCTTTAAAAAGCCGGTTTTACATTTTTTAATAAATTTAAACATGCTTAAAAGCGGCTTTGTCGGCATTACCTCGCTGTGTACGCAATATTCTTCCGGAACATCAAATTCGCGCTGATGTTTTTTTACATAACGGATTAAGAAATGCAAAAACGGAAGCAGAATCTGTCTTTTGTCAAAAACATATATGGGCGCGGCCATAACCACAATTTTATCAGGAGCAAGTTCTGCCGCGGCTTTTAAAGTTAACAGCCCGCCCATGGAAAGCCCGGCGATATAAACTTTGCTGCAAATGGTTTTTAAACGCATAAATCCGCGCTTAACTTCGCCATACCAGTCGGCAAAAGTCTTTTTTGCCAGAACGGATGCCGGTTCACAATGCCCGGGCAGCAAAACGCCAAGCACAGTATAACCCCTGCTGTGCAAAAATTCACCCATCAGGCGCATTTCTCCCGGTGCGCCGGTATAACCATGTATTAAAAGCACGCCTTCGCTGCCGCCCTTAAAAAAGAACGGTTTTGCGCCAAGTTTAGCCACGTTTAAACCTCCTGATATATACATATCTATTATAGCATATACAAAAAAATCCTACATCTGAAAGGATGCAGGATTTTACAAAAGCTTTGCTTATTATTTTATAAAAATAAAATTACATGCTTAATTTGGCAATTACAAGTGTAATAACGGCAAACAAAATGCCCAAAACAATGGTAGCTTTCGCCATCATTGTATCCATATCATTGCCTTTACCAAAATAACCGCCACCGCCGCCAAAAGCGTCAGACAGGCCGGAACCCTTGCCGGACTGCATAAGCACAGAGCCAATTAATGCTATGCTGACAATAACGTCCAATACACTTAACGCTGTAATCAACTTGGCTTCCTCCTATAACTAAATTACCCTTTTATTTTATCATAACAAAACTTGTGTTACAATAAAATCTTCTGTATCTGGTAAAAAAGCCTGCTTCGCAATGAAGCAGGCCTTTATTTGCCAATTATTTACGCAGGCCGAGCTTTGCAAGGATTGCACGATAACGCTCGATATCCTTAGCCATAAGATAATTTAATAAACCACGGCGCTGACCTACCATTTTGAGCAGGCCACGGCGGGAATGATGGTCTTTTTTGTGTTCTTTCAGATGTTCGGTAAGATATTTAATGCGTTCAGTCAATACTGCGATTTGTACTTCCGGAGAACCGGTATCGCCTTCGTGTCTTGCATTTGCAAGAATAATTTCTTGTTTTCTTTCAGGTGTTAACATTGTAATTCCTCCATTTTTCTGTAATCGCCAGTGCATAGAAACCGCCGGAGCAGCGTATCTCCAAGCAATGGTTCAAAATAATACTATAAAAGTATATCACAGTTTTATGTATCAGGCAACTGTTTTTTATTTAAAATGTAAGTTTTAATTGCTTTTTTGTCTTCTTCAATCTGCCGGCAAAGTTCTTCCACTCCGCTGAATTTCTTTTCGGCACGGATATATTTATGAAACTGCACTGACATTGTTTTTCCGTATAAATCTCCGCTGCAGTTAAATAAATTAACTTCCAGCCTTGCGTGTTCAACGTCGTTAAAAGTCGGGTTATTGCCTATATTGCCCATGCCTTCGTAAATGCTGCCTTCGATAGAAGCCGTTACCGCATATACTCCCGGCGCAGGCACAGCCATTTCGCCGTGCAGAAGTTCAATATTGGCAGTCGGGAAACCAAGTTTGCGTCCGCGCTGCTCGCCATGCACAATTGTGCCGGTAATAGCATAAGCACGCCCCAGCATACGGTTGGCATATTCTATATGCCCTGCCTGTATAAGATTGCGGATGCCGGTGCTGCTGACAATGTTTCCGTTTATTTTTACAAGCGGCCTTACAATAACATCAAAGCCGTTTTTTCTGCCGCTGCGTTCCAGAGTTTCTGTTTTGCCGCTGCCCAAAAATCCGTAAGTAAAATTCTCACCAACTACCAAACAGCGGTAATTAAAGCAGGCCAGCTTTTCCAAGAATTCATCCGGCGACAAGGCGGCAAAATCTTCTGTAAACGGTATATTAATTAAATAATCCACGCCAAAACTTTCAAGAAGTTTTATTTTTTCTTCCGCAGAAATAATTCTTACCGGAACCAAATCGGGACGGATTAATGCCAGCGGATGGTTGCTGAAGGTAAAAACTGCCAGCTTAAGCCCGCTGCGTTCTGCGTAATCCTTGGCCGTATCTATTACATCAGTATGCCCAAGATGCAGACCGTCGAACGTGCCGAGTGCAATAACCGTTGCAGGATATTTATTTTTTAATTCAGCATCCAGAGATGTAATTATTTCCATGAACAACCTCAAATAAGTTCCTGTGGTTTTTCTGCGTGATGCAGTATTTTTACGCCTTTCACTATTCCGCCGGAGGCTTTGCCGATACCGAAAAACTCTCCGCTGCGCCCTTTAAGCCTGTAAAGGCCGTCAGCAGCTTCTGCCATGCTGGTTGCCACGCCCTGCGTAATGCGCCAGGCCTGCCTGTACGTTAAAACAAGCTCCTGCAAATGCATAACAGCTGTTTCTTCGGGAAGTAAATATTTTTCACCGCCGTTTTCCAGTTCCTGCAAAGTAACGGCATCTTCTATTTTAAATCCGCCTGCCGAAGTACGCAGCAAAAAACTCATCGTGCCGCAAACGCCAAGTTTTGCGCATATATCTTCCAAAAGCGTTCTGATGTATGTACCTTTGGAACATTCAACATCAAGCAACGCTTTTTGCGGCGAAAAAGAAAGCAGCTGCAAACGGTAAATAAAAATTTCGCGCTCCTGCCTTTCAACGCTTATGCCCTTGCGTGCCAGCTTGTAAAGAGGCTGCCCGTTAAGTTTTAAGGCTGAATACATTGGCGGCAGCTGTTTTTGCCTGCCGGTAAATTCTGCCAGCAGCGCCGAAAAATCTTCTTTGCTGCATGCAGGCAGGCTGCTGCGTTCTGTAACCGTTCCGCTGTCGTCACCGGTATCGGTTTTTACACCAAAGGTAATTTCGGCGCGGTAACTTTTGCAGTCCTCCGCAGCGTATTCCAAAAGGCGCGTAGCCGAACCTGCAAAAACAGGCAGCACCCCGGCAGCATCAGGGTCAAGCGTGCCGGAATGCCCGATTTTTTTAGTGTTCAGCACCCTGCGCAAAAAGCCGATAACATCATGGCTTGTCATGCCGCAGGGCTTTAATACATTAATAATTCCGTCCGTCATAAGGCTTTACCGATAGCTTCAAGCACTTTTTGCTTGGCTTCTGCCAAAGGCAGTTCCACCGTGCATCCGGCAGCCCTGATATGTCCGCCGCCGCCAAAGGATAGCGCTATTTCAGCCACATCAGTTTTTTGTGAACGCATGCTTACACGCGTAACAGACGGTTCTACAGCTTTAAACAATACTGCTACATCAACACCTTCAATATAACGTGCAAACGAAATAAAATTGTCGGTGTTAACTTCTTTATCGTATAAATCGCTGTTAATTTCAATAGTGCTTACCGCACCGTCATTATAAAAGCTTAAGGTTTGCAGTACCTTGCCAAGCATTTCTATGTTGGCTCTGGTATGGGTTCCAAGCGCGTCCGAAATTTCGTTCGGGCGTGCGCCATATTCCAGCAGTTTTGCTGCCGCACGCATGGTTGCCGGCGTTGTATTGGCAAAGCGGAAAGAACCGCAGTCCGTATAAATAGCCGTATAAAGGCAGGTTGCCAAATCTTTATCCGGCGTAACATCCAGCTTTTCCACCAGTGTGCACAAAATTTCGCCGGTAGCTGCGGCTTCCGTGTTAAGGTATAAATAATCAGCATACTGCGTATTGGAAATATGGTGGTCAATATTAACCATGGCATTATACTTAACAGCCTGTGCAACATTGCCTATTCTGTCCAGCGAACTTGCGTCAAGCACAACCAAAAGGTCTGCAACAACAGAATTATTTAGATCCGGTTTTACAAAACTGTCAAGCTGCGGCAAAAAGCCAAATGCCTTGGGCACATCATCATCTACCATAACTGTAACTTGCTTGCCGGCTTTTTCCAGTGCCATTTTCAGCGCCAGCGTTGAGCCCAAAGCATCACCGTCAGGGCTCACATGCGGGCACAATACAAAACTTCCGTTTTTTAAAAGCAGCCCGGCAATTTCTTCAAGCGTACAATTTTTACTCATGCGGGGTTTCCTCTTGTTTAATTTTTCTCAGCAGTTCTTCAATATGCGCGCTGTATTCCATGGAAGTATCCTTGGCAAAAATCAGTGCCGGTGCAAAACGCAGCCTGATTCTTTTGGCAATTTCCGTACGCATATAGCCCACGGCTTTATTAAGCCCCTGGCATGCTTCTTCCTGGTCTTTTTCCGTTCCGTACAGGCTTACATAAACTTTGGCCTGGCTTATATCGTCGGTCAGTTCAACGCCGGTTACGGTAACAAATTTAATGCGCGGGTCTTTAATATCCTGCAGCAAAATTTTGCTGAGTTCCTGCTTAATTGCTTCCTGTAATTTTTCAACTCTTAATCTTGCCATAACAAGTACCTATTAGTCAACGGCAACTTCTTCCATGGAATAAACTTCAAAAATATCCCCTTCTTTAATATCGCGGAATTTATCAAGTGTTATGCCACATTCAAAGCCTGCCACAACTTCTTTAACGTCATCTTTAAATCTGCGCAGGGAATCAATTTCGCCTTCATGAACTACAATACCATCGCGTACTACGCGTACTTTGGAAGAATTGGTAACTTTGCCTTCCAGTACATAGCAGCCTGCAATAAGCAGTTTGGAAATTGTAATCAGCTGGCGTACTTCAACGCGTCCCTGAATAACTTCTTTAAATTTCGGCGCGAGCATGCCTTTAATAGCTGCTTCAACGTCGTTAATCGCATCATAAATTACCCTGTAAGTGCGTACGTCTACCTTTTCGGTTTCGGCAGCCTTGCGGGCATTCGCATCCGGTCGGACATTAAAGCCAATGATAAGCGCATTGGCAGCAGATGCCAGCATTACGTCGGATTCGGTAATGGAACCAACGCCGGAATGAACTACTACTACTTTTACTTCGTCATTTTTAATATTGGAAAGCGACGATTTAAGTGCTTCAATCGTGCCCTGAACGTCAGCTTTAACAACAATATTCAGTTCTTTCAGCTCGCCTTCCTGAATACGCTGGAAAATATCATCCAGTGATACTTTAGTGTTTTGCTGCATTTCTTCGCTGCGGCGTTTTGCAAGGCGTTTTTCGGCAACGCTTCTGGCTGTTTTTTCGTCAGTGCTGTCCAAAATATCGCCAGCCATAGGCACTTCGTTCAGGCCAAGCACTTCAACCGGTGTTGAAGGCAGCGCTTTTTTAACTTTTTCGCCGCGGTCGTTAATCATGGCACGTACTTTGCCGTAAGCGGTGCCTGCAATAATCGTATCGCCGATGCTTAAAGTACCGCGCTGAACCAAAACTGTTGCCACAGGGCCGCGTCCTTTATCAAGCTGCGCTTCGATAATGGTACCGTGTGCAGGAAGATTCGGGTTTGCTTTTAATTCCTGCATTTCCGCAACGAGAAGAATCATTTCCAGAAGTTCAGGAATACCGGTTTTCTGGTGTGCGGAAACCGGAACCATAATGGTATCGCCGCCCCAGTCTTCCGGAATGAGTTCATGTTCTGCAAGCTGCTGTTTAACATGGTCGGGGTTAGCTCCCGGGCGGTCCATTTTATTAATGGCTACAATGATAGGAACCTTGGCTGCTTTGGCATGGTTAATAGCTTCGATAGTCTGCGGCATAACACCGTCGTCGGCAGCTACAACCAAAATAGCAACGTCGGTTACCTGCGCTCCGCGGGCACGCATTGCCGTAAATGCTTCGTGGCCCGGGGTATCAAGGAATACAATCTTTTTGCCCTGATAGTTAACCTGATAAGCACCAATGTGCTGGGTAATACCGCCTGCTTCGCGGCTTGTTACATTGGATTTGCGGATAGCGTCAAGCAATGAGGTTTTACCGTGGTCAACATGGCCCATAACCGTAATTACAGGCGGGCGCGGAACACGTTTCGCCGGGTCATCTTCAACTTCCGGAATTTCGGTCGGGTCTTCTTCCGGCGGCAGCGGAACTACTTCTACATCAAATTCCGTGCCTACAAGCTCTGCTGTTTCAAAATCAATATCCTGATTAATGGTAACCATTACGCCAAGCATAAACAAGGCTTTGATAACTTCATTAACTTCGCGTTTAATGAGATTTGCAAAGTCTTTAACGTTAATGCTTTCGCCAACTTCAACGCGGGACGGTCTTACAACCGGCGCCTGTACTGCCGGCTGCTGCGGTTTGCTGCTGCCGGGGCGTTTTTTCATCATATGGTCGCGGCTGTGCATATTGCGGCTGTCGCGGCTTGCATACTGGCCTTTAATCTGCGGTTTTTCATTACGTTTTTTGTTAAACTGCTGTTTGCCGCCCTGCTGGCTGCCGCGGTTCTGGTTTTCAAAACGGCTTTGCTGCTGTCCTGCGGCACTGCGGTTCTGCTGGGAACCCTGCCCGGACTGCTGTCCTTTCGGTCCGATAAAAATACCTCCCTGCGGGCGCTGAGGACGGTTCTGTTTATTGTTTTTGCCCTGCTGGCCCTGCTGCAAATTACCCTTGCCATGCTGCTGCATCGGCTGATTGTTCTTTTTATGGTTTTGGTTATTCTGGTTATTATTGTTTTTAACCTGATTTTGATTGCGCTGTTCGTTATGCGCAGGAGCAGGTTTATTACCGGCGTTCTTCGGTTTGTTATCCTGCTGGGGTTTATTTTTTTCAACCGGTTTAGGCTGATTCTGAACCTGTACTTTAACCTGTTTCTGGGCACTGGCTTTGTTAGCGTCATTTTTTGCCGGCACTGCCTTCGGAGCATTGTTTTGTGCTTTTTGCTGCTGAGGTGCAGGCTTTTTCTCCGGCTGAACCGGCTTTTTGGCAAATGCGCGCACTACCATTTCTTTGGCAGCGTCATCCACCGTACTTAAACTTTTAACCTGAATGTTATTTTTTGCCAGTACATCAATTACTTCCTGGTTGCTTTTTCCCAATTCTTTAGCTATTTCATATATTCTATGCTTACCCATTCATCCACCTCCAAACTTAATCGTGGCACTTTTTCTGTATCATTGCTGCAAAATTATTATCCGTAATTACAACAGCCGTACGCGGGGATTTACCTATAGCCGAACCTATTTCCGCACGCGAAGGCCCTGTAATAATATTAACACCGGCCGACTTTGCAAGGTATTCCAGTTCCCTGCGGGATGTTTCCGCCGCATCAGAAGCAATCAGCATCAGTTTTGCCTTGCCTCCGTTTAAAGCGCTGCGTACCGCAAAATCACCCGCTGCAACTTTACCTGCCTTTTGCGCCAGCCCCAATGCAAAAGCTACCTGTCTATTGTCCATCGGGCAAATCCTCCAGCAGTTTTGCATAAACTTCTTCCGTTACAGGTTTTTCCAAAGCACGTTCCAGGCGTTTTTCCTTAACGGCTTTTTTTATGCATTCCCGGCTGCGGCAGACATAAGCTCCGCGCCCGGATTTTTTGCCTGTTAAATCAAGCGATATTTCACCTTCCGGAGAACGTACAATGCGCAGCAGTGATTTTTTGTCTTTCATTTCACCACAGCCGACACATTTGCGCTGCGGCACTTTTTTAATCTTCTGCTGTTTCATCAGCTTCACCCCCGGCGCTTTCAAAAGGCTCTTCCTTGCTCTGGGTTTCGCTCTTTATATCAATTTTCCAGCCTGTAAGCTTTGCTGCCAGGCGTGCATTCTGCCCTTCTTTGCCAATGGCAAGAGAAAGCTGGTAATCGGGCACAACCACACGACAGATTTTTTCACTTTCCAGAATTTCCGTGCTTACAACCTTGGCAGGAGATAATGCGTTGGCAACATACTGAGCGGGGTCATCGCTGTATTTTACAATATCAATCTTTTCGCCGCGCAGCTCGTTTACGATAGCCTGTACGCGCATGCCCTTCTGGCCTACGCAGGCGCCTACCGGGTCGATGTTTTCATCTTTGGTGTAAACTGCAATTTTAGAACGCATGCCCGGTTCGCGCGCAACAGATTTAATTTCCACCAAACCGTCATGAATTTCCGGCACTTCCAGTTCAAACAAACGTTTCAAAAGGCCGGGATGAGTTCTGGAAACCATAATCTGCGGGCCCTTGCTTGTTTTGCGTACCTCTAAAATATAGGTTTTCATTCTGTCATGGTATTCGTAAATTTCGCCGGGAATCTGCTCGCCAACCGTTAAAACAGCCTCTGCTTTGCCCAAATCAATGTAAACATTTCTGTTTTCCATACGCTGAATAACGCCGGTAACAATGTCGTTTTCGCGGTTATAATATTTTTCAAACACCATGCCGCGCTCTGCTTCGCGGATACGCTGAACAACAACCTGTTTTGCATTCTGTGCGGCAATGCGGCCAAAGTTTTTCGGCGTTACTTCGATTTCCACAATATCGTCAAGTTCATAACGCGGGTCAATTTTACGTGCATCTTCCAGAGTAATTTCATTAGCACTGTCTTCAGCGGTTTCAACAACATGCTTTTGTGCATATACATGCAGCTCGCCGCTGGTTCTGTTTAAATCAACACGTACATTCTGATTGCTGCCAAAATTCTTTTTATAAGCAGTTACCAATGCTTCTTCAACAGCTTCAAACAAAATAGAAGGTTCAATACCTTTTTCCTTGCCTAATTCCTGCACGGCCATAATAAAATCTGCGTTCACTTTTCTTACTCCCCCTAAACCTTAAAAATCTATGTGCGGCCTGATCATGGCAATCGTTTTTCTTTCAAATACAACCGGATTCTTGCTTTCGCGTCCTTTAAGAACAGGTTTGGCGCTGATGGTATTTTCATCATGCGCTGTCAGAACTGCAACTATTTCTTTGTTCTTTTCCCAAGGCGCAAAAAATTTAATATCCACTTTTTTGCCGTAGAAACTTTCAAAATCCTTGTCTTTTTTAAGCGGACGGTCAATACCCGGTGAAGAAACTTCCAGATAATATTTATCCCTGATAGGGTCACGTGCGTCCAAAATTTCCGTCAGCTTTTCACTTACCATCTGGCAGTCATCAATCTCGATGCCGCCCGGTTTATCAATATAAATACGCAGATACCAATCTTTTTCACGCACATATTCAACATCAACCAGCGAAATATCTGTTCCCTGCAAAATTTCTTCGGCCATGCCGCTTACCAGTTTTTCAATCTCTGCACTCTGCATAATTCACCTCCGCTTTTTCTTAACCCTAATAAGAGGAAAGAGCGGGTAAAATACCCACTCTCTCAAAAGAAGTCATAATTTTTCTTAATATATTATACCATTATATGTATTCAATGACAAGTTATTTGTATCATTTTAAACATTAAAATTAATAAATCAGCCTTTTAAATATGCCAGAATTTCTTCCGCATTGGTATCCGGCTTTGCTTTAGGGTAAACTTTTTCGACAACACCGTTTTCATCAATTACAAAAGTACTGCGTACAACGCCCATGCTTACCTTGCCGTACATTTTCTTTTCCTGCCATACGCCGAAAGCCTCAATGGCTTTACGCTCCGGGTCGCTTAACAAAATAAAAGGCAGTTCCTGTTTGGCTGCAAAATTGCTGTGCGATTTTGCGCTGTCTTTGCTGATGCCGATAACTTCCACGCCAAGATTTTTATATTCGCCGTAATTATTGCGGAAAGCGCAGGCCTGGCGTGTACAGCCCGGCGTAGAATCTTTCGGGTAAAAATATACAACTACTTTTTTGCCTGCAAAGTCGTGCAGCGATACCAAATTACCGTCTTTATCTTCCAAAGTAAAATCAGGCGCTTTCATTCCTGCTTCGAGCATTCTTTATTCCTCCTCTAATCTGAATATATCTGAATTTAAAACATTTTATGCTTTCAAGCTTGCAATTGCTGCGGCAGTATCTTCCGCACCGTAAACGTAGCTGCCTGCAACCAGAATATTGGCACCGGCCTCACGTACAATTTTGCTGGTTTCGGCATTAATGCCGCCGTCAACCTGTATATCGCAGGCCAGGCCTTTTTCGTCAACCATTTTACGCAGCGCCGCAATTTTGGGCACAACGCTTTCTATAAATTTCTGCCCGCCAAAGCCGGGGTTTACCGTCATTAAAAGCACCATATCGGCATCGCCCAAAACTTCCTGCACCATGCAGAGCGGCGTTGCAGGGTTAAGTGCCACACCGGCCTTTACGCCCTTGCTTTTAATATATTGCAGGCAGCGGTGCAAATGCTTGGTTGCTTCTGCATGAACAACAATCATATCCGCACCTGCTTTGGCAAAATCATCAATATATGTTTCAGGGTGTTCTACCATTAAGTGGCAGTCAAAAAACATATCCGTTACCTTACGGATTTTGGTTACAACGGGAGCGCCAAAAGTAAGGTTAGGCACAAAGTTGCCGTCCATAACGTCGATATGAACCCAATCTGCACCGGCTTTTTCGATTTTTTTAATTTCGTCCGCCAAAAAGGCAAAATCAGCAGATAAGATAGATGGTGCTATTTTAATCATCTTTTACCACTCTTTTCTTTCAGTAATTTTATTTCGTCTAAAATTGCAAGATAAGATTCATAACGGCTTGCAGCAATTTTACCTTCTTCTACCGCATTTTTTACGCCGCAGACCGGTTCATGCGTATGCGTGCACGGAACAAATTTGCAGCCGTGCTCAAAATTCTTAAATTCACGGAAATACTTATAAAGCTCGCGCGCATCGATATTTTCAGCCAGCAAATTGCCAAAACCGGGTGTATCGGCAAGGTAGCCGCCGTTAAACGGCAGAAGCTGGGCATAACGAGTTGTATGCCGCCCGCGCCCGATTTTTTCACTTACCTTGCCTGTTTGCAATGCTATGCCAGGCTGCAGGGCATTAAGCATGGATGATTTACCGACACCGGAAGGCCCGGCAAATGCGCTTATTTTACCGTTTAAATATTCTTTCAGCGCTTCAAGCCCTGTTCCGTTAAAAGTTGACACAGTAAAAACAGTATAGCCTGCCTTACGGTAAACTCCGGCAATTTCTTCAATCTGCGCTTCACTTACAAGGTCTGTTTTATTAAGGCATAAAACGGCTTCAATACCGGCACGTTCGGCAAACGCCAGCATTTTATCTGCCAGCAAGTAGCTGAAATCCGGGTCTGCGCAGGCAAAAGCTATTACAATGCAGTCAAGGTTAGCCATTGCCGGCCGTTCCATAAAATTGCGGCGCGGCAAAATAGTTTTAATCATGCTTTCGCCGTCAGGATTTTTCTCAAACTCAACCATATCTCCCGTAACGGCGGAAAAACGCACCTGTTTCATTTTACCCTTTATTTTGCAGGTAACAATTTCTTTATTAGGCGTTTCCACATAATAATACCCGTTAAAATTTTTTATAATGCGGCCTGCTGTCAAAGCTGTTTCTCCTCTATAAGTTTATTGTCACAGTAGAATCTTGCCACGGCGCTGCCGCTTACTTCAACTTTCTGGCGTATGCGCACGCCTTCACGCTTGGTGCCTTCGTAAACTACTTTTTCGCCGTCGTCGTCAACCACAACAATTTTTACTTTTTGTTTTTTCGCTCCGTCAGGCACTACAAATTCTGCGTATTTATTCTGAGATGCAGTACCGACGCCGTCAGAAACACGCAGCACAACATCAGTGCTGTTCAAAACTTTGCTGCCTTCTTTAGGCGTAATGCCTAAAACAGTACCGGCAACTTTTTTGCTGCCCACACTTTGTGCGGTAATGTTTTTAAAACCGAGTTTTTCAAGTGCAGTCATGGCTTCGCCTGATGCTTTGCCAACTACGGAAGGAATGGTAACTTCTTTCGGTTTTTCGGAAATTACAAGATTTACCTTTTCGCCATGGCGTATTTTTTCGTTAGCTTTAGGGCTTTGTTCAATAACAAGCCCGCTGCCGTCTTCGCGGAAAACGGTTTCTACTTTGCCAAGCGCAAGTTCTTTGCGTTCTATCATTTTGCGTGCGTCGGCAAGATTTTTACCTGCAAGGTTCGGCACTTCTACCATTTCAATGCCTTTGCTTACAGTTAAATAAACGGCGCTGCCTTCCTTGCGCATTTCATTTCCGGCAGGGTCCTGCTCAAGCACAAGCCCCGGTGTTACTTTATCGTCGTAGGCTTCCTTCAGTGTTATGCTGAAACCTGCATTTTCCAGTATCTGCTGCGCTTCAACAACGGTTTTGCCGGTTACGTCCGGCACTTTTACAGTTTCACGGCTAAACACGTTGCCTATAAGCAGAAATACTGCCGATAAAACCACTACCACAGCTGCAAGCATAATTTGCTGATGCCGTGTAAGCTGGGTTTCTTTCATTTTTTGCAGCCAGCTTTTTTTAGCTTTCTGTTTTGCAGGAGCGGCAGGAACCGTCATTACAATTGTTTCTTCCGGAACTTCCGTTTCATTTGTCACCAAAGCAGATTTTTCTTTAACTTCGTCAACAAAGCTGTCTGCTTCGGTGTAATCCTCTGCTTCTCCGTTTTTCTCCATTTTATTTTTGATGGAATTTAAGTCCTGGCGCATTTCTTCCGCACTGGCGTAACGCTTGGTTAAATCTTTGGCAAGCGCTTTATCTATTACATGCTGTAAACATACCGGCAGCCCGTCAACATATGTGCTGAGCGGCGGCGGCGTTTTTTCAACATGCATCATGGCAACGGCAACTGCTGTATTGCCGTCAAACGGCACATGCCCCGTAAGCATTTCATAAAGCACAATACCCAAAGAATAAATATCACTCTGGGCAGTTACAGGCTTTCCGCTTGCCTGCTCCGGAGATAAATAATGCACCGAGCCAATTACAGAATTGGTATACACCATCGTCATATTGCTTATCATTCTGGCAATGCCAAAATCAGCAATTTTGGGGTGCATATTTTCTGTTATTAAAATATTGTGCGGTTTAATATCACAGTGAATAATATTGCGCCTGTGCGCATGGCTTAACCCCGCTGCAATATCTTCGGCAATGCAAACAGCCTTATAAGGCAAAAGCCTTCCCTTTTCTTCCAGCAGGTCTTTTAAGGTTTTGCCTTCCACATATTCCATAACTATAAAAGACTTGCCTTCTTCTTCACAAACATCAAAAATATTTATGATAGAAGGGCTGGAAAGCCGTGCAGCCGACTGAGCCTCATGCTTAAACTGGTTAAGAAGCGTTTTGTCGTCATTAAACTGGTCGCGCAGTATTTTTATGGCTACCTGCCTGTTAAGCAGCAAATCTTCAGCCAGATAAACTTCGGCCATTCCGCCTGAACCAATGTGACGCAGGATTTTATAACGTTGTTTTAAAATTGTTCCGTTGTTCATTTATATCTCCTCCGCACAAAAGTCTATTAAAATCACCGAAACATTATCGCGCCCACCATTATTAAGCGCAAGTTCAATTAAAGCATCCGCCGCTTTTTCCGTATTTTCTTCCTTCAAAACGGCAGCAATTTCATCATCGGCAGCCATGTCCGAAAGCCCGTCGCTGCACAAAAGCAGTCTGTCGCCCGGCTCTGTTTCAAAGCTGAAAACGTCTGAATCAAGCCCTTCATCCGCACCGACAGCCCTTAAAATTACATTGCGCTGCGGGTGGCGGCGTGCTTCATCAGTTGTTATATCGCCCTTGCTTAAAAGTTCAGCCACATAAGAATGGTCCTGAGTTATCTGCTTAAGCAGGCCATTGCGCCATAAATACAGGCGGCTGTCGCCAATATTTAAAGCATAGGCCTTTTTGTCTTCTGCCAGATACACGGCAACCAGAGTTGTGCCCATGCCTTCGTAATCAGGCATTTTGCATACCAGGCTGCGCAGATGGCTGTTAGCTTTGGAAGCAGCTTCTTTTAAAGCCGTACACAGGGCTTCTCCGGTAAGCCCGGCAAAATTCTTTTTTTCTTCTTTTAAAACTTTAATTGTTTCCACGCTGGCAATTTCACCGCCGGCATAACCGCCCATGCCATCAGCGATGGCAAACAGTTCCGGTCCGTCCGTTAATAAGGCATCCTCATTAGCAGTACGCACAAGGCCGGTATTTGTTTTACTGACCGCTATCATACAGCGCCCCCTGAATAAATCACTTGTTATCGTTAAACTTCGCCCGCAGCTGTCCGCAGGCTGCATTAATATCTTTGCCCATCTCCTTGCGGATGGTGGCATTAATTTTATTTTTCTGTAAAATTCTTAAAAATCCTTCAATACGTTTTGCCGGAGGGCGTTCAAAACCTTTTTCCGGTACCGGATTAGCCGGAATTAAATTTACCGATGCGTGCTTAAATTTTAAATAATTACTTAAGAGCTGGGCATCCCCCGGACTGTCATTTTTATCTTTTATTAAAATATATTCATAAGTTACCTGCCTGCCGCTTGCGCGCGCGTATTTTTCGGCGGCGGCAATAACGGAAGGAAACGGAAAGCCTTTATTAACAGGCATCAGCTGAGTGCGCACATCATCTTTTACGGCATGCAGCGAAACAGCAAGATTAATAGGTATATTTTCTTCTGCCAGCCTTTCAATGCCCGGTATAATTCCACAGGTAGAAACCGTCATATTACGGTAACTCATAAAAGCCGTATCCTCACGGTGCAGGAATTTTAAAGCACCCGTAACCTCATCATAGTTAAGCATCGGCTCGCCGCTGCCCATAACTACAACGCGGCTTACCTGCTGCGGAGCTATCATGGCGTTAAACAAATAAACCTGCATAATAATTTCCGCACTTGTTAAATTACGCACGCAGCCGTTTAAACCGCTGGCGCAGAAAGCACAGGCCATGGCACAGCCAACCTGGCTTGACACGCAGACACTGTAACCGTAATCGTGGTGCATTAAAACAGTTTCCACGGAATTACCGTCCTGCAATTTAAGCAGCAGCTTTTCCGTAAGCCCGTCCGACGACTTCCAGCGCGTTAAAATATTTATACTGGCAGGCATAACCGTAAATTTTTCATTTAAAACGGCAATATCTGCCTTGGAGAGATTGTGCATCTCCTCAAATTTAAAAACACATTTTTTATAAAGCCACTGGTAAACCTGCGAAGCACGGAATTTTTTCAAACCTGCTGCCACAAATTCCTGCTGCAATTCTTCCGGCGTTAAGCCAAAAATTTCTTTTTTCATAATCACAGCTCCTTGCGGCGCATTACGCAGATATAAAAGCCGTCAACATTATCACGCTGCGGCAGAAGCTGCAGCTCATTAATTGCTTCACCGGTCAGCGGATGCCTGAACCCGGCATATTCAAATTCCGTATTGGCATTTAAAAACTCACTAACAAGCAGGTTATTTTCTGCCTGCTCCAAAGTACAGGTGCTGTAAATAAGCCTTCCGCCCGGTTTTACGTAACGTGCTGCATTTTGCAGAATGCTTTTTTGCAGCGGCGGGAATACTTTCAAATCTTTTTTATTTTTACGCCAGCGTGCTTCTGCCCTGCGCCTTAATACGCCAAAGCCGCTGCAAGGCGCATCCACCAGAACACAATCCGCACTGTCTGCCCATTCCGGTTTAAATACAGAAGCATCCATCAGTACGGGTTCTATAATATCTATGCCAAGCCTTACGGCATTTTCTTTAATTAACTCCATTTTGTGCGGATGAATGTCGCAGGCATAAATTCTGCCCTTATTTTGCATAAGCTGAGCAAGGTGAGTTGTTTTCCCACCCGGCGCAGCGCACAAATCAAGCACCGTCATCCCCTGTTTCGGGCATACTGCATGCGCAACAAGCATGGAGCTTTCATCCTGCATATAAAAAGCATCCGGTGCTTTTTCCATTAAAGCATTAAGCCCTGAGGTTTTTGTGCAGATTACGCCTTCATCGCACCATTTGGAAGGAACTGCTTCAAAGCCTGCTGCCTGCAAAACTTCCAAAAGATTGCTGCGTGTTGTTTTAAGCGTATTGGTGCGCAGGCTTAAAACAGGCGGCAAATTATTGTAATCCAGCAATTTTTCTGTTTCTTCTTCGCCAAACTGCTTTAACCAGTGCTTAACAAGCCACAGCGGATGCATTTTTGTTAAGGCAAGGTTTAAAGCTGCATCGGCAGATTTATCATGAAACAGCAAAGTTCCCGCTTCCCTGCCGCGCACGGCAGAACGCAGAATGCCATTTACGAATTTTGCCGCACCGGCATGGCTTGCGGATTTGGCAAGTTCCGTACTTTCATTGCATGCTGCCGAAGCTGGTACTTTATCAAGATAAAAAATCTGATAGAGCCCCATGCGCAAAATATTTAAAATTACCTTGTCAATTTTTGCCAGAGGCCTTGCCGATAACTGCGACAAAAGCCAGTCCAAAGTACCTTTTGCTTTTATGGTACCATAGACCAGCTCCGTAATGAACCTGCGGTCCCTGTCGTCTGTTTTTTTAGTGCGCAGGGTTTTGTTAAGGGCAATATTGGCATAAGCGCCGCCATCAATAACGGCACAAATTACTTCAAGCGCAATCTGCCTTGCAGTATCTTTTTTTATTTTTTTATTTACCTGTCTTTTTTCTGTCATCTGCTTCCTCTGTATCTAAAAAGTCTAAAATAGCTGCTTCTACTTTCTTAATATCAACCCGTGTATTAAAACATGGGCCAAACGGCCTTTCGTTTAAAACGCCTATAACCGGCAGCGGAAAAACATCCTGTATGCCGCTGGTTAAATCACGCTCGCAGGCAACGGCAATTATTGCTTTCGGGCGTATTTCTTTTACCATCTGCCTTGCCAAAGTGCCGCCTGTTGCCACACCCATGTGAATTCCGTATTTATGTGCCAGCCCAAGCATTCCGCCGACACAGCAGCGTCCGCACTGACGGCAGTTTTCGATATTGCGCGTAATTTTATGGGCGCAGGTATCAAGCTGAATGCAGTGCGGCGTTAAAATCATAATTCTTGATGCCGGCACTTTTATTTTATGCTGGCGTACCAGATGATTGCTTACCTCAATAAAAGACTGTTCTATTCTCTGGCGCGGTATGTTAAAAATGCGCCCCAGCCCAACAGCAAAAGGAAACAGCATATTAACGGCTTTCCATGCCCAAAAATAAAATGTTTTGATGATTGGAAAGCCTAAAATTGCAAGCACAATAGCACTGACAGCTGCCAAAAGGGCTATTGCCACCACAATGCCAACGCTGCCAAAAAGCACCGGCAGTGTGGAACTGATTTGTGCAAGCCCAGGCAAGGCCACGCGCCAGCATAAATAAATAAAAACCGCTCCCAAAAAAGCACTGGCCAATGTCAGCGAAACAAATATGCGTTTTTTCGGTTTCAAAACACTTTCCATTGCTTTACTTACCTCAACCTAAAATATCACCTTTATTAATACCACGGCCATTGCAAAATACCGCAGCAGGCATACGTTTTTTCGATTCCGGCTGTACTTCGGTAACAAGAAGAACGCCGCTGCCGCAGGCAACTTTAAAGCCGTTCTTTAAAACTTCGGTAACTTCCCCTGCTTTGGTGCCGCTGCCGCAGGCAACTTCCGCACGCCATATTTTAAGTTTTTTGCCGCCGGGCAAATTCGTAAACGCGCCCGGCGCAGGGTTAAAGGCACGTATTTTATTATGAATCTCCGCAGCAGGCAGGCTCCAGTCAATAGCTTCCATATCGCGCGTAAGCAAATGTGCGTAAGTTGCTTCAGCATCATTTTGCTTAACGGGCGTAATTTCCCCGCGTTTTATTTTTTCAACAGTTTCAAGCAGCAGTTTGCCGCCAATTTCCTTTAAACTGTCATGCAGTTCGCCCATGGTCATTTCCGGCGTAATTTCAACTTCCGCTTTTGCAAGCATATCGCCGGTATCCATACCGATATCCATCTGCATAATTGTTACGCCGCTTTTTGTTTCGCCGTTTAAAATTACATAATGTATCGGCGCTGCACCACGGTATTTAGGCAAAAGCGAAGCATGCACGTTTATACAGCCGTACTTCGGCATTTCCAGAATTTCTTTCGGCAAAAACTGGCCAAAGGCAGCTACCACAATTAAGTCAGGCGCAAGGCCGCGTAAAAGTTCAATAACTTCCGGCGTTTTTACGCGCTGTGGCTGGTAAACTTCGTAACCATGTTCAAGCGCATATTCTTTTACCGGCGTCATAAGCATCTTCTGCCCGCGTCCTTTGGGTCTGTCAGGCTGTGTAAATACACCAACTATTTCATCTGTGCCCTGCTCTGCCAGTGCCTTTAAACTGGCAACGGCAAAATCAGGGGTTCCCATAAATACAATACGCATCATTACTGCTCCCCGTCAAAATTCTTCGGCATCAGAACTTTAGCCTTGTCTATAAACAGCACTCCGTCCAAATGGTCAAGTTCGTGCTGAATGCAAACTGCCAAAAGCCCGTCTGCCTTGATAAGCATTTTGCGCCCTTTGCGGTCATAATATTCGCAATGCACAATTTCCGCGCGTTCTACTTCGCCTTCGTAATCAGGTACGGAAAGGCAGCCTTCCGGGCCAACGGCAGAACCTTCACGGTAAGTAATAACAGGGTTGATAAGCTCAATCAGCCCTTCGCCAACATCAATAACAACAATGCGTTTTAAAACGCCAATCTGCGGCGCCGCAAGCCCGACACCGTTAGCGGCATACATGGTTTCTGCCATATCGTCCAAAAGACGCAGAGTTTTTTTATCCATGCGTTCAACTTCCTGTGCTTTCTGGCGCAGCACAGGGTCTCCGGCAACAAGTATTTTTAATTTACTCACAATATCCTCCTAAAATTCGCTCTCATAATAATTATTATATCACAAAAAATGTTATACGGGCAATTTTACAGCACATTAAACGGGTCAACGTCAAAATAAACATTTTTCATGTCACGGTACGGCGACTGCCATAATGCTGTTTTAAATATATTTATCTGTGTGCTTTTTACCAACACGTTAACTCGGTATAAATCGCGCACCTTGCCAATAATACCGGCAAACGGGCCGAATACTTCCGCATCGGTATTTTTTGCCTGCCGCTCCAGAAAATCAGCTATTTCCTTAGCCGTTCCGTTGGCGCGTTCTTCGTTTTTATCCCATACGGTTATTTTTAAAAACGCCGCATAAGGTGGATAATTTAGTTCCTTACGCCGCAGCAGTTCTTCTTTTGCAAAGGTATCGTAATCCTGCGCCGCCGCAAGATTGACAGTCCGGTTATCCGCATCGTACACCTGCAAAATTACATGCCCCGGTTTATCGCCGCGCCCTGCGCGCCCCGCAGCCTGTGTAAGCAGCGAAAACGCTCTTTCGTAAGCACGGAAATCCGGCATGTTCAGCATGGAATCTGCCGAAAGCACGCCGACAAGCGTAACATTTGGTATATCGTGCCCTTTGGCAACCATCTGCGTACCGATCAGCACATTATACCTGCCGCTTGAAAAAGCGTTTAAAATTTCTTCATGTGCAAATTTGCGCAGCGTGGAATCCTGGTCCATACGCAAAACTTTTACTTCCGGAAGCGCCGCAATCTGCGCTTCTGCTTTTTGCGTGCCGGTGCCGAAAAACTTTATGCGCCTGCTGTGGCATTTAGGGCATTCTTCCGGCACAGGCATGGTGTTGCCGCAGTAATGGCAGCGCATGGCTTTTCCTTCTTCATGGTAAACCAAAGCCACGGCGCAATGCGGGCACATAATGGTTTCACCGCAGTCACGGCACATCACGAAGGTTGAATACCCGCGGCGGTTTAAAAGCACAATTGCCTGATCTCCTGCCGCAGCAGTACGCACAAGCTCCTGCTGCAAAGTGCGTGACAGCACCGAAAAATTTCTTTCCTGCAATTCTTTGCGCATATCAACAATTTGTACTTTTGGCAGCGGCTGGCCGTTTGGGCGGCCAGTTAAACGCAGATGTTTAAACCGTTTCATTATGGCGTCATAATAACTCTCTATCGACGGTGTTGCGCTGCCTAAAACTAACGGTATATTAAAATATTTTGCCCTGTGCAGTGCTACCTCACGGGCATGATAGCATGGCCTTTCTTCCTGTTTGTAGCTCTGGTCATGTTCTTCGTCAATAATAACAAGGCCTAAATTTGTAAAAGGCGCAAAAACAGCCGAACGCACGCCAATTAGAATCTGCGCTTCGTTATTGCGTATTTTATAAAAAACGTCAGCCCTTTCACTTGCCGATAGTTTACTATGCACAACGGCAATACAGCCCTTAAACCAGCTTTGAAAACGCTTTACTATCTGCGCCGTAAGGGCAATTTCCGGCACAAGTACCAGTACCTGGCGTCCTTCAGCAAGCGCTTTTGCCGTTAAATTAAGGTATACTTCCGTTTTGCCGCTGCCGGTTACGCCCTGCAATAAAAAAGTTTCCTGCTGTTTTTCTGTAATTGCTTTGCTTACGGCATTAACAGCCTGTGCCTGTTCTTCCGTTAAATCAAAACTTTGTTTTAAAGTGTTATTACCGGCATAGCTGTTGCGTAAAACGCGCTGCTCTCTGCGGCTGCACCACTCCTTTTGCAGCAGGGTACGCAAAACAGCAGCACTTACACCTGCCGCTTCCAACTCCTTTGCGCTCAGTTCACGCTCTGCCTGCGCCAAAATTTGCAGTGCCGCCATCTGCGCCTTAGCGCGGTTACTGCCTTCCGCCAGTGCCAGCCTGCCGCTTTCCGTTATGGCATAACAATACTGCATTTTTTCTTTCAGGCGGTTTTCCAGTTCATAATATAAAAGCCTGCCGTTTTCATCATAAACAGCATGGCGCTTTATACTGCTTTTACCGGGAATAAAAAGGCGCATTGCTTCTGCCAGCGGGCACATATAATATTCTGCAAGCCAGCGGGCTGCTTCCAGCATTTCACCGTCAAACCACGGCTCAGTACCTATAACAGCCTGAACCTCTTTGTATTTTTCAGGCTCCGGCAAATCGCTGCCTGCTTCGCCAACAACAAAGCCTTCCGTTGTCTGCCGCGCAAAAGGCACAATTACACGCCAGCCTGCGCCTATATAGCCAAACTGCAGCGGCAAAGCGTAGGTAAACTGCTTAAACAAATTTTTAACAGGTAAATTTATTGCTACGTTAACGTATCTCATACAAAACTCCAACTAAAACTTTACCTATTTATTTTACCATATCCTGACAAATACTTTAATAAAAAAACTGCACCTCCTAAAGTCTAACTTTTGGGGTGCAGTTCAAAGCAGTTTAAAATTTTAAATTTTACAGTCCGGCCTGTTCTCTTAAAGTTTCTGCCTTATCGGTATGTTCCCACGGCAGGTCTACATCGGTACGGCCAAAATGTCCGTAAGCAGCGGTCTGTTTGTAAATCGGGCGCAGCAAATCCAGCGTTTTAATAATGCCGGACGGGCTGAGAGAGAAGTTCTTTTTTATAAGTTCGGCAATTTTGTCGTCGTCAATTTTACCAGTGCCGAAAGTATCTACCAAAACGGAAACAGGCTGTGCAACGCCAATGGCATAAGCAAGCTGAATTTCGCATTTATCGGCAAGGCCTGCGGCAACAACGTTTTTAGCTACATAACGTGCTGCATAAGCTGCACTGCGGTCTACTTTCGTGGGGTCTTTGCCGGAGAAAGCTCCGCCGCCGTGACGGGCCATGCCGCCATAAGTATCAACTATAATTTTACGTCCGGTAAGGCCGCTGTCGCCCTGCGGGCCGCCAATAACGAAACGTCCGGTCGGGTTGATGTAATATTTGGTTTCGTCATCAAGCATTTCTGCCGGTACAACCGGTTTTACAACAAATTCCATAATATCGCGGCGGATTTGTTCCAGAGCAATTTCCGGAGCATGCTGCGTGGAAATAACAATCGTATCAATGCGTACAGGTTTGCCGTCGTCATATTCAACGGTTACCTGGGTTTTTCCGTCCGGGCGCAGGTAAGGCAGAACGCCGGTTTTGCGTACTTCTGCCAAACGGCGGGAAAGTTTATGTGCCAAAGAAACAGGCAGCGGCATATATTCCGGTGTTTCGTTAGTAGCATAACCGAACATCATGCCCTGGTCACCGGCGCCTACTTCGTTCTCATCGGCCTTGCCTTCTTTTGCTTCCAGAGATTTATCAACGCCAAGCGCAATATCCGGCGACTGTTCGTCAATGGAAATCAAAACGCCGCAGGTATTGCCGTCAAAGCCATATTTAGCACGGTCATAACCGATATTGATAACGGTTTCGCGCGCGATTTTAGGAATATCAACATAGCAGCTCGTAGAAATTTCGCCGACAACATGAATCTGCCCGGTTGCAACTACGGTTTCGCAGGCAACACGGCCATGCGGGTCCTCTGCCAGAATAGCATCAAGCACAGCATCAGAAATCTGATCGGCAATTTTATCAGGATGCCCTTCCGTAACAGATTCGGAAGTAAATAATTTTCTCATTCTGTTCCTCCTTATGTAAATAAAAAAGCGCCCTCTGTGAGAGCGCCGCTGATTGTACCGACATTCTCATCTCTCGATTAACTCGCAGGACTTAGCACCGTTTGCATTAATGCAATGGTTGCTGCGGTTTCATTGGGCCAATCCCTCCACCAGCTCTTGATGAGTAATATTAAGTTACTATGATATTATATCCAATTTATGTAAAAAAGGCAACAATTATTTCCTTAAGCGCAGAACGGTGTTCAAAAGTTCTTCCGCAACGTCGTATTTGCTCATCTGCGGCAGTTCTTTAATGCTGCCGTCCGGGAAAATCAGTTTTACGATATTGGTTTCACTGCCAAAGCCTGCCCCCTGCATTGTTACATCGTTGGCAACAATCATATCAAGGTTTTTCTTGGTAACTTTTTCTTTGGCATTATCAATAAGGTTCTGAGTTTCTGCCGCAAAACCAACAAGGAACTGGCCTTTTTTACGTTCACCCAGTGTTTTTAAAATATCCGGGTTCTTATCCATTACAACCGTTAAAGCATCATCGGTTTTCTTTTTAATTTTCTGCGCTGCCACATCATGCGGGCGGTAATCGGCAACAGCCGCCGCCTTGATAACAATGTCACAGCCGTCGTAAACGGCAAGGCACGCATCCATCATCTGCTGCGTTGTTTCTACATTTACAACTTTAATATTCGGCGGCGGTGTAAGCGCGCTGGGGCCTGTAACAAGGATTACTTCTGCGCCGCGTTCTGCCGCTGCCTGTGCAATGGAGTACCCCATTTTGCCGCTGCTGCGGTTGCCTACATAACGCACCGGGTCAATGGGTTCACGCGTACCGGCAGCAGTTACCAAAACTTTAAGGCCGCGCATATCGCCTTCCGTTTTTGCAAAAAAGTCCTTCACAAAATTAACTATATCCGCAGGTTCAGGCAAACGCCCTGCGCCAACGGCACCGCAGGCCAGTACGCCGCTTGCCGGAGGCATCACCACAATGCCGCGGCTTTTAATTTTGGCAATATTTTCCTGCGTGGCAGGGTTTTCATACATATGCGTATTCATGGCAGGGCACACAATAACCGGTGAATGTGCCGCAAGCAGCGTTGTCGAAAGCAAATCATCGGCAATGCCGTATGCCATTTTGGCAATGATGTTGGCCGTTGCCGGCACAACCATAAACAGGTCGGCCCAATCGGCAAGGGCAATATGTTCAACGTTAAATTCCTGATTGGCATTCCACATGGAAACAGCAACTTTATTGCCGCTGATTTCCTTAAAAGTCAGCGGAGTTACAAACTGCTGGGCATGGTCTGTCATAACGACACGCACTTCTGCACCCTGTTTGCGCAGTTTGCTCACCAGGTCAACGGCTTTATAAACGGCAATGCCGCCTGTTACACCTAAAACAATTTTCTTACCCTTCAACAAGGCCGGCGCCTCCCTTATTTACCCTGATTGCGCTCATAAGTAATGGTATCGTTTGCAATTTCCTTCAAGGCAATGCTTACTTCCTTTTCCGGAAGGTTCTGCCCGGGCACAGTCAGTTCGCGTGCACGTTTGGCAGCCAGCATAGCCAAAGTATATTTGCTGTCAACTTTTTCTGTTAAATAATCGATGGAAGGATCTACCATAGACATTAAAATCACTCCTCTTTTCTGCAATGGCAAATTTCGTCAATAATAAAATATGTACGGGCGGCGCGGTAACGTTCTGCTTCCATAACGGTCAGAACCTTCTGCGTAGCCCTTTCGGCAATGTCATTAACTATAATATAGTCATATTCGCTGGCATAAGCAAGCTCGCCCGTGGCGGATGCAAGGCGTTTTTTGATAACTTTCTCGCTGTCTGTGCCGCGTTTGTAAATACGCGAAGAAAGCTCATCCAGAGAAGGGGGAACAATAAACACAAACACACCGTCCGGGAAACGCTTTTTAATCTGCAAAGCGCCCTGAATATCAATTTCCAAAATTACATCTTTGCCCTGATTAAGCAAATCCATAACATAATCGCGCGGCGTGCCGTAATAGTTGCCGTATACTTCGGCATACTCCAGAAGGCCGCCCTCTGCAATCATGGCTTTAACTTCTTCAACAGTTTTAAAAAAATAACTTACGCCGTCAACTTCGCCCTCGCGCGGAGCGCGGGTTGTTACAGATACCGAATAGCCAATATCCGGCAGCTTTTCACGCAGCATCTGGCAGATTGTACCTTTACCGGCGCCGGACGGACCCGACAAAACCAGCAGCAATCCTTTTGGTTTCAAAATAAGCCCTCCCCTGCTCAGCCGTTATTCTTCATCTTCGTCTTCGCTCTGTACAAGCCTGTTGGCAACGGTTTCCGGCTGTACGGCCGACAAAATAATGTGGCCGCTGTCAGTAACAATTACCGCACGTGTTCTGCGCCCGTAAGTTGCGTCAATAAGTGTGCCGTTATCGCGCGCTTCCTGAATAATTCTTTTTATCGGCGCAGATTCCGGGCTGATAATAGAAATAATCCTGTTGGCAGCAACTATATTGCCAAAGCCTATGTTAATAAGCTTAATATCCATAAAGCAGCCTCCTTTTATTCGATATTCTGTATCTGTTCCCTGATTTTTTCAATTTCTGCCTTAATGTCTACCACCAGCTGGGCAATGGTGTAATCATTGGCCTTGGAAGCAATGGTGTTGGCTTCACGGTTAAATTCCTGCACCAGAAAATCAAGCTTTCTGCCCACCGGCTGATTAAGGTTAATAATTTCGCGGAATTGTTTGATATGGCTTTTCAGCCTTACAATTTCTTCCGTAATGCTTGTACGGTCGGCAAAAATGGCAACTTCCTGCAACAAACGTTCCGGCTCTACCGTCTGGTTATATTTTTCAAGCAGATCATTAATGCGTTCGCTCAAACGTTCCTGGTATTCTTCCACAACCTGCGGCGAACGTGCTTCTATCTGCAAAAGTTTTTCTTCAATCAGCGCGGCGCGCTTGATAAAATCGCCGTAAATATTGCCGCCTTCCGTTTCGCGCATGGCAACAAGGTTGTTAACAGCCTGCTGCAAAGCCTGTTCAAGCTGCGGCCAGATGGTTTCAACATCAAAAAAGCCCTCTTTAACGCTGATAACGTCCGGGCAGCGCGCAAGATACAATACCTCTGCCTGCTCGGCCAGCTTGCAGCCGCCGATACCGGCAGCTTCGGCAACTTCCTGCAAAGCGTTATGGTACGCTGCCGCCAAGGGCCTGTCTACTTTAACGGTGCAGAGCCCGTCATTTACATAATCTGCTGTAATAAATACATCTATGCGCCCACGGTTAATACTGCGCAAAATAGTTTTGCGTATCCTGTCCTCCAGGGGATTTAAAAAGCGCGGCAAACGGATAGCCACTTCATTATAACGGTGATTTACCGTTTTCATTTCTACCGTTGCCGAAAACTTTTCATCCTCATATTCGCCGCGGCCAAAACCAGTCATACTTTTAAGCAAAATAAAACCTCCCGCCGCATTTCTAAATTAGTAAAATTGTTGTATACTTATTCTTGAAATAATATTATACCCTATTATGACTTCATAAGCAAACGAAAAACGCAAATTTTTAAAGAAAAAAGGAGAATTTCCATGAATTTGGAAGGTATTACAATAAATATTCTCACAAGCCTGCTTCAGGAAAAGCTGCTCGGCGGCAAAATATATAAAGTTTTTATGCCTAACAAAAGCAGCCTTCTGCTGCTTGTTAAAACCGAAAATGCCGTTATACCTTTAGCTGCCGATTTTTCCGGTGCTTCGCCCTATTTATATATGCCGGATAAAACGCCGGAACGCCCTGAAACCCCGCCTGCTTTCTGCATGCTTCTGCGCAAGCATCTGGAAGAAGGGCGCATTACCAAAATAACGCAAAGCGGCCTGGACCGTGTTGTTACAATGGAAATAAGCAGCATAGGCAGCGCAAGGCAAATTATCAGCAAACAGCTTATTTTTGAACTAACCGGCAAAAACGCCAATATTATTTTTGTAAGCGAAGGCGTAATTTTAGACAGCCTGAAACACATCGGCAAAGCGTTAAGCAGTTACCGCCAGATTCTGCCGGGGCTTGCCTACATTGCCCCGCCGCCGCAGGACGGGCTGGATATTTTAACATCCGCCCCGGTGGATATTGCCGCAGCGGCACAAAACCTGCCCCTGCCGCCGCAAAAAGCGCTTATTGCAGCTACAACCGGCATTGGCCAGTATACCGCAGGCCAGCTTTTAAAATTTGCCGGCATAACTGCCGAAAGCGGTATTACAAACGAAAATGCTGCCGCACTGACAGATGCCATTAGCACTTTGCAAAAAAATATTGCCGCTGCCAAAGCCGGTACTGCGCCTGTATACGCCATTATTACCCGCACCAATACCGTTAAAACAATTCTTCCGTTTAAACCTTTGCAGCTTACAGGCGGCGAAACCGTAAAAGAATTTGCCTCGCTTAACAGCGCCGTTGCTTTTGCGCAAAGCCTTACGCCCGTTCTTTTGCCGGAACAGGAGGTTTTAAACAAAACAGTAAATGCGGAAACCGAAAAGCTGCAGAAGAAAATACTGCTTTTAAAAGAGGAACTTGCCGCGGCGGAAGATGCCGAACAGCAGCGCATTATTGCCGATACCTTAATGGCAAATTTGTACCGCATTGCCAAAGGCAGCAGTGAATGTACGCTGGAAAATATTTATGACGGCATGCCGCTGACAATAAAACTTGCGCCCGATTTAACCGCCAACGAAAACGCACAAAAATATTATAAGCGCTATAATAAATTAAAACGTGCGCAGGCAGAAATTAAAGAGCAGCTGAAACTTACGGAAGAGGCCGTTGAATATCTTGGAAGCATCGACATTGCCCTTAAACTTGTACAAACAAGGGCCGAAGTTGCTGAAATTAAGGCAGAACTTGCTGCCGCAGGTTTTATAACCGTAAAAAATACCAAAAATAAAATGCCGCAGGCAAAATCAACACCAACAATTATTAAACTTTCGGAAGATACGGCTTTATATATCGGCAAAAACAACAAACAAAACGATTACGTTACTTTTTCAATCGGCAGCGGCAATGATTTATGGTTCCATACCAAAAACATTCCCGGCTCGCACGTTATTTTAAAAACAACTCTGCCGCAGGCAGATGAAAAAGATATTCAAACTGCAGCAACGCTGGCAGGATACTTCAGCAAAGCCCGCGGCGGCAGTAAAATACCCGTAGACTGTACCCTGAGAAAATTTGTAAAAAAACCGAGCGGTGCCAAACCCGGCTTTGTTATTTACACTAACCAGACAACGTATTATGTAACGCCAGAAGAAGAAACAATAAACAAATTAATAAATTAAACAAAAAACTGCACCAAAAGCTATGTTCAATAACTTTAACGGTGCAGTTTTTTACTGCAATAAATATTTATTTAACAAGTCAATATCAAAAGCATATTCTTGTGCTGTCTGTTTTGTTATCTCCCCTGTTTTTGCCAAATATGCCAGTGCGTAATCCATGCACTGCATTCCCTGCTGCCTGCCGTTTTGCATATAACTTGCAAGCTGATGTGCCTTTCCGTCACGCAAAAGGCTGCGCACAGCCTGCGTAAAGGTTAAAACTTCAAAAGCCGCCGTTCTTCCGCCATGGCAGCCCGGAACGAGCTGCTGCGCTACAACAGCCTGTAAATTTTCAGCAAGCTGCGCACGCATTTGCTGCTGTTTTTCCGGCGCAAAAAAATCCAGCATCCGCGATACTGCCAAAACGGCACTGCGCGTATGCAGCGTTGCAAGCACCAAATGCCCTGTTTCGGCAGCGGAAACTGCACCGGCAGCAGTTTGTGCATCACGCAGCTCACCAATCATAATAACGTCAGGGTCCTGGCGCAGTGCCGCACGCAGGCCAAGTGCAAAACTAGCGGTATCACTGCCAACCTGCCGCTGGCTGATAATACTTTTATCTTCCGTAAACCTGTATTCCGGCGGGTCTTCCAAAGTAACAATATGCGCACTTTTATTACGGTTAATAAAATCAACCATAGCCGCCAGGGTTGTGCTTTTGCCGCTTCCGGCCGGGCCGGTTACCAGAATAAGCCCGCTGCGCTGCATGGCAAGCTTCTCCAAAACAGGCGGAGCGTTCAAGTCTGATAACGACGGTACTGTACTTTTTATTATTCTTACGGCAAGTGCCGGAAAGCCATTCTGCAAATATCCGTGCACCCTAAAGCTTCCTGCGCAGTTAATACGGCAGCAAAAATCCACTTCTGTTTCGTTAACGGCACAAGCCCCGTACTGCTCAATAAAAGATGTAATTGCGTTTTCACTTACGGCAGGTAAATTCTGCCTGCTTAAAACGCCGTTAATTCTGAATACCGGCACTGCGCCTGCTTTTATATGTATATCCGAAGCGTTTTGGCGCACGGCTTCCTTTAAAATATGTTCCAGCATTTTTACTCCTTAATGCACGGCCTGCAAAACTTCCGCTAAAGAAGTGTGCCCTTTTAATACTTTTTGCACTCCGTCGCTGCGCATACTTACCGCGCCGAATTTTTCTGCTTCCGCAAAAAGCGCTTCTTCCTGCGCCTTGCCCAAAATAAATTTTTTCAGTTCCGGCACAACAGGCATTACCTCCTGCAAAGCCATACGCCCTAAATAACCAGTTCCGCGGCATTTTTCACAGCCGCTGCCCTTATAAAGCGTTAAACCGTCGCCGCTGTTAATGTTTAAATAAGCCTTTTCTTCCGCATTTGCGGCATAAGCAGTTTTGCAGTGCGGGCAAATGCGCCGCACTAACCTTTGCGCAACAACTCCGCGCAGGGCAGATGCAACCAAAAACGGCTCTATACCCATATCGACAAGCCGCACCGCCGCTCCTGCGGCATTATTGGTATGCAGCGTGCTGAACACCAAATGCCCGGTAAGCGCTGCACGTATGGCAGTTGCCGCCGTATCAAGGCTGCGTATTTCACCAAGCATAATAATATCCGGGTCCTGCCGCAAAATGCTGCGCAGCCCGCTTGCAAAGGTCAGCCCGGCCTTTTCGTTTACAGCAACCTGGCTTATGCCGTTAATGCGGTATTCCACAGGGTCTTCTATGGTTACAATATTGCGTTCGCTGCTGTTAAGCTCTGCCAGCGTAGCATAAAGCGTTGTGGTTTTGCCGCTGCCGGTCGGCCCCGTTAACAGCACTATACCGCTGCCGTAATTATAAAGCCTTCGGTAAAGAACTAAATTTTCCGGCGTAAAATTTAGTTCATCCAAATTTAGGGCAAACTTTTCCCTGTCTAAAATACGTATAACTATTTTCTCTCCTAAAATAGTCGGCAGCGAAGATATGCGCAAATCAATATTGCGTCCGTCAAGTTCCAGCTTAATGCTGCCATCCTGCGGCAGACGTTTTTCGGCAATATCCATGCCTGCAAGCACCTTTATGCGCGAAACAACCGCCTGCATAAGCGTTTTATTCATTTCGGCTTCTTTGTAAAGAACGCCGTCGATACGCATACGCACACATGCGTTGTTTTCTCCCGGCTCTATATGTATATCGCTCGCACCGGATGCAGCGGCTTTGGCAATAAGGCTGTCAGCCGCCTTTACGGCATCAGCGTTTTCATCTTTTTTAAACAATGTCCGTTCGGTTTGTATTATCAACTTTTTCTCTCCATTACAAAAATTTGCAGCTTTATTATTATAACCAGCAAAAATAATATCTTCAAGTAAATTTTTATGGTATAATATTGAACCGAAATTGCGGATACCGGAGGTTTATTGGAGGAACAGCTTCTGGAACACATTAAATTACAACGCCCGCCACTTTTTTTATGCTTAACGGCAGGCACAATGCTGATTTTAAGCGCTTTGCAGTTTACGCTTGCAGGCACTGCGCAAAAACATGCGCCGGTAAACAGCCGTGCAGTTTATACCCCCATTCAACTGCCGCCGGCTGCAAAAAGCATCAAACCGCAGCGCAACCCATTTCTGGCTCCGGCCGCGCCGGATATTAAACGCCAAACCGCCGCATTAACCCCCGTTTTAAAAGGAACAGTGCAAAACGGCAGCACCACCATGGCAATTATGGAATTTGCAGGGCAAAGCAATTACTATCAGCCGGGCAGCAAAATTAGCGGCTTTACAGTACGCAGTATCACCCCAAACAGCGTACTGCTCGCAAAAGGTTCCCAAACGCTTATGTTAAAAGCAGGAGGAACAGCCCATGACTAAAATTTTTACTGCTCTTTTAACTGCTTTGTTAATTGCGGCTTCGCCTTTGGCTTATGCAAACGGTATTACGCTTAACGTGCGCGACGGCCAGGTACGCGATGTACTTGCTTCTGTTGCAGCACTTTCCGGCAAAAGCATTGTTGCCGACAGTTCCGTACAGGGCACGGTTACGCTTAACCTTAAAGACGTGCCTTTTGACACCGCACTGCGTATAATTACCGCTGCCAAAGGTTTAAGTTACCGCCTTACCGGCGATGTTATACTGGTCGCTTCTGCCGCAGACATGGAAAAATTTAACGATACGGCCAGTATTATTAAACTGAACTACGCCAAAGCCGAAGAACTTAAAACGGCACTGGCACCGCTTATTGGCACCAACAGCAAAATAAGCACTGATACTGTTACCAACAGCATAATTTTTACCGGCACCCCCACCGACGAAATGCGCCTGCGCAGCGCAGTGGCCGCACTTGATACTACCACGCAGCAGGTAACGCTTGAAGCCAAAATAATTGCGGTAAACCGCGAAGATAGCGAGAACCTCGGCATCAGCTGGAACTGGGATAAAATACCGCAAAACAGCAATTACTACGGCAATGACGACGATAACGATGATTCTGATAACGAAAATTTTGGCGGCGTAGTACATTTTGGCGCTAATTATGAATTCCGTTTTAACGCTGCTTTAAACGCCCTTTTTGCCAAAGGCAAAGCCAAAATTCTGGCAACACCGCGCATAATAACCATACCCGGACGTGAAGCAAGCATATTTATAGGCGATCACATTCCTGTTACAACGGAAAAAATTGAAAACTCAGTTACAACCAACACCACCGATTACGTTGACGCCGGTATTAAACTGCAATACACGCCGATAGTAAGCAGCGACGGTATGATAACCTCGGTTGTGCATACGGAAGTCAGTACCCCCACGCTTATTTCCGAACTGAAAAACTACAAAATAACCAGCCGAAGTGCCACCACCACCGTAAGAATGCGTGATGGTGAAACTCTTGTAATAGGCGGTTTAATCAATGAAGAAGAACAAAAACGGCTGCAAAAAGTACCGTTCTTATCAAACATTCCGCTTTTAGGAGAGCTGTTTAAAAACCGTACCACCAGCAAAACCAAAACCGAAGTTATTATGATTTTAACGCCGCATTTAACAAACCCCGGCGAATCTCCAGCAATTTACGATACCAAATTGCTGGAAAGCGGCAGTATTTTTGATAACCAAAATTAAATATTGATATAAAAAAAGAGCGGCAAGCCGCTCTTTTTTTATGCAAAACAGGCATTATACAAAAGTATAATACCTGTTTTAAACTTTTATTCTTTCAATACCAGCAAAGCAACCGTTTCAATATGGCTGGTCATCGGAAACATATCCACCGGCTGTGCTTTTACTGCTTTATAGCCGTTTTCCGTTAAAAACGCCATATCACGCGCTAAAGAAGCCGGATTGCATGATACATAAACAATTTTCTCAGGTTTTACTCCGGCAATGGCTGCCAAAACCTTTTTATCACAACCTGCGCGCGGAGGGTCAAGCAGCACTGTATCCGGCTTTACGCCGCTTTTTAACAGCGCCGGCATTTCCACGGCAGCATCGCCGCAAATAAACTCTGCATTTGCAATATTATTCGCTTTGGCATTTTCGTTGGCGTCTTTAATGGCAGGCTCAACAATTTCTATGCCGTACACTTTGCGTGCCTTTTGCGCCAGATACAGCGAAATAGTACCGGTACCGCAGTAACAGTCAATAACCGTTTCTTTGCCGCTCAGCGCAGCAAAATCCAGCGCCGTGGCATAAAGCTTTTCGGTCTGTGCGCTGTTTACCTGAAAAAAAGACAACGGCGAAATATTAAATTTTAAATTACCAAGCCTGTCTTTAATTGTGCTTTTGCCATACAGAACACGGTTTTTAGCGCCCATAATTACGTTGGTACGCTTTTTGTTAATGTTCTGCACAATGCTTTTTAAACCGTCCACTTCAGTTTTAAGCATTGTTACAAGCTCGCCTGCATGCGGAATATCATAGCAGGCTGTAACAATTACAGCCATAACTTCGCCGGTTTTAGCCCCTGCGCGCCCCATAACATGGCGCACAACGCCTTTGCCGGTAGTTTCGTCATAAGCAGAAATATTAAACTGCTGCATCCATTGGCGCACAACCTGCATAATTTTGTTGTTAGCCTGCTTTTGGATAAGGCAGTCATCAATATTTATAACGTTATGGGTTAAAGCCGCATAGCAGCCTATTTGAATTTTTCCTTCCGTTTTAGCTGCAGGAAACTGCATTTTATTGCGGTAATGCCACGGATTTTCCATGCCCAGCACCGGCAACACTTCGCAGACGGTAATATGCCCAATACGCTCAATGGCATCCTTAACCTGCTGCCTTTTAACGCTTAACTGCCCTTCGTAGTTTAAATGCTGCAATTGGCAGCCTCCGCATTTTTCATAAAAAGCACATTGCGGTTTAACGCGCTGCGGAGATTCTTCCAAAATGTTTAAAATTCTGCCGGAAGCATAGGATTTTTTTACCTGAAATAATTTTACAGATACTTTTTCTCCCGGCAGGGCGCCGTGTACAAAAACAGTAAATCCATCAGACTTGCCCACACCTTCGCCGCTGCTGCCAAGGCCGGTTATATTAACTTCAATTATATCGTTTACCTTAAAAGGAGGTTGTTGTTTTGTCATTTCTGCCCCTTTATTACAAACTGCCGTCCTGCATCCAATACAGCCTTACAGGCAGGTTGGAAGCACCCGGCGGCGACCAGATAAAGCTGTATGTTCCCGGTTCCAAAACTCCAAGCTTAAGCAAATCGTCATAACTGTCGCCTAATGCCACTTTATCCTGCGGCAAAGGCAGAATTTTTTCTTCACCGGCTTTTTTCAGCACACCGTAACCGGCAAACAAACCGCCCAGCGGATTTAAATACATTGCCGCCGGTTTATTGCCGCTGATTGTAAAATTAACAGAATATACAATGCCGTAATTGCCGTAGTTTACTGCATCTTTGCCTGTTGTACCGTCCTTGCCGCGCGCAAACCCCTGTTCTTCGGATGCCAGTTCAAGCATATACACTTTATTTTTATCGGTATTCAGCGGTACAGATACAGTGTAATTCCAATCCGCATCGTCAAAAGTGCCCCTTAACGGATGCTCGTCCATAGGCTGAACAGATGCGTATTCATTGTATAAATCCAAATCTGTTTTTTCATCACACATAATAACGCTTACCTGTACAGGCCTGTCGGTGTATAAATCAATAGTACCCACCAAAAGCTGCGCCGGTTCAAGCACATAGCCGCGGCCGGTTAAAAGCTCTGTATTATTGCCAAAGCCAAGGTTTCCTTCCGTTTTATTATGAACGCCGGAAAAATATTTTTGCTGGGTTTCCTTGCCAACCTTTAAATAATGCCAGCCCGCATTGCCGATGCTATTGTTGGCAACGCTGTATTTAACCGGGCGCATTTGTTCGTTGCTGAGTATAACGGCGAGCTTTTTATTGTTTTCCATAGCATTTACATGATGAAAGAAAATTCTTACATCACCGCTTACTGTATCACGGTACAAAACGCCGTTCCTGTAAACCATTTCCGGGCTGTCAGAAAAAATAAGTGTTGAACCGGAAGTGGTTTTCTGCGCTGTTACTTCTGTATAAGTTTCAGGCAAACCGCGCCCGGTAATAAGTTCATCAGAAGCAAAAGCGTTTAAAGGCAAAAATGCCGTACAACTAATTGCCAGAGTTTGAAAACATTTTTTAAGCCTCACGATTAACCTCCAATAGATGTTTACTGTTTATTATAACACAAATACGGCAATTGTATTTTATTTTTACAGCTCAGAATTTAAAAATAAATTGTTGCTGACAAAACCGTTTCCATATTAATAAAATAAGGTGTCAGTAAGGTGCCAAAACAAACAAAAAGCGGATTTTCAAAATTGAAAACCCGCATAAATACTGGTGATCCAGGAGGGATTCGAACCCCCGACCCACGGCTTAGAAGGCCGTTGCTCTATCCAACTGAGCTACTGAACCATTTGGAGCGGGCGATGGGAATCGAACCCACAACATCAGCTTGGAAGGCTGAGGTTTTACCACTAAACTACACCCGCAATATAAAATTTTCTTCTGGTCGGAGCGGCAGGATTCGAACCTGCGACCCCCTGTTCCCAAGACAGGTGCTCTACCAAGCTGAGCCACGCCCCGAACACAACGTATATTATACCGTTTCAGAAGTTAAAAGTCAAGCATTTTCCTTTGCTTTTGTTTCTTTCAAATGCTGCTGGTAAAGTTTTGTTTCGGCAACAACAACGCCGCTTAAAGCCAGCAGAGCAATAAGGTTAGGTATTGCCATTAAGCCGTTAACGATATCTGCCAAAATCCAAATTGCTTCCAGTTTTAAAAACGGGCCGCAGGCAACAAGAATAATAAAGATAATACGGTAAGGCAAAATTGCTTTAACGCCAATTAAATATTCAACGCAGCGTTCGCCGTAATAGTTCCAGCCAAGAATGGTTGTAAACGCAAACAGTACAAGTCCTACTAAAAGCAGGATACTGCCGAAAGCAGGAAGACCCATCGAGAAAGCCTGTTCCGTCATTGCAGCGCCGTTAAGGTCACCTTTCCAGACGCCGGTTACTACCAAAGTAAGGCCGGTAAGAGTACAAATAATAATGGTATCAATAAAAGTACCGGTCATAGAAACGAGGCCCTGTTCCGCAGGCCATTTTGTTTTTGCTGCCGCTGCTACAATCGGCGCACTGCCAAGGCCGGATTCATTGGAGAAAACGCCGCGTGCTACGCCGTTGCGCATTGCCATCATAACAGTTGCGCCAAGGAAGCCGCCTGTTGCTGCCGTGCCGGTAAAAGCACCATCAATTACGCTTGCAAAAGCGGAAGGAAGCTGGTCGGCAAAGATAATTAAAATACCAACGGTTGTAATTAAATACAGCATTGCCATAAAAGGTACAATTTTAGATGCTACGTTTGCAATGCTCTGCAAACCGCCGATAGTAATTACTGCAACCAGAACGGTAATGGCAATGCCTGTGTAAGTTACAGGTATACCTGCGGTAATCTGCGTAATTTCTACAATGGAGTTTACCTGTGCAAAGGTACCAATGCCAAAGTAAGCACACAAAACGCCAAACGCAGCAAACAAAATTGCTAGCGGTCTGTATTTTTTGCCCATGCCTTTTTCAATATAATACATAGGCCCGCCGGAAATATTGCCGTTGGCGTCTACCGTGCGGTATTTAACGGCAAGCAGGCATTCGGCATATTTTGTGGCCATACCAAAAAACGCTGCCATCCACATCCAGAACAAAGCGCCGGGCCCGCCTGCTTTAATAGCAGTTGCCACGCCTACAATATTGCCTGTACCAACGGTTGCGGCAAGTGCCGTACAAAGGGCTTTAAAACTGTTTACATCGCCGTGGCCTTCATTTTTGGCAAAAAAGATAAGTTTTAAAGCATCGCCAAGTTTAAAAACCTGAAGCAGCTTTAAACGGATGGAAAGCCAGATGCCTGTTCCCACCAACAGCACCAAAAGCGGCGGTCCCCATACAAAAGTATCAATCGTGTTCAATAGTGCAATAACTTCTTCGTTGTTAAACAATTTTTACTCCCTCTTCCCTGTTTAGTAAAATAAAAACCGCCGGACAAATCCCAAATCCGGCGGCAATAATAAGCAGGCAAATAATAATATAAATATATTATTTACGCTTAAAGCTCTGTCCTTTGGCCTGAGAGATAAGGGGCGTTGCTTCCCCGTGCACCTTCGGCACCCTTTTAGTGGGATTCTCCAGAGATGTGTCCACATACGGTTCTCACCGGTAACCCGGCACCTGAGAGTTTACTCCTTCGGTAGAAAAAATTCTTCTCCCATATGCTTCATCCACTGCGATATTCATTTCTAATTATTTTAACACAAACTCTAATAATTGCAAGTAGTTTGTTTACAGTTTTTCAGATTTTTTTATTTTAAATAATCTTTGTTTTCATCAAGATGTTTAAAATATAACTTTGTTTCTTTTACTATTACACCGGTTAAAAGCAGCAGTGCAATAAGGTTAGGCAGTGCCATCAGCCCGTTGGCAATATCGGCAATAATCCAAATCATTTCCAGTTTTAAAAATGCGCCGCAGGCAACCATGGCAATAAAGAAAAGACGGTAAGGAATGATTGCTTTTACGCCTAAAAGATATGCAATGCAGCGTTCACCGTAATAGTTCCAGCCAAGAATGGTTGTAAATGCAAACAGTACAAGGCCAATCATTAAAAGCATATTGCCTAATACCGGGAAAACCATTGTAAATGCGCTCTGCGTCATTGCAGCGCCGTTTAAATCGCCGCTCCATACGCCGGAAACGATAATAGTAAGGCCTGTCATGGTGCAAATAATGATGGTATCAATAAAAGTACCGGTCATGGAAATAAGCCCCTGTTCAGCAGGCCATTTTGTTTTCGCTGCCGCAGCTACAATCGGCGCACTGCCGAGGCCTGATTCATTGGAGAACAAGCCGCGGGCGATACCGTTGCGCATTGCAAACATCATCGTTGCGCCCAAAAAGCCGCCGGTTGCTGCCGTACCGGTAAAAGCATCGTGCATAACCATTGCAATAGCTCCCGGAAGTGCATCACGGAACATAAACAGAATGCCCATGGTTGTAATAACATACAGCGCAGCCATAAACGGAACGATTTTATCAGCAACCACTGCTATGCTTTTTAACCCGCCAAGGGTAATAACCGCAACCAATACCGTAAGCGCGATAGATGTGTAAAGTACAGGAATCTGTGCACCGGCGTTGGTAATTTCTACAATTGCATTTACCTGGGTAAATGTGCCGCTGCCAAAGCAGGCGCAAATTGTACCGGCTACCGCGAAGAAAATTGCCAGCGGGCGGTATTGCCTGCCAAGGCCCTTTTCAATATAGTACATCGGGCCGCCGCCGATATGTCCGTTAGCGTCAATAGTACGGTATTTAACAGCCAAAACGCCTTCGGCATACTTGGTTGCCATACCAAAAAACGCTGCCATCCACATCCAGAACAGCGCGCCGGGGCCGCCGGCTTTAATTGCAGTTGCCACGCCAACAATATTGCCTGTGCCTACTGTTGCGGCAAGTGCCGTACACAGCGCTTTAAAACTGTCAACATCGCCATGGCCCTCGTTTTTAGCTTTAAAAATCAATTTTAAAGCAAGCGGCAAACGTAAAACCTGAATCATGTTTAACCTGATTGTCAGCCAAATACCGGTACCCACCAGCAAGCACAAAAGCGGTGGCCCCCACACAAACGCATCAACCTCATTTAAAAATTCCAGCATAGTATCTCCCTTTCATAGCAAAATCATAAGCAGCTCAAAAATTAACATCTTGCAAAAACTAAGAGCAATTTTATCGCTATTATGTAAACACATTCTTTATTTTACAGAACAACTTATAACTTTGCAAGACTTTTACAAAAGTATACTTGTATGCAAAATACCGGTATGCGTTAAAACAAAATAAAAAACAACCCTTCCTGCCGGTAAGCAGAAAGGGCTGCCCTGATAAATCAATCGTAATAATCAATGCCTTCCCCGTTTTTGTGGCTGATGAATTTGTCATTCAGCATACGCACAGCCGTTAATACAGCTTTTTTGGCACTTGCCTGATAATGCTTTTCAATCATGGCGTTCAATTCATCGAGGCCATCGTTCATATTGTAGCCTACAAGCATTTTAGCGATAAAATCACTGGCAAGTTTGGTTGCAAGCGTACATTCCGCCTGCAAAATACGGCCGGTATGCATGTCAATTTCCACCACTACGCCAATTACTTTATGTACTTCGTATGCCGTAATTCCCGCCGGCAATTTGGCATAGGCAGAAAAAATAACACTGCTGCGCTGCGTAGCATCAAGCATCTGCAATTTCCTCCTTATTTGCGTACAGACAGGCTGCGTACCGAAACATCAACAGATTTAACCTGCATTGCTGTCATGTACTCAACTTTTTCTTTTATTTTATTTTGAAAAACCTTTGTAACCTCAAAAACGCGCACACCGTAAAACAGCACTACTTCCACGGCAATGGCAATGCCTTTGGTATTGCTGCTGCGCCTTCTTACCCTGATGCTGTTTACCTTGTCAATGCCAAGCATCTTCTGGGCAACAATGTTTATTATATCCTGTATTGCGTAATCCGAAATAAAAATTTTGCCGTAATAGCTAAAAGCCGGTCGCACAATGGAACGGTCAGGTTCGGCATGTTTGCGTTCTTTGGAAAACAAATTGTACGGCAAATCGGCAAAATAACCGGTAAAATGCGGTTTTAGTTCTACCGTCGGCACAGGAACAATATGTTTGCCGTCCTTCAGGCGCATCTGCTTGGCCTTTTTCATTTCCTGTTTGGTGGCAATCTGCTGAATATATACGGTTTTTTCGGGCTTCGGCAGGCCAAGGCGCAAAACAATTTTCTGAATCATATTATCAGAAGTAGCCAGTATCAATAAACGGTGGATACCGCCGGAAGCCAGAGCATTGCGCACTTCGTCGGCGTGGCTGTCTTCCGTAAAAATTGCCCTTTTTACAGCCTGTATTCTGTTGGTTTCATTTTTAGCGGAAGTTCCGGCTAAAATTTTGGTGCCTTTAATTAAAAGCCCGTCATCAATAATTGCATCGCAGTTATTATTATGCGCCACGCCTATTGCACGGTGGCTTTTACCGGTTCCGCTCGGCCCTACAAATGCAACAACCTCCATAAACATTCCTCCGGCATTATTTTTATTTTAGCATTTTCTGAATGATATTTACCTTTTCAGCGTAAACTTTAAAAATTCCCAGCTGCTCAGGAAAGCGTCCTTCCACGCCGTGGAAATCGCTGCCGCCGGAAACAAGCAGTTTGTATTTTTCTGCCATCTGCAAAAAGCATTGCTGCATTTTTTCATCGGCACTCGGATGGTATACTTCAATACCGTCAAACGGAATTGTACTTAACAAGGTATTCACCAAAGGCAGATTTTCTATTTCAGCAGGATGTGCCAAAACAGCAAGCCCGCCTGCCCCGTGCAGAAGCTCCACCGATTCTTCCGGCGAAAGTTTCGGCTGCGGCTCATAACCCGGTTTTCCGCGTTTTAAAAGCACATCAAAGGCTTCTTCCACCGAATAAAAATAACCTTTTTTTACCAGTGCCTTAGCCACATGCGGCCTGCCGACGGCGCGGTTTTTCGGGTCGCACTGCTCTACCGTTATATGGTAACCGAGCGCCCCTATTTTATCAAGCATCCTGTACAGGCGTTTTTCGCGGGCATGGCGCATTTCTTCAATTTTATCAAGCAAATTTTTATTGTGAATATCTATATTATAACCCAAAATATGTACGCTGCTTTCGCCAACCTGCGTGCCAAGTTCCACGCCTTTGGCAATTACAGGCGCACCAGCTGCGGCAGCGGCAGCATTAAGCGCTTCTTCTATGCCATTAACGGAATCATGGTCTGTAATGCCCAATATGCCTATACCGGCTTCTGCTGCCATTTTTACAAGCTGCGACGGCGTATACCGCCCATCCGAAAACGTACTATGAGTATGTAAATCTACAAGCATTTTACAATTCCTTTGCAATGTTAACAAACGTCCTTACGCCAAAGGCCGTACATCCTTTAGGCTTAAAGCCTGCGGTTTTGTCAGCTGTTGAAGTGCCGCCGATATCTAGATGCGCCCATGGCGTTCCTTCGTCAATAAATTCGCCTATAAACAGCCCGCCGGTAATAGTGCTTGCCGCACGCCCGGCGCTGTTTGTCAAATCGGCAATATCGCTTTTAATTGCTTCTTTGCATTCCGGCAGCGAAGGCAGGTGCCAGTACATCTCTCCGGCTTTTTTGCCGCAGGATATAATCTTCTCAATCAGTTCTTCATTATTGCCAACAATACCGGCCGTTTCGTTACCAAGCGCCACAATAACGCCGCCTGTCAGCGTGGCAATATCTATAACTTTGGCAGCCCCCAAACGGCAGGCATACCATACGGCGTCCGCCAGAACCATACGCCCTTCAGCATCTGTTGAAACAACTTCAATAGTTTTGCCAGAAGCAGCTTTTACAACGTCACCGGGACGCTGGGCGCTTCCTGAAGGCATATTTTCTGCACATGCCATAATGCCAATAACATTGCACGGCAGTTTTAACTGCGCGATGGCCTGCATAGCGCCAAGCACTACGGCAGCACCAGTCATATCGTCCTTCATTTCGCCCATATTGGCTTCAGGCTTGATGGAAATGCCGCCGCTGTCGAAAGTAATTCCCTTGCCTACAAAAGCAGTGTACGGAGCATCTCCGCCGCCGTTATATTTAAGCACAGCCATATACGGAGGGTTTACAGAACCCTGACCCACCGCAAGAACTGCATTCATATTTTTAGCCTGCATTTGCGCGGCGTCAAGAATTTCACATTCCATACCGCATTTTTCCGCCGTAAGCTGAGCCGCTTTTGCCATATTCAGAGGCGTAAGCATGTTGCCCGGTTTATTGGCCAAATCGCGCGCAAAGCATACGCTGCTGCTTACAATGCAGCTTGCGGAAACAACTTCTGCCGCACCGGCAACATTGGTAACAATGGTATAGCAAATATCTTTTTCCTGTTCCTGTTTGCCTTTACATTCACTAAAAGTATAACCGCCCAAAATAAGCCCTTCTGCCAAAGCAGAAAGATAATGCGGGCGCGCTGCGTTTAAAAGTATCGGCGCAATAACAAGCGCATTTTCCGTTTTAAGCTGTTTTAAAACGCGCGATGCTTCACCGGCTGCTTTGCGCAAATCATTGGGCTTGCAGGCATTTTCGCCGCCGAAGCCGCAAATAACCACCTGCTGCAAACCGTTTTTGCCAAGCATGGCAAAATGCGTAATTTCACCGGTATCGGCAAGTTTTTCGTTCTTTTTAAGCAGTTCGTCCACTGCTTTTACCAAATATTCAGGCGCGTTCATTTTCGGCAAAGCCGGAATACAGCCCTTGCACAAAAAAAGCACTAAAGTTTCCGCACCGGCAATTTCTTCAGCAGTAAGGTTGTTTTCCCTTACTGCAAAAAGTTTTTGATAATCTTTCATCTTTTTACCTCTCGTTTATTTAAAAGTCATTGCTGTATTAAACTCATCCAAAAATCTGCCGCCGTTGGCACGCTGCAGTTCCAAATCACTTACAACCACGCGCATTTCCGTATGGCGCACGCCGCCGGTATAATGCGTTGCCAGTGCATGTATTGCATACGGTACATTGCTGGAAGTACCAACATACATTACGGCATAACCGTCCATATACAGGCACGAACCGGGCGTTAATTTTTTTATCGCTTCCAGGCGCTGTTCAGATGTCATTCCGGTAAATTTAACGGCAGAACCGGAAGTATTTTCCTGCTCATCGGCATTGCGCGGCAAAAATATACCCATAGTACGGTAAACGTTTGCAATAAAGCTGGCGTCGTCTATGCCCTTATGCGCGCCGCCCCAGCTGTAAGGCGCATTATAATATTTAAAAGCACCCCTTAAAACATTATTGGCGGTGTAAGGCAAATAACCTTTATGCAGGGCGGCATTTTTCACAAAATTGCTGTTAACCTCCTGCAAAGTTCCGTTTTGCGCACGGATCGGCATTTTAACGGTATAAATACTGCTGCCTTCCGTTACAAGCTGCAAACGCGTTCCTTCGTCACAATAAACGCTTTCGCCAGGCACTTTAACATTAAAGCTCTGCCCGGTTACAACAAGGAAGTTCTGCGGCTCCACATATTTAAGCCATGCATCGCGCCCGCAAACGGCTACATCAAAACGCGAAATCCAGCCGCGGTAGTTATAGCTCTGCACATAGTAAAAAAAGCCGTTGGCACTCTGATGCAAAATAATAAGCGGCTCGGAAACAGCAACAGCAGTTTCCTGCAAAGCATCAAAATTATTATCGGTAGGATAATAAAAAAGCCCTTCGTTGGTTGGCAGCACGCGCAAATTGCTGCGTCTTACCGTAACGCCATAACGCACATTAACCTGTGCCGGTATTTTATCTGTATTGGTTTCTTTAATTAAAATATTTTTATAGTTCTGGCTTACTTCTTTGCCAAGGCGGAATAACGGGTCATTAAGAACATCATACCCGGAAACATAACCCTTTACCGTACTTCCGGCAAGTGTTTGCGGATAAGCCTTTAAATCATAAACCGAAGGCGATTTATCTGCAATTCTTTTATTGTAAGCGGCAACTCCTGCGGCATCAAGTATAACCTGCTCTCCCGCCGGGTTATTTTTCACCCAGTAATCCGCACTTATAAAGCTGCTGTAATTGGTAACACCGGCAGCATTTACCGCAAAGCACGGCAAAACCAAACACGCACAAAAAATAAAACAGCCAATAAAATCCTTCAAACGCATTTTACTCACTCCTTTACCCATATTATTTTCTATTTTTTCTGTTAAAATCCTGCCTGCAAATAAAGAAAAAGACCGTTTAAAACGGTCTTTAAAATTATTCAAGCGGTTTATAAATACCGGCTTCACGTTTTTTCTGTGCAGTTTTGGAAATATAAGTGCCGGAAATAAATTTATAGCCCTTACGTTCTACTATCTCTTTAATATATTCTTTATGCGGGCACGGCGGATTATGGTAATTATCAGACACAATGCAGCTTGCCAGATATACCGTAACATCATCCTTGCTGTCGCCCCAGCGTTTCAGCTTACGGTTTAAATCTTCCAGCTTTGCCGCAACGCCCATTCCGCAGCAGCCTCCGCAGGTTGTTGAAAGATAGTTTACGCCGTCTTCCAGACCCTCAAATTTGCCTGTACGTGTTTCAAAACTTTTCATGCAGGCATAGCCGACACATTTTTTTGCAACTATATCGCACTGAATAATTAACGCTGTTTTTGCCATTATTTCATCAGCCCGTATTCTTTAAGCATTGCCGCCAGCTGCTCTTTATGCTGCGCTTCCAGCGGAGTCAGCGGCAGGCGCGGTTCGCCGCATTCGATGCCGGTTACCATGGTAGTGGCAGCCTTAATGGGAATGGGGTTAGTTTCTATAAACATGGCTTTGGCAAGCGGCACCATTTTGGTATTAAGGCGCGCTGCTTCTCTTACGCGTCCGTCTTCATAAGCCTGCATAAGCTCCTGCAGCATTTCGCCGCCGCAGTTGCTCAGTACGCTTATCAAACCGGTTGCGCCTACGGACATAAACGGCAGAATTTCGATATCGTCGCCGCTGTAAATGGTAAAGTCCTCCGGCAGTACGGTAAACAGCTCGTTAACCTGCCCTACATTGCCTGCTGCCTCTTTAATGGCAACAATGTTGTCAAAATCTTCCGCCAGGCGTGCCACAGTTGTCGGCGCAATATTGGAAGCCGTGCGCCCGGGCACATTGTAAACGATGATAGGCAACTTGGTAGATTCGGCAACAGCCGCAAAATGCTGGTAGAAACCTTCCTGAGTAGGTTTGTTGTAATAAGGCCCTACAATAAGCACGCCGTCAATACCCATAACTTCGGCCATCTTGGTCATTTTTACAGTTTCGGCGGTGCAGTTGCAGCCGGTACCTGCAATAACCGGCACACGTTTATTAACGCGGTTTACAACCACACGGAAGAGTTCCAGTTTTTCATCAACAGTCATGGTCGCCGCTTCGCCGGTAGAACCTGCCACAACCAAACCGTTGCTGCCGTGGGCAATCAGCCAGTCTGCCAAATCGGCGGCATTTTCATAATTTACGCTGCCGTCGGCATTAAACGGAGTAACCATAGCAGTAAGTAATCTGCCAAAATATGGATTTTTCATTCAAAACACCCCTCTTATAATTTAAACGCTTTATGAAGCGCGGTAACAGCTTCGTTAATATGTTCTTCTTTAACAATGGCAGAAATAGTGGTATCCGAATCCACCGTCTGCAAAATATGGATTTTATTATCGGCAAGCGCGCTGACAAATTTTGCCATCAGCCCCGGGAAGCCGCGCACAGCGGCAAACACCACGGAAACTTTAGCACAGTTTTTATTTACGGTATAAGCAAAGCCGGCTTCGTCAAGCACTGCAACGGTTTTTTCCGCATCGGCGCTGAAAACCGCAAACATGGAACTGCTCTCCGACAAATTAAGGCAGCTTACGCTGATGCCTGCCGCCGCCAAATCTTCAAACAAAATACGGCCGCTGCTGGCGTCTTTGGTATCCAACTGCACGCGGAACTGTACCAAATCCTTCAAATACGTTACGCCGCTGATTCTGCGTTCCGTAACGGAATTTTCAACTTCCAAGCCGGAAATATCGCTGGTAATAAGCGTGCCCGGCGCATCGCTGAAGGTAGATTTAACAACCAGCGGAATGTTCCTGCGCATGGCAATTTCCACCGCGCGCGGATGAATAACCTTCGCCCCCTGCTGCGCCATCTGCGCCACTTCCGCATAAGAAATTTTGTGCAGAATGGTTGCATCTTTAACAATGCGGGGGTCGGCGGTCATAACGCCTTCCACATCGGTATAAATTTCAATTTTTTCGGCATTAAGCGCCACACCAAGTGCAGCCGCCGTAACATCGCTGCCGCCGCGGCCGAGCGTAGTAAATTTGCCGTGGTTTTCCGTCATGCCCTGGAAACCGCAAATGACAGGTATCACGCCGGATTCCAGCAAATGCCTTAAATCATCGGTTTTAATGTTTTTAATGCGTGCCGCACCAAACTGCGAATCGGTAATAATGCCTGCCTGCCCGCCGGTAAGCGCCATGGCGTTAAAGCCAAACTTCTGCAAGGTGGCCGCCATAATGCAGGCGGAAATAATCTCGCCGCAGCACATCAGCATATCCTGCTCGCGCACATTAACGGAAAGGTTTACGCTTTTCAAAAAGTCAATCAAAGTATCGGTAGCATAGGGCGCGCCCTTGCGGCCAATGGCCGATACCACCACTACGGGAGCATAACCGCTGCGGATAGCCTGCTGCACTTTATCCTTAACGGCGGTACGTGCTTTTTCATCAACGACGGAAGTGCCGCCGAATTTTTGAATAAGTATTTTCATCAGCGCTCTTCTCCGTTAAATCCAGCCGTTTTTAATCATGGTTTCGGCAATTTGCAGTGTATTAAGCGCAGCGCCTTTGCGGATCTGGTCGCCCACTACCCATAAATTAAAGGAATTGGGAGCGGATTCATCGCGGCGCAAACGGCCTACATAAACTTCGTCGGTATCGGAAGAATAAAGCGGCATCGGGTAAAGCTGCGCTGCCGGGTCGTCCTGCACGATAACGCCGGGGAACGCTGCCAGAGCCTTTTTAATTTCTTCAAGGGATACGTCTTTTTCCAGCTCGATATTAACAGATTCGGAATGGCTGCGGTATACCGGCACACGGATGGTGGTTGCGGTAATACGCATATCGTAATCATCTAAAATCTTTCTGGTTTCGTTCACCATTTTCATTTCTTCTTTGGTGTACAGATTATCACAGAAAACATCAATCTGCGGAATTAAATTAAAAGCAATCGGGTAATGCTTTTCCGCACTGGCGGATGGCAGAATATTTGCCGTCATTTCTTTGCCCTCAAGGTATTCGCCCACCTGATTTGTCAATTCGTCGATGCCTTCTTTGCCGGCGCCGGAAACGGCCTGATAAGTAGAAACAATAATGCGTTTAATCCTTGCCAGGTCGTAAATAGGCTTTAATGCCATGAGCATAATAATTGTGGAGCAGTTAGGGTTAGCGATAATGCCCTTGTGTTTTAAAATTGCTTCCGGGTTAACTTCCGGAACAATTAAAGGTACTTCCGGGTCCATACGGAAAGCACTGGAATTATCAATTACCACTGCGCCTGCTTTAACGGCGCTCGGAGCAAACTCCTTGGAAATGCTGCCGCCTGCAAACAGGGCAATATCAATACCGGCAAAAGAATCATGCGTTGCTTCCTGCACGGTGTAATCCTTGCCCATAAAGTTTATAATTTTGCCTGCACTGCGTTTGGAAGCCAAAAGACGCAGTTCGTTAAAAGGAAAATTTCTTTCTTCTATCAGTTTCAAAAATTCTGCGCCGACCGCACCGGTCGCGCCCAAAATTGCTACATTATACTTTTTCATAAACATCCCCCATAAATAAAATTATAATAATTTATCAAGGCCGTAAACAAGGCCTTTAATATTTAATATTTTGCGGCATCCAAGCATTACACCCGGCATGTAGCATTCACGGTTAACCGGGTCGCTGATAATTTTAAGGGTTTCACCCTGACTGCCAAACACAACTTCCTGTGAGGCAACATAACCAGGCAGGCGCAGGCTGTGAATTTTCATGCCTTCAAAATCTGCTCCGCGTGCGCCGGGCATGGTTTCTTTTTCATCGGGATGGCCCTGTTTCATAGCGGCACGTACTTCGGCAATTTTCTGCGCCGTAAGCACGGCCGTGCCGGAAGGTGCGTCCAGTTTTTTATCGTGATGCTTTTCGATAATTTCCACATTTGGGAAGTATTTTGCAGCTTCGCATGCAAGCTTAATCATTACTACTGCGCCCAGTGCAAAATTAGGGGCAATTAGAACGCCTACGCCTTTTTCGGAAGCCAGCTTGTCGATTTCTTCAAGATTTTCTTTGGTAAAACCTGTTGTGCCTACAACGGCGTTTACACCCATAGAAATAATTTTGCGCAGGTTGTCCATTACAACATCGGGACGGGTAAAATCAACAACAACATCCGGACGTGTGCAGGTAATGGCGTTTTCCAAATCCGTATCCACGCCGAAAACACCGCCGTCATAATAAGGAATAGTTTTATCGGCACCGTTAATATCTACAACCCCGCTTAAATCCATATCTTTTTGTTCCATAACTGTTTTGCAAACTTCGGTGCCCATTCTTCCAAGCGCACCGTTAACCAAAACCCTGATCACTTTGCCAGCCCCTTTCTTTTATAAACAAAAACCGTTGAGAAAGACTTTCCCAACGGCAATAAATCTGCTAAATCATTGAGATAGCCCTCCGCCTTTGTGGCGACAGTCCGGCAGTTATTCACTGACGGCCCAGCATAAAAAACATGGCTGCTTTTTAAACTTCGGCGGTTGCCCTTTCAAACGCTTCATCGCTCCCGCTCGGCGTTATACTGATGTGTTCCGCTCCTCTATCAAACAATTTATAAAATAATTATATAACCCATCATAGATGTTGTCAAATAAAGTGTAACAAAAATTCTTTAAATTTTAAATTTTTGTCTTTTGAGAATGTTGCTTTGTTAAATTTTTACACTTTTGGCTTCTAAAGCCATGTTCTTAAGCTGCCGCACCGTTTGGCAAATATCATCCGCACCTAAAATTGCGCTTACTATTGCCGCACCGTCAGCACCAGCCTGCAAAACCGCTTTATAATTTTCAAGCGTTATGCCGCCGATACCCACAAACGGCAGTTTTGTTGCCGCACTTATTTTACTTAAACCCTCTGTGCCGATAACGGAAGTATCTTTTTTGGTTGCAGTTGCATAAACAGCGCCGCAGCCAAGGTAATCGGCAGTATCTGCCTCTGCCTTCAGCGCTTCATCAGCGTTATGCGCAGATACGCCGATAACGGCATCTCTGCCCAGCATACGGCGTGCAATAAGCGGCGGCAAATCGCCCTGCCCCAAATGTACGCCTGCCGCCTGTACGGCAAAAGCAATGTCCGCCCGGTCGTTAATTATCAGCGGCACTCTGTATTTATCACACAGGGCTTTTACTTTTAAGGCGCGCTCGTACAAAATGCGTGTTTCCGCACTTTTGTCGCGGTACTGTAAAAGCGTTACACCGGCGCTAAGTGCGGCTTCCAGCTTGTTGTAAATACTATCGTCCTTAAAATACACCGTATCCGTAACAAGATAGATACTGTAATCAATTACAGGTTTCATGTCAGTTCATTCTTTCTTCCGGCTTTAAATTAATTAAATTCCACTTGCCGGTAACGTGGTAAATACCGTCAAACAGGCGTGTTTTAAACATGCCCGGCCCGTCTTTCTTTTCCATAAAGCCTGCGGCAAGTTCAGCAGCCTGCCCCATAATTACCACGCCTAAAGCAGCGGCGGTCATATAATCTTTGGTAACGGCAGCGCAGCAGGCGCACAAGGTTGTAGTAATGCAGCCAGCACCGGTAATTTTTTTCAGCATTTCATTGCCGCCGTTTAAAACCAGCACCTGTTTGCCGTTGCTTACATAATCAACCTGTCCCGTTACAGCGGCAATGCAGTTAAATTTGGCAGCAACAGCCTTGGCAGCCTGCAATTTTTCGCCTTCATCTGCCTGCAAAACGCCGTCCACTCCGTGCCCGGCTGCTTTTTCGTCAGCCAGCGCGCGGCACTCGTCATAATTTCCGCGCACAATATTAACATATCCGCCTTTTAACAGCTTCAGCGCAAAATTAAGACGCAAAGCGCTGCTCATCACGCCAACAGGGTCAAGCACAACAGGTATGCCCTTCTTTTTAGCCGCCATGGCAGAGCGCTCCATAGCAATCATTTTATTATAATTAATAGTGCCAAGATTCAATACCAAAGCATCACTGCCAGAAGTTATAACTTCCACTTCTTCCGGTTCATCTGCCATAACCGGGGAAGCACCGGCGCATATAGCGGCATCGGCACATGCTTCTGCCGTTACATAATTGGTAATGTGGTGAATAACCGGATGTTTTGCCTGCAACTCCGCAATAATCTTTCCAAAATTGTTCTGCATTTCCATATTATTCAAGCATGCCTGCCTTTCTGTATAAATCTACAAAATGATGTGTCGGGCCGCAGCCTTTGCCTATGGCAAGGCTGTGTTCAATGGCTTTTGTTACATAGCTTTTGGCATTTTTTACCGCTTCGGCAACACTAAGGCCGTTGGCAAGGTTTGCGGCTATTGCCGATGAAAAAGTGCAGCCTGTGCCGTGCGTGTTTTTGGTATTGATGCGCTCGGTTTCAAAGTGGTAAAACTCCTTACCGTCAAAAAGCACATCCACCGCATTGCCGATATGGTGCCCGCCTTTAACCACAATGCCCTTGCAGCCCATGGCGCAGATTTTCTTTGCTGCTGCTTCCATATCAGCAACGGTTTTAATTTCCATTCCGGCAATTTTTTCCGCTTCCGGAATATTAGGCGTCAGCACATCCGCCAGCGGAATTATGGTTTTTATAAGCGTATCAATCGCGTAAGGCTGCATTAACGCACAGCCGTTTTTAGCATACATAACCGGGTCTATAACAACATTCTGAGGCTTATATTCTGTTAATTTTTCCGTAACAGCCTGCATACATTCCGGCGTGGAAAGCATGCCTATTTTAACAGCATCCGGAAAAATGTCTTCAAAAACTGCGTCCATTTGTTTTTTTATCATATCGGGCGTAACATCCTGAATATCAATAACGCGCGCAGTGTTTTCCGCAACTACCGATACAATTACGCTCATGCCGAAAGTTCCGTGCGCGGCAAAAGTTTTTAAATCTGCCTGAATACCGGCACCGCCGCTGCAATCACTGCCGGCAATAGTAAGTAAATTTTTCATTTCTGCTCCTTTACATAAAAAACGGGCTCAGCATAAGCCGGCCCGTTTACAATATTACAATAAGCTTTTTACTTTAGCTGCAACGTTTTCGGCAGTAAAGCCATATTCCTTCATTACCGTGCCGCCCGGTGCGGATGCACCAAATTTATTGATGCCGACAACGTTATCTTCGCTGCCGGTATAGCGGCTCCAGCCCAAAGTTACGCCGGCTTCAACGGCAACCTTCGGCAAGCCTTCAGGCAATACGGATTTTTTATATTCTTCGCTCTGCATTTCAAACATATCCCAGCTCGGCATGGATACTACGCTTACGCAAATGCCTTCTTCGGCAAGTTTGGCCTGTGCTTCCAGCGCCAGATGCACTTCGCTGCCGGTGGCAATAATAACCGCTTTGGCTTCACCCTGGCCTGCGTCAAGCACATACGCGCCTTTACCGGCGTTATCGTGGATAACAGCGGCATATTTATGCAGTACAGGCAATTTCTGGCGGCTTAAAAGCAATGCCGTAGGCTTATGCTGGTTCAGGCAGGCTGTCTGCCATGCCATAGCTGTTTCCAAAGCATCTGCCGGGCGGATAACGCACAAATTGGGAATAACGCGCAGGCTCATAGCATGCTCTACCGGCTGGTGTGTAGGCCCGTCTTCGCCAACGGCAATGCTGTCGTGCGTAAATACAAAGATGGAACGCAGGCCCATCAGTGCAGCCATGCGTACTGCCGGGCGCATAAAATCGGCAAATACAAGGAAGGTGCCGCCAAACGGAATGAAGCCGCCGTGCAGCGCAATACCGTTCAGTGCTTTGCCCATAGCGTGTTCACGCACGCCAAAATGAATATTTCTGCCGGTTCTGTCATCTTTGGAATAATAACCGCAGGTTTTCATTACGGTTTTATTGGAAGGTCCAAGATCGGCACTGCCGCCAACAAGCTGAGGCAGCTGCATTGAAAGTTTCTGCAGCACTTCGCCACTTGCTTCACGGGTAGAAATGCCTTCGATATCACTAAATACGGCTTCAAGGTCGCTGCGGCTTACAAGCACATCGCCTTTAATGCGTTCTCCAAGTTCCTTGCCGAGTTCCGGGTAAACCACTTTATAATCTGCAAGCAGTGCTTCCCATGCAGCCTGTTTTTCTGCACAGGCAGCAAGTTTATCGTCAAAATGCTTGCGTACGGTTACCGGCACATAAAAGCTCTGCCCAACCGGCCAGTCAGCCGCTTCTTTGGTTTTGGCAACGCCTTCGGCGCCAAGCGGTTCGCCGTGGCATGAAGCGTTATCCTGTTTCGGGCTGCCGTAACCGATATGGGTACGTACAATAATAAGGCTCGGATGTTCGGTATCGGCCTTGGCTTCTTTAATGGCATTTTCCAAAGCGTCGATATCTTCGGAATCGGCAACGCGCAGTACCTGCCAGCCGTATGCTTCAAAGCGTTTGCCTACATCTTCGCGGAAAGCAATTTCGGTATCGCCTTCAATGGTAATATGGTTGTCATCATAAAGATAAATAAGTTTGCCCAGGCCCAAAGTACCGGCCAGAGATGCCGCTTCGCTTGCAACGCCTTCCATCTGGTCGCCGTCGCTGGTTAAGCCGTAGGTATAATGGTTAACCACTTCAAAGCCCGGTTTGTTGTATTTGGCAGCCAGCATGGTTTCGGCAATGGCAAAACCAACGCCCATGGCAAAGCCGTGGCCCAGCGGACCGGTAGAAGCATCTACGCCGGGAGTAACGCCGTATTCCGGATGGCCCGGAGTAATGCTGCCCCACTGGCGGAAATTTTTAAGCTGTTCAATAGAAACATCATATCCTGCCAGATGCAGCATTGCATAATACAATGCACTGCCATGGCCCGGAGATAAAATAAATCTATCCCTGTTGAACCAGTTGGGGTCTTTGGGGTTATAGTTCATAAAACGGTCCCAAACCGTGTACATCAGCGGAGCCGTGCCCAAAGGAAAGCCCGGATGCCCGGATTTGGCCTTTTCAACTTCATCAATAGATAAAAATCTTAAGGTGTTTACTGCAACCTGGTCAATCGTCTGCATAAAATAAACCCTCCAATTATTGTACGTTATTTGTATAAATTATAACATACTTAACATTTACTGCATAGTTAAAAGCGCATAATTGTCAGCATTATTTTTCAAAATCTGCCCGGTGCTGTTTAAAAAAGTTATAATAAACCCGCACGTTTTCCAGTTCTGTCCAGCGTTTTACCGCCGCAGGGCAAGAATCAAAATCATAAATCCGTGCATTTTTTACTGACAGCACAAACGGCGAATGAGTTGCAACAATGAACTGGCAGCCGTAAAAACGCGCCGAATCTTCCAAAAATCTTACCAGCTCCATCTGTTTTAGCGGCGAGAGGCTGTTTTCCGGCTCATCAAGCAGGTACAGCGCGTTTTCTTCAATTTTCTGTGCAAAGTACATAAAAGCGCTTTCGCCGTTGGATTGTTCCCGTACATTAACGCCGACATTTTTCTTTACATACATCTACTGCGTATTGCTCCTTACTAATGTAAGCCTTTTCAGTTCTTCAAAATCGTCAAGGCTGCGCAGGCGGAATTTGCCGTTATCGCCTGACTTGATTTTCCGGTATTCCTCAAAAAGTTTTCTCGGCCTGTGTCAATGCCTTCGTTCAGCATACGCAGATTAAGCATAAAATCAAAAACATCATCACTTGTAATAATGCGGCTGTTTGCCGGAATTGCCATGCCTTTTAACGTATAGCCGCATAAATCAACATAATCGTTAAAAAAGCTGCTTTTGTTATATACGGCACTGCGCTCCAGCTTTAATTTTTCGGCAATAACGTTTAACGCTGTTGTTTTGCCGCTGCCGTTACTGCCGTAAAAAATAGTTACCGGCTCAAAATCAATCTTTTCTATTCCCCGCTGCGATAAAATTTTAAACGGATAAAACGAACTGTAACATTTTTCCTTAACATTTATGATAACGTCAAATTCTTCGCCGTCAGTTGGAAAAGTAAAACTTTTTAAATAAAGCATTTTGTTTAATTCCTTTTGCTCTGCCGACAAAATAAATTTACTAAAAACGCCGCCGTTAAAACCGGCGGCGTTTTGCAGGCTTAAACCTGGCAAGTATTTAATTTACTGCTGTTCTTTGCGTTCGGCAATAATTTTTTCTGCCATTTTCTGCGGCACATCTTCGTAATGGTCAAATTTCATTTCAAAAGTGCCAAGGCCTTGTGTCAGCGCACGCAGGTCAACAGCATATTCGGTAATTTCTGCATAAGGCACCTGTGCTTTAATGCAGCCCATACCGTCATCAAGGCTCTGCATGCCCAAAATGCGTCCGCGTTTGCTGTTAAGGTCGCCTATAACGTCGCCCATCATGCTTTCAGCGCAGTATACATCAAGGTTGTAAACAGGTTCCATCAAAACAGGTTTTGCTGCTTCCATAGCCTTTTTAAACGCTATGTTGGAGGCAGTTTTAAATGCCATTTCCGAGGAGTCTACGGTATGATAAGAACCATCCGTCAGGGTAATTCTGATATCAACTACCGGATAACCAGCCAGTACGCCGCGTTCCATGGATTCACGCATGCCTTTTTCAACAGCCGGAATGTACTGACGCGGTACGGCGCCGCCGAAGATTTTATCAACAAACTCAAATCCGCTTCCGGGCGGCAGCGGTTCCATGGTAATAATAACATGACCGTACTGCCCATGGCCGCCGGATTGTTTCTTATGCTTGCCTTCAACATTGGTAGCAGTGCCGCGGATGGTTTCGCGGTATTCAACAATCGGCGCACGCAAATCGGCTTCCACACCGAATTTACGTTTCATGCGTTCCATAATAATTTCAATATGCTGGTCGCCCATACCGCTGATTAAAGTTTCTTTGGTAGCGGTGTTTCTGGTAACGATAATAGTCGGATCTTCATCCATCAGGCGGTTCAGAGCCGAAGCAATCTTTTCTTCCTCACCTTTTTTCTTCGCGTAAATAGCGCGTGTATACATCGGCAGGGGGAATGCAATAGGTTTAAAGAGTACCGGGGAGTTTTTATCGCTCAGAGTATCGCCGGTAGCGGTAAACTGTAATTTGGTGGTAACACCGATATCGCCGGCAACAACCTGTTTCATCGGAATCTGCGTTTTGCCGCGCATGGTAAATACCGTGCCGAAACGTTCTTCTTTTTCACGGCTGGCGTTGTAAACCACGCTGTCGCTCTTAATAACGCCGGAGAATACTCTGAAGAAGCTCAGACGGCCAACAAACGGGTCGGAAGTTGTTTTAAATACCAAAGCTGCCATCGGTGCGTTGGCATCGCGTATTTCTTCTTCGCCGGTTTCCGGGTTAACAACGGTAAAGTCATTCAAAATTGCCGGGTAAGTATAGTCAATAATAGCATTCATTACACGGCCAAGGCCGATATCTTTATAAGCGCTGCCGCAGAGTACCGGGAAAATAATGGCCTGGCGGATACCTTTAATCAGGCAGTCCATAATTTCCTTGTCGCTGATGGTTTCGCCTTCCAGATAACGCATCATGCAGTCGTCATCGGCTTCAACCGCAGCTTCAACCATTTTTTCATGTGCTTCTTTGGCGGCTTCCATATATTCTTCCGGAATATCCATTTCGATGGAATCGTTGCCGTTAGCTTTATAAGCCTTCATTTTATAAATATCAATAACGCCGCAGAAGCCGGATTCTTTGCCCAAAGGCAGCTGCAGAGGCAATACGCGTTTGCCTATTTTAGAGCGCAGATTATCAAGAATGCTGTCAAAGTCAGCATTTTCACGGTCCATTTTATTTACGAAAACTATGCGGGGCAAATGTGCTTCTTCAGCAAGTTTCCAGCACTGTTCGGTGCCAACCTGCACGCCGCTGGTTGCACATACAACAATAAGCGCACTGTCAACCGCACGGAATGCGCCTTTAACTTCGGCCACAAAATCTGCAAAGCCCGGAGTATCAATAAAATTGATTTTAGTATCACGCCATTCAACCGGTGCCAAAGTAGCGTTTACGGATACGCCGCGTTTAATTTCTTCCGGTTCATAGTCAGTGGTGGTAGCGCCATCTTCAACCTTGCCCATTCTGGTAATTGCGCCCGAACGGTACAGCAGGCCTTCCGTAACTGATGTAGTTCCTGCCCCACCATGGCCCACAATGGCCACATTGCGGATTCTGTCTCCGGTATACTCTTTCATACTTATTCCCCCTTGTTTACAAACATTATTGAGATATATTTTCTGCAAAAATTTTATATTTCCTTTAATTGACAGTAAATTTGGAAAATTATTTATTTTTAGTACCAAAACTGTTGCATAAGTAACAAAAAAAAACGGTACAGTTTGTAACTGTACCGTTAAAAAATTTTTATTTACTTAAATTCTACTTTTAAATGCTGGCGTTCTACCATGCGCTGGAATTTATATTTAGGATGCCCTACCATTAAAGTGCCGCAAATTTTAAACTTGGGCGGCACGCCTACCAAATCCAAAAGCGGCTGGTAACCTGCTATGCCGCAGGTTTGGATAAACCCGGCAATGGTCGTGCCAAGCCCGATTGTAGGCGCAAAAAGCTCTGCATAAGCCCAGGCTTGCTCGGCATTGCTTACGCCGGTTCTGTTAAGGCGTTTTGCCGTTGCAAAAATAAGCATCGGTGCATTGCGGGCAATGATATCCTGTCCGCGGTCATTATACGCACGCAAAACGGTTGTAAAATAACGTTTGTCGCTGCTGCCTGCGTCAATCTCCCGCTGCATCCATTCTGCCGTTGCATCAGCAATCTTTTTAATGGTTTCCTTATCGCGGATAACGATATAATACATACCCTGCGAATTACCGGCAGTAGGCGCATAGCGGCATACATCAAGCAGCTTTACAATTTCTTCCTCAGAAGGAGGTTCCGGTTTAAACAGGCGCACGCTGCGGCGCATACGCAAAAAATTATATGCGGTTTCACTGTCCAGAACCGGCATCGGCAAAGGCTTCTGCTCTGCCAGCGGCGCATATTTGTTATCAAGCGCGCCCATAGGGCAAATGGCAACGCAGTGCCCGCAGCTCATGCAACCGCGGTCAAAATCACATTTCGGACCATCTTCCCCCATAGATAAAATGCAGGACGGGCAGGCCTGTACGCAAAGCCCGCACTTAACACATTTTCCGGTATCAACTTTCAACAAATCCATGCCGTCACCTCAGTCTTTAAAATATATAAATTCCAAACCACCAAAATCGGTTAAAAAATCTGCATCTTTATATGCCTTGCCGCACAGTTCCTTATCTTTCGCTTTAGCACCGGCGGCATTGGCTATGCCAAGATATGCGCATGCTGCCTGCGCGTCAAACTTAGCGGCATTTTCCAAAAGCGCTGCCTTTTCACTGTCGGCAAAAGAGCCTTTATTAGGATAAACATCCGTTGCCGCAATGATAAACACAAGCTGGCCATTCTTTTTGGCTATAATATGCGGAAACATCTGCATATTGGGATGCATCATTTCTATTTCGTAAGCATTGGCCTCAAGATAACGGCTCAAAATCTGCAAACCAAATTCATGAATTTCTTCTTTTGTCATTAACTGCGGCATCGTCATACTCCTTAAAAGAATTATAAACTTATTATACCATGCCCGGCCAAGTACCGCCATAGTTTCCGACTCATCAGTCACTAAAAATCAGACAAAATATATTTTTATTTCTGCCTGTGAATACAGCCAAACAGTAAAAATATGTAAAATTCTATACAAAAAAACAGCATACGCTTTATCATATCCTATAAATTAAAATATTGCAAGCCTGACGCACAAAAAATCCGGTATTTTAAGCCGGATTTTAAAATTAAGTATGCATAATATTTGTTTATCTTTATAAAGCAGCAACTTAAAGCGTTATATTTTTACAACGCTTGTATTGCAGAATAAACGCCAATAAATTTTACAAACCGCCAAAATAAAGTTATACTTAAAATAGCAACAGTTTTAAGGAGGCAGCCATGTTAAGTTATAATTTTTACCAATACAACGTAAGCATAAATCCGTTAATGTTTGATGACGGGCACGGCGATTACAACCGCAGTTACGAGCGTGATTATGACGATTTCGATTACGCCGATTACTCCACCGACCACCGTGACAATAATTACCGCAATTTTGAAAAGAAACGCCGCAAAAGCGAAAAAGAAATTATTAAAGATATTTTAAACAGGTGGGATTGAATAAAAATTTTAGTTAATAAAACCCCGGAACCATTTGGAACCGGGGTTTTGTTTTAACTTTCTTTTACGGCATGGCTGCTTAAATACTGCATTGCAGCATTAAAAGTATTATCAATATGTACAGCCATTGCCTCTTTTGCCGCCTGCAAATCTTTAGCAGCTACTGCTTCATAAACAGCACGGTGTTCAGTTATTGTTTCTTTATAACGGCTCCGGCTTGAAAAAATTGCCTGCATTCCAAAAGATTTACTTTTATCACGCATTTGCCCTATTAAATCTTTTAAAAGATGGCTGCCGCTGATTTTTAAAAGAATACCATGAAACTCTAAATCATAATCAATAAATTCACCAACTACCGGTTCATTATTGATTAGCAGAGCTTCCTGCCGCTGCATACTGTTATGTAATTCCTGCAAAAGCGGCGGCGTTATTTTTTTTACTGCCGATTCTACTGCCATAATCTCCAAACACTTGCGTACACGAAAAACATCTTTTAAATCGTCCAGCGACATTTGTTTTACCAAAATGCCCTTATATGGCACATATTCAACCCAACCTTCTGCTTCAAGTGCTTTTAAGGCTTCACGCACCGGCGTTTTGCTGACATTAAGTGCCTGCGATATTTTCTTTTCGTTTAATACCGTATTGTTTTTATAAGTTTGATTTATAATATCTTCTTTTACAATATCATAAATCTGATCTTTTAAAGATTTTGCTTTTTGCAGCTGCTTCATGCTTTTCACTCCGATATTTATTATCTTAATGATAGCATAACATTAATGTAAAAAATGTACAAGTTTATCAAATAATAAATGTCATAATGAAGCAAACTGCTGCCCCTACAAGCATTGCAGGACGCTGCCATTTATTGGCAACTTTTTGTACTGTTCCGGGAATAACGCCTGCTACAACCGGTAAAGCAGTAAGCGCACCACCGGTAAGGAACAGCTGCATAATTGCGCAGCCGGTAATTGCCGCGAAGCTAACTGCAAGCGGGTCACATCCCATATCCATAACAATTTGTGTAAAGGGCAATACAATAGGTGCAGATGCAGCATTAGACTGTGTAACAGTGCCAGCAATAAAAGATATTATGAAAAGTATCTGAATAGGAGCAACTGCAATAAGCGGCTCAATATATTCAGCCATTAAATTTACAAGTCCGATATGAGTAATAACATTGGACATAAACATCAAACTGATAATAGCAACTATAGGAATAGCAATATTAGTAACACCGCTTACCATTGCTTTCTCACCGTCAGAAAAACTCATGCCGCTCATTAAAATAACCAAAAGCCCGCAGAACATACCTACTAAAAATACAGGAATACCTGCAAAGAAAGCGATGCAGAGAATTAAAAACGGGAAAAATGCTTTAATAAAAGAAGGTGAACCTTCAGGCAATTCTTCAAAAGAACCATCGTCTTCTTTTTTTATTGGAATTCCTTCTGCTATCATCTCATGTTTTGCACGATAATAGCAAAATACATATATCCAAATACTGCCTAAAAAAGCATATACGTTAATTAACCCAAAATGAACTCCTGTTATGCCAAGAATAGCCAACATCGTAGGATGAGTAAAACCGCAAGTATTCGCAACAGTATTCGCCATTGAAATTATACCGGAAGTTTTATTTGGAGAAAGCCCAAGCCTTACAGCAGCCGGTCCGGCAATTGTTGCCATAATAACAGGCTGAGTAAATGCCGTTAAAGCACCAAGTAATGCAGCTGCAAGCCCTGCTGCGGTTGCTACACCGGGAGCCCCGCCTTCTTTGCGTCCGAAATCTACAATATGCCAGATTATTACATCCATATACCCGCATTTTTGCATAATGCCGATAAATAAAAGCACACCAAGCATATCAACAATTACCGGATTCATAGAAGCAATTAACAGTTTCTGGATAGTAACTGGTTCTGTGCCGGTTAACGGAAAACCCGCCGCAACAGCTGAAAAAGTAGCACCAATAGCAGCAGTTATATAAAGCGGCGCCCATCCGGCAATCATTATAACCAATGTTAAAACCATGATAATCTGTGCAAGTACCATATTCTCACTTCCTTTTTCAATCATCAACAGCCTTACTGCCAAATATTAATGTTCTTCAATAACCTTTACTTTATAGCTCAAGCAAATTTCCCTGCCAAGTTTTTCATCAACCAGTTTGCAGCTGAATTGTTCACCGTATTTAAACCCGTCCAGCAGCGGAACCGTACCGGTATAAATAAGGCTGTCATTCACATCAACTTCTGTTTTTAATTCTTCAATAATACGCTGCATAGGCAATAAATCGCTTGTTACGCCACACTGGTATTCAACTGTTTTACCGTCGACAACCTGGCTGGAAACCAGTTTAATTTCATCAAAGTGGTCTTTAATTTCATCATATTCCCAAAAATCTTTGGCATAAGGTTTAAGACAAACCTGTTTGGATTTATGAATGCTTACAGCTTCCAATTCTCTGTCAGTATGGTCACTGCCAACACCAATATAAATTTTGCCGTTTTTTATTAAAATAAGATATTCAACTTCACCACTGGTTTTATTGCCAATAACTTCAATCTCGTCTTTTTCGGTAAGAATTTGTTTTTCGCACTGATAAAGCACCGGTACTTTGCGCGGGCATTTAATACCAGCTTCTTCCAGTTCATGGATATGTTCCATTGTTTTTTCAATATCCTTGCCTGCAAAACCTACAACCAAAAGATTTTTTAATACCATTTCTTCCTGTCTGGAGCCTTCTTTGGTTACTACATTAAATTTCATTTTTGTATCCTCCTTTTAATTTTTAAATATGATAATATTCCGGTTTGCGGTCGCGGAACACATTAATACTTTCACGGATTCCTTTAATTACATCTAAATCAACTTCGCCAACTTTAATTTCTTCATTTTCACCCAAATGGCATATTTCTTCGCCCCATGGGCTGATTAACAGCGAATTGCCGCCGTACTTTGTTTCTCCTGCATATCCGCAGCCATTAACTGCACACAAATACATCTGATTTTCAATAGCACGGGCAGTATTAAGAGTTACCCAGTGCAGTTTGCGGACTAACGGCCACTGCGCCGGAATAAAGAACAAATCCACTCCCTGCACAGTTGCAGTACGGATAAGTTCCGGGAAACGAACATCATAGCAGATAACCATGGAACATGATATACCGTCCAGTTTAAACAGTTTTACTTCGCTGCCTCCTTTAAAATATTTATGTTCGTCAGATGGTGTAAACCCATGAACTTTATCATATTCACAAACTACCTCACCATTTCTGTTAAAAACATAAGCAGTATTATAAACCAAACCGTTTTTTACATTAGCAACACTGCCCGCAACAATATTAACATTATGTTCTTTGGCAAAACTTCCAAATACATCTTTGGTTTTAACACCATCAACATCACTGAGGTCTTTCAGATGTTCTGTTGGGAAAAAACCGACATTTAAAGTTTCCGGCAAAACAATAATGTCTGGTTTATCATCCATAGCTTTTTTCATTAACTCCAAAGCATGGACATAATTTTTTTCAGGTTCTGCCATTGCTACGTCCATCTGGATAAGAGCAATTTTCTTTTTCATCATTTGCGCCTCCCATAAAAAAATAAAGACGCTCTGCAAACAATGTTTGCAAAAGCGCCTTTGCTTATATACATTTTATAACATACCGCACTTTACCGCAAACAAAATTACTATTCGCTTATAAAGGAACGGCAAAATATTTAATATGTGATATATCATATATCTTTAAAGTAAGTATAATATATTTTTCTCCATCCTGCAATAGCAATATAACAATTTTAGAAAGTATACAAAAATACCGTTTGTAAAAAACATTCTGCTCTGTTTTCTGCAAACGGTATTTCAAACCTTGTTTTTTATGTGCTTTTACCGCTATAATAAACGTAAAAGCGGGGTGGATTTATGATTAACGAAACTTTAAAAAATTACAGCAAAGAACAATTAATAAAACTGATTGAAGGCTACTGCAAAAACTGGCTTGCCATGGACGGCGTATGGTTTCAATCTATAGAGCGCAAATACGGCATGGATGAAGCCATGGAACATGACTGTGCCATTTGGGAAAAATTTACTGTAATTGAAGCCAAACGCATAAAAACTTTTTTGAACCTGCCGGAGCACCCCGGCATAGAAGGGCTTAAACAGGCCTTAAAATTGCGGCTTTACGCCAATATTAACCGGGATGAGATTATTACCGAAGGCAATACATTAATATACCGAACTACGGAATGCCGCGTACAGCACGCACGCAGCAGCAAAAACATGCCGCTGCACCCCTGCAAAGCAGTTGGCATTATTGAATACAGCGGTTTTGCCAAAACTATCGACAGCCGCTTTACCTGCGAATGTTTAAGCTGTTACCCCGATATTACCGACAATACCTGCCACTGCGCATGGAAGTTTACTCTGAAGGATTAGTTTCAGGCGTTTTCTCAGCGCCGTTTTCAGTAAATTTATATTCAGTTTTTTCTGTAAGCGTTGTAACTGTGCCGCCCGTTTTCCACGGTGCGGCTTCTTTTATTGTCCCGGCAGTTACAAGCCCGTTTTCATCAAAATAAACGCAGGTATCTTTTTTAAACTCCACAAAACCGGCGTTGCTGTTATCCGCCATGTTTTGCTGCCAAAAAGCCGGCCTGAGCTGGGTATCCTCATTCAGTGTCCCCATCTTCACTGCGCCGTTATCGTAAAATTCCAAAATTGAACTATCCGCAAAAGTTACAAACCCATACTGCCCTTCGCCAAGGCTCACAGTTGCCCGCGAAGCTATTGTTCCGCTTAAAACCGTGCCCTGCTTGCTAAAAGCAACGGCAGTGTCATCCTTATAACGCAAATGGCCGTAGCTTAGCAAAGCAATATTGTAAACGCTGCCCTGCCAGTAACGATGATGCCGCGGAAACCACGCTCCGCCGGTATAAGCGGAAACAAAATAATTATCGTTAATTATGCGCTGCCAGCCCTGCGGGCGAAGATAAGTATCATCAGCAAGCGTTCCGCTGATTACTTCACCGATGTCATTTAAACGCACAGCTGTTTTCTTTTTAAACTTAATAGTTTCACCTACACTCCACCCCTGCGGATGAAGTTCAGTATTTTTATCAAGCATGCGGCTGCTGTCGGCAAAACACAAATTACTGATACAAAAACATAACAGCGCTGTAAATATAACTGCTTTTTTCAGCATAGTTATCACCTCTTATCTCTATTTTACAATTAACAGTAATATCAGATTGTGAAAATATTATAAAAAATAAACTCAATTTAAACTCAATAATATGCAAAAGAGCGCCTGTTTTATATTTTCAGGCGCTCACAATATTTTTAAAACAAATCTATCTGGTCGTTTTCCGGCAGGTCTTTTAATGTGCCGTATTCAGCCAGTTTTTCTATTACCGATTTTGATACTTTGGAACGTACACGCAAATCTTCCTGCGAAATAAAAGGTACGCCGCTGCTGCGCGCTTCGTCAATGCTGAGCGCTGCGCTTGTGCCAATGCCGCTGAGTGCTGCCAGCGGTATGCGCACGCCTTTTTCTGTCGGCAAAAAGCGTGTCGGATGCGATTTATACAAATCTATCGGTTCAAATTCCAAGCCGCGTTCCATCATTTCCACCGCAAGCTCCAAATAGGTTACGGTATCTTTATCCCTGTTGTTTGCCTTGCCGCCCTGTGCATATACATCTTTAATAAATTTCTTCATATATTCTTTGCCCTTGGCGATATAGGCCGCATCAAATTCCGGCGCACGCACGCTGAAATAAGCTGCATAAAACGCTTTTGGGTAATGCACTTTGCAGTAAGCAATGCGGTAAGCCATTAAAACATAGGCTATAGCATGTGCTTTAGGGAACAAATACTTAACAGTCTGGCAGGAATTAATAAACCATTCCGGAACTTTGGCCGCCTTCATTGCATCCAGCATTTTTGGCTCCAAACCGTTTTTGGCAGCCTTGCCCTTACGCACATATTCCATAGTTTTAAACGCAAGGCTCGGTTCTACGCCCATGGTAATAAGGTTTGTCATAACGTCGTCGCGCGTTGCGATTGTATCTTCAGGAGGTTTGCCCTCTTTAATCAAATCCTGTGCGTTGTTCAGCCATACGTCCGTACCATGCGAATAACCGGAAACCCTGACTATCTGCCCAAAGTTTTTTGGCTGTACATCCTCTACCATCTGGCGTACAAAACGTGTACCAAACTCCGGTATACCGTAAGTGCCAACAGAACTGTTAATCTGTTCCGGCGTTACGCCGAGCGCTTCCGTATTGCGGAAAATAGACATCGTAGCCTCATCGCCGATAGGAATTTTAGTAGGTTTAATATGAGTAAATTCTTCCAGCAGCTTGATAACCGTCGGGTCATCATGACCGAGTATATCAAGTTTAACCAGCCTGTCGTTAATGGAGTGATAATCGAAGTGAGTGGTTACGGTCGTGCTGTCGCGTTCGTCCGCCGGATGGTTCATCGGCGTAATATAGTGAATATCCATATTGCGCGGCACAACCATAATGCCGCCCGGGTGCTGGCCGGTTGTACGTTTCAGCCCGGCAATGCCTTCCACCAGCCCCGCCATATAAGCCGGATGCTTGGTTAAGCCTTTTTCCTCATAATATTTACGCACATAGCCAAAGGCTGTTTTGCTTGCCACCGTCGATATCGTACCAGCGCGGCAAACATTATCTCGTCCGAACAATTCTTCGGTGTATTTATGCGCCACCGGCTGATATTCGCCGGAAAAGTTAAGGTCGATATCAGGTACTTTATCGCCGTGGAAGCCCAAGAATACCGCAAACGGAATGTTATGCCCGTCGCGCCACATAGGTGTACCGCAATGCGGACAGTTTTTCTCCGGCAGGTCAAAACCGGAAGCATATTCGTTATTGGTAAAGAACTCGCTGTAACGGCATTCAGGGCAGCGGTAGTGCGGTGCCAGCGGATTAACTTCTGTAATGTCAATCAGCGTTGCAACAAGCGATGAACCAACTGAACCCCTGGAACCTACCAGGTAGCCGTCATCAAGCGATTTGCGCACCAGTTTATGCGCAATGTAGTACAAAATAGCAAAACCGTTGTTAATAATAGAATCAAGTTCGGTTTTAATGCGCTCGGCAACAATTTCCGGCAATTCATCGCCGTACCATTCATGCGCCTTGTCGTAAACCATTTTCGGCAGCGCCTCTACTGCGCCCGGTATGGACGGCGAATAAAGCTGGTCACGGTCCGGCACAGGTTTTATTTTATCAACCATATCCGCAACTTTGTTAGGATTGGTTACGCATACTTCATAAGCAATATCTTTGCCGAGGTATTCAAACTCCGCCAGCATTTCTTCCGTCGTACGGTAATACAGCGGCGGCTGTTCATCTGCATCCTTATAATTCTGTACACCCTGCAAAATTGTGCGGTATTTGCTGTCCTCCGGGTTTAAAAAATGCACGTCACAGGTGGCAACTGTCATTTTGCCGATTTTTTTGCCCAATTCATAAATTTTACGGTTATAATTTTTTAAATCTTCAACCGTACATTTATTTTCGCGCACCATGTACATATTATTGCCCAAAGGCTGAATTTCCAGATAATCATAAAATGCAGCTATTTTAAGCAGTTCTTCTTCGCTTTTTCCCGCCCTGACGGCACGGTAAAGTTCACCGGCTTCGCATGCCGAACCTAAAATAAGCCCGTCCCTGTATTCTTCTATAACTGCACGCGGCAGCGAAGGACGTGAAGGGCGCGAATTATAATATTTTAAATGGCTTAAAGTAACAAGCTTATATAAATTTCTTAAACCGGTTTCATTCTTGGCCAGTATTATAATATGGTCAAGCTGTGTTTTGGCGCCTTTCTTTTTCTTAATGCTGTCAGTAGGTTCTATATCAACGCCTTCAACACCGCTGTCGCTGATTAAATAGCCTTCCATGCCAAAAATCAGTTTCAAATCGCTGCCTTCGGCGGCATCATAGCAGAACGGAAACGCCTGCACAACACCGTGGTCGGTAATGGCAAGAGCTTTATGCCCCCATTTAATTGCTTTTTTAACCAAATCCTCCATCGGCGTCAGGGCATCCATTTTGCTCATTTTGGTATGGCAATGCAGTTCTACCCTTTTCACTTCGGCATTATCCATACGTTCTTCTTTTTCAATCAGCATAATGCCTTTAGGCTCGATAGTCATTTCGTCAAAAGCGTAACGGTCACGCTTTGCATCGCCCATAATGCGCAGATACACGCCCGGCTTGATTAAACTTTTAAACTTATGGCATTCTTCCAGCGTTTGAAAATACATATTGATGAAAATGCCGTTTGTATCGTCGCTCAAATTAAAGCTGAGCTTAACGCGTTTGGTGCGCAGTTCACGCTCGTTAAAAGAAGTAAGCACACCGTCTTTGTCAAAGCATTTTACAAACTGGCCTTCCACAACAACGTTATTTTCTTCTTCTGTTATATCGTCAAGCGGACGGGGTTCGCCCCTGAAATTTTTGCCCCAGATTATCCCATTGCCGTTTTTGCCTTTGCCGCCGTTTCCGTACAGCAATTCATACGCACGGGCAAAATCAGCATCTGCTTCACTGCCGCAGCTGCCGTTTTCTTCATAGTGGTAACTTTCCAAATCATTTTGCGGCGGTTCTTCCGGCAGTGGTATTTCTTCCGGTATAGGCTGCCCGCTGCAATTTGTAACAACAAACTCCGTTTCTTCAGGCGGCTCCGGCGGCAGCGGAATTTCTTCCGTTTCGGCTTTAACATTAGCCTCCGCATTGCAGCAGGAAAGCTCTACCTTATGCAAAGAAAAAGCAGCGGCCAGTTTATCTGCCACTGCTAAAGCAAGCCTTTCTTCAACCGGAGCAGCGGCCTTATACTCAATTACCCATTCGGACTGTTCAACATCAACAAAAATCTTTTGCGGACGTATCAGCCTGGTATGCAAAAGGTCTGACTCCGAAAAGGACAATCCGGCTAAAAATTCAAAAAACTTAGCTGTATCGGGAACAATGCAATATTTAGCCTTCATTACCTTTACCTTTCATAAAACAACTTAACTTAAATTTTCTACAGTAATAATTCCGGAAATTCTCTGCAATCCGCGGGCAAAACCTTCTTTATCGGTTTCCCTGCCAATTTTTAAATAAAGCTCCAGAATTACCTCATTTTTTTGAGAATTATTTTTTACGTTCATTGTTTTTACTTTTATATCGTTTTCAGACAAATACGAAGTAATATTTGTTATAATGCCCGGCTCGTTATTGGCAACAATGCGGATATAACGGCGCGAATTGCGGTTGGAGCTGGCAAAACGCTTTTCCCAGCTGCGGAACGAAACCAACGTGATAAGCATAATAGCCGTGGAAACAATGCTTATTACATACATTCCGGCACCTGCCGCCAGCCCTATTGCCGAAACCATCCACAGGCTTGCCGCCGTGGTAAGCCCGCGCACGGTAACGCCTTCATGCATAATCGTGCCGGCGCCCAAAAAGCCGATGCCGCTTACTACCTGCGCCGCAATACGTGCAGAGTCCCTGTTATTGGCATTGCTTATGCCGCTCACATAAGTGTCGTCAAAGCCATACATGGAAACCAGCATTATAAGTGCCGAACCGGTACAGACAAGTATATGGGTTCTGAACCCGGCAGGGCGGTCGCCGCTGCCGCGTTCTATACCTACAGCGCCTCCTAATACGGTTGCTAAAAGCAGCCGCAGGATCATATCCCAGTTATGGGGACTCAGCAAAAACTGATCCATAGAGACACCTCCAAAATTTTATTATTTAGCCATCAATCCTGTCAGAATATTTTTAATTTCTTCAACATAGTCGCCTTCAAGCGGCAGGTATTTAATTTCGCCGTTTTTGCGGATTTTAACTTCCAGCTGGCCGCTACTTAAAGTTTTCGGGCCAACAACAACTCTCAGCGGATAACCGATTAAATCGGCATCTTTAAATTTTACGCCCGGGCGTTCATTGCGGTCGTCGATAACAACTTCCACACCTGCGTGTTTAAGCTGCTGATAAATTTCTTCTGCCTTATCCCACGATTCCTTATCTTTAGCATTCATAGGCACAACCAAAACTTCATACGGAGCAATAGCAACAGGCCAGATAATACCGTTTTCGTCATGATTCTGCTCAATAGCTGCGGCCATGGTGCGGCTTACGCCGATACCGTAGCAGCCCATTACCATCGGGCGTTCCTTGCCTTCTTCATCAAGAAAGGTTGCATGCAGTGCGTCGCTGTATTTGGTATAAAGTTTAAATACCTGGCCAACTTCAATGCCGCGTGCCTTAACAACAGGAGCGCCGCAGTGCGGGCACGGGTCGCCTTCCTGAATCATGCGGATATCTGCAACATAAGTAACATTAAAATCGCGTTTAGGCTCAACATTTACAAAGTGGTAACCTTCTTCGTTAGCACCGCAGCAAATATTGTGCATATTCATAACGGTGCTGTCAACTACAACGGTAGCTTTTTTCAAATCAATGCCGACAGGGCCCATGTAACCGCCAATGGTTCCTGCTGCCGCAAGCTGTTCTTCGGAAGCCATTTCCAAGCTGTCTTCCAGTACGCCGCAGGTATTAACAATTTTAATTTCGTTAACCTCGTGGTCGCCGCGTACAAAGCAAAGAATTAAACCCTTGTTGCTGTTATAAGCTACTGCCTTAACGGAATGGTCAACCGGCAGTTTCAGATATGCGCACACATCGGCAATGGTTTTGCAGTTCGGAGTAACAACCTTTTCTTTTTCCTTGATTTCTTCATCAGCTGCTTCAATCGGTTTCAGTTCGGCTTTTTCAACGTTAGCCGCATAATCGCATTTGCTGCAGAACACAATTTCATTTTCACCGCTGTTTGCAATAACAGTAAATTCATGGGAACCGCTGCCGCCGATAGCGCCGGAATCAGCTTCAACCGGGCGGAAGTTTAAACCGCAGCGCGTAAACACATTGTTGTACGCATCATACATTTTTTTATAGGAAACCTCAAGGCCTGCTTCATCCTTATCGAAAGAATAAGCGTCCTTCATGATAAATTCGCGTCCGCGCAAAAGGCCGAAACGGGGTCTTTTTTCGTCGCGGTATTTATTTTGAATCTGGTAAACATTCAGCGGAAGCTGACGGTAAGAGCGCACATCCTGGCGGATAAGCGTTGTTACCATTTCTTCGTGCGTTGGGCCAAGGCAGAACGGTCTTTCGTGCCTGTCCATCAGTTTGAACATTTCCTGTCCGTATACATCCCAGCGGCCGCTTTCCTGCCAGATTTCCGCAGGCTGAACAATAGGCATCAAAAGTTCCTGTGCGCCTGCGTTGTCCATTTCCTCGCGGACGATATTTTCTATTTTTTTCAATACGCGCCATGCCAGCGGCAGATAGCTGTAAACACCTCCGGCAGCTTTACGGATAAAACCTGCGCGCAGCATCAGCTGATGGCTGACAACCTCCGCTTCAGCAGGAACTTCCCTTAAAGTAGGAGCGTACATTTGCGATACTCTCATTATTTATTCTTCCTTTCCATCAAAATTTTATCTATTTCTTTAAATAATTCATCAACTATTTCTTCTTCTTTAACTTTGCGGAGAATTTCCCCTTTGCGGAACAGCAGCCCTTCGCCTATGCCGCCTGCAATGCCGACATCTGCTTCACGCGCTTCGCCTGGGCCGTTTACAACGCAGCCCATAACGGCAACCGTGATAGGCTCTGTTATGTCAGCCAGCTTCTTTTCTACCGTAAGCGCAAGCTTTTCAAGGTTAATTCTCGTTCTGCCGCAGGTTGGGCACGAAATAAGCGTCGGCCCGTATTCACGCAGCCCCAGTGCTTTTAAAATGGCAAAGCCGGTTTTAACTTCCTGCACCGGGTCGCCGGTAAGTGATACCCTTATGGTATCGCCAATACCTTCCGCAAGCAGCGTGCCAATGCCAACTGCAGATTTTATAATGCCGGAATTAATTGTACCGGCTTCGGTAATACCTACATGCAGCGGATAATCGCACTGCGAAGCAAGCAGGCGGTAAGCAGCTATCGTCAGCGGCACATCATGCGCTTTAAGCGAAATTTTTATGTTGCGGTAATCCATGCTTTCCAAAATACGGATATGGCGCCAGGCAGCCTCTACCAGTGCTTCCGGCGTAGGATGCCCATATTTTTCCAGTAAATCTTTCGGCAGTGAACCGGCGTTGACGCCTATACGGATAGGGATGTTTAACGGCTTCACCGCTTCCACAACTGCGCGCACCTTATCTTCACCGCCGATATTTCCGGGGTTCAGCCGCAAACCGCTTACTCCTGCATCAACAGCCGCCAAAGCCAGTTTATAATCAAAATGAATATCGGCAATTACCGGTATCGGGCTTTTTTTAACAATTTCCTTCAAGCCTTCTGCAGCTGCCATATCGGGTACGGCACAGCGCACAATATCGCAGCCGGCTTCGGCAAGGCGGTTAATTTGTGCCAGTGTCGCCGCAGCGTCGTCAGTATGCGTATTAGTCATCGACTGCACTGCAACAGGCGCACCGCCGCCTATTTTTACATTGCCCAACTGAATTTGCCTTGTTTTCCTGCGTTCCATCAGGCCACCTCTTTATCTGGATATATCACTGAAAACAGCCCACACGGTTAAAGTTAAAATAAGCCCAACGCCAATGCTCTGAATCATTGTCGCAGCTTTTTCTCCCAGCGGTTTTCCGCGCAGGGCTTCTAAAATCAACAGCACAAAATGCCCGCCATCAAGCGCAGGCAGCGGCAGCAAATTAATAATGCCAAGGTTAATGCTTAAAAGCGCCGTAAGATTCAAAAGCGGCATCCAGCCGTTTTCTGCGGCTTCACCGGCAATTTTTGCTATGCCGATAGGGCCTGTTACATCTGCCGGGGCAGCACCGGTAACAATTTTATACAAGCCGTCCAGCATCATTAAAGTAATATATTCGGTATACTTAAAGCCCATTTTAAGCGATTCGAAAATGCTGAAATTTTTATGCTCAATCTGCGGCGAAATACCAACCAAAGGCTTGCCGTAATCTTTATCATATTCCGGTTTTAAGGTATAATCCCTGGTTACGCCGTTGCGTTCGGCGCTTAATACTACTTCTTTTTCGCCGTAGCTGTTTATTTCAAGCACCATGTCATTCCACGTTGCAACCTGCTTTCCGCCTACCGCAACAATACGGTCGCCGGGCTGCAAACCCGCTTCAACGGCAGCTTTGCCGGGCATTACCCCACCAAGCACCGGCTTGTCAACCGGCAAATCAAGCCCGTTAACGGCAAAAATACCGGTAAACAGCACCACAGGCAATATAAAATTCATTAAAACGCCCGCCAGAATAACAAGCATTCTTGAAGGAATGGGTTTTGATTTAAACGCACCTTCATCGGCAGGTTCATCCGGTTCCATACCGGCAATTTTATTATAACCGCCTAACGGAATGATTCTTAAACTGTACAGCGTTTCTCCGTATTTTTTCTGAATAATGTTCGGGCCAAAGCCTATTGCAAACTCATCAACCCGCATCCCCGTCATTTTAGCAGTAATAAAATGCCCAAATTCGTGTACCGTTACAAGTACGCCAAAAACAAACAGGGCAGCCAATATAGTTATCACAAAAATCCTCCTATATTTTTTACAAGTTACTCAAAAAATCCTTTGCGGCACATCTTGCAGAAGCATCTGCATTTTCAATATCTTCCAGCACCGGCTGCAAAATATTCTGATGTCTGCCGACAACATGCTCTATGGTTTTAACTATGTCCATGTATTTAATTTTTCCGTCTAAAAATGCGTAAACGGCTTCTTCGTTGGCTGCGTTAAACGCACACGGCAGCGTTCCGCCCTGCCGCCCGCATTCAACGGCAATTTTAAGGGCAGGAAAAGCTTCTGTATCAGGAGCAAGGAACGTAAGCGTTCCCGCTTTTACAAAATCAAGCTGCCCAAAAGCATTATCATAACGCTCGGGATACGAAAAAGCATACTGTATGGGCAGACGCATATCCGGCAGCCCCATCTGCGCAATAACGGAACCATCCGTAAATTCCACCATGGAATGAACTATGCTTTGCGGATGTACAACAACATCTATTTTATCATAAGGTATGTCAAACAGCCAGTGCGCTTCTATAACTTCAAGGCCTTTATTGGCAAGCGTTGAAGAATCAACCGTTATTTTTCTGCCCATGCTCCAATTAGGATGCTTTAAGCACTGCTCCAGAGTAACATCTGCAAGTTCTGCCTTTGTTTTCCCTAAAAACGGGCCGCCGCTGGCAGTAATAATAAGGCGCTTTACCTCATTTTTTCTGCCGCCCTGCAAGGATTGAAAAATAGCACTGTGCTCACTGTCAACCGGAGTAAGCGAAACATTATGCTGTTTTACAGCCGCCATAACGATACTGCCGGCAGCAACAAGCGTTTCTTTATTGGCAAGCGCTATGTCCTTGCCATGCTTAATTGCCTCCAGCGTCGGCAAAAGCCCGGCATAGCCTACCATAGAAGCCAGCACTGTGTCAATTCCGTCATAGGTTACGGCTTCCAAAAGCCCTTCCCTGCCTGCCAGAATTTTAGTTTTGCCGGTATAGCGTTCTTTTAAGCGCTGCGCAGCTTTTTCATCAGTTAAAACGGCCATATCGGGAACAAATTTTTCAATCTGTTCCTCCAGCAGTTTATCGTTTACATGTGCAGCCAAAACCTTTATCTGCAGTTTATCCGGGTTGGCAGCAGCAACTTCCAATGTTTGTTTGCCAATGGAACCTGTACTTCCAAGAACGGCTATCTTCTTCATCTTCATGCCTCCAAAAGCTTACATAAACAAGGTGTTAAGCATTACGCTGAACAGAAAAACATAATATCCGACCGGCATTGCAAACAGAAGGCTGTCGCAGCGGTCAAGCACACCGCCATGCCCCGGAAAGATTTTGCCGGAATCTTTAACACCGAAAGAGCGTTTTAAAACGGATTCCACCAAATCGCCAAGCGGCGCAACAATTGCCACGCCAAAGCCCAAAAGCACGGAAAGCATTAAAGAGCCCTGGAATACGCCAGCGGTATTAAGATAATGCAGGCTGCCCATAATAACAAGCACGCAGCCGATAAAACCGGCTACCGCACCTTCCACAGACTTATTGGGGCTGATGGACGGGCACAGCTTATGTTTGCCGAAGGCTGAACCGGCAAAATAGGCAAAAGTATCGCTTGCCCATGTTCCAAGCATAATAACCCAGAACAGTATTTCGCCACGGTCAATAGGCAGACCCCACAGGCTCACCTGTAAATCTGCCGATGTAAAATACATGGCGTCACGCAGCAAAATAAAATGTGCAAAGCCAAAGCCGATATACACTACTGCCATAACCGAAAGCGCAGTATTAAAAGCCCACTTGCCGTCGTTATGATGGCGCGCCATGCCTTCAAGCAGCACCAAAATGCAGCCCAGCATTAAAAACGCCGGAAGCAGAATGAAAGAATAAATGCTTATCACACGGAATACCGATGCCGTATAAATAAGGCAGATGGCAGTTATACCGGTAGAAAGCCAGTAAATGTCATGCCCGTTTGCACGCGCCATATTCCTGAGCTCAAACAGGCCTACCGTTGCCAGCGCAAAAACCGCAGCATCAAATAAATATCCGCCCTGATGAATTAAAAATATAACTACCGGCAAAGCAACTACGCCGGTTATAATTCTTTTTAACATTGCCACACCGCCACTTATTTAGTAATCAAACCGCCATAACGGCGCTCACGCCCGCCATACGCCTTCACTGCCTCCAAAAACATTTCCGGCGTAAACGCAGGCCAGTATACTTCCGTAGTCCAAATTTCTGCGTAGGCAATCTGCCACAGCATAAAATTGCTTATACGCAAATCGCCGCCCGGGCGGATTAACAAATCCGGTGCCGGCAGCCCTCTTGTATATAAATAATCTTCAAATTTCTGTGAATCTATATCTTCAACCCGCAGCACGCCGCCCTGCACATCGCTGACAATATTTTGAACAGCATGCAGAATTTCAGCCTGTCCGCCGTAGTTTATAGCCAAATTTAAAACAATGCCGGTATTATCCGCAGTAACTTTTTCGGCATATTCCATTTTTTTCTTTACAGTTTCCGGCAGTCCTTCACGGCTGCCCATAAAACGCACTTTAACGTTGTTTTTATGGAACTCCTCAATTTCGCTGGTTAAATAACGGCTTAAAAGCTCCATAATAAAGTTAACTTCCGTTACGGGGCGTTTCCAGTTTTCTGTAGAAAACGCATAAGCGCTGATAATTTTAACGCCTATCTTATCGGCAGTTTTAACAATATTTTTTAAAGTTTCCGCCCCGGCCTGATGCCCGAAAGTGCGCGGCTTGCCCTGCGCTTTGGCCCAGCGTCCGTTGCCGTCCATAATGATGGCAATATGCTGCGGTACTTTCTCCAAATCTATTCCACTAACGTCAACATTCAAATCGTTATTGCCGGTTTTAAATTTAAATAATGTATTAAACACGATATCACCTTTCCGTTAAAGGCAATAAAACTGAGGCACCTCCTCTAAAAAGAGGAGGCCGCTTCAGTTTTATGCAATAAATCAGGGTTGTTTAATTGCACCAACCGGGCAAACGCCTGCACAAGCGCCGCATTCAACGCATTCTTCGCCAATTTCGTATTTGCCGTCGACTTCTTTAATTGCGCCAACCGGGCAGGTTGCAGCGCAAGAGCCGCAGCCTACACATTCTTCTTTATTAATTTTGAGTGCCATTATGTACGCCTCCTTTCCTATACCTTCTCACCACGGTGATTTCTGCTTTATTGTTATCCAGCTTGCGCTGTCTAACCACATATTCGCAAGGGCAGCCCTCCTGAGGCCTGTCCTTAAATTTGGGCGGTTCTGTTACAACAATGCTGCACTCGTATCCCGCTTCGCGCAGAATTTTAACCGCCGTCTCAGCTTCAAAAGCAAGCACATTCGGAAATTCCATCAAATTTCCATAACTTCCTTTTCTTTATGTTCCATAACGGTATCAACTTCTTTAATAAATTTATCCGTCATTTTCTGAATGTCATCATTAGCTTTTTTAGCTTCGTCTTCCGTAATTTCCTTTGCTTTTTCAGCTTTCTTTACGGAATCGTTTGCTTCACGGCGCAGGTTTCTGATGCTTACGCGTGCGTCTTCTGCTTTTTTGTGTACGGTTTTAACAAGTTCCTTACGTCTTTCTTCCGTAAGCTGAGGAAGATTAAGACGGATAACGCTGCCGTCGCTGTTCGGGTTCAAGCCCAAATCGGATTTCATAATGGCACGTTCAATATCTTTCAAGAGACTTTTCTCCCAGGGCTGAATAACAATCATGCGCGGTTCCGGCACGGTTACGCTGGCAACCTGGTTTACAGGCGTCGGGGTGCCGTAATATTCAACCATTACCTTATCCAGCAGCGAAACGCTGGCACGGCCGGCGCGCACCGAAGCAAGGTCAACGCGCAGCACTTCAATAGTTTTCTGCATTTTGGTCTGTGCCGTCGATAAAATTTCCTTTATTTCTGCCATTTTAATTTCCTCCCACCAAAGTACCAATCTTCTGGCCCAAAGCAGCTTTTAAAATGTTGCCGGGCTTATCAATGTTAAATACAACAATAGGTATCTTGTTATCCATGCACAGGCTGATTGCCGTAGAATCCATAACACTCAGCTTACGCTGGATTACTTCGATATAATCAAGTTCTTCAAACATTTTGGCATTCGGGTTTTTAGCCGGGTCACTGTCATATACGCCGTCCACACCTTTTTTAGCCATCAAAATTGCATCGGCTTCAATTTCCGCAGCACGCAGCGCAGCGGTTGTATCAGTGGAAAAATACGGATTGCCGGTGCCTGCCGCAAAAATAACAACCCTTGCTTTTTCCATATGGCGGATAGCCCTGCGCCTGATATAAGTTTCAGCAATCTGGCGCATTTCAATAGCGGTCTGCACACGTGTAGGCACGCCGCGGTTTTCCAGTGCATCCTGCAATGCCAGCGAGTTTATTACGGTTGCGAGCATCCCCATATAATCGGCAGTTGCCCTGTCCATACCTTTCGAGCTGCCGGACAGTCCGCGCCAAATATTGCCGCCGCCGTTTACAACCGCTACCTGCAAACCGCATTCGGTAACATCCTGAATTTGTTTTGCTATGGAATCAACAATTTCCGGGTCAATGCCAAAGCCCTTCTCACCTGCCAGGGCTTCGCCGCTTAATTTTAAAACTACTCGTTTAAACTTACTTTCTTCAGCCAAAACACACGCCCCCTATACTTCAAATTTACATACTTACACATCTTATTTTCTATTCTACAAATTGTCTGTTTTTCCTCTTTTTAACAGGCATAATTTATGATATCTTTGTAAAAAGGCAAAAAATAAAGAGAACACCAAAGTGTTCTCTTTATTAAACAAGTTTTATTTTACAAAAGACATAACTTCTGCTGCAAAATCTTCCTGTTTCTTTTCAATGCCTTCACCAAGCTGATAACGGGTGAAACGGCGGATAGCAATGTTTTCACCGATTTTAGCAATGGATTCGGTAATTAAATCGCTGATGGTTTTGTCCGGGTCTTTAACGAAGGGCTGTTCCAGCAGGCAAACTTCTTTGTAGTATTTTTCAATACGGCCGGTAACCATTTTTTCAATGATTTTTTCCGGTTTGCCTTCGTTGCGGGCCTGTTCGGAAAGAACCATTTTTTCGTGTTCAAGTTCTGCTGCCGGAACTTCTTCACGGCGCAGGTAGCTCGGATTAGCAGCAGCAATGTGCATTGCAATATCTTTTACGAGGGATTTGAAAGCATCGGTTTTGGCAACGAAGTCGGTTTCGCAGTTAACTTCAACCAGAACGCCGATGCGTCCGCCGCCGTGAATGTAGGATTCTACCAAACCTTCGGCAGCAATGCGGCCTGCTTTTTTAGCAGCAGCAGCAAGGCCTTTTTCACGTAAAAAGTCAATTGCTTTATCCATATCGCCTTCGGTTGCGGCAAGGGCTTTTTTGCAGTCCATCATGCCGGCACCGGTGCGTTCGCGTAATTCTTTTACTAATGCAGCGGTAATTTCAGCCATTTATTATTCCTCCTGAAATCTTAAAAATTATTCTGCGTCTTCAGCAGCTGCGGTTTCTTCAACAACTTCTGCAGCTTCTTCGGTCTGCATGCCCTGACGGCCTTCCAGAACAGCGTCAGCCATTTTAGCGGTAAGGAGTTTTACAGCGCGGATAGCGTCGTCGTTTGCCGGAATTACATGGTCGATAACGTCCGGGTCGCAGTTGGTGTCAACAGTTGCAACGATAGGAATGTTCAGTTTGCGAGCTTCCATAACTGCAATGTTTTCTTTGCGCGGGTCGATGATGAACAGAGCGCCCGGCAATTTTTTCATATCTTTAATGCCGCCGAGATATTTGGTGAGTTTTTCCATTTCATGGCGCAGGCCGATAACTTCTTTTTTCGGCAGTACGTCAAAAGTGCCGTCAGCTTCCATAGCTTCCAGAGTACGCAGGCGTTTAATACGGCCCTGAATGGTTTTGAAGTTGGTCATCATGCCGCCCAGCCAACGTTCGTTTACATAGAACATGTTGCAGCGGAGAGCTTCTTCACGGATAGCTTCCTGAGCCTGTTTTTTGGTGCCTACGAACAAAATGCTTTCGCCGCTTGCAGCAACGTCACGCATGAAGTTATAAGCTTCTTCTACTTTTTTAACGGTTTTCTGCAGGTCGATAATGTAGATACCGTTTCTTTCAGTGAAGATGTACGGAGCCATTTTAGGGTTCCAGCGGCGGGTCTGATGACCGAAATGTACGCCGGCTTCGAGTAATTGTTTCATAGAGATAATTGCCATTTTTCTTTCCTCCTGTTTTTTCCTCCGCCTGCATCAGCTCTGCCCTAACCTTGCGGACAGCGGGCAAATCCGCAGACGTGTGTATTTTTACACGCGTAATATTATATCACAAGCTGTTTAAAGCAGGCAAGCCTAAATTGTAAAATTTTTACAAAAAATTGCCTGCTGCCAAAGCAAGATACTCTTTTAGCGACATTGCCGTCAAATCAAGCGCATAAGCCTGCGGCACAAAGCTGAACGGTGAAATTACAATTTTGCCTGAAGAAAGATAATCGCAGGGATATGCGGTTACTTCCATATCATTATCTTTAATGGCAGCAAAATTCTGCATGGAGCGCGGCATATGCAGGGCTGATGTTACAACAATAATTCTTTTCCAGCCGTTTTCCTTAGAGGCAGAAATAATATTCTGCGCGTTCTGCCTGGTGTTAAGCGCTTTGGTATCGGTATAAACCATATTTTCCTTTACGCCCATACTTATAAGGACGCGTTTGGCAATCTCCGCTTCACCGCCGCTTTCTTTAAACACCTGCCCTCCGCTTACAATCAGCGGCACTCTAAGCATTCTCTGCAGGCGCATGCCGGTTGCCAGCCTGTTCATGCCTGCCGCCGCAAGTGCGCCTTCTCCGTCAACATCGGGCACGCCGCTTACGGCACCGCCGCCCAATACGGCAATTACATCCACCTTTAATGCGGATGGCTGCGTATACCTGCTTTCCAGCCCATGCGTTAAAAGCTGCGCCGTTGGCATTAAAGAAGCAAAATACAAAAGTAAAGTAATAAGTGCCGCAGCAAATTTTCCGGCTGCTTTGCGCTTAAACAGATAAAAGGTTAATGCTGCCAGCAGAAGGATAATGCAGCCCGGAGGCAGCAGCCATAATAAAATAAATTTTAAAATATACATCATTCACATTCATACAGCATTGCTACATACAGCTGCCGGAAAAGTTCTTCCGTAAGATTAATTTTATTAAGAATCGTATAGCGCTCTTTGCGCACTTCCTTGGCAAACATCCACGCCTTTATAAACATGTCTTCGGTTATGCCAAGTTTTGCCGGGTTAACACTGATATCATAGGCTTTTAAAAAGTCAAGCACCACATGATGGTCCCTGCCCTGCAATTTGCATGAAACAACGCTGCCCATGGCTACCAGAATACCGTGCGGAATATTATGGTCGAAAAGTTCATCCATCGCATGGCTGAACAGATGCTCCGAACCGCTGCAGGGGCGCGAATTTCCTGCAAGCTGCATGGAAAGCCCGCTCAGCACCAAAGACTGCGCCAGCATTTTAATGCCCGGAATTGATGTAAGCGATTTTTCTTCCGAATATAAAAGCGAGTTGAACGCCGTTTCCGAAAGCATGTAGGCAAAATCGTTAGGGCGGTCATTGTTTTCGTCACAGCCGAGCTGCCAGTCATAAAGAGCAGTGTAGTTGCTGATAGTATCGCCAACGCCTGCTTTCAACAAAAGACGCGGCGCTTCAAAAATAATGTCCGTATCAATTAAAAGGCCATCCGGAATTTTAGAAGTAAACGAGTGGCGGCGTCCGTTCTGCGCCAAAAGCACCGATACCGGCGAACATACACCGTCATTACTGAGAGCCGTTGGAATGGCAATATAGGCAACGTTGGCAACAAAGGCAGCATATTTTGCCGTATCAAGCGCCGTTCCGCCGCCGAGGCCTATAACAAGGCGTATATTATTCATGGCAACTTTTTTTGCCACTTCCACAGCAAAATCAAATGAACTTTCTTTAACCGTTACAATTTCATAGCCGCGCAGCTGGTTTAAAAGTATTTTTACTTTCCTGTCAAGCGTTTGCAGCAGGCCTTCCGTTGTTAAAATTAAAGTTTTGGCAAATACCAGCTTTGGCATATATAAATTAAGGTTTTTATTAAGGTCGGTAACTGCATTTGCTTTAACCTGCATAAAAAGCGGCAATGAATAGTTACTCATAAATTCGTCCCTCCCTAAATACAACTAATTTTATTATACCATTTGTAAAAGCCTGAAAATATTTAATACATAAATTTTACACAGATTATACAAAAAGGGCAGCTATGTTTATAACTGCCCTTCTTTTCAGCGAACATCTTCTAAAAGCTGCAAATATTTATCTTTTACAAGGTCCTGCTCAAAAATATTTTTCAGGTATTTAAGCTGTTTTTTGCTGGTTCGCGGCTGCTGTACTGCCCAATAACCCAGCGTAAGCTGAATGAAAAGGCGGCTGCGCTGCCGGTATTTTTTGCTTTCTTTTGCTTCGCCATACGAAAACCAGCTCTGGTAAAGGCTTAGTTCGTCCTCCATGGCCTGCCGCGCCGCTGCTGCGATAAAATCGCGCCAGGAGCGCAAAAGCAAACGTACTGTTTTAATGCGCAGTTTTCCGTCAGCTTCCTTTAACATTTGTTTCAGCAAAACCAGCGAAAAATTCTGCACCGGCGCATATACTTCAAACGCTTTGGCAACGCCGTCCCACGCTGCATACATCTGCATGTGCAGCATAACGTACATTAAAATGCTGCGGGTTAAAGTAAAGCTGCGCTGTTTAAGCAAAAAGTAAAACAAGCCGTTTAAAAGCTGGTTTGCAACATCATGCCAGCCTCGCCTTGCTGCCTGCGCCGCAAGGCATGCCCACCCGCGCAGAAACGGAAGCAGCAGTTCTTCCGTAACATTTTCGTTTCTGCACAAACGCAGGCTCAGCCAGCGCAGCATCGGCAAAATGTCTGTATAACGGCGGTCGGCCGCAATAAACATCAAGGCATTCAAAACACTGATAAAAGCGCCTGTGTTTTCCTTAATGTAATTATTTTTAGCGTAACGCACCGCCAGTTTGCTTACAGCAGCGGCAAAAATATCTTTATTATGCGTACGCGCCGCCATTACAGCAGCATAGCGCAGATTCTGCAAAAAAACATTTTCTGTCTGTGCATCCTCCGGAGCTATGTCCAGTGAACAAACAGATAATAAATTAAGTGCTTTCAGCGCGCTGCGGCAGTAATTCTGCTTTAACGCCAGGCAGGCCAGCAGCCCGAGCGTTTCCATTTTAAACTGCAAATCTCCGGCTGAAGATTCCTGAAATTTTAAAGCTGCCGCATCAAAAGCATCTTCGTCACCTTTACGCAGCGCGGTAATGCAATCTGTTTTTAAATTTTCCAATTCATTATCGGCTGCCATTTCAAAACTCCCGTTTACATAATATTGCTGGTGCCTTCATACACAATGCCGCTCACCGTATCAACAGTAACGGTTGTGCCGTCTTTCAGCGACTGCATGGCTCCGCACGCGCCAACTATGGCCGGAACGCCGCAGCCCACGGCAACAATTGCGGCAGTGGAAGTAAGGCCGCCTTCTTCGGCAATAATAGCGCCTGCCGCGGCAGCGTATTTGCCTGCTTCATCAGGCAGAACGTCAACCACAAGTATATCCCCAGCTTTAAGTTTGCCAGTAAAATCTTCCGGTTTTGTGCATTTGCATACCACACCGGTAATTGATTGCAGGCCAATGCCAACGCCGCTGACAAGCTTTCTGCTCATGGCAACAACTTTAATAAGGTTTGTCGTGCCGGGCTTGCCGACAGGAACACCAGCTGTAACAATAACGTTATCGCCGTCTTTAACGAGGCCGCATTTTTTAACGCAGCTTAAAGAACTTTCTATCAATTCGTCGGTATTGTCAGACCACGGCCCCAATACCGGGCAAACGCCCCAGTAAAGCTGCATGGCCCGTACCGTCTGCGGATGGCGGGACACGCCTATTACACCTGCCGCCGGGCGGTATTTGGCAAGCATGCGTGCCGTAAAGCCGGATTCCGTAATGCTTACAATGGCGTCACTGCCAAGTTCCTGCGCAATCTGCACGGTTGCATGGCTGATGGCTTCCGTTGAATGGATGCGTTCACCAATGCCCTTGTTTTTAAAAATCTGGGCATAATCAAGCGCAGTTTCGGTCTGCTCGGCAATTTTGGCCATGGTGCGCACCGCCTCCAGCGGATATTTGCCGGACGCTGTTTCGCCGCTGAGCATAATATCGTCAGTACCGTCAAAAATTGCATTGGCAATATCGCTTGCTTCCGCACGGGTTGCGCGGTAACTGGTAATCATGCTTTCAAGCATCTGTGTTGCGGTAATTACAGGCTTGCCTGCCTTGTTGCAGCTGCGGATAATATTTTTCTGTACCAGCGGCACCACTTCGGCTGGTATTTCCACGCCAAGGTCACCGCGGGCAACCATAACGCCGTCGGAAACGGCAATAATTTCTTCAATATTTTTTACACCGGCATGGTTCTCAATTTTGGATATAATGCCCATTGAAGAACCTACTTCTTCCAGCACGCGGCGTATGGCAAGCACGTCATCTGCTTTTTGCACAAACGAAGCCGCAACATAGTCCATGCCGAGTTTTGCGGCAAAAGTAATGTCGCTGATATCCTGTTCGGATAAAAACGGCAGTTTCAGTTCCACACCGGGGCAGGCTACGCGTTTGCGCGAGCTGATTTCGCCGCCATGCACAACTTTGGTGTAAATTTTGCCGCCCTGTACATCAACATCAGTTACTTCAAGCGCCAAAAGCCCGTCCGAAAGAAGGATTGCGTTGCCGGGCTGCAATTCTTCCGGCAAACCGGCGTAATTTACATAGGAAATTTCCTGCGTGCCTTCAATTTCTTCGGTTGTAAGCGTAAAACTGTCGCCCTCTTTTAAAATAACCCTGCCTTCTTTAAAAATACCAAGGCGCATCTCAGGCCCCTTGGTATCGGCAATTAAAGCTATTGGTTTTTCAACTTCGGCGGCAGCTTTGCGCACTAATTCCACGCGGCGCGCATGGTCTTCATGGCAGCCATGCGAAAAATTAAAACGTGCCAGGTCCATGCCAGAACGCATCATTTCTGCCAGTAAAGCAGCATCGTCCGTGCTTGGGCCCATAGTGCAGATAATTTTGGTTTTTTTCATAATATTCCTCCGGCTTACGCGCGAAAACGGTTCTCGCAAAGCACCTCATAAGCATCTTCTGCTTCGGAGTAAGGGACGCTGATTTCATAAGCGCCCCCCTGTCCACCTTTTTTAGCTCCGGCTACATTCATCTGTATCAGAAAGCCATTGTTTGTAAGCAGTTCTTTAATCTCCTGCGCGTTCTCCTTGGTCTGCGCAATATAAACTACTTTCCACACAAATATTAAACCTCCGTTAAGCCTCTTTAAATGCTTTAATTTTGGCAATAAGTTTAGGCAGAATTTCCTTGGCGTCGCCGACAATGCCATACTGCGCTACTTTAAAGATAGGCGCATTGGCGTCTTTATTAACGGCAATAATAACATCGGAAGAACTCATGCCTGCAAGATGCTGGATAGCACCGGAAATACCAAAAGCAAAATATACCTTCGGCGTTACGGTTTTACCGGACTGGCCAACCTGATGAGCATGGTCAATCCAGCCTTCATCAACAACTGCGCGGGAACCGCCTACGCTGCCGTTTTCAAACAGCGCTGCAAGTTCTTCCAGCATTTTGAAGTTGTCGCAGCAGCCAAGTCCGCGTCCGCCGGAGCATACAACTTCAGCATCTTCAATTTTAATGCTGCCTGCTTCGGTAATTTCTTCTTTGCGTACAAGGCTTACCTTAGATTCAACTTTATTTTTTACTTCGTAGCTGATAACTTCACCGGTTCTGGAAGCATCCGCTTCTTTTGCTTTAAATACTTTGGGACGTACTGTACCCATCTGCGGACGGTGTTCGTCGCAGACAATGGTTGCCAGAATATTGCCGCCCAGTGCCGGACGGGTCCATTCTACAAGGTCACCGGCAATATCAAGGCCTGTGCAGTCGGCGCAGAGGCCGGTTTTTAAACGTGCTGCAATGCGCGGTGCAAGGTCACGTCCGTCAACAGTAGCGCCAAACATTACTGCGCTTGGTTTATATGCTTCTGCCAGTTCGCAGAAAGCATTTGTATAAAGGTCGGTATTATATTCAGCATATTCGGCGCCGGTTACGGTATAAACAACATCCGCGCCTGCGGCAATAAGTTTTTGGGGAATATCGCCTGCTTCGGCAGCAACAAGCACTGCACAGCAGCGTTGTCCGCATTTGGCAGCCAGTTCGGAAACTTCGCCCAAAAGTTCATAAGTTACGCCAACAGGCTCGCCTTTTTCCAGTTCAGCCATAACCCAAAGGTCTTTGCCTTCGCTGTTAGCCACTTCTTTTTTCTCAGCTTTTTCCATGCTGATTGCTCCAACCGGGCATTCGCCTACGCATGCGCCGCAGGAAATGCAGGTATCCTGGTTAACGGATGCTTTGCCGTCCTCCATGCTGAGCGCGCCTGCCGGGCAGGTTGCAACACAGGATTCGCAGCCAATGCATTGTTCTTTATCTATTTTAATTGCCATGTCATTTCACCTCAACGAGTAATAATATTTGCCTGTACAAGTTTTTCAATCAGCATGTCAACTGCTTTATCGGTATCTTCTTCATTAATGATTTCACTGTTAACCTCGGGAACAGGAGGAGTAAAAACTTTTTTAACTTTGGTAGGAGAACCGGAAAGGCCAATCATTGTGGTATCAATGCCGAGTTCTGCTGCTGTTTTAACGGGAATAACAGCTTTTCTTGCTTTCATTTTGCCTTTAATGCTGGCAAAACGCGGCTCTTTTTCCGCTCTGGTAACGGTTACAAGGGCAGGCATTTCCACAGCAAGGGTCTGGCTGCTGCTTTCGTTTTCGCGGTCTACCAGAACTTTGTTGCCATCAACGCTTACTTTTAATGCGCCTGTTGCCTGCGGAAAACCAAGATGTTCAGCCATTTCCGGGCCAACCTGCGCGGTATCGCCGTCAACAGCCTGTTTGCCGCACAAAACAAGGTCTACATCGCCAAGGCTTTTTACAACACCGGCAAGCGCAAAGCTGGTTGCCAGGGTATCGCTGCCTGCCAGTGCACGGTCACTAACCAGCACTGCTTCATCGGCACCCATGGAAATTGCTTCTTTTAAAATTTCTTCAGCCTGCGGGGGCCCCATGGATACTACCGTAACTTTAGCACCGTTGGCATCTTTTAAAATAAGGGCAGTTTCAAGTGCCTGACGGTCAAACGGATTCATGATATTCTGCACTCCGTCCCTGATAAGGGTGTTGGTTTCCGGATTGAGCTTTACTTCGGAAGTATCCGGAACCTGTTTAAGACATACTACAATATTCATAAGCGACCTCCCAGAATCTTTATAAACATAATTATATACATACCTATTTTACAGTTTTTAACGCCTGCTTGCAAGCATAAACATTATTTTAGTTAAACTCCTGCCTGTTTCTTTGTTATTGCAGGCAGTCCGGGCCGAGCAAAATTTTAATTTCTTTGAAAAATCCGTCGTTAGTGGCGTCAATCCAAAAACAGCGGTCGGTTTTAATTGTTTTGCCGGACGAAAGCAGATGCAGGTAAAGCGGCGTATTTCCGTGATAAGCTGCAAAAATGCGGCGCATTTCCTGCTGCACCTTGCCGGTTTCCTTATCGCGCGTAATTTTCAAATGGATTTCAGGCCCGGTTTCGTTAAGCTGGCGTACACCGGAAGCCTGCAAAGACACGCTGCGCTCGTCCACCTTTAGACGCCCTTCTATCGAAACCACATTTTCCTGATACAGCAGCGAGGAAAACTCGTGATACTGGCGGGTAAACACAACCACTTCTATCCTGCCGCTGAAATCTTCAAGCGTTAAAATAGCCATTGTATCGCCATTTTTAGTGGTACGCAGGCGCACACCGCTTATTAACCCGGCAATGGAATAATATTTTCCGTCCATTTCTTCACTGGCTTCGGTTAATTTATATATCTGCGTGTAGTTTTCAAGCGCGGCCGAATAACTGTCAAGCGGGTGGCCGGTAACATAAAAACCAACTATTTTCTTTTCGTTTTCCAGCAATAATTTTTTTGGCATTTCGTCAAGCTGCGGCAGTTTAATATCCTGCACTTCTTCAAAAAGGTCATCACCAAAAAGCCCTATCTGCCCGCTGGCAGAATCTTTCTGGTAAGAAGCGCCCAAATCGGCAGCCTGCTCATAAACGGCAAGCAGCTGTGAACGTTTGGCACCAAAAGAATCCATAGCGCCGCAGTTGATTAAGTTTTCTATAACGCGTTTGTTTATCAGCCTTGAAGGCACACGTTTGCAGAAATCCAAAATAGAGGTAAAGCGCCCGCCGTTTGCGCGTGCTTTTATAATGCCGTCAATTACCTGCTCGCCCACGCTTTTAATGCCTGCCATGCCAAAGCGGATTGCATTGCCTTTAACCGGCGAAAACTCCCTGCCGCTTTCATTTACGTCCGGCGGCAGTATTTTAATGCCCATGCGCTTGGTAACGCCGAGATACCAGCTTAATTTATCGTTGTCGCTCATAATGCTGCACAAAAACGCAGCCATAAACTGAGTCGGCCAGTGCTGTTTTAAATACGCCGTCTGGTAGGCTACAAGCGCATAAGCCGCCGAATGTGATTTGTTGAAGCCGTAACCTGCAAAGTGCTGCAAAAGCGCAAAAATCTGCGTGCTTGTTTCTTCGTCAATGCCGTGGTTCTGTTTGGCGCCGTCAATAAACTTCTGCTTCATGGAATCCAGCTCTTTGGCTTTCTTTTTACCCATGGCGCGGCGCAGAATATCGGCCTGGCCAAGCGTAAAGCCTGCCAGTACGGAAGTTATCTGCATTACCTGTTCCTGATACAGAATAACGCCGAAAGTATCTTTTAAAACCGGCTCCAAAAGCGGATGCAGAATGTCTGCCGTGCGCGTGCCATGCTTACCGGCTATAAAATCTTCCACCATGCCTGTGCCCAAAGGCCCTGGGCGGTATAGTGCCACCAGAGGTATTAAATCGCTGAATTGTTCGGGTGCCAAATCCATAACGAGCTTGGTCATACCTTCAGATTCAAGCTGGAACACGCCCTGCGTATCGCCGCGCCGCAGCATGGCGCAGGTTGCATCGTCATCAAGCGGTATTTTTTCTATATCAATTTTTTCTTCGGTAGTTTCGTAAATATAGCGGAGCGTATCACCTATAACGGTTAAAGTTCTGAGCCCCAGCAAATCCATTTTTAAAAGACCTAAATTTTCAACCTTATCTTTATCATACTGGGTAATAACAAGTCCTTCGTTTGAAAGCTGCAAAGGCACACAGTCAATTAAATCACGCGGCGTAATTACAACGCCTGCTGCATGAGTACCGCTGTTGCGCGGCATGCCTTCTACTTTTTTTGCAATGTCAATCAGGCGTTTTACTTTTTCGTCGCTGTCGTAAAGCGCTTTAAAATCGTTGCTCGTTTCCAGCGCCTTTTCCAGCGTAATGCCAAGCTCGCGCGGAATCATTTTGGCAACGTTATCAACAAAGCTGTAAGGCAAATCAAGCGCACGCCCTACATCGCGCACAGCGGCACGTGCCTGTAATGTGCCAAAGGTAATAATCTGCGCCACGCGCTCTTTGCCGTAGCGCTTAATAATATATTCCAGCACGCGCCCGCGGTTAACATAACAAAAATCCGTGTCAATATCCGGCATGCTTACGCGTTCAGGGTTTAAAAAACGTTCAAAAAGCAAATCGTATTTTAACGGGTCGATATTAGTAATGCCCAAAAGATATGCAACTATGCTGCCAGCCGCACTGCCGCGCCCCGGCCCGACAGGTATTTCGTTTTTGCGGCTGTAATTAATAAAATCCCATACAATTAAAAAATAGCAGCTGTAACCCATGCGGTCAATAATGTCAAGTTCGTAGTCCAAACGCTGCATAACCTTTTCGTCGGCTTTTGCATACCGCTGCGGCAGCCCTTGCAGGCACAAATCGCGCAGGTATTCCGTGGCATTGGCATATTTTTCAGGTATCGGAAATTCCGGCAGCAAAAGATGCCCAAACTCCAGCTCCACATGGCAGCGCTCAGCAATTTTAACCGTGTTTTCCAGTGCTTCCGGGCAGTCGGCAAAACGTTCCGCCATTTCCTCGTAACTTTTTAAGTAATACTCGTCGTTGGCAAACTTCATGCGTTTGGGGTCATCAACCGTGCTTGCGGTTTGAATGCACAATAAAACGTCCTGCGCTTCGGCGTCAGCTTTTTCAACATAATGCAGGTCGTTCGTGGCAACAAGCCCCACACCGAATTTGGCAGCCATGCGTTTTAATTCACGGTTTACAACACGTTCTTCATCAAGCCCGTGGTCCTGAATTTCAAAAAAGTAATTTTCTTTGCCGAAGATTTCAATATATTCCTGCGCGGCACGTTCCGCACCGTCAATATCACGCTGCAGTATTTTTACCGGCACTTCACCGGCAATGCAGGCGCTCAGGCAGATAAGCCCCTCGCTGTATTTGCGCAGAATGTCTTTATCAATGCGCGGTTTATAATAAAAGCCTTCCAGATGCGATAAGGAAACCAATTTCATTAAATTATGATAACCGGTATTATTTTCGGCAAGCAGAATTAAATGGTAAATGCCTCCGCGCTGGCTGCGGTCAAACCGCGACTGCGTAACATATACTTCGCAGCCGATAATGGGCTTGATATTCATTTTCTGCGCCTGCTGGTAAAAATCAACTGCGCCGTACATTACACCGTGGTCGGTAATGGCAATGCTGTCCATGCCAAGTTTTTTGGCACGCGCCAAAAGCAAATCTATTTTGGAGGCGCCATCAAGCAAACTGTACTGCGTATGCACGTGCAGATGGGTAAATTTTTCAGTCATTAAAAATCTCCTTATTATTTCTTGCTATGCAAAAGATTATATGCAATAGACGGAACTAAAAACAAAAGATTGAAAAACAAGCTTACAAATAAAGTATACGGTGATGTTGGAAAAATAAAATGCCATGCACAGCCGGAAGCAATGCCGCCGAACATTGAAAGCAGGCCCGCTTTTTTGCCAACCATGCCTTTAAAGAATATAACGGCAGTCATCGGCAGGAAAACGCCTGCGCCGCGCAAAGCCATTGAAAGATAATTCCATTGCAGAACGGAAGAATCGAGATGCGAATGAATAAAAACAAGTGCCGCAAGCGTAACTGCAAGAACTGTAAGTTTATTAATCCACAGCAGCTTTTTGCTGTCGTGAACTTTTAAAACAGCACCGAAAATATCACGGCTGAACAGCGTGCCCACACCGAGCGACAAACCGGCAATAGAACCGACGCAGGACAGCACCAGTGCCGCTAAACCTGCTCCGCCAAGCCATTCCGGCAGATAATTGCATAAAAAGAACGGTAAGGTATCAATACTGTTCAGCTCCGGATGATGCAGTTTTATAAACATGCCGATAATAACGGAAGGCAGCCCCACAGGAATTGCTATGCATGCGGCAAGCAGGCACCCCAAAGCAGCTACCCTGCTGTTTTTGGCAGAAAATAAAGATTGCACATAGCTTTGGGTAGAAACAACACCGACAATCATCGAAAACAAATTAAACAACGCATGGTCGGCGCCAATGCCAAACATACTGAACCATGGCAGTTCCGGAAAAGACTCGTGCATACCGTTTAAGCCGCCCATATCCGTAAAAGCCAGATAACCGCCTACAAAAATGGTAGCGAAAATCAGGCCAACTTTAAATAATCCGGCCATGCCGCTGCTGTTAATACCGCCGAAAAACACAAACCCCATTACCAAAAGCACTACAACGGCAGCCGAAGGCAGATAGCCCAAATGCAGAATACCGCCAATTAAATGCACCGAACTTAACGAGCTGGAAACAATACTGAAAAAAATGCCGAGCGAAGCGGCAATGCTTGCAATAGGCCCAGCCTGCGGGCCAAAATTAATAACAAGGTACTCCGAAATTGTTGTTAAACCGCTTTTGCGCAGAGGACGCGCATAAAAAGCAGCCATAATTAAAAAGCCAATGCCGCTGCCTAACGTAAACCACCACGCGGCAAAGCCAAAAGTAAAACCGCCCTGCGCGGTGCCAATAGTGGCCGCGCCGCCTATAATGGTTGCGGCAATAGACCCGGCAACCATTATTACACCGGCACTGCGCCCGCCTACATCAAAATCATCTGCCGATTTTACCTTACGCGAAGAATAAATACCGCAGCCAAGCACTACTGCCAAAGTAGCTATCAGACTTAATATATGTACAAAACCAAGTTCCATCCTATCACCTTATCTCTTAAAACGGCTTTGTAAAAAAGAAAATACTATTTTTAATACTTCGCTGTCAGATTTTAATTTCCTGCCAAAAATAAAAACGCTGGCAGCGCTCTTTTTCTTTGCCCAAAACCTGCATTTGCTGTATAATAAGCAGGTAAAATTTAATATTTCAGGAGAATTTATGACAGAACGCAATAAAACTATTGATAAACTGCGCGGCATCTGTATGCTCGGCGTACTCGGCATACATACCGGCTCACTGGTTTTAATGTCGGTATCGCCCAACCAACATTTATATATGCTGTTTGAAATACTTTCGCGTTACAGCGTGCCCGCTTTCTTTTTTGTATCAGGTTATGGCCTGTTTTGCCACTATAAACCCAGGGCGGAAATTAATTACCGGCAATTTATAAAAAAACGTTTTCAAAGCAGCGGCATACCGTATTTAAGCTGGTCGCTTTTTTATATGGTATATTTTACAACAGTCGTGCCCGGCTGCATTCCCTGGTTTTATCCATTAGGGCTACTGCACATACTGTTTTGGGGGCTTGCATGCTACCATTTGTATTTTATGATTATATTATTATGGTTCTATGCTTTCTTCCCAATCTTTCAAAAACTGCTGGGCGCAATGCAGAAATACAGTTTAAAAGCAGGCTTTGCCGCACTGTTTTTGTTTCAGCTGCTGTTTAATTATTGGACAATGCACCCCGGAATTACCGCGCAGCAGCTTCCAATAATATTACAAGACTTTTTTACTTACAGGCTTAACTATTTACCGTTGCATTACCTGTTTATTTTTATGCTTGGCGGTTTGGCCGCAGTTAAAGAAAAAGAATTTTTCAAAACACTTGCCGGTAATTTTAAAAGCGTAAGCGCTTTATATGTACTTTCTATAATTTATATCTGCGGCAGCTACTACTATTACTATTATCAGTACGGTTACGACTTAATCAGCCTGACCAATACATTTCAGCAGTTAAGCCCGCAAGGCTTTATTTACACAATAGCTTCCATTTTATTCTTCTGCGGCTTTTTTGCACGAAAGAAAACAGAAAATTATTTAACCCGCGCCGTAGATTTTATATCCGATAATTCCATGCTTGTTTACTTTGCCCATCCCTTCTGGTTAAGTATGATTGAAAGAACAAGCCACCATTTTGGAATTGTAATGACAACCAAACGTGCAGCGGCATCTTACATTATTTTACTTGGAGTATCGCTTGTTACCAGCATTGTATTAAAGAAAATATCTGCTAAAATACCCGTGCTTAACCTGTTATTAACAGGACGAAAAAAGTAAAGTAAATATGCTTTAATAAAGAAAATACCTGTGCCAAATGGTACAGGTATTTTTTACTGTATTGTATAATAAAAATATAAGGCACACCATTCGGTATGCCTTATATTTTACAACCGGCAGCTATCTATCCTCCCGGGCCGCTTCCAGCCAA